>Ga0209164_1002339_pt1 | contig 20519 bp, 19 predicted proteins | sample MTBNYHSulfiMetaG_FD_187458 | JGI IMG/M metagenome (GOLD analysis project Ga0209164, IMG submission 187458) | Enrichment culture microbial communities from rom New York Harbor, USA that are MTBE-degrading - MTBE-NYH (New York Harbor Sulfidogenic)... | ecosystem: Environmental > Aquatic > Marine >... | reverse complement strand
CATGAACGGGGACGGGTTAAGCTACGGTGTCACGTAGCCTTTTTGAAGTGCTCGGGGCCTACCTTGCCCTCAACGTACTTCTCGAACTCGCCGCCGCAGAGCTCGGCCACGAAGCCACCGTCCCACCACTCGAAGGTGGTGATGTCCTCATCCACCACCATCACGTGGGGGACGCCGGCCTCCACCGTCGCCACCTCCCCGACCCTGAGAGGCACCTCGCGGTACCCATCGCCCTCGAGGAGCACGTATTTGGCCTTGCCTGACACCAGCAGCGTGTACTGGCGGTTCGGGTGGATGTGGTTGCCCCTGTATGAGCCCTTACGGGTCTCCAGCAACGAGTAGAATCTTCCCTCTTGGTTGAAGGCGTAGCCTTTCCCTATTCCTTCAAAGGTTCCCCAGTCGTCTAGCTTCAGTGTGAGTTCTCTTTCACTCCTTTACTTGGGATACCCTCAACCCCTATATTCCCATATTTATCGTTTTTTGTAAAAAATATTCTCAGGGGGCTAAGGTTCACTCTCGGGGTGTCGCGGCTCATGCCCCGGCTAATATAACTTAGCCGAAAAAATGACGAAAAGAATATATTTACACGCCCTACCACCATAGGCATGCTACCCGCCATCGACATTATTCCTGACAGACGCCGAAAACTGGGGCTGACCCAGAACCAGCTGGCGGACCTGGCCGGAGTCAGCCAGAGCTACATAGCCAAGCTGGAGGCCGGGAAGATAGAGCCGAGCTACCTGAAGGTGAAGTCCATCTTCGAGGCCCTTGACAGCATCGAGAGGAGGAAGGAGGTCTCGGCGGCCGAGATAATGACGCCGGATGTCATCAGCGTCCGCGCCGACGCGGCCATCCATGAGGCCGTAGACATCATGCGGAGGCACGGGTTCAGTCAGCTCCCCGTCATGGAGAACAGCAAACCGGTGGGCGGCGTATCGGAGAGGACACTCCTGGACCAGATCCTTTACCCCGACGACGACACCCCGCCTGGGCAGAAGAAGGTGAAGGATATCATGGAGGACAGCTTCCCCCAGGTCTCCGAGGACGCTCCTTTCACACTGCTGTCCAGCCTGCTGAAGTACTACCCGGCTGTGCTGGTGCAGAAGAAGGGCGAAGTCGTGGGCATAGTGACAAAAGCGGACCTGCTGGGTATCATCAGTTAAACAACTTTTAAGAGCCCCACGGGGGACCAATCTATCCATGAAGTTTACAAGGAGAAACTTCCTGACGGCCGTTGTCCTGTTTCTGTTCTCGGGTTCAATTATTATTGGAGTAGCTGACCTATTGTTGAGGGAACCCGATGTGAAGGAGACGGCGGTACTGGAGACGAGCCTTGGAGTCATTGAGATCGAGCTGGACAGGGCTAAGGCCCCCAAGACGGTGGAGAACTTTGTAGCCTACGTGGAGCAGGGCTTCTACGACGGCCTGGTCTTCCACAGAGTCATCGCGGGGTTCATGATCCAGGGAGGAGGCTTCGAGCCTGACGGCACCTGGAGAAGCTCCACGAGGGACCCCTTGAAGAGCGAGGCTAGGAACGGCCTGAAGAACGTCAGAGGCGCCATAGCCATGGCAAGGTCCGCAGACCCGGACTCAGCTTCAAGCCAGTTCTACATAAACACTTTGGACAACCCCAACCTGGACTACCCTAACCCGGACGGGTACGGTTACACGGTGTTCGGCAAGGTGGTGAAGGGCATGGACGTGGTGGACGACATAGAGGCCTCCCAGACGGGTAAAAAGACGACGCCCTACGGCGTCATGAATGATTGGCCCACAGAGGACATAGTAATTATTAGGGCTTACATGAAGGAGAGTTAGCCTAGGTCCCTAGGGAAGGCCAAGCCCTGGATACATCTTCTACGCATCTGTGACGTAGCGCCCTGCTGCTGAGACGCTGAGATATAAAATGATAAAAAAAGGTGGTTAGAGGCTGTGAACCAGCTCCCCGTCTATGATGACCTTCTCCACCTTGGTGGCGTACTCCAGGGGGTCGCCGCTCAGCAGCCTCAGGTCAGCGTCCTTACCCACTTCCAAGCTGCCCACCCTGTCAGCGACGCCAGTGATCTCGGCAGGCACGATGGTAATAGCCTTTAGGGCGTAGTCGTAGGGTAGGCCCTCCTTGACGCTGAGGGCCGCGCAGATGGGCAGGAACCTGATGGTGCTCCCCACGGCGTCGGTCTGGATGGCGAACTTAACCCCCGCGTCGTACATCACCTTGGGGGTGTCGTAGCCCAGCTCCCTCATCTCCCACTTGCCGCGGGCCGTGAGGCTGGGGCCCCACACTGCGGGTATCCCCTTCTCGGCTATCCACTTGGCGATCCTGTGGCCCTCTGTGGCGTGCTCCCAACTCATGTTCACGTCGAACTCCTCGCAGATGCGGACCGCCGTGGCCACGTCGTCCGCCCTGTGGGCGTGGGCTCTCAGCGGTATCTCCCGTTTAAGCACAGGAACTAGGGGCTCAAGCCTGATATCGTACTCGGGCTGCTTCTCGGGCTCGTCCACGAACTTCTCTTTCTTCTCCATGTAGTTCTTGGTCTTCTGGAGCCACTCCCTGAGGACCCCGGCGACCCCCATCCTTGTGCTGGGCATCTTCTTCTGCTCCACGCCGTAAACCCTCCGGGGGTTCTCTCCGAATGCTATCTTCATTCCGCTGGGGTCCTTGATGACCATCTCGTCAACAGTGGTCTTGGGGGCTGTCTTGAGGACAAGACCTGTCCCGCCGATGACGTTGGCGCTACCGGGAAGCACCTGGGCCGTAGTTATGCCCTCGAATAGGGCCGCCTCCAGGCCTCCCTCGTCGGCGTTTGCCTTGATGCCGTCGATGGCGCGGACGTGGGGGGTGGCGGGCTCCGTCATCTCGTTGCCGTCGCTGCCCGCCCAGCCTATCTTCTCCTCCCAGATACCTATGTGACAGTGGGCCTCCACCAGGCCGGGCATCACGTACTTGGCCTTCAGGGTCTTCACCCCGTCGGGTACCTTCACGTTCGGCCCCAAAGCCTTGATCTTGCCTTTATCTATGAGCACAACGGCGTCCTCTAGGACGCCGTTGGTTATGGTTAATACCTTCTTACCTTTCACAGCTAGCAAGCCATGCACCGGATGGAGTATGCCCGAATTAATTATAGGGTTTTCTATGGATGGAACACGAGTAAGAAAATAAAAGAGGAAAAAATTTTGTTACGCTTCGGGTGTCGTCTTGTGGGTCAGGTCCCACCCTATCATGCTGGCTAGCATGATGAAGGCGATGGCAATGAAGGCCAACTGGTTTTCAGGGTCGTTCGGCGGGATTCCCAGAAGGAACTGGGAGCGGCCGATGAACAAGCTGTACCTGGTGAGCACCGTGTATCCGTATGCTGAGCCGAATCCAGCCATCATTGTGTATCGGGCGATCTTCTCCACTACCTTCATGGGCGCGCTCTCGCGAGCGGTGCCTGTGAACCAGAAGTAGAGGAGTACGCTTGGTACCATGATCTGGATGAGTATGTTGTTGATGGTAGTCCCCATGTTCCCGGCGACGAAGAAGGGTGTCTTCGTCTGGGCGACGATCTGCTCCAGGAACTGGGCGAATATGACTGTCCTCAGAGCCATTCCGATGCCTGTGCCGACGACTATGGCCAGGGGCCACCTGTAGAGGTAGAAGGTGTTCTTGTTGAACCTACCGTACCACAGGATGCCTATGACCATGACTATGGCGAACAGAAGCATCATCCCGGCGCTGGCGCTCCACTGGCCACTCCACTGGTTCCGGATGTAGAGCAGGTCCACGGACACGCCGTAACCTACGGCGACGCCTAGGTAGACCGACTCAGCGATGCGGTACCAGGGGTTCTCACGGTACAGGATGCTGTAGATGCCCAGTGTGAAGAACACGGCTGTCCAGACGGCGATAATGTCCACCATTACTTCTCGTCCCCCCTTGTCATGAAGTAGGCGATGTTACCTATCACGACCAGCAGCACCACCAACAGGTGCGAAGTCGACACTGCGTCTACGCCTGCCACGGCCAGGCCGGGCTTCTGCAGAAGCAGCTCGTACTCAGCGCTCACAGTCAGACCCGGCATGAGGGCCGAGATCTGGCCAGAGTTAACGTAGGGTATCATCCCTGGCACGGATACGCCGATGCAGCCGACGATCATGGGTACGCCATAGGCCGTATTCCACTGCCGTAGCCACTCGGATGCGCCGGGGGTTCCCGTCTCGAAGCTGATGATGAGGTCGATGTCAGTTGCGGTCTTGATGTTGTCCATTATAGCGAAGTTGCTCAGGGGTCTCCCCTCCACGAAGTCGTTGGCAACGGTGTTCTGGAAGCTGGTTGCTAACGCCCCCATGGCGGTCTCGCTTCCGGGCACGTAGCCCAGGTTGATCCAGTCGACGCCGTATACGTAGCCGAAGTCGGCGGGGTTCACCTGCCGTAGCAGGGCTGTGAAGACCAGAGGGCCCTCAGTCCAGAAGCTCAGCACCACTATCTTCACGTCCTTCTGGAGGAGGTGCTTCATGGTGGCGACGGTCATCGGGAACAGCTCAGGCATACCTGAGGTGCCGTACATGGGTGAGAAGATCACTGTGTCTCCGTCATTGACGTTGTTCTCGACGTAGCTGTGCCAGGCCCTGGCGTCGCTGCTGATGGGGATGGGTAGCCCGAGGGGGAATATCAGCGGGAAGAGGACAAATATCCAGGCCAGGAGGTAGATGATCCTCCTGTCCAGGTTATTGATCTTTTCCATTATGGACATCTTACTCTTCGCCTCCTCCTCTCAGGTAGCCGCGCTCTATGCCCATCAGTGTCCTGACGGCTAGGGCGACGGCTCCCAGAGCTGCTCCGATCATGACTCCCCTCATGGTCGCCATGTTGGGTACGTTACGGATCCATAGGCTGATGTCAGCAAGCACCGGGACGGCGTTGGTGAACAGCGGGGCGTTCCCCATGACCATCAGCGTGCCCGAGACAAGCACAATGGCTGCCTCGATGTTTCGAGCCTTGAAGGCTCTGACGGCTGCTGAGGTGATGAAGAAAGCCAGGATGCTGTACATCGTGCCTCCTAGGGGTGTCTGGATGTTTGTGAAGACCCAGTTGAAGATGGGGTTGTTCCTGCCTAGACCAAACTCCGCGAGCGGTAGACCAGTCAGCACCATGATTATCACAAAGACGAAGACGAGGACGCTGAAGTACCATCCCTCGACCCTCCTCTGCACGCGCTTACCGTGTACCTGGAGGATTGAGATGACGCCGACGAACGTGGCGCAAGCGACTATCAGCAACACGGCGTTGGACGCTGTCCCCGCCGCGCTATTCAGCACCGGGATGTCGAAGTAGTAGGGTATCACCTGTAGTAGCGTTGCTATTATGGTCAACACGATCGGGATCTCGATTCTCTTTAATGCTTCACCCATTTTTCATCACATCGCGAATAGGTCTAGGAGAATTCTGCTGCCCATGGTAAACGTTAGGGCGCCTAGGAGCCCGAGCACAACAGCGACGATGCGCCCCACGTCCTGGCCAGCCAGGCTAGCGATGAGCGTCGCCTCGTTGGTCAGGTAGGCTCCGGCGGAGTAGATTTCCTCGCCGATGAGACAATAGTCCGATGTCACTAGGAAGAAGGGGATCTGCGAAGTCTGTGCGGTTCCCGTGATTTGCATGGCGCCGATCCTGGAGCCGGTCTCTGCTAGCTGGAGGGACTCAGCCCAGTAGGCGCCAACCATGATGTTGGCGCCGGGCTTCTCCCTCATCATCAGCCCCATGTAGTTGCTCGAGAAGCCGAACTGCTCGCTGGAGAGGAACTGGACGCTCTCAGGGTCGAACTCCTCACCCTTGCCAGCCAGCTTGTACTCAGTCTCGACGATGTCCGATGCGATGGGCCAAACCTCAGGCTGCCTGACGGGGACCACGATCCTAGCGCCGACAGCTACGCTGCGCTTGGCGACGTAGTTGAGGACGCTGAGACCAGCGATGGTCTGCGGCCCCGTAGTAGAGTCACGGAGGTTGGCGATGCCGTGGCTGCAGAAGACGGGTCGCCCCATCTCCACAGCACGGCCTATCGCCTCGTCTATGGCGTCGATGCCGGGTATGCGCCGCACCTTAGGTACTTTGCCTGCCTGTGCTTGTTTGATGTAGTAGGCCACTGCGGCCATGATGAACAGTAGACAGATTAACCCGAAGATTCTGCCTTGGATTAGGAAAGCCATTTTTGGTAGTCTCCTTTTCTCCGTGAAGTATTTGTTTTGTTTTAATATATAATATTCATCCTCGAATGATGTTGGTAATATAGGAAACATCGGTAAAAAGGGGCACTTTCACGCGCCTCCGCTACACTTCTGTAAGTAAACCTCATGAACTCTCAGGGGGGGTGAATAGACCAGTTTGACCACTGGGATGCTCAGACAGATACTGAAAACCATTCTAAATGGGACACAGCCAGGGCCAATTGCCTTGGATAGATTAAAAGAGGATCTGAACGTCACGGCTGAGGCGCTGGAAGAGGCGCTGAACTATCTGCAGGAGGAGGGCTTGGTGACTGTGGGCGGCGACGCCTTGGAGCTCACACGAGACAACAGGCTGGGGCTGGCGATCAGAGCCATCGAGCTGGGCGCCGATTTCCAGACAGTGAGCCGGAGCCTGGGCTGGCTGGAGTTCGAGGAGCTGGCTGCACACGTCTTCGAGATGAACGGGTACAGCGTCCACAGAAGGTTCAGGTTCCAGGCAGAGGGGCGGCGCTGGGAGATGGACGTCCTGGCCCTCAGGAGCCCCTACATAGTCTGCGCCGAGTGCAAGCACTGGACGAAGGGCATCGGCAACACCACGGCTAGAGGCATCATAGAGACCCACCTGGAGAAGACGGAGGTCTTCAGCAGGCACCTGCACCATCTGGCAAAGAAGATACATTCTCACAGGTGGAGCAGCGCAACCGTGGTGCCCTTGGCCCTCACCATGGCCCCCACCGAAATGAACATCTACAGGAGGGTGCCGTGCGTGAGCATCCTGGCCCTGCCCAGCTTCCTGGACGAGTTCGGGGGCCAACTGGAGAGGCTGGCGTATCACAGGGTAGAGCTCCCGCCGTGGAAGCCTAAGCCGACCCAGATGAGACTGAGGCCGGGTTAACCCAAACTAAGAAACATCCATGTTTTTAGGCTGGCTAAAAGTAACACCTAAAAGCGGGGACTACAGTGTTTGCCCGCATGGAGAAGCAGGAGCTAGCGGTTGCAGCTGTTGTGGGTGGGCTGGTTATTTTTGTGGTGAAGCTCTATAGTTATTTTGTTTCTGGTAGTGTGGCTCTTCTCTCTGATGCCTTGGAGTCTATTGTGAATATTCTTGCTTCGTTGATGATGTTGGTGAGTGTGAGGGTGTCTTTGAGGCCGCCGGATGAGTCGCACCGGTATGGGCATCAGAAGGTGGAGAATATTTCGTCGTTTGTGGAGGGCGCGTTGGTGCTGTTGGCTGGGCTTCTCATAGGCCGTGAGGCGTTGCTTAGGCTGTTTAAGCCTGTGGCGCCGATGCAGCTGGGCTTCGCTGTGCTGCTGTCGCTTGTTGCTACGGCGATGAACGGCGGGCTCTCCTGGCTGCTGATGAGGAAGGCCAAGGAGACGGGCTCCATGGCCCTGGAGGGGGACGCCATGCACCTGCTGTCAGACGTGGTTTCATCGGTGGGGGTAGCTGTGGGGCTCATCGTTGCCGACAGGCTGAGCATGCCTGTGCTGGACCCCGTCATGGCCCTAGTGGTGGGTGCGCTGGTTCTGCGCATAGGCGTCACCCTTCTCTGGAAGAGTAGTCAGGGCCTCATGGACCACGCTTGCCCAGAGTCCGAGCGGCAGATCATGGAGATCATGAACAAGCACAGGAGCCAGTTCCTGGACTTTCACAACCTGAAGACGCGGCGCAGCGGGGACAGGGTTTACGCGGAGCTGCACATGAGCGTGGACGGCAGTCTCTCGGTGCAGGAGGCCCACGACCTCATGGATCACCTGGAGTCGGACATACGGAAGGAGGCCCCAGACGTGGAGATAACCATGCACGTGGAGCCGCCGAGAGAGAAAACAAGTGATTAAAAAAGGGGTGGGTTTAGCCTGCTCTTCTGGTGTAGAGGTAGGCCACCGCCAATACGGCAAGTCCTGCTGCCCCGTAGATGAGGTACGTCATCGTCTGACTGGTCTCGGGCTCCGATGGCTCCGTGGGTTCAGTGGGCTCCGTAGGCTGGGTCTCAGCCTCCTCCAGCACGGTCCATGCGCTGAAGTGGCTGGTCTCGGCCACCAGCACCCCATCTTCGCCGAGGACGCTGTTCACATGCATCCAGGTCTCACCGTTCCAGTAGGCCCAGGTGAGCCTCTGGGGGTCCACCTCGCGGCCCAGCTGTGTCTGTAGCGCCACGGGGTCTATCTCGACGCCCAGGCGGGCCTGTAGAGGTATCGTCGCGTTGGGTTCGATGACGCAGTAGAAGCCTAAGCCGTTCTCGGGGCCACCGACATCGGAGGGCTTCTCGGCTTGCAGCTTTACCTGTAGCTCAAGGGCCTCGCTGGGCTCCAGCTCCAGGCGGAATAGGCGTTGACGGAACTCTTCCTGGGCAGTGATCCTTAGCTGAACCTTCTTGGTCGAGTTGAAGACCATGGCCGTGTTCCTGAACTGGATGGTATTGGACTCCCTCTCCCTCAGCGTCCATCTGAAGGATTCGGGCACCTTGTCGGTGTAGTTGAAGGCCCGTGTCGCCTCGGGGACGCCGGGTATCTCCGGCCTCCGGGTCTCCCTGTTAAGCCTGGTCTCCTGCACTGTCCAGACGTGGGATAGTTGGCCTGTCTCAGCCATCAGCACGCCGTCCTCGTCCACTGTGCTGGGGGCCTCCACCCACCTGTACCCGTTCCAGTAGCACCAGGCCAGGTGCTGTGGGTCTACGTCTAAACCGGTCTGCTCTCGGATGGCCGCGGGCTCTATGAGAATCCCCAGCTTCGCCTTCACGGGCTCCGTCGCGTTGGGCTCGATCATCAAATAGAAGCCTGTGTGGTTCCTCGCAGGCTCCACGGTCTCAGGCTTTGTAGCCCTGAACCTCACCTCCAGCTCCATGGCTTTACCGGGCTCCACGTCGAGCCTGAAGAGCCTCTGCCTCACCTCGCTCTCCGAGTCGATCCTTAGCTGGACCCTGTCAGTGGAGTTGAACACCATTACCATGTTCTTGAAGGTGAAACAGGCCTCCTCGCTCTCGCTGAGAGCCCAAGAGAATCCCTCTGGTACCTCGTCAGAGTAGTTGTAGGTCCTCGTCTTCTCGGGTACTCCGGGTATCTCGGGTGTGGGCACCTCGTTGGGCTTCTTGTTCTCAGCAACGGTCCAAACTGAGAAGTGGCCGGTCTCGGCCTCCAGGAAGTCTTGGCTGTCCATTTGGCTGGGTACGTTCTCCCAGCCTGTGCCGTTCCAGTAGCACCAGGTGAGCCTCTCCTCAAGTATGGGCCTGCCTAGCTCGTCGGCCAGGCCGGCGTCGTCGATGTACAGGCGCAGAGTGGCCCTGAAGGGCTCTGTGCCGTTGGTCTCCAGTGTGAAGTACCTATTCAGCCCGAAGGCGGCCTCAGGCGTGTCCACCGGGGGCTCGTTACAAGCATACATGTTGACGTGCATGTTCCTGGTGGCCTCCATGTTCATGGCGAAGTAGGTTGCTGTGAGGCCGGGGGCCTGGGAGATGTTTAGCTGCAGCCTGTGGGTGGCCCTGAACTCCATGGTTGACGCGCCCATCCTCAGGACCTGTGGGACGCCCTCGGGCACCGTGTGCTGAACCCGGTTCATGTTGGTGTAGTTAAACCGGGGGGCGTCCGCAGGCGGATCAGGCATACTGGCGCCTTTGGGTGTGGTTGTCTGGGCGCCTAAGGCGCCTGGGGGAACGATGAACGCCACCAGCATCAGCAGCGTCAGGGCGAGCTTCATATGAGTCTTACTCATTTCAATCGGAAAGGGATATGGCGGATAGATATATCAGGAATACAGATGAACGGCTTGAAACAGATGTTCCAGAAAATATGTGGGGGACTCTACCCCAGCTTGACGTACTTGGAGAGCTGCTCGGCCTCCTTCTCGAGGCCCAGCTGCTTCAACGTGGCCCTGGTGGGGACCCCCTGTTTGTCCCAGCCCCGCTTGTCGTAGTAGCTCTGCAGCAGCCCGTCGTACTTCTTCTCGTCCAGCTTGGCCCCCTTGATGGGCCCCTTGGGCAGCGGGTGCTTGAACCACCTGGCAGGCGGGTAGTCCATCCTCCTGCTCCACTTGTCGCCGTACTCCCTGGCCCAGAAGGCCCGCATCAGCGCGTAGACGCGGTCGCCCATCTCCCACATCTGGTCCAGGGTCATCTTGACGCCCGTGGCGGCCTCAAAGTACTTGGGGTAGTCCTCCAGGGGGTACCCCAGCTCGATCCATGGGAACCTGCACGAGACCAGGGTCTCGAACATTCCTCCCCTTATGCGCTGGAACTCGATGACCTTGTCAGCCTTCTCAGGCCCGTAGCTGTCACGTTTGCCGCTGCTGATCTCCCAGCTGATGACCCACGCATCCTTGTGGTGGGCCCCTATGGGGCTTGTGCCGAAGCTTAGGGCCATGCCTGGGCACGCGTGGCAGTCGTATGCGCTCACCTCCAGGCCCTTAGCGTGGATGGCGAAGTCGGCTGAGCCCTTGCCTATCTTCTCGGCGGCCTTCCTGACGCCCAGGCCGAACGTGGCGCCTTGGCCTTTCATGTACGCCATGTCTAGGAGGAGCTTCTTGGCGCCCTCGAAGTCCCCGAACCTGAGCTTCATGTCTACGAGGCCCTTCTCGGCGCACTCCATGGCGAAGCCTATGGCGCTGCCGGCGCTGATGGTGTCCAGGCCCAGCTCGTCGCACATCCTGTTGAGGGTGCCCACCTGCTTGAGGTCGCCGATGCCTATGTTGCTGCCCAGCATGGTGACGTTCTCGTAGTCCAGCTCGCTCTCCTTGCCCTCGCTGTCCAGGATGGTGTTGCCGCATATCATGTTGCAGTTGGGGCAGCCCCGCTGGGTGACGGTGGCCGCGTGGACGGCGTCGCCGTTCACGTTGGCTATGTGCTCGAACTGGCCCTCGCTGAAGTTCCTAGTCGGTAGGGCGCTGGCCGTCTGCATCATGTCGGCGGCCATCATGGTGCCCTCCCTCTTCCAGCCTGGGAAGGCGTCGAACTTGGGTATCTTGTCGAAGCCCTTCTTGCCCAGGTCCTTGAGGGCCGCCGGGTCGGCGGCGGGCAGCTCCTTGCTTCCCTTGAATACGGCGGCCTTCAGGTTCTTGCTGCCCATGACCGCCCCCATGCCGGGTCGCCCCCCGGCCCTGCCTTTCTGGCTGACCACGGTGGAGAAGAGGCACCTGTTCTCCCCGCTCTGGCCTATGAGGAGGGCGCCGGCGGCCTTGCCGTGCTTCTCCTTGAGCCAGTCCTCTGCCTCGTAGCTGCTCTTTCCCCACAGGTGGCTGGCGTCCAGTATCTCGGCCTTGTCGTCCTCCACGTAGAGGTACATGGGCTTCTTTGCCCGGCCTGTGACTACGACGGCGTCCAGCCCACACTTCCTCATGTTAGTTGATGCCAATGTGCCCAGGTTCCCGTCGCCGTATCCACCTGTCAGGGGACTCTTGGCTGCCACCACCATCTTGCCGCTGTTGGGCACCTGGAAGGCCGTGTAGGGGCCCGTGGCGAATATGAGCATGTTCTCGGGGCCAAGGGGGTCAGCGCCTGCCGGGAGCTCGTCCCAGAGGAGCTTGACGGCGAGGCCCCTGCCTCCTATGAACTTCCTGGCCATCTCCTCGGGGTAGGGTGTGACCTTCGCTGTTCCTAATGTGAGGTCTACTCGGAGGAGTTTGCCGTTCCATCCTTTCATGGTTATCGAGTAAAGTGGGCGTGTAACGGGTTTAAGCCTTTTACCATCGACCTGCATGGAGGTTCATCTCGAGGTTTCTGGGCTACGGGCTCCACCCTGCAATACGTTCCGGGATGACAGCTACACCGAAAAATGTGATAGCCTTCGATTTAATCTCCGGGTATTTTAACTAACGCGTTTATCGCTCGTGTTCAGCCGCCCACAACAAAGGGCATTATGACGACATCGTCCTCGTCGCAGAGCTTCGTCTCCACACCGTCCAGTAGCTGGATGTTCTTCCCGTTCACCATGACCGCGAGGTCAGCGCCACCGACCCTGAACTCCCCCAAGTACCCTTGACGCGTCTGCCCCGCCTTAACGGCTAGAAGGTTGGCTAAATGACGAACCGTGGCTCCCTCATCCAACTCGATGTAGTGTTTACTACCAACACTGGAGGCTACGTCGCCGAAGACGCGGACTCTTACCTTCATCCCTGTTTACTAGTAGCTGGGCCCAAATAAATCGTTGGGGTGCGGAGCAGCGTAGAAAACTATGACTAATCTATTTAGGGGTGATGGTTGAGCCGTCTGACAGGTCGATTCTTCCAAGAGTGGGGCTCCCATAATAGTCAAGGTGGGACCCGTCGCTCATATCCACGTCGAGCCTCTCATCCGCGTAGACCGACCCGTTGCTACCGTCGCTCAAAACCACTACGGCTGAGTCGACCTTGAAACGGGATAGGTTCATATGGCTCCCAGATGAGGCCTCCACCCTTAGTGTAGCCGCGGAGCCTATGACGACAACCTCGCTACCATCTGACAAGGTCACGCTGAAACCGCTCTGCGAGTCTACGCCTGTGACGTCGCCGTGGGACCCCCCGGACAGCTCAACTCCGTTTATGGTTGGCGCAGTGATAACGGCTCTGAGGTTCACGTTGGTGTAAATTCCAGGCTTGAGGCCGATCTTGAGCTTGTCGCCGTCTTTCTGGACAACCAGCTGATCCAGCAGGTTATCGTTGATCGACATGGAGATGCTGTACTCAGAGCCCTGAGCCATCTCCGCGCGGCAACCATTGCCTACGTTGACCACCGTGAACCCTTGAAGATCGAATTCGCGGACGATGACATTCCCCGAACCAGATGTGGATGGCCCGAAAGGTAGGACCCCCATTAAACCAAAGACGGATGAGATGATGACCGCTATGAACAATCCACCGACAAGGCCGCTGGCAAGTTCACCGTTCCTTCGATTCTCATTCCTGAATAGTAGATTTGAGAAGACTATGCCGACTCCGGCAAGAATCAGCAGATATGGTGCTATGTCCCAAGACATGCCTATGTACTTGATGATCATCCAGCCTAAACCGAAGCCCAGTAGAACTCCGCCAAGTCCCATCTCAGAAGAGCGGCTCATGTGATCACATCCCTGAGAAGACCTTCCCCTAGCTATAATGTTATCTGAGGCAGGCGTGAGCAGCATTTTTCAACGGGCTCTATGGTGGCCGAACCGACGCGGCAGATCACTGAAGCTCGTTGAAGCAAGGTATGAATAATAGGGTCGAGGGGGTCACCGCAGCTTAGCCATGCTTTTCTCCAGGAAGCCCAGGTCCAGGTTCTTCATGGATTCGTTTGTGGGGATGCCGCGCTCGTCCCAACCCAGGGTCTCGAAGTAGACCGCACGCCTACGCTTCACGAGGTCCCGGTCCGTGGCTCTGCCCTTGTAGGGGCCGCTGGGCAGGGGCTCGTAGAACCTGCCGGGGTTCTCGTCGTCCTTCACTGGCTCCCAGGTCACGTCAGGGCCTCCCAGAAGCAGTAGCACCCTCTGCAGGGTCACTATCCTGGGCCCGTTGACCCTGCGCCACGACTCGATGGACATGTCGTACCCGGTGACGGCCTTGGCGAAGTCGAACATGAGCTCCTGGGGGGCCCTGGCGAAGTTGCAGACCACAGCCGAGTCGGTGAACACGGAGCCGGACATGTCGTGGTACCCGTCCCGTACGATGCTGGTGTGGTCGCCTCCCTGCACATTGACGGCGTAGCCTATGTCGTGGGCCAGGAAGTCGGCGTCGCTACGGGTGCCGTGGGCGCCCACCTCGATACCCTTAACGTGCACCGCGTACCTGAGAAGCTCCTCGTGTTTCAAGCCCTTCATCTCGGCTATCTTCAGGGCTGCCCGGTAGGTGCCCTCGGCTAATATGTCGCCGATGCCCTCACGGTAGGCTATAATCCGCGCCAGCCTGTCGAAGGCCTCCACGTCGCCCCACTCAAGCCTGAATCCCAGGTCATCCTCGGTGAGGATGCCCCGCTGGTAGAGCTCCGCGGCGTACCCCATGGTGTTGGCGCCACCTATGCCCGAGTGGCCCAAGTTGTCTATGAGGGCACTCAGGTGGATGTCGTCGGCTGGGTCGAAGATGCCGAAGTTGGCCCCGCAGTAGGCTTGGAGCTCGTAGTCGGGGTTATCGGTGATGTCGCCCTTCCAGGGGCCTGCCTTGACGCAGCTCAGCTTCATGCAGCCGGTGGTGCAGTTGAAGTCTGCCCACTGCTTTTTCACCCAGAACCCTGTCTCGAAGGCCGGGCCCCCGAAGCTCCTCTTGTCGTGCCACTCCTCCTGCCAGTTCCTGATGGGCTCGCTGCTGTAGGTGTTGCCAGTAGACCAGCCGCCGTAGCCGGTGCCCATGCGCCTAAAGCTGTCATTAGCTATCAGGTGCTCGTGGGCCCGCTTCCACAGGAGCTTCACGGCTTCCGGTGCGTAGACGTCGGGCAGGGGCCCCCATCCTTTGGCGACGACGGCCTTCAGGTTCTTGGACCCCATGACGGCACCGTAGCCGCCGTACCCAGCGGCGTGGCACAGCTTGGTCATGACGCAGGCGTTCCTCACCAAGTTCTCCCCGGCCGGCCCGACGTATATGATGCCTGACTCCTTCACCAGGCCCCTGGCCGGGTCGCGCCCGTGTAGCTCCTCGGAGACCTCCTTGTTGAGAACCTTGATGGTCTCCTCCCCTATGGCGCCCCACAGGTGGCCGGCGTCCCGTATCTCGCCCCCGTCCTCCGTGACCAGGATGTATACCGGCGTATCCGCCCTGCCCGAGACTATCACTCCGTCGTAGCCCGCAGTCCTCAGCTCGTGGGCGAACTCGGTGCTCGCAGTGGACCCCACGGTCCCGTTGCTGACGGGCGACTTCCCGGTGCAGCATATGCGGCCCCCGGGGTAGATGCCCGTCATGGGCCCCGTGAGGGCCAGGAACAGGTTGTCAGGGCCCAGGGGGTCCACCCGGCTCCACCTCTCGCCGATACGGTCCCACAGTATCTTGGTGCCGAGGCCTCTGCCCCCGAAGTACTGCTCCAGGACCCGCTCAGAGTAGGTGACGTCCCTCGTCTCACCCCTGGATAGGTCCACGTCCAGATACTTACCGGCGTAGCCCCGGGGGGTCACGCTATCACCTCCTCACCCTTCTCGCCGAACAGCTTCACGGCCAGCAGTCTGGCCACCTCCACCGGGTCCCTGGAGAACAGCTTCCGGTTTCTGCTCATACCCTCGTGGACCAGCCTCAGGGCGTTGTACCCGGCCTCCCCGCAGACCTTGACGCACTCAGGGTCCCCGCCGCAGAGATCGCAGATGGTGGCCTTCCTGTCCCTGGGGTGAAGATAGGGGACTGTGCCTGGGCAGGCCTTGACGCAGGCTCCGCAGCCGGTGCAGGCCTCCCTGTCCACGACGACTGCCGTGGTCTTGGAGTCCACCGACAGGGCCTGGACGGGGCAGCTCTTGACGCACGGGTAGTCGTCGCACTGGGCGCACAGGTGCGCCACCTCCAGGCCCGGGAAGGGCATGAAGACACGCACTCTGGAGGCTTCAGGCCACATCCAGCCCTCGTGGTGCATGCTGCACGCCAGCTCGCAGCGCCTGCACCCCGAGCAGTTCTCATAGTCTCTAACGATCCAGATGGAACTCATGGATTACTCTGGGCTGGGTGGAATCAAGAAACTTTTGGTAAAAAGGGGTGAGGTTTACCTCAGCTTGGCCATGCTCTTCTCCAGGAAGCCTAGGTCAAGCTTCTTCAGGGTCTCCTTCGTCGGGATGCCGCGCTCGTCCCAGCCCAGGGTCTCGAAGTAGGTCTTGAGCTTCTCGTCCACCAGCTTCCTGTCCGTTGTCTTCCCCTTGTAGGGTCCGCTGGGCAGGGGCTCGTAGAACCTGGGCGGGTTGTCGTCGTCCTTCACGGGCGTCCACTTCAGGTCGGGGCCGCCGAGCAGAAGGAGCGCCCTCTGGAGGGCGACGATCCTGGGGCCGTTGACGCTGCGCCAGCCGTGAAGCGTTATGGGGAACCCTGTGATCGCCTTTGCGTAGTCCATGACCAGGCTCTGGGGGACGCCGTAGAAGGTGAAGTTGCAGAAGACGGCTGAGTCTGTGAAGACTGCTCCGCTCATGTCGTTGTACCCGTCTGTGCTGGTGCTGGTGTGGTCGCCGCCCTGGACGTTGGCCGCGTAGCTGATGTCGTGGGTGTAATCGGCGTCGCTCCTGGTGCCGTGGGCTCCGATCTCGATGCCCTTCACGTGCACCGCGTACTTGAGCAGCTCCTCAGGCTTCTTGCCCTTCATCTTGGCGATGATGTAGGCCGCCTGGTAGGTGCCCTCGGCCAGCGCGTCGCCTATCTTCTCGCGGCTCACCATCATCCTGAGTATCCTATCGAAGGTCTCCGGGTCACCCCACTTGGGCTTGAAACCGAAGTCGCTGTCCTTCAGGATGCCCCGCTGGTGTAGCTCCACCGCGAAGGCGGCCGTGTTGGGGCCGTTGATGCCGCTGTGCCCTAACGTGTCGGCCAATGCGCTGAGGTGGACGTTGGCAGCGGGGTCGAATATCCCGAAGTTGGTCCCGCAGTAGGCCTGTAGCTCGTAGTCGGGCATGTCGGTGATGTCGCCCTTCCAGGGCCCGGCCTTGATGCAGCTTACCTTCATGCAGCTGGTGGTGCAGTTGAAGTCGGCCCACCTCTTCTTCACCCAGAACCTGTCCTCGAACCTGGGGCCTGCGTAGCTCTTCTCGTCGTGCCACTCCTCCTGCCAGTTGCGGACGGGCTCGCTGCTCGTGTCGGCGCCGACGCTGTACCCGGCGTAGCCGGTTCCGTGGCGCCTGAACTGGGTGCGCCCTATGAGTATCTGGTGGGTCTTCTTCCAGAGGAGCTTCACGGCCTCCGGTGCGTCCACCTTGGGGAGGCCCCCTCGGCCCTTGGCCACCACTGCCTTCAGGTTCTTGCTGCCCATGAGGCTGCCGTAGCCGCCGTAGCCGGCGGCGTGGCATATCTTTGCCATGACCGCCGCGTTCCGGACCATGCTTTCGCCGGCGGGGCCGATATAAACCATACCGGGCTCCTTCCAGAGGCCCACGTTGGGCTTACGCTTCTGGAGCTCAGCAGTAACCTCCTTGTTCAGCTTGATGAGCGTCTTCTCCCCGTCCAGTCCCCAAAGGTGGCCCGCGTCCCTGATCTCGACGCCGTCGTCGGTGATGAGCAGGTAGACGGGCTTGTCCGCCTTGCCAACGAACGTTACTCCGTCGAAGCCGGCCTGCTTGACCTCGTTGGCGAACTCGGTAGCCGCCGTTGAGCCGACGGTGCCCATGCTCACCGGGCTCTTGCCGCTGACGCATATCCTGCTGCCAGGGTAGATGCCCGTCATGGGCCCCGTGAACACCATCAGGGGGCTCTCAGGAGCCAGGGGGTCCAGGTCGGCCCACTTCTCGCCAACCATGTCCCAGAGGACCTTGGCCGCCAGGCCCCTACCCCCGAAGTACTGTTCAAGGGTCTTGTCGCTGTAGGTGACTTCCTTGACCTTGTCCTTGGTGAGGTCCACCTCAAGCCACTTGCCAGCGTATCCTCCCGGAGTCATTCAATGACCTCCTCGCCCTTCTCCCCGAAGAACTTGATAGCCAAGTCCTTGGCCACCTCCACGGGGTGTCTGCTGTAGAGCTTCCTGTGGACGCTGGGGCCCTCGCTGGTGAGGGTCAGCGCGTTGTACCCGGCCTCCGTGCACACCTCCACGCATTTAGGCTCGCCTCCGCAGAGGTCGCATATCGTCACCTTGTTGTCCCCCGGATGCAGGAAGGGTACGTTGCCTGGGCACGCCGTTATGCATGCCCCGCAGCTTATGCACTTCTCACGGTCAACGAGGACCGCCCTCGTGTTGGGGTCCGTGCTCAGCGCCTCCACTGGGCAGCTCTTGATGCACGGGTAGTCGTCGCACTGGGCGCACAGGTGCGCCACCTCCAGGCCCGGGAAGGGCATGAAGACTCTGACGCGTGACGCCTCGGGCCACATCCAGCCCTCGTGGTGCATGCTGCACGCCAGCTCGCAGCGCCTGCACCCCGAGCAGGCCGACTGGTCCCTCGCAATCCAGATATGCTTAACCATTCATTTCACCAGAAGTTGTTATCATATTCATCGAATGTATAGTATAAAAAAGATTAGCAGAGAAAAAGGGAAACGGGGGCTAAAGCCTGTACTTGGCCATCACTGGCTCAAGGTCGGAGAGCCCCAGCCTCACAAGGGTCTCCTTCTTCGGCACCCCCCGCTCGTCCCAGCCCAGGGTCTCGAAGTAGGCCTGGGTCCTTATGTCAACCCTGTCCTTGTCTGTGGTCTTGCCCTTGTAGGGGCCGCTTGGCAGCGGCTCGTAGAATCTGGGAGGGTTCACGTCGTCCTTCAGGGGCTCCCACGTGACATCGGGGCCACCCATGAGGAGGAGGGCCCTCTGCAGGGTGATGATCCTTGGCCCGTTGACGCTGCGCCAGCCGTGGATGGTTATGGTGAACCCTGTGACGGCCTTGGCGAAGTCGAACTGGAGCTGCTGGCTGGGGCCCCGGCTGGTGAACGTGCAGTAGACGCCGCAGTCGAAGAAGAGGGCCCCGCTCATGTCGCTGTACCCGTCGGTGGCGACGCTTGAGTGGTCGCCTCCCTGGACGCTGGCCGCGTAGCACATGTCGTGGGTGTAGTCCTTGTCGCTGCGGGTGCCGTGGGCGCCCACCTCGATGCCCTTCACGTGTATCGCGTACTTGAGGAGCTCCTCGGGCTTCAAGCCCTTCATCTCAGCGATCTTCAGAGCAGCCCTGTATGTGCCCTCGGCTAGGACGTCGCCTATGCCCTCCCGGTGAGCCATCATGTGGGCCAGCCTGTCGAAGGCCTCCGTGTCGCCCCACTTCAGCTTGAACCCTATGTCTTCCTCAGTGAGGATGCCCCGCTGGTATAGCTCCGCAGCGTACCCCATTGTGTTGGGACAGTTGATGCCGCTGTGGCCCAGCTTGTCCATCAGGGTGCTTATGTGGATGTTGTCTCCAGCGTCGAAGATGCCTAGGTTGGTGCCGCAGTAGGCCTGGAGCTCATAGTCGGGCACGTCCGTGATGTCCCCCTTCCAGCGCCCGGCCTTGATGCAGCTCACCTTCATGCAGCCCGTCGTGCAGTTGAAGTCGCTCCACTTGCTTTTGACCCAGTACCTGTCCATGTACCTCGGGAAGCCCATGGACTTCTCGTCGTGCCACTCCTCCTGCCAGTTCCTGACGGGCTCGCTGCTTGTATCGGCGCCCACGCTGTAGCCGAGATGCCCCGTGCCCCACCGTCTGAAGGGGGTGTTGGTCATGCAGTCCCTGTGGGCCTTCCTCCATAGGAGCTTCACAGCCTCGGGGGCGTCCACCTTGGGCATCATGCCTCGGCTCTTGGCTGCCACGGCCTTCAGGTTCTTGCTGCCCATGAGGGCTCCGTAGCCGCCGTAGCCCGCGGCGTGGCATATCTTGGCCATGACCGCGGCTTGCCTGACCATGTTCTCCCCGGCTGGGCCTATGTACATGCTGCCTGGCTCCTTCCAGAGCCCCAGGCCCGGCTTCTTCTTCTGCAGGTCGGCCCTGACCTCCTTGTTGAGCTTTATCAGGGTCTTCTCGCCGTCCAGGCCCCACAGGTGGCCGGCGTCCTTTAGCTCGGCCCCATAATCGGTGACCTGCAGGTACACGGGCCTCTCAGCCTTCCCGGTGAATATCACGCCGTCGTACCCGGCTCCCCTGAGCTCCACGGCCAGCTCCGTGGCCGCCGTGCTGCCCACGACTCCGTTGCTGACCGGGCTCTTACCGCTGACGCACATGCGTGCGCCGGGGTAGATACCAGTCATGGGGCCCGTGGCGAAGATCAGCGGGTTCTCGGGAGACAGGGCGTCCAGTTTGGTCCACTTTTTACCGACTCGGTCCCAGAGTATCTTGGTGGCCATGCCTCGGCCGCCGAAGTACTGCTCCAGAGTCTCAGTGGGGAAGACTATGTCGGTTATCTTCTCCTTGGTCAGGTCTACGTCCAGCCACTTGCCGGCGTATCCACCAGGCGTCACTCTATCACCTCCTCGCCCTTCTCCCCGAAGAACTTGATGGCCAGGTCCCTTGCCACCTCAAAGGGGTCCCTGCTGTACAGCTTCCTGTGGACGCTGGGGCCCTCGTCGACGATGGTCAGGGCGTTGTACCCTGCCTCCGCGCACATCTCCACGCACCTCGGCTCCCCGCCGCACAGGTCGCAGATGGTGGCCTTGTTGTCACCGGGGTGCAGGAAGGGCACCGTGCCTGGGCACGCCCTTATGCATGCGCCGCAGCTTATGCACTTCTCGCGGTCCACTGCGACGGCGCCGTTTGCGTCCTTGGACAGAGCCTGCATCGGGCAGGATTTGATGCACGGGTAGTCCTGGCACTGGGCGCAGAGG
>Ga0209164_1002337_pt1 | contig 20534 bp, 22 predicted proteins | sample MTBNYHSulfiMetaG_FD_187458 | JGI IMG/M metagenome (GOLD analysis project Ga0209164, IMG submission 187458) | Enrichment culture microbial communities from rom New York Harbor, USA that are MTBE-degrading - MTBE-NYH (New York Harbor Sulfidogenic)... | ecosystem: Environmental > Aquatic > Marine >... | reverse complement strand
GCCAAAGAACAGCTTGGGGCACTGAACGCCCGGCTACGGCTCGGCATGCTCTGGGAACCGCCCGGTGCGGACCCGCACGCCGGGTGGTGTGGGGGCTGGGGGAGAAAATCCCCCGGCTACCCGCTTGGGCGGCGACACGCAACAGGAGACTACGATACCCTGACACTAACTGCGGCGCGATGTGCCTAATATGCCGCCCAGCACGCCACGTATGATTTGTCGGCCGATCTGGCTGCCGACGGTTCGCGCGGCCTGTTTCGCCAACGTTTCCACCATGCCTTGGCGGCGCTTGGTGCCCCACAGCAAATCGGAAATCATTCCCCCGCGTTCGGACGGCTTCTCTGCCTCAGTATGATTGAACCCCGACTCGGCTGCTTCTTTCTCCAGGGTCCGCCGGTTCAGGATCTCGTAGGCCGATTCGCGGTTCACCGGCGAGTCGTACTTGCCGCCTATCGGACTGCGCGCCATCACGGCCACACGCTCTTCCGGCGTGACCGCCCCTATCCGGCAGCGTGGCGCACAGATGAGCGTGCGCTGCACCGGCATCGGCACGCCCTTTTCCTGAAGCGTGGAAACCAGAGCCTCGCCAACACTGAGTTGGGATATGACGTCGGCGACGTCAAGCTTGGGGCTCGCAACGAAGGTTTCCGCAGCGGTTTTAACTGCCTTCAGGTCACGCGGCGTGTAAGCCCGCAGTGCATGTTGGATGCGGTTCCCGAGCTGGCCAAGGATTTCGTTAGGCACGTCGTCCGGGAATTGTGAGCAGAAGTACACACCAACGCCCTTGGAGCGGATGAGCCGAACGACCTGTTCCACCCGCTGGCGCAACATCGGGGGTGCACCGTCAAAGAGCAGGTGGGCCTCATCAAAGAAGAACACCAGCTTGGGCTTGTCAAGGTCGCCCACCTCGGGCAGGTTCTCGAATAGCTCTGAGAGTAGCCATAAGAGAAAGCTTACGTACAATCGCGGCTTCAGGATGAGTTGATCTGCGGCAAGGACGTTGATGATGCCGCGGCCGCTGAGGTCGGTGCGCAACAAGTCGTTAAGATCCAGTGCGGGCTCTCCGAATAAGGCTTTCCCGCCTTCTCGTTCCAGCGACAACAGAGAGCGCTGAATGGCTGACACGGATTGTGTACTTACCAGACCATATTGCGTCGAGATCTCTTTGCGATTGTCCGCGAGGAAAACGAGCAGGGCACGCAGGTCGTCGAGGTCAAGCAACAGCAGACCCTGTTCGTCCGCCAACCTGAAAGCGATCTCCAGCATCCCGGCCTGGGTATCATTAATCTCGAGGATCCGGCCTAGCAGGCTCGGGCCGATTTCGCTGATCGTGGTGCGCACTGGATGGCCGGCCTTGCCGAGCACGTCCCAGAATAACACAGGGTTCCCCTCATTGGCGTAGCCCTCAATACCGATTTGGGCAACACGCTGTTGGATCTTCTCATTGGCAATACCAGCCAGCGCCAAACCGGAGACATCTCCTTTTACGTCAGCCATGAACACCGGCACGCCCAAACGCGAGAAGCCCTCTGCCAATACAAGGAGAGAAATAGTCTTGCCTGTACCGGTGGCTCCGGCGATCAGACCATGGCGGTTACCGTACTTGGCGAGCAAGTAAACTGGCTGTTCGCCCTTGCCAATAAGTATCTGGTTCATGCACTAACTCCTATTTGACGATAAGAATCGTGTCGCCCTCCCATCATGATGCAGTGTCGACTGATATCGGAATGCCTGGAATCTGGTCTCCCGGAGCTCTTCCCTGGATGAGATCTGAATAATCGGTTGCACATCGATTCTTATGTGCCGATACTTCTTGATCAACTGTCGTAGATTGCGTTTGAGCGCTTGAGCATAGACGGATCTGAGGTACTTGGGAATTATTGGACATCAATACCATCCCACAAATTTTCCACGGAAGATGTCATGCCGCTTTGAGCTACTCACCAACCCTGCCGGAAGCTTTCCGCAGCCAAAGTCATGCTCTCCCGGAAAGCACGCATCATCTGCAGTAGGAACGGTAAATACTCTTCCGGCAATGCGTCTATTTCCGCAAGCACTTTATCCAGGCAAATTTTAGTCGTAGTATTCATATGAAATATCTTTTGCATGCAACTATAGCACGGTATAATTTATTATAGTACCTAGATTGGCGAGTAGCGCATACCAGGCAGCACCAAGTCCTCAGTGAACCTTCGGATAATAGGCGTGGCCAAGTGGCCCGGCCGAACTGCCGATGGGCACCAACAACACCATAGAACTTGAAGCCCCCCGGAACTGCCGGGTCCGATTGGAAAGCGCTTCTGACTCTTGATGAGCCGCCGAATGTCGGTTCCGCTGAATTGACAGGTGAGACAAAGTGTCTTGTGCCAAGGGTTGTTCGCGGCCCTGCCATTGAACAATAGCAAAAGCCAAATGAAGGTTTGATCCCTTTACCCAAGCCTGCCGACTCGTCTATGAACCGTTTAAGACGTCCAACCTGTAGTAGATTTTTCCAGAATCATCCACCCCCGCCAGATCATCTTTTCCATCTCCATCAAAATCACCACAAGTGAGCTGTCGCAGAAACATGGAGCCACTTTGCCAATTGCCATCTGTCGTATAGAAAACTTGGCCCGAAGCTGTTAGACCTGCCAAGTCGGCTCTTCCGTCACCATTGAGATCACCGGCAGCGATCTGACTCAGGACGCCGGGTATACTCCACCATTCGTACCGATCCTTTGTTTCTGCTAGATACAGATAGACTGTATGGAAGATTTGTCCGGTCGAGCCGATTCCAATAAAATCATTTTTCCCATCTGCAGATATGTCGCCGGTAGTCAGCTGTGCGAGTATGCCGGGTAGCCAGGTCCAGTTGAAAAGATCGAGGGTGTAGTAGACATATCCGGTTGAAGTTAGCCCTGCTAAGTCGGCTCTACCATCACCATCCAGATCGCCGGCTGCAACCTGATTGAGAATACCAGTCGTCCATTGCCAATTTCTCAGATCGAGGGTGTAGTAAACCTGCCCGGATGAGGTAATACCAACCAGATCGTCTTTTCCGTCACCATTCAGATCGCCGCTTGCCAACTGACTCAAAACGCCGGGAAGCTGCTCCCAATTCTCCAGGTCCAGGCTAAAGAAGATTTCGCCAGCTGCTGTGACTCCCGCCAAGTCTGACTTACCGTCACCATCAAGATCACCGGCAGTCACTTGATTCAGAATTCCGGCGATACTCTGCCATTCATGGTTGGCTCTACCTTCGCGCACACAAAGGGCATAATACGGACTCTTATTACCCCGAACTGCGTCGCCACTGCAGTCCATGCCCCATGCGTCATCCGGGTAGTCGGAAACACTGGTGCTGGACCAAAGCATGTTCCAACATCTAAACAGGTGATTTAGACTACGGCCAAATGACTGGAACTCGATGAGAGTCTTAAGCTCCCGAATGTTCGGTAGCTTCCAGTCATCTGCGCCGGCAAGCGACAGCGCTTCGCAGTATGAGAGTGCTTGTTTCCATGTATATTCGTTTTGTAGAGCTTCTCTTTGCCATATGAGGCCCGTTACCGTGTCAGTTACGGTGCCATTATCATTCATTACAAAGTTACTCTTGCTCAGCGATTCTCCTCGTACACAGCGAATGTACATAGGGTCACCTCTGGCACCCCAACCAAGGACACCACCTACGTCACCATAATAGAAATCGACATACCAATAATTGCCATAAGTATCACTGCTGTCATTCGACCAGTAGCCGTCTGAGAGACAGCCGGGGAAGTAAGTTGTGTGGATGGAGGGGTTGCTCCTGCCGTAATTCACAACGGAGAGCAACTCGTGCTGGGTCGGCAATCGCCAGTCGCTGTAACTGCCTAATTCCAGGCTCCCACAGTAAGCCTCAGCTTCTCCATGAGAAGAGCGATTCATGTTCTGATCGTCGCTTTGTTGCCAAACGAGGCCGGTGTTAAGATCGGTTACGGTGCCGTCACTGTTGTCCTGGTAAGCAAGCTGTGCACCGATGTAGTTGCCGTCCTGACCGTGGTACGGCTGACCTAGAGCGGGGCATGGGGCCTCGTAGCCCAGACCAGTGTAGCATGAGGTTTGGCCTGAATCTGGTAAAATGTAGGCAGGGGCGTCTCCACATTGAACCAGGACGAGGGAAAAGACGAAAATGCAAGTAGCAGCAAAGACTGGAAAACGGTTCAACCACATAGGCTCCTCCTCCTTTGTACCTAAGTCTGGCGATTTAGCAGTTTAGAAGTTCTACCCTTTGTGGTATATTGTTGAATCAAAAAAGGATTTCCCAGTCGCTTAAGTGATTCAACTCAACCCAAAGGGGAGGAGGCCATTATGGCGCCCCATTGTGTGGCTGCATTGGGATGCTTCTTTCCTAGAGCGAAGGGCAGGCAGACGGCGCCCAATCCACTGTCCAGATTTTCCTCATTAATTGTTTTGGCGCGAGCCAAACGCTGTTTTAACGGGTCAATCAGCCGACTCGGCAGCATAGTTACCCGATCTTTTTGGCATTAGCCGTCTCTCACTACCAACAGCCGATATTGAAAGTCAATATAAGAGCTCCTTTATTCAGAAGAGAACCCCGCGTCAAGCAGGAACGGACGCGCAAACTGCTGCAAGTCATATATCCGTTCACCGCAAAGGCACAAGGGAGGAAGCCCACAAAAAGAACATGATGCGGAGATGGAGAAGTGGCTGTCTTGCTGGGCTGGACTGAGCGCAGAACTGTAGCGGTTGAATGGAAAAAACCTACGGGAACGCCTTGAAAGCTGCCGCCATCCGGTTGAAAGGTGCACAGCCAGTGCTCCCAGAGGAATTCCGGCCGATCTAAAAACCACCGCCTGTGCGGAAAGAGCCTCCGCCGAATCCTCTGCGCCCCTTGTCGCCCCGTTCCTCGAAACCTCCTCCAAAGCCGCCCCAGCTGCCGGATGGACGGCTTCCTTGACGGTGGCGGCCGACTTCCCGCCAGACCATGTCCGAATTCATGAGGCCCTGCAGCATTTGTCCAAGCAGCGCGCCTAAGGCAAAGTCACCGGGGAAGGATGAATTGTAGGCATCGTAGCCGCTCTGACGATAGCGCCGACGCAGTTCCTCCAAATCGGCCATACTGCGTTGCTGCTGTTGCAGGAAATTATTCACGGAATGGATTTCCTCAGCAATCTGCCTCAGCCGCTGCTGGATTTGCTGTAGCTGGACGACGATGACATCGTCCTCCGGCCGAGGAGTGGCACGCGCCTCCTCCAGCAGCTCAGCGAGCTCCTGACGCTGCAGCGCAGCCGCCTGCAAGTCGATGATCTGTTTCGACAACGGGTCCGTCCCTTCGTTGAAAGCGGCCTGTTCTTTCAAGAGCTGCTGATGTCCGGCTTCTTCCGCCTCTATTTCAGCATCATGCTGTTTGATCCGCTTTTCTGCGTCCTGCACCCTGGCTTGAAGAACGAGGATGCCATCCTCTTCGGCGGCTTGCCGCTCGATAGTCTGCAGCGCCTGAGCCTGCAACTGTGCTATTTGTTGCGCCTTATTGGCATGCTCTCGTAGTCGGCGGGGCAGATCCTGCAGCATCTGGTAATTGCTGCGATTGCGTTGATAATCGATGTGCCTGGCCACCCAGTTGTCCAACCGGCGGGTGAGCCAGCTAGCCCGATAATCCGGCGTCTGGTAGCGTCTTCTCCATAAGTACATGAACAGACTGTCGGCCTCGTAGGGTTTCCCCTTGGCAAGCTGTTCCTGTTCTTTTTGGGATGCCTTTTCGTCGGCCCGCCTGGCAACAGCCGCCGCCTCCTCCACCCGTTTCTGCTGCTGCTGATAAACGTCCGTCTGGATAATTCGCTGCCGGGTCTGTTCCAGCTGCTTCTGCAGCCGATCGCCGGCTTCGTCCCGCTGCTCCTCCAGCTCTTTTCTCTGCTCTTCGAGCTGCTGCTGCCTGGAAACGCCTGTTCGAATCTTTTCTTCCAACTCGCGCCGAGCCTGTCCGAGATTTGCCAGCAGGTTGAGGATGGCCCGATCGCTTTCCTCGAGCTGCGCAACCAAATGGCTCGCCTGGAGGTTGTCGAGTCGGATTCTGGCCAGCTCGCGGTAGCGGTCGGCGGCCTGAAGATGAAGGTCGTTCAGTTGCCGTTGCAGTTCTGTCAGGCGCCGTCCTGCATCCTCTTGCGCTGTTTGCGCCTGATGGATGTGCTGGTTGATCAACTGCAGATTGTCTCTTCCCGTCGTCATCCTTGTCGCTTTCTTACCACTGAGTGATCGCTTTGCCCGTGGTCGGCATCAGGTAGCGGGGAGTCAGATAACCACGCTCTTTGACGCCGAAACGGTTCTGCTGGATGATGCCGTCGTCGAGCTTGTCGCGGCGGATTTTCTCAAAAGCAGCGTCATCCACCCGCAGGCCCCACTGGGAAACGATACGCGTTGTTCCGTCTTCCTCGCTGGTTATGGGCAGGGCCAGCCGCTCGCCTTGCGCGGTGACGGCTTCAACGATAATATAGTAGTTGCGAACCCCGGGGTTGTTTTGCAGGTCTCGCCATATTCCGCTGGGACTGCCCGGTCTGGAAGTTATCCTCAGCTCATATTCCTGCACCACACGACCGTACAGCTCCTGCAAGTCAGCCGATCGCTTGCGCGCTTCCTGGAGGTCGCCGCGATTGAGGGCTGCCACGGCATCGGCATAGAGCTTTTCCGCCTGCCCACGGACCCTATCTTCCCGGCTTTCAGCCAACAGGCTGCGCCGCTGACCGGCAAGCTTTTCCCGCAGGGTCGCCAATTCGCTCAAGCCAGCCAAGGCAGTTTCAGCCTTGTCGAGATGCACGCTCAAGTCGCTCAGCAGCTTTACCCGCTGTTCCAACCGACGCGAGACAGCGTCCCCTTCCCGGGTGAAGCTTTCGCCGGTAAGGACCGGCTTGAGAGGCAGCTTGTCGAATGATTGCAGGTTGACTTCGGCTGCAGCAGCCAGTTGACCGGCCTCGGAAAGAAGTCTTTGGGCGGCCGGTTCAGGGGATTGGGCAGCCCCATTGCCGGCATTCTTGAGGCTCCGATTGAGGCTTGCCAGGCGCTGCCTGGCGATGGTGACCTGATCCCGCTGCTGGCTGATCAGGGCATTGTAACTGCGGACCGTTTCGGTCTGCCGGCGAATTTGCGGCGCGACATAAATAAACCGATAGACAAGGACAAGGATGATCAGTGACACCACTGCGACCCCGAACATTTTTGCCCAACGGCTGCGGTTGACGTAGAGTTTGGCCAGCCACAACGTGCCTTTAGGTGGAGGCGGCCGATAAGCGAATCTTTCCTCGCGCAGCGCGGCCACACCCTCGGCAATGATCTGGTCGGTGACTTTCAGCCCCTGTGAAGCATACATCCGCTTCACTCTCTCGATCAGGGCCTGATCCCTCTCGTCGTCTGCCAGTTCCCGCTCCACTAGTTGTTGCTCGTGGCGCAGCGTATCCACTACATCCATGGCGAGCATCACTTCATCGAGCTCGATTTTCTGCGGTTTCTCGTGATCAACCATGGGGCAGGGATTCTCCGGCTTGAGTCAATGCCACAAGGCGGCGTTTACCGGCTTCGACGGCTTGGCTGATCTCCTCTTCATTACGTGTGCTTGCCTGTCGCAGCTCCGCAACCAGCATCAGGGATTTTTCCTGGAAGTGAATCACTGAATCCAATAGCTTTTTGACGCTTTCAGCTTTCAGCGTCGGCCCGTAGCCGGCTCGCAGAGCGTCCTCCTGCACCTTGCCGCCGACTTCAGCCAGCGTCTCCAGGCTCTGGTTCATTCCTTCCTTCATGACCTCCAGGGTTCGGGTGCTCTCGTGCAGCCCTTGCAGGCTGGTGAAAGAAGCGTTGAGAGCGGTGAAGACCGTTTCATTGGTGCCAAAAAAAGTCACAGCCTGAGAATAGACCCGCTCTTTCACTTCATTGGATTGGACCAGTCTAGCCATGATTACTTCGGTGGTGTTGTAGTTGATGGAAAGATTTTCCGCCAGGTCCTTAGATACCTGATAGCGCTTGTCCTCCTCCTGTAACTCACGCAATCGTTCATCCCTGGCCAGCTCAAGCTTTGCGATCTCTACCTGGTCATTGCTGGTATTGGCTTCCAGGGCTCCGGCCGCCTCTTCGAGACGCGTCTTGGCCTCCTGCAGCCGGCTTTCCGCTTTTTTCAGGATCTCAAAAGCGAGCACCTGCGCCTCTTTCAATGAGCCGCGAAAGTCCCGGTAGCTTTCCAAGATCACCAGTTCCCGATCAATCTGGTCTCTGCTGTCGCGGGTCACCTCGTTGTAAGTCTTCTTGATCTTTTCAAAACGGCTTGGAATGTCACCACGAGTGACTTTCATCCAGAAATTGCCCATGCGCTCCAAGGTGTCAATCTTACCGTCGTCGAGTTGTTTGACCATGTTTTGGGCGTCATCGCGAATACTGTTGAAGGCGGCGGCAATTTGCTCATAGCGTTCGCCAACTTCCATGGCCGCAGCCTGCTGGCGCACCACCTCATTGAATACGGTAGTGTGGTTCAGGGTGCGGGCAATGGCGACGGCTTTTTCTTCGTCCAAATCGCTGATCTTTTTGATCATGGCGACTACCGGCGTTTCATCCAGCTTAGCGGGCATCAGCCCCAGGTCGCGCAGTTTGGTCAAGGCCTTGTCAAGGTAATTCAGAGGCATGGGCGTCAATGCATTACTGGTCATGTTCCCGCTCCATTCTTAGGGTTTCCTGGACTGTGGCAGGGTAAAAAGTTGTCGAAAGCTTATCCGCTAGTTCCTGGCCTGGGCCATTCTTACCTCATGAGGCAATACTCATGAAAGGCGATATCGTGCTCATTCAGGCTTCGTCTTGGAGCCGGTCGCGGCGCCCGCCAAGTTGGGGAAATAACCTTCGCCACTCCTAAAAATTCCTATCTTTTGACGGCTGCTGTTCAAAATCAGATAAGTCTGCGGCTCGATTCTTTGCAGCTGCCATCCGGCAGGATCAGCAACTTCTTTCTTAAATTCCCAGTATCCCATCCGGTTCGTGCCTTCCATGGGACTGATTTCGATTTTTGTCGCCGTTGATTTACCTTTTTTTGCTTCCACCGGCAGGCTTCCTTTCGCTGAATGGGGGTACTGAAACTCGAAGAACTGTGATCAGCAAACCTTCAAACCGTCTCCTCAGCAACAGAGAGTGGCCGGCAAAAAGGCTTGCATGTGCCCGACTATCCTCTCTGGAACCTTATTCATCTAAAAAGAAAAGAGTTTCGAACGGTAACCAATAAATCAAGTTTACTTCGGTTTTGGAACGAAGCAAGTAATTTTGATCTGATATTGAGAAACTATTTTATATTCTCTTTAATTCGATTACGATAGGTATAATATCAACCGTAAGAGGAATATTGGCCCGAGGGTGTTGAAAACCAATTGCCTTTGTAGTTGTGATGAGCGCGCAGGGGACAACACCTCCTTAATTCTCCTCAACCATTTCATTTTTGAACCATTCTGGAAGAGCGCGGAGTGGATTGCTGGAAGCGCTTGGGTACCTTCCGCATGTCCTGAAGCTATTGCTGCAAAAGATTCCAGCACCGACGAAGGAGGGATCCAGCCACCAGAGATAAGGTCTAAAAAGGAGGTGAAAGTATAAGTGGGACTGCTCTTGAACAATTTGGTCTTTATTCCGCCAAAACCCCCAAATGAATGAGGATTGCCATGGGACTTTTCGATTTTGTCAAAGACATAGGAAAGAAGCTCTTCGGTGCTGACGAAAAGCCGGAGGAAAAGATCAAGGAACACCTTTTGGAATCCAACCCGGGAATCACGGGTCTCGATGTTGCTTTTGATAATGGTGTGGTCTCTCTTTCCGGACAGGCGGCCAGCCCTGAGGCCATGGAAAAGGCTGTTTTAATGGCCGGTAATGTACTGGGCGTCTCGGAAGTCAAGGTCGACGGGCTGCAGGCACCGGAGGTTACGGAGCAGGTTGAATATTACACCATCAAAAAGGGAGATACGCTCTCGGCCATCGCCAAGCGGTTTTACGGGAATGCCAATGACTATCCCAAGATTTTTGAGGCGAACCGTGAAGTCATCCGCGACCCGGATCTGATATTCGTCGGCCAGAAAATCCGCATTCCGCTTAAATGATCGGTCGGGAGGATCGTCCTGCTTTAACTTCCTGCCGAATGCTTGGATGTGACAATAAGAATTGGAGTGCGCCATGAGTATTACTGAGTTGTTAGGATCAATCATCCAATCGGGTATGACGGCATCGTCCCATGACCGCTTGAAAAATGCCTTGGGTGGAGGAAGTGGCGGTTTGCTGGACAATCTCTCTTCGCTGTTTGGTAGTTCTGCCGGCTCAGGCGGCAGCATGCTGGAAGCGCTGTCGTCAAAGCTCGGTGGAGCTTCCAGCGGCGGTGGCCTGGGTGGCTTACTGGGAAGCGTTCTGGGTGAAACTGAACAGGCTGTTGGCGGGAGAGAGAATCTTGCCCTTGGCGGACTCGGAGCGCTTGCCGGCGCTCTTTTGGGAGGCGGAGGAAAATCTATGGGCGGAGCTCTGGGTGGCGGTGTTCTGGCGCTTCTTGGGGCAATGGCTTACAAGGCATTGAAAGATAGTGGCGCTGAGACACCCAGTGTGCCGGTGGGGTTAACGCAGCCAAAAACGGAGGCCGATCGGCAGAGGCTCGAACAGCATGCAGAGCTCATTTTGCGGGCCATGATCAATGCAGCCAAGGCGGATGGGCAAATCGATCAAAGCGAAGTCCAACGCATCATCGGCAAGCTAAACGAGGATGGTATCAACGCAAACGAGCAGCAATTTATTATAATGGAAATGCAAAAGCCGATGGAGACAGAGCAACTCATCGCCGCCGCCCGAGGCAACCAGGAAGTTTCCACACAATTGTACGCGGCTTCCTTGCTCGCCATTGAAGTAGACACACCTGCTGAGCAGCAATACCTCGATCAATTGGCAACCGGTTTAGGGCTTACCCCGGAGGTGACCCGGCAGATTCGAGGATTTGCTGGCTTCTAATGGCGCGCTGTGGTCCAAGACGGGAGCCGCTCTCACACAGAGTGCGGCTTCCTGTTTCAGGATCAACTTTCCAACGCCGCAAGGGCAAAGGGTTGGGGATCTAAAGGGAAATACTTTGCGCCACGCGGAACCCATAACTGACGCTGCGCAGCTCAGGCCGGTGATTGCGAAACGAGCACCGAAAGTAATCCTCTCGGCTCAAAACAAACGAGCCACCACGAACCACACGCGATTTTCCCGATACGGGCGGCCGCAAATCGCCGGTCCGATAACGTTGATACGCTTCGACCTCAAACCAGTCCTCACACCACTCCCACACGTTTCCCGCCATCTGGTAATGGCCCCAGATACTGCAGCCCTCGGAGTAGTCGAGAACGCTGCAGGTAGTTCCGGCGCCCCGATTGTCGGCATGGCGGCACTTTCCCTCATCCCATTCATCGCCCCAGGGATACCGACGGCCGTCCACTCCTCGCGCCCCCTTTTCCCACTCCAGCCCCAAAGGCAGCCGAAGACCCGCCCACAGGCAATACGCCTTTGCGTCTTGCCGGCTCACATGCACCACCGGGTGGTCCGAATATTCCCGGGGGAAGCTTGGACCTCTCCACACGGGCGTCCCCCATGGGGGATCCGGAGTGCGGTGACCCGTTTCTTCCACAAAATGCAGGTACTGCCTGTTGGTTACCGGGTGCAGCCCGAGATAATAAGGCGGCAGATCTACCGGGAACGGTTCACCACCGCCTTCATTTTCTCCGGGTCCACCTGCCAGGAAAATTCCGCCGGGCACCAGCAACAGGCTGCTTGCGTCCTGTGAGTTTTCGATTCGCAACTCGGTCCCTTCAGGCAGCCATTGAGGATATTTGAGCTGAGAAAAAACGCTGATGCGCCTGGCCATTATCGACTCCCTCTTTTTGCAGGATCAAGCGATGAGATGAAAAAATGTTCTCTTGGTTCATTTTAGCCAATTCTTCTCCGCGCTCCACGGATTTACTTACCGCCGTAATTGACACATTCAATCTTTTCGACATCGATGACATGCTTTCTCTGAGTTCCCGTACAGCCTGTTAACAGAGGAGACTCCGCGCCTGAACACGCGTCCGGATCTTCTCCGCAGCCCAAACCTCCCTTGGTTTTAGATTGAAAAGGTCGCTCACCAGATTTGCGAGTCTTTCCACGCATGACGGTGGCGATCTCAACGCTCCCGGTACGCAGGAGCAAATGAAAATGATTGGATAGCAGAGCCCATGCATAGCAACGGGTCTCTGTTGCCTGCAAAATATCCCCTAAACCGATCAAGAAAATCCTCCTGTCCTGATCGTCATCGAAAATCCTTCTTCGGACGATCCCTCAAACAATGATGTGATACAGCGCCCCCGGGGCATCTATGCGTGCTTTTCTTGGCATATCTCTCTATCATGGCTGAACAGGTTCACCATGCGCCATGGGGTTTGCCTGTTGACCGCAGTATCAAGCTTCGATTATTATTGGGTGAAATTTAGAGAGATTGATCTTGCTGTACCGAGAAACGGCAAAGCCACTGAAAAGTGGCGGCGCAAAGCTACGGGTCTAAAGCCGCAAGGCTATGATGGCTGAGCTGCCTACGGTTCGCATCATTTACGCCTCTGGCTTGGTATGCCCGGAGGCGTTTTTTTTTGGGGGAAATGTTGCCCCCTCAGTCTCTCATGCCGTGCTATTTGCTGCTGCGCGCTTAGTTCATTGATCTAGAATCACCTGGCTGTCTCCCTTGCTGCATGGAAAAAACACAACATCGAGTCCACCCCGTAATTGGATTGCATAAAGAAGCTCTCATTTTTAGTTACCGCAAGCCTCTAAAGCTACATGTTTGATCCAAACGATTAAAAGCAAGGAGGAAAAAATGAAAAATCTAGTCTACTCGTTTTTCGCAATCTTTTGCAGCTTGGTGATCGTAACGGCCGGTTTGACTGCGAACATAGTGAATGTCGAAACGCACCCGGTAACGACCTGTGCTGAATCCTGCAATGGGGTAGGGTGGCTCTCCCTTACTTTTGATGCGGGGACTGAATTAACTGGCGGAGCACATGAGTTTGGCGGGGATTATTTGACCCTGCAAATAGCTTCCGATGCTCCCTTGTGCCAGAGTATCGATTATCAAATAAGCGGGGCGGATTCGACCCCGGTATTGACGCCCGGTTTACCGGCCGGTAGCTATGGTCCTGTGACTTTGACGGGCGGGCCCATCACAGGAACGGGTGGTGGTATTTATTTTTTAGTGAGGGGAAATCGGGGTGATCGAAGCGTGTTTATTTCTATTATCAGTGAAGACGCTTCATCCATAACCGCGCCCGAAGGAGGCTTAACCCTGACTTTGTTCGACTCATTGCCCCATCATGGCTTTTTGTGGAAAAAAAATGCTGAGGGCAACTATGTTGACGGAGTGGAATCCTCAGACAACTCTCTCCAACTGGAAACCAACCGTGCGCACGAGGCCGAAGTTTTGGCTTCTTTGGAATCAAATTGCGGTCTCTATTTCGTAGGAGACTGCCTGTTGGCCCATCTACTTTTTGCACAAGCCGATGCCGGTCCGAATCAAGTCGTATTTGATGCAGTCGAGCTGAGTGGGAGCGGATCTCCGGGGACCATCGTCCAATATGACTGGCAGCTGCTGCACTGGGACAACTCACAATTCAACAGGGCTGCCGCGGGAGTGAGCCCCACGATATCCAATCTGGAGCCGGGCTTCTATACGGTTGTCTTAACTGTCACTAATGATCTTGGCTGCGGCGGGGAAAGCTCGAAAATTCTAGCCGCTGCCGGACCATGCAGGCGAACGAGTGCTTCGTCGTATCTTTTGCTGCTGGATGTCCGACTCGAACCGCTGGTTCGGCATCGATTTTGATACAAGAGGGTACTTTTCTGGATATACCTTATGGACTCTACCGTCAGGTCAACGTCCAAATCCGGGCAATACAGATGCTCCGGCCCCGGCATCTGTACCTTGAGTATCGCGGAGACTGGGGCCGCTTCGAACCATGGAAATTCCGCGAAAGGCAAGAATAGCTCCTCCTGCTCGAGTAGAATCCAAAAGCCATGCCTTGAAATATTGGTGACCTCAACCGAAGTGGGCATTCCACGCTGTTTTGATTTCATCTTTGCGCTCCTTGATCAGACAACGCAAAAGTCGCAGTTCAGATTCGGATAAACCAAAGTTTCTTGCCAATTGGATGTCCGGCTCGTTCTAGAATTTGGCCTCTCCATGTCCACATGGATTGTTCAACTGCTTGGAGAACGGATGATTTGCCACGGGAGTCTCGACCGGCTCGTAATGCTCGGGGGAAAGCCCTTCCATGCATATACCCGAGCACAAGATGGTAGAGCAGTGCATAGTCTGTGGAACCTTGCACGTTGGGCTCGCCGCGCAAAGCATTAATACCGTCGCCGGCGATGCCCATATTGCCGAGCAGCAACTGCACAATGGCTGCGGCACGGATGTTTTGTAATCCCACCGTATGCTGGGTCCAGCCCAGAGCATAAAGCATGGTTCCCGCCTTGTCGGGAGCCCCGGTGGCCGCATAGGCTTCATAGACCTTCAGCAGGTCTTTTTTGGAAACCCCGCTGATCTCGGAAACCTTTTCGGGTGTGTAGCGCGAATAATGCTGCTTCATGAGCTGAAAAACACAGCGGGGATCCTTGAGGCTGGGGTCTCTTTTGGGCACTTTGTTCTGGTCCGTGGCATAAGCCCATTGCTTGCTGTCGTAAGCTCCCTTTTGCGAATCGTACCCGGTAAACAGGCCGTCCTCGAATCCATAGGCGTCGCCGACAATGAAAGAGGCATTGGTGTAGTTCACAACATAGTCTTTAAAGTACTTTTCATTCTCAATAATGTGGTTGATCATACCGCCGAGAACGGCAATATCGGTGCCAGAACGAAGAGGGACATGAAAAGTGGAGCGTGCAGAGGTGCGTGAAAATTTTGGGTCGACGTGTATAACCACTGCGCCTCTGGACTTTGCGTCCAGGACCCACTTAAAAGAAATAGGGTGCTGCTCGGCAGCGTTGCTGCCCATGATCAGGATGGCGTCCGCATTCTTGATGCCGATCCAGTGGTTGGTCATTGCGCCGCGTCCGAACGACTCTCCCAGAGCCGCAACAGTGGCGCTGTGTCAGATGCGTGCCTGATGGTCCATATGGACCACGCCAAGAGCTCGCATCGCCTGGTGCGTCAGCGAGCACTCTTCGTTGTCCATGTGTGAGGTGCCAAGCGCAAATACTTTTTCGAGCCGGTTGACAGCCTGACCCTTGGCGTTGTTTAATTACGGGTTCTTATCTCTGCCTTCCTTAATCCTCTGAGCAATGCGGTCAAGCACCCAATCCCAGCTTTCTTCTACCCGCTTGTCACTGTTCGGGGCCCGGTAGAGAGGCTTGGTGACGCGATGAGGATTGCGCGTCAAGGAGAGCATGGCCGCACCCTTGGCGCAAAGTGCGCCCTGGTTGATGGGAAAATCCGGATCGCCTTCCGTGCTCACCAGTTCGCCGTTTTTGAGATGGGTGATGATGTGGCAATTCACAGAACAAAACGGGCAGACACTGATAACTTCTTTGGCTCCTTCGATTTTGAGGTCGGCGGCATAAGCCCGCAGTGGCCTTAAAATCGAAACCGAGTTGTGACAGGGAAAGGCTGGCCACACCGGCCCCCGTCACTTTAATAAAATCGCGTCGGTTCAACTGCATTGCAGCCTCCTTGCCGGCCGGGAAAAACCGGTACCGAACCGGGTTTGATTGAATAAGAATAAGTTTGAGGATGGTAGAATCAAGAGTGGCATATGAGGTCCCTGGAGTCAAGTAAAATGTAATGATTATAATATGTTATATAACGTATATATGATGAAAACGAGAGCTTAGTGCCCTAAAATCACTGGCGAGCGTGATCCGATGCGGCGTAAATGGTTAGCTGACTTTTCTATGTTAATATTGACATAACGGTCCTCAAAATTTTTTGAGGGCGGAATCGCTCGTGATGATTCTTTCGGGATGCGTGTAAATGGTGAAGCTCTCGTCGCGCAGAAACCCGATCAGGGTGATATTGAGCTGATCAGCCATGGAAACGGCCATATCGGTGGGAGCGGACAGCCCGGTCAGAATCTGCAGCCGTGCACGTCCGGCCTTCTGCACCATCTCAAAGCTCAAGCGTGAAGAGACGATTGCCAGGTAGGCGTCTTCTAAATTGTCTTGGCGGAGCAGCCTGCCGACCGTTTTATCAAGGGCATTGTGCCTGCCGATATCTTCGGCAAAGGCCAGCAGGTTTCGGCTACGGTCGAAAATCGAAGCAGAATGGGTTGCCCCAGTGATCCTGAACAACTCTTGGCTGGTCTCGTAAACGGACTTTAACCGCCAGATATCACTGACGTATATTCGATCGTGGCGCTGCGACGGGCACATCGCCATGCATATATCGGTCGATCTTCGCTTGCCGCACAGTCCGCAACTGGATTTGCTGAAATAATTATTATCCTGCGCCCGATAATCCATACCGGCGGGCCTCCTCTCCTTCAGCCGGACCATAATTCTGCCCGAATTCGCTGCAGGTGAGCAATGTTCTATGGCCAGAAAATCGCTCCAGCTATCGACGATGCCCTCACTGTAGCAAAAGCCGGCAGCCAGATTCAAATCATCCCCCGGCGAACGCATGGTGATGGCATAGAGAGTGCCATCGACGTAGATTTCAAGGAGCTCTTCTACGGCCAGGGCGTATTCTGCCGCAAACAGATTCCTATCTCTGAAAGTTGACGATCTATGCTTGAGGATGTGCATATTGTCGCTCAACGTTTGGATGCAACCGATAAGGGGCGGGAAGCTTGCTCGTCGAAGCTCTCTACCTGCCAGGGAAAAAGTTCTTGAGCCTTCAACAGGGCCAGGTTTTCAATTTCATTAAACCAGGTGTTGAAATTGTCGAGCAACTTTCTCCCGAGCTCCGTCAGTTGATAGCCGTCCCGTTTGTTGCCGCTGCGCTCGATGAGCTTGGCTCCAACCACCATTTCGGTTTTCTTGATTTTTCCCCAAGCGGCTCGATATGACATTCCCAACTCGTCTGCAGCCTTTTTGAGCGAGCCGTATGCTTCTACGTTAGCCAGCAGTTGAGCGCGTCCGATTCCAAAGAACAGACCGTCAGCGGTCTCCAACCAGAGATGAAGCCTCATTGTTGGTCGTTGCTTGGTCGTTGTAAAGCTTTCCTGGTCCACTATAGCCTCACAGTCTTTGATATCAAACTTTCCAGATTAGGTGGCGAGCACCCTTAAGCCGCTTAAACGGAAGACCTGCCAGAATTCCTTGCTTCACCAGTTCGCGGTCTTCTACCACGCTGCCGGCAAGAACATGGATCCCGCAACGAAAAAGTGAAGGGACGAACGGGGTGCTCGGCCCCAGCATAACTTTTTTAGCCGTTGTCGAGCAGCAGCTCAATATCTCGGCCAGCGTGCCGTTGGCAAGCGTGGTGGCGGATATGGCCACCAGGTCTGCTAAGGGAAGAATGTGGGGTGCCTCTTCGGCCTTTATGTCTCCCGGTCTTGGGCTCTTTTCCAAAATCCATAAGTCGCTGAACTCATCCGCCAATTCTTCAATAAACGGAAAATGCCCGATTACGGCCACCTTTTTGCCTCTGCCGCAGCGCACTATCAACTCCTGCGCCTTGATGCTCTGCAGTTGGTGCGCGGGCGGAGACGGTAGCATCGAGTTCAAGCTAGCGAGGCCGATGGTCGCCTCCATGGGATCTTCACTCAGAATACTCCGAGCCAGGACCCTGGCCGATCCACGGGCTTGGATTAGCGGCACGTTCTGGATGGGCACAGGATGATGCACTGCCCAAGTGGCGATTCCCATGCGGACACTCTGAACGGCAACGAGATGACCCCGCTCGCCGGCTATGATCTCTTGTACTTGATGATCCGGAACCTGGTCGATCTCTTGGAGAAGCTCCCGGAGAAGCTCTGCTTGCTTCATAATTTTTCAATGCGCACAGCGCAAGCCTTGTATTCCGCGGTCTTGCTGGCCGGATCGAAAACCGGATTGGTCAGCCAGTTGGCGCAACCTTCGCGGAAGTGGAAAGCCATCCAAACCAGACCCGGGGGGACCTGGGGAGTGATTCTTGCGGTCACCTCAACCGCGCCGCGCCGGGATTTCACCCGGATGCGCTCGCCTTGTTGGACGCCGAGCCGCTCGGCATCGGCAGCCGAGATATCGGCCGTTTCCTCGGGCAGGAGAGTATTCAGCCCTTCGCAACGGCCCGTTTGGGTGCGTGTGTGGTAATGATACAGCCTGCGACCCGTGCTGAGCACCAACGGATATTCCGCATCAGGTGTTTCGGCGGGAGGCGTCCATTCGATTGCGTGAAAACGTCCAAGACCACAGGTGAAGCAGCCGTCTTTGTGCAAAAAAGTCGTGCCGGGGTGATCCTCGTTAGGCACGGGCCATTGGAGACCGTCCCGTTCGAGGCGCTCATACTTGATGCCGACCAACTGCGGGGCCACCACGCTTACTTCGTTGTCCCAGATTTCCTGGGCGCTGTTGGAAGCCCATTCATGTCCCAAGCGCTTAGCCAATTCTTTGAAAATCCACCAGTTGGGCATCGCCATGCCTGGTGCCTCGCTTGCCGTGCGCACTCGGTTAACGCGCCGCTCGCTGCTTGCGAAGGTGCCGTCGTTTTCGCTCCATGCCGCGGCCGGCAGTATAACATGGGCGAAGCGGGTTGTCTCGGTTGGAAAAATGTCCTGGCACACCAGGAGCTCGGCCGATTGAAGGCAATGCTCCACGTGCCGGATATCGGGCTCAGTGTTGGCAAGGTTTTCACCGAACACATAGAATGCCTTGACCTTGCCGTCCACCAGCCCATCCATCATGGCGGGTATGGTCAGACCCGGTTTGGGGGATAACTTCACTCCCCAGAATTTCTCGAATTTTGCCTGGTTACCGGGATCGTCAACCTTCTGATAGCCGGGAAAGACGTTGGGCAGCGCCCCCATGTCACAAGCGCCCTGCACGTTGTTTTGTCCGCGCAAGGGATTGACGCCGCCGCACTCAAAACCGACGTTGCCGAGCAGCATCTGCAGATTGGCGCAGCTGAGGACGTTGTTGACGCCGCAAGTGTGCTCGGTGATGCCCAGTGTATAGATAAGCATGGCCGGCTTGATGGAGGCGAGCTTGCGCGCGACCTCCCGGATGGTTTGCGGGCTGATTCCGGAAATTTCAGCCGCGCGCTCCGGGGGATACTCCCTGACCTTTTCCGCCAGGGTGTCGAACTCCGTCGTACAGCTCGCCACATATTGCTTGTCGTATAAATCCTCTTCGATCAGGACATGCATGATCCCGTTAAGCAGGGCTATGTCCGAGCCTACTTTCAGGGGAACATGCAGATTGGCGTATTCTGCAATACCGCTTCGGCGTGGATCCATTACAATCATTTCGGCGCCGCGGGTGAGCGCCTGCTTGATGAAGGTGGCCGCCACCGGGTGTGCTTCGGTGGTATTGGAACCGATCACCAGGAAGAGATTCGCCTTGGCAAAATGAGCAAAAGAATTTGTCATTGCTCCGGAACCGAATGCTGCCGCCAGACCGGCGACGGTGGGGGCGTGTCAGGTACGTGCGCAGTGATCGATGTTGTTGGTGCCGATCACCGCGCGAAAAAGCTTCTGCATTTGATAGGAATCTTCATTGATGCTGCGAGCACAGCTCACCCCGGCTATGGCGTCGGGACCATCGCTCCGGATGATCTCCTTGAATCTATCGGCGACCAGATCGAGAGCCTCATCCCAGGAGGCTTCGCGAAAGCCTCCGTTTTCCCTGATCAGTGGAGTTTTGAGCCGTTCCCCGGAGTAGATGAATTCATAGCCGAAACGGCCCTTGACGCACAGTCTGCCCTGGTTTGGCTGCGCTCCTTCGACTCCGGTCACCTTGATGATCCTGCCGTCTTTGACGTGCAGCCACTGCTGACAGCCCACTCCGCAGTAAGGACAGGTTGTGCGGATTTTTTTGACTTCCCAGGGCCGGGCGAGGCCGAAAGCCTTCTTTTCGAAAAGCGCCCCTACCGGGCAAGCCTGAACGCATTCACCACAATGGACGCAACGGTCATAATCGGCATCGGGGTAGGGGGCGGGCTGGGCTTCTTGCACTTCCTCCGTACGCTCCGGAGGAGGGATCGCAAGGTTCACCTGAACCTCATTGCAGGCTTTGATGCAGCGGCCGCACCGAATGCAGCGCGAAAAATCGCGAACAAACATCGGATGGGTGTCATCCACCGGGAAATCCATCTTTTGCGGGGTGTAACCATTGAGCTTAATGCCGTAGGCGATGGCGAGGTCTTGCAGCTTACATGCACCATAGGCGGGACAGAGGGTGTCATGCCAGGGTCTTTTGATCGTATCAACCTGGAAATCGGTCCAATGGCTGACGTCGAAATCGCTCACTAGACAGTTGTGCTGCCCGGACAGGAGCAGCTTCTCCAGAGCGGCCGTTCTGGCCTCATGTACTTTTTTGCTGTCTGTGCGGACCTCCATGTCGTGCTCGACCGGGGTGGCACAGGCCGGCTGCAGTTC
>Ga0209164_1002336_pt1 | contig 20537 bp, 17 predicted proteins | sample MTBNYHSulfiMetaG_FD_187458 | JGI IMG/M metagenome (GOLD analysis project Ga0209164, IMG submission 187458) | Enrichment culture microbial communities from rom New York Harbor, USA that are MTBE-degrading - MTBE-NYH (New York Harbor Sulfidogenic)... | ecosystem: Environmental > Aquatic > Marine >... | reverse complement strand
CTCGACGTCTACGGACTCCAAGGGGCTCGGACAGTGCTGCGCGGAACCCTGCGCCATCCGGGTTGGTGCCGCACCCTGAAACGCATGCGGGAATGGGGACTCCTGGACTCCCGCCCCCTGGACGTCCCGGTGAAAACCTACCGGGAGTTCATGTCCTCGAAGCTCGGCTTGCCCGGCGAAAAGGATCCGGCGCAATTCTTGAGGGCGCGCTATCCTAAAGCCGAGGACGGTCGGGTGGTGGAGCGCCTGGAATGGCTGGGAGCGTTTTCCGATCGGCCGCTGCCCCCCCGTTCTCCGAGGGCGGTGGAGGCGATGGTCGATCTGATGGCCGAGAAAATGTCTTACCAAACCGGAGAAAGGGACATGGCCGTACTCCGGCATCACATCACGTCCGCCTTTCCGGACGGAAGGGAGGAAACAGCCGTTTCCACCCTCGTCGCTTACGGCCTTCCCGGCGGCGATTCGGCCATGGCCCGCACCGTGTCCTTGCCGGCGGCGATCTGCGGCCGCCTCATTCTCGAGGGGGCCGTCCGGCAGAGGGGCGTCGTGATTCCCGTCCGACCCGAGGTCTACCGCCCTGTCCTGGAAGAGCTCAAGGGTCTTGGAATTCGCTTCGAGGCAACGACGACGACCCGCGTCTAGATTTCTCCGGGCGAAGGACGCCCGGCCGGGCAAATTGACATTTTTTCGCCAATGGTGCTATAAATTTTTTTGGTGACGACATGAAAAACCTCGACCTGCGCCCGAAAGACCGGGTCGTCTTGGTCAATGTCGTGGAGTCCTTTCTCCAAGAAGGCCGGCCCGTCAGCTCGGACCTCATCACCAGGAAGAGGATTCTTCCGGATTCCCCGGCGACCATCCGGAACATCATGGTCAAGCTGGAAAAACTGGGATATCTGTTCAAACCCCACACCTCCGCCGGCCGGGTGCCGTCGGACAAGGGACTGAGACTCTACGTCAACAGCCTTTTGGACATTCTGGCCCGGAGCTCGGAGCGGGCGGTCCTGCTTCCCGAATCGGCTCTCTCCGGACCGGGGGACTTGAAGTCCCTCCTCAGCCGGGTGTCCCTGATGCTGGCCGACGAATCGGACAACCTGGGTTTTGTCCTTTCGCCGCGCATTTCCCGGATTCATTTCAAACACCTGCGTTTCATCAGGATCGCCGAGAACAAGGTCATGGTCATCCTCCTCGCCACATTCAACCTCATCCTCAACGAGATCGTCTCCCTCGACCAGGACCTCGGCCAGACCGAACTCGACGAGGCGGCCCGGTTCGTGAACCAGAATTTCAGGGGCAAGACTTTGCAGGCCGTCCGGGATTACCTGGAAAAAGAAATGCCTCCCTATCGCGACCGCAGGGAGCCGGCGGCGGCCAAGCTGAGGGAGCTTCTCAAAGCCTATATTCTGCAGGAAGAGCAATCCGACTCGATTTTCTTCCAGGGAGCCTCCAAACTCCTAGACAAAGCCCGGGAATTTCCGATTGAGAAACTCAAGGCTCTGGTCCGCCATTTCGAGGAAAAAGCCAGGCTGGCGAGGCTGATCTCGGATTTCATATCCCTCGACCGGGTCAAGGTTCTGATCGGTTCCGAGGAGAATCTGCCCGACATCGCCGATTGCGCCCTCGTTTTGTCGCATTACGGGACCGAGAGCCAGGTTCTCGGGTCGTTGGGCATTATCGGTCCGAAGAGGATTCCCTACCAGAAGATCATCCCTCTCGTAGACTCCATCGCCCTGCGCTTGAGCCAGACCATCCGCCACAATCCCTGAAGGATAGAGACCATGTCCATGTCCGAAGAGAAAAAAAACGATCAAGGCGGGCTTCCGGAAGGCGGCCCGAAAGAGAACTCCCATCCCGGAAGGGCGGACGTCTTATCGGCCGTGGGAAACGAAAAATCTCACGAAGGCGGCCGCCGCGTCCACCGAAAAGAGAAAACGCCGGCCCGCCCGTCCGCATCCGAGACCGGAGAAGGGGAGAGCGATCTCGGCACCCTCCTCCGGGAACGGGACGAGCTCAAAGACAAGTACTTCCGCTCCCTGGCGGAAGCCGAAAACCAGAGAAAGCGCGCCGAACGGGAAAAGAGCGAATTTTTTCAGTTTGCCCTCGCGGACGCGCTCAAGGAGTTCCTGGGGGTGGCCGACAGTCTCGAGAGAGCCCTGAGCGCCGAGGGCGGATCCGGGGAGGAGGGCTTTCAGGAAGGGGTGAGGAGGATTCACAGGCAGCTTCTCGATGTCCTGGCCAAAAACGGCGTGACGCCCATCCCTCACGCCGCGGGCGTCCGTTTCGATCCCACTGTTCACCAGGCCCTCACGACCGAGGAGTCGGAAGAGGTGGAGGAGCCGCGGGTGACGGAGGAGCTGCAGAGAGGCTATCGTCTTCATGACCGCCTCCTCCGCCCCGCGCTGGTCAGGGTCGTCATGCCGAAAAAGGACGATCAGCCCTAGACGACGGAATCCATGGCCAAGCGAGATTATTACCACGTGCTCGAGGTCTCCCGGGACGCGTGCGCCGAAGACATCAAAAGAGCCTATCGTCGCAAGGCTCTTTTGTTCCATCCGGACCGCAATCCCGGCAACGGGGAGGCGGAGGAGAAATTCAAGGAAGCCGCGGAGGCCTACAGCGTCCTCTGCGACCCGCACAAAAGGTCGGTGTATGACCGGTTCGGCCACGATGGGCTGCGAGGCGAAGGCTTCTCCGGTTTCGAAGGTTTCGACGCTTCCGTGTTCGATGAGTTCCAGGACATCCTGGGAAACTTTTTCGGATTCAGTTTCGGCGATTTCTTCGGCGGCGGACGGAGGCCGAGGCGCCGGTCCGCTCAAGCCGGGAGGAACCTGGCCCTGGAGCTCGAAATCACTCTCGAAGAAGCCTGGAAGGGAACGGAGAGAGATGTGTCTCTCAGCCGGGCCGAAACCTGCCCGGCCTGCCGGGGCTCGGGCCTCAAACCCGGGACACGCAAGTCGGTCTGCTCCGCCTGTCAAGGCCGGGGTCAGATCCGGCATCAACAGGGATTCTTCACCATCAGCCGCACTTGCCCCCATTGCCGGGGGGAGGGAGAGGTGATCGCCGACCCCTGTCCCGAATGCCGGGGACAAGGGCGCGTCCGAACGAAAAAGGCCGTTCGTCTCCGCATCCCGTCGGGCATCGACGACGGGTCGCGGCTGCGGCTGAGCGGAGAGGGCGAGGCCGGAGACAGGGACGCGCCCCGCGGAGACCTGTACGTCCTCGTCCGCCTCCTCCCGCACGAGCATTTCGAACGTCGGGGAAACGACCTCTTCTGCCAGGTGTCCGTTTCTTTCACCCAGGCCGCGCTGGGAGTCGTCCTCGATCTTCCCGGACTCGAAGACCGTCTTCAAGTCAAAATCCCTCCCGGTACGAACTCTGGCGAGGTCATTCGCCTCAAGGGCAAGGGCATGAAGGATGTCCGATCCCAAAAGGCCGGCGACCTCTTCGTGCGCGTTCAAGTTCTCACTCCGCAAAAACTGTCCCGCGAGGAGAAGGAACTGTTGAGAAGGCTGGCCTCCCTGAAGGGAGAGACCCAGGAAGGACCTGTCCGTTCCGGGCTGGATCCCCTCAAAGATGTCGTCCACTAGGAGCTTGATGACCGCCAACCGGTTTTATCTTTCGCGGCCGGTTCAACCCCTGTCCCTGGTCCGCATCGAGGGCCGGGAACATCATCACCTCAGCCGGGTGGTCCGGGTCCGAAAGGGCGAGGCCATCGAATTTTTTGACGGACGGGGAGCGGTGTACACCGGGCTCGTCGAATCCTGCGGTCCGGACCGAACCGTGGTCCGGATCCTCAGCCGGGAGGAAGCGCTCTCTCCCCGGTCGTCCGTCACCCTGGCCATGGCGCTGGTCAAGCCTCCCATCCAGGAGATCGCGATCCGCGCCGCCACGGAGCTTGCGGTTTCCGTCGTGGTGTTCGTCATCGCCGAGCGTTCGGTGGCCAAGATGCCGATCCTTCCGGAATCCCGCATCCAACGGTGGAAACGCATCGCTCTTGAATCCGCCAAACAGTGCAAAACCGGACTGGTGCCCGAAATCCGTCCGCCGAGGGGTCTGGAGGAGTTTCTCCGGGAGGACGCCGCGGCGGAGAAAATTTTCTTGAGCGAGCGGGGCGGCGCTCCTCTCCGCGATGTCGTGACCGAGGAGTCGGGAAACGCCTCCCCGGCCCCCTCATCGGTCAGCGTCCTCGTCGGTCCCGAAGGGGGGTGGTCCGACGGAGAAGAAAAGTCGATCCTGGAAAAGGGATTTCGCCCGGTCACTTTGGGACGAAGCGTTCTGCGGGCCGAGACGGCCGTCGTGTGCGCTCTGAGCCTGGTCAGCCACTTCTGGGTGATCTGACATGTTTCTTCAGGGTCAGAAGGTCGGAAAATACGAGATCCTCCGCTCCCTGGGCAGCGGAGGATTCGGAACCGTCTATCTGGCCAAGGACACCTGGCTGGACATCAAGGTCGCCCTGAAAGTCCCTCACAAACAGTCTCTGGAGCTTTTCAAGCTGCTCAAAGAGCCGAGGCTCCAAGCCGCCCTCAACCACCCCAACATCGTCCGCATGCTGGCCGCCGAGAAAGAGAACCGCGTTTTCTTCATGGTCATGGAATACATCAAGGGCAAGACCCTGGAAAAAATCCTCGACCGGGAGAAGATTCTGGATTGGGAGTTGGCCGTGGACTATGTCCGTCAGGTGGCCGCCGGAGTCGATCACGCCCATAAAAACAAGATCATCCACCGAGACCTCAGGCCCTCCAACCTGATGGTTTCCGAGGAGGGCACGGTCAAGATCACCGACTTCGGCACGTCGGCCTGGATGCAAAATGTCCATTACGCCTCGACGCGCATCGGATCCCCGCCCTACATGGCTCCCGAACAATTCGCCGGCAAAGCCAGCTACGCCTCGGACATTTACTCCCTGGGCTGCATTTTTTACGAAATGATCGCCGGCCGGCCGCCCATTTTCGACGCCGACCCTTTCAAGATTTTGGAGAGGGCCCAGCAGGGACGGATCACCCCCCCGCGCTTGAAAAATCCGAAAATCCCCCGGCAGGTTGAGGACATCATTATGAGATGTCTGGCCCTCCGAACCGAGGACCGCTACCAACGGGCGGCCGAAATCTCCCAGGCCCTGGCGGTTCTTAAAAGCAAGGACAAGAAAACGGTCGAGATGGACGACATCCGGGAGAGAATCCGGGCCCGGGAGCGTTCGGGCCAGAATCTGTGCTGGAACTGCCGGCGGCCTCTTCCTTTCCGGGCCACGACCTGCCCCCATTGCGGCGAGTCGGTGGAATAGTTGCCCTTTCCGGCAGGCGGATTGAGGGTTTCGGCGGCCGGCGGCGGTACCGGTTTGACTTGTTTTCAGGGGATGGGCTAAGATGAGTCTCCACGCGATGATCCACGGCCAAAGATCCAACCTCAGATGCGAAAGGAGTGATGCATGAGCCCCTTTAAGGAAGACGGCCTCGTCTGGATGAACGGCAAACTCGTCCCCTGGAAGGAGGCCAACATCCACATCGCCTCCCACTGCGTCCATTACGGGTCATCCATGTTCGAGGGGTATCGCACCTATGAAACGGCCCGCGGATCCGTCATTTTCCGTCTGGAGGCGCACACGCGGCGGCTGTTCAATTCCTGCAAGATCTACCGCATGGACATTCCTCTCAGCCAGGATCAATTCAACGCCGCCGTCATCCAGACGATCCGGGCCAACAAGCTGAAATCCTGCTACGTCCGGCCGCTTGTGTATCGCGGCTTCGCGTCGCTGGGAGTGGATCCTTTCCCCAATCCCGTGGACTGCGCCATCCTGGTCTGGGAATGGGGCCAGTATCTCGGTCCCGAAGCGTTGGAGAACGGCGTGGACGTTTGTGTTTCGTCTTGGGCGCGCATGGCTCCCAACACCTTCCCCGCCCTGGCCAAAACGGGGGCCAATTACATGAACTCCCAGCTGATTAAGATGGAGGCTCTCAAAAACGGCTTCAGCGAGGGAATCGGTCTCAATGTCCGCGGACACGTCAGCGAGGGCAGCGGAGAAAACATCTTCCTGGTCATGAACGGAAGCCTCATGACGCCGCCCCTATCCTGTTCCATACTCCCGGGCATCACCCGCGATTCGGTCATCACCCTCGCCGGGGAAATGGGCCTGCCGGTGGCGGAATCCACGATTCCCCGGGAGATGCTGTACATTGCCGACGAGGTCTTCTTCACCGGATCGGCGGCGGAAATCACGCCCATACGATCGATCGACAGAATCCCCGTCGGGGCGGGGAAGCGCGGCCCGGTGGCCGCGGAATTGCAGGAGCGATTTTTCGCCTACGTGAACGGCCGGAGGCCGGACACGCACCGTTGGCTGACTCTGATCGAGTGGTGAGTGCGGAAGGAGCACAAGAAAAGGGGGGACGGCAATGAACATCGACGAGCTGCTCAAAGTCGGGATCGAGCGCGAGGCTTCGGACATCCACCTCAAGGTCGGCCAGCATCCCACCCTGCGCATCCACGGCGCCCTTTTTCCCCTGACGGGATTGGGCCGCCTGACGGCCCAGGAGATGGACGAGGTCATCGAAGACCTCCTCAACGAGTACCAGAAGAAAAAACTCCGGGAGAACATGGACGTCGATTTCGCCTACAGCCTTTCGGGCTACGGGCGCTTCCGGGGCAACATCTTTTTTCAGCGGGGGACCCTGGCCCTCTCCCTGCGCATCATTCCCTTCGAGGTCAAAACCATCCGCGAACTTTTGCTGCCCGAAATCCTGGAAAAGATCTGCGAATACCCCCGGGGACTGGTGCTCGTCACCGGCACGACGGGCAGCGGCAAGACGACGACCCTGGCGTCGATGATCGACCACATCAACCGTCTGAGGCGGGAACGGATCATCACCATCGAGGAGCCCATCGAGTTCCTCCATGCCGACAAGCAGAGCATGATCTGCCAGCGCGAGGTCGGCGAAGACGTCTTGGGCTTCGCCCGCGGACTGAGGTCCGCGCTCCGCGAGGACCCGGATGTCATCCTTGTCGGGGAGATGCGCGATTCGGATACGATCGATACGGCCATCATGGCCGCCGAGACGGGCCACCTGGTCCTCAGCACCCTCCACACACTCGACGCCCCGGAATCCATCAACCGCATCGTCGCCGCCTTCCCGCCGCACCAGCATCGTCAGATCCGGCTCCAGCTGGCCAATCTCCTCCGGGCGATCGTCTCCATGCGCCTCATCCCCCGTCAGGACGGCGCGGGCCGCGTGCCCGCCGTGGAGGTGATGATCACCACGCCCTACATCCAGGAATGCATCCTCGACAGGGAGAAAACGAATTTCATCCGCGACGCGATTCAGACCGGCGTTTCGGAGTACGGGATGCAGACTTTCGACCAGTCCATCTATCAGCTCTTCCGCCACGGCTACATCTCTTTCGAACAGGGGCTGACCTATTGCTCCAATCCCGACGGCTTCAAGCTCCGGGTGCAGGGGATCCAGTCCACGCTGGACATCGCCCTTGAAGACATGGAGAAGCGGCTGAAGCATATCGACCGCCGAACGGACCGCGAAAGAAAGGGGAGGGAATGAGGGCCCAGGACATCCGCCTGTCCTTCCTCGATTACTTCAGCCGGCGGGGCCACCGGATCGTGGCCAGTTCGTCCCTGCTGCCCAAGGACGATCCCAGCCTGTTGTTCACCAACGCCGGCATGAACCAGTTCAAGAACATTTTTCTCGGGCTGGAACAGCGCGGTTACAAACGGGCGGTCACGGTTCAGAAGTGCCTCCGGGTCAGCGGCAAGCACAACGATCTGGAGCAGGTCGGGCGGACGTCCAAGCATCACACCTTCTTCGAGATGCTGGGCAACTTTTCGTTCGGGGACTATTTCAAGCTTGAGGCCGTCTCCTTCGCCTGGGAGCTCGTCACGGAAGTGTTCCGCCTCCCTCCCGAGCGGCTGTACATCACCGTTTACGAGGAGGACGAGGAGGCCTTCCGCTTGTGGAACGAACGACTGGGCGTTCCCGCCGGCCGGATTTTCCGTTTCGGCCAGAAGGACAACTACTGGTCCATGGGCGACACCGGTCCCTGCGGCCCCTGCTCCGAGATCCATTACGACCTGGACGGGAACATCGATCCCGGAGAGGCGCATGATCTGATCGCCACGGGCAGCGAACGGATGGTCGAACTCTGGAATCTCGTGTTCATGCAGTTCGAACAGGACGCGGAGGGACGCCTCCGTCCCCTGCCTTCGCCCTCGATCGACACCGGCATGGGGCTGGAGCGCACGGCCGCCGCCCTGCAGGGTCGCCGGAGCAATTTCGAGACCGACCTTTTCCTTCCCCTCCTGGAGCGCATCGCCGAGGCGGCCGGACGGGAATATCCGGCCGGAGACGAAGGGGACGTGGCGGCGAGAGTCATCGCCGATCATCTCCGGGCCGTCACCTTTCTCATCAGCGACGGCATCATGCCCGCCAATGACGGCCGGGGATATGTCTTGCGCCGGCTCGTCCGCCGCGCCTTCCGGCAGGGAAATCTCCTCGGTCTGGACAGGCCCTTTCTTTACAAGTTGACGGGTGCCGTCGGAGACGTGATGAAAGACGCCTATCCCGAGCTTCTGGGGACGGCCGCCTTCGTCAGCAAAATCTGCCTTTCGGAAGAAGAGCGGTTCGCCGCCACGCTCGCTTCCGGTCTCAGGATTTTCCGTGATCTGGCCGGCCGGGCGAAAAAAGAAAGGCGGACGATGCTGACCGGGCCGGAAATCTTCAAGCTGTACGACACCCTGGGATTTCCCCTCGACCTTTCCCAGGAACTGGCCCGGGAAGAAAGGCTGACCCTGGATGAGCCCGGCTTCCATCGGGAGCTCGAAAGACAAAAAAAGAGGGCCCGCCAAACATGGAAAGGCGATGCCGATGCGAAAGACCGGAAGGCTTATGAGCCGTTCCTCGGAAAGGGCAGCCGTTTCGAGGGCTATGAGCGACCGCGCCTCGACGGGGCGCGCATCCTGGGATTGTTGGTCAAGGGAGAGAGGGTGACGGCGCTCGGCGAAGGGCAAAGCGGAGAGGTCATCCTCGACCGGACACCGTTTTACGCCGAAGCGGGCGGTCAGGCGAGCGATACGGGCATTTTGAAAAACCCGCGTTTTGCCGCGCGGGTGGAAGCCGCTTATGTGCCGATTCCGGAAGTCGTCTCTCACAAGGTCACGGCGCTGTCCGGGAAGGCGGCCGAGGGAGACGAGGTCGAAGCGGCCGTGGACGAGGACCGCCGGCTGGCCCTCCGGCGCAACCACACCGCCACCCATCTCCTCCACGCCGCCTTGCGACAGGTCTTGGGAGAACATGTCAAACAGTCCGGATCGCTGGTCCTTCCCGGCCGGCTGCGTTTCGATTTCACTCACTACGCGGCGCTGAGTCCGGAGGAAATCCGCAAGGTCGAGAGCCTGGTCAATGAAAAAATCCGCGAGGACCTCGCCGTGGAGACAAGGACCGTGACTCTCGAGGAAGGGCTCCGTTCGGGGGCCATGGCCATCTTCGAGGAAAAATACGGGGACAGGGTCCGGATGGTTGCGATCTCCGATTTCAGCAGGGAACTGTGCGGCGGCATCCATTCTTCCTCGACCGGCCGTTTGGGGATGTTCAAGATCGTCAAAGAGGAATCCGTCGCCGCGGGCATGAGGCGCATCGAAGCCGTCACCGGAGAGGAGGCGTTGTCCGAAATCCAGGCCGACGAGATCCTTCTTGAGGAGATCCAATCCGCGTTGGACGCCCCGCGGAGAGACCTGGCCGCGCAGGCGCGTCGTCTCAGAGACGAGGTCAGAGACAAGGAGAAAGAAATCCGCCTCCTCCGCCAGAAGCTCGTGCGAGGGGAGGGAAGCCCGGCCGAAGAGAAGACACGGTCGGTGAAGGGGGTCCGGCTCCTGACCCGGAAAACGGAGGGGCTCAATCCCGGCGAGATACGGGGTCTGGCCGATGAGCTCAAGAAAAAGCTGGGCTCAGGCGTCGTCGTCATCGGCCAGACGGATGGCGATAAGGTGCTGATCGTGGCCGCCGTCTCTAAAGACCTGACGGACAAAATCCGGGCCGACCTCCTGGTCAAAGCCCTGGCCGCCGAGGTGGGAGGCGGAGGAGGAGGACGGGCGGATTTCGCCCAGGCCGGTGGACATCAGCCTCACAGACTGGACGAGCTCCTGGAGAAAAGCGCCGTCATCCTGAAGAAATGGCTGTAGATGCGGGGGACAGCCGCGCGTCCCGTCCCCTCCCGCGGGGCTAAAAATCCTCCCCGACATCACCCCCAGGGGTTATTGACAGACATTCGGTTTTGGAGATGATAGGCTTACACATGAAAGATTCTCCTCTGGTTCCCGGAGACCTGCGCCGCCGGACGGCCGTCTTCGCCGTCTTGGCGTTCCTGGCGGCGGCTCTCATGGTCGATGGGTCTGCGGAAGGGGGGCGCCAAAGATACGGCTCCTATGTCCGCGACGCGGCGGAAAAACACGGGCTCGATGAAAAACTCATTCATTCCATCATCCAGGTGGAGTCCGGCTACAACCCGGCGGCCGTTTCGGTCAAGGGCGCCGTCGGCCTGATGCAGCTTATTCCGGAGACGGCGTCGCGCTACGGAGTTCTGGACATCTTCGATCCCCAGCAGAACATCGACGCCGGCGTCCGGTATCTCAAGGATCTTTTCTCCCTCTACCGGAACGACCTGCGTTCCGTTCTGGCCGCTTACAACGCCGGACCGGACGCGGTCAAAAAACACAAGGGCGTTCCCCCATTTCCCGAGACGCTCCGTTATATCCGCAAAGTCCTCAGCGTTTACAAAGGCCAGGGCGGGGCGGCCGGCGGGCGTCTTTACTCCTTCCGCGACTCCCAGGGCAAAGTGCTCCTGACCAGCGATCAATTCTATCTTTCCCTGAGACGCGACGCCGCCAACGACCGCTGAGACGGCTTATCCCTTGACGCTCAAAGCCAAGGGGACGACCTCGAATACGGCCGGGAGACGGCCGACCTGTTCGCCGTCGATTTCGATGGCGACCTCTTCATCGCTGTTCTCGGGCGCGGCTTCCACAACTCGGCTGCGATACAGATCGATCTTCGGATGGGAAAGATGGGTTCCGAGATAGATCCTCCAGCTGTGAAGAAGGAATTCCACAACTTTCATGCCCCGGACCAGGACGAAATCCAGCAGCCCGTCGTCGAGCTGAGCTTGGGGCGAGATTCTCATTCCCTTGCCGAATATCCGGCCGTTGGCCACCGCGCCGATCAGGTACTCTCCGTCGGGAAGCTCCCGGCCGTCCATTTTGAGCTTGAGGCGCTTGTTCTTGTATCTCAGAGCGGTGGTGTACAGGCAGCGGAAATACGAAGAGGCGCGTCGTTCCAGCCTTTTGCGGTTGACCTCTCGGACGACCTCTCCGCCGAATCCGAAATCGGCCACATTGAGAAAAAAACGCTGTTCGACCCGGCCCGAGGAAGAAGTGAAGACGGCCCGGCCGACGTCGATTTGCTTTCTTCCGGAGGCGGCGATCACTTTCAGGGCGGATTTGAGGTCGGGCGGGAGGTTGAGGCTCTTGGTGAAATCGCAGCCCGTTCCCGAGGGGATGATGCCGAGGGTGGAATCGGGATTGATGACCTGGCCGCTTTCAAAAAAACCGTTGGCGATCTCGTTCATCGTGCCGTCCCCGCCCACGCCGATAATGAGATCCGATCCCGACTTGATCGCGTCCCGCGCCATGTCGGTGGCGTGAGAGGGTCTTTCGGTGAACTCGTAGCGGAATTCCTTCAGGAAACTCCGAAGGGCGGACTTGATCTCTCTCCAGAGCCTGCGCGTGCGGCCTTTGTTGGACTCAGGGTTGACGATCACTTGGGTCTTGTGCGTCACGCGGATCCTCCGGTCGGGGGGGAGTCTTTTTCTTGAACAGGGAAACGGCGATGACCCCGCCCAAGGCGCCCAATCCGGCGAACAGAGCGGCGGTCAGGAGCAAGTCGAGAAAAAAAGCCTGGGGGGTCAGGGCGGGAAGCTCTCCTCTGATCAGTTCATCGAGTTGGGGGGGAGGCGGCTGTCCGGATTGCTCGAAGAGTTCCATGATATAGGGAAAGAAGTGCTTCTGCAGGAACCGCAGATTCACGCTTTGAAGGGGAATCAGGATCAAGGTGCGGACGACGGCCGCGGCCACGCCGGCTATGGCGCCCAGGATCGCGCCGTCCGCGCCGGTCAAAACGGAGCGCGTCTGTTTCTGATGGAGATAAACGGCCAACAGCCCGCCGGCGATGGGCCACAGGCAGCAACAACAGTTGACCAGGGGCAGGCCAGCCAGAAAGCCGGCAAGGACCCCGGCGAGAAGGGCCGGCTTCCACAGCTCCGGATGGTTCTGGTTCATGTGCGTCTGCGTGAGGCCTATTCTATTTTGAACCTCGTGTGATTGCAAGCCCCCGAAAGGCCCATTCAGCGGCCGCGGCCAAGAAATAAAAAGGGAGGAGCGCGCCCCATAAGAATCCCGAGGCCAGGCGCAGCCAAACGCCGCTGTCCCAGAACCCGAAAGCATTGCCCAAGACATCCGCGGCCAGAGGCAGACTGAACGCCAGAAACACCCGTCGATCGGGAAGCCGGATATTGTTCATCCCCCGCCACAAAGGATAGATCACGCATCCGAAGAGTATTCCCAGGTACACGCCGAGGCACCGTCCGCACACGGCCATCGGATGACCGAAAATATGAAAGCAACGGGAGGGGATTTGATGGCAGACATGAGAAAACAGTCTGTAGAGAGGAGCGGCCAGGCTTGAGCCGCGGGAAGCCAGCCAGGGAGCAAGGCAGACCGCGGCCACCAGAAAGGCCGCCCCGGTCAGGGATAGAGCATAGAAAACCGAAGCCGCCCGGGGCGGCCGGGAACCGGATGGTAAAAGCGCGGACATCGTTCAAAAACTCTCAGGCCAAGCGCTTGCGGCGCAGGCCCGCCAGAAAACCGAAAATGACCAGGAAAAAGAAGGCCGGAAGGGAGAGGGACATAAACCGGGAATAAAGACGGCGGCCCAGGACGTCGTAAAGAGTCAAACAGATGAGCGCGGCGTCGATGGCCAGTACGATGCGCCAGGCGACGGGAAGGTCGAAAAAGTGCCTGAAACAGAGAGTCAGGGCCAAAGCGGCCAGGAGAAAAGTGTAATCCCAGCCCAGGGGAGAGATCAGAGGAATGAGCAGCATCAACGCTGCGCCCTCCAGGATCTCAGGCCGGCGAAGATTGCGGCCTCGCGCCATGACGGCGAGGAAGACCAGGACCAAAAAAGCCGTGGACAGGGCCCAAAACACGAATGAGAACCGCAAATGGCCCGTGGCTTTGAACGCGACGGCCAGGAGAGAGAGGTTGTCCTGCGAGGCCAACAGGTGGGGCGTGGATTGCGACAGAGTCGACAGCCATTCCTTATGAACCCAGATATTGCCCGAGAAACCGTAGGATATTGCCGGCAGGACGAAAGCCGCCGGAAGTACGGCCAGGCTCCAGGCCAGGGTTCTCCATTTTCGCCTAACCAGGAAGTACGGAAGAAAGATCAGGGGATAGATTTTTACGGCCGCAGCCAATCCCCAGATCGCGCCCGCCAGCCCTTCCCGTGCGGCCCGTGACGGACGGCTCCGCGGTCTAGCGAGAAGAAAAAGTCCGACCAGCATCAGAAAACCGACCACGGCGTTCACCTGGCCGAGCTGGAGTTCCCTCAGGAAAAATCGAGCCAAAACAACACCGGCAAGGGCAGAGAGCCAGCGGGGAAGTCCGGCAGGGAATCGGGCCAGCCTCAAGGACAGGCCAATGACCGCCGCCGAAGCGGACAGGACGATGAGCGCCCAGAGTGCCTTGGCGGCGCTCAAGGGGAATCCCGCGAGGGGGATATAAAGAATCGCCGCAAAAGGCGGATACTTGAACTCGTAATGACCGTCGATGGCGGCACCAGGATAAAGAGTTTCTCCGGCGAGCAAGCGCTTTGCGGCCTTATGGTTGACCTGAAAATCCACCATCCGGCCCGATTGGCCGGAAACAAGGAAAACGGCCCAAAGAATCAGGACGACCGGGACGGGCCAGAAACGCTTAATATTCCTTATCGGAGCAATCATGGATACCTGTTCGATTCGCCGCCCGCCACTTTAGCAATAAAATCCTTCGTTTTCAACCCGGCACACGCCGATTTTCGGACAAGAATTCAATCTGTGCTGAAGATTGACAGAACCTCTGGTATACGTATATTATTCTTAAAACCGAAGGAAAATCGGAATGGCGAAAGGAGGAGGCATGAAAAATGGAATAGTGGCGGGGTTTTTACTTGTTTTGAGCATTTTCCCCAGCACCGTCCCGCTCCAGGCTCAGGTTGATGACGCCTCCCGGATCTTGGAGCAGAACAAAACGGGGGTGGTGTATCTCGTGGCTCTGGGGAGAAACAAGGAAGAAATCTCCAGGGGAACGGGATTCGTCATTGGGGAAAACCTCATCATCACCAATTATCACATCATTTCCCAAGCGTACAAAGTGGAGGGCTACACCTTCGACAACAAGAGAGTCAGAGTTGACGGCATCCTGGGGATCAACAAATCCGCCAACCTGGTCCTGTTGCTCGCCCGAGGGAGGTTCCAGAACCTGATCATCGGCAATTTCGATATCGTGGCTCCGGACATGAAACTCCACGCCGTCGGAGCCAACGAAGCCGGAGAAATCAATATCGTCAGCGGCTCCGTGCGGTCCGTATTGCAGGTGGCGCCCGAACTGAGGGCGGCCGACGTTCCCCTGTCCGCTCCGCTGACCTTTTCCGGAGCGCCGGTCATCGACGTCAGCGGCCAGGTGGTGGGATGCCTGACCGTTCTCGACCGGGGGCTGAAATTCGTTTTGCCGGCCAATCTCTTTCGCAACCTTTCCCGGTTGAACACGGCCGTGGATTTTAAGGACTGGACACGCGAAAATTTCTTCGACACCACGGAGGGCTCTTTGATCGCCGGCCGCATCGCCGCCGCGATCAACGACACGGGAAACGCCCAGAGATTTCTGGAAAAAGTCGTCCGGGTCACGCCGGACAACATTGAGGCCCAGGGACTGCTGGCCAAGGTCTACGGTGAACAGAGGGATTTCTCCTCCGCGGTGAACACCTACAAAAAACTCATCAGCCTGGCCCCCAATCGTTCGGACGCCTATTTCGATCTGGGAATGATCTACCTCAGGATGCAGAGGCTGGATGAGGCCTTGGCCGAATTTCAGAAAGCCCAGGAACTCGGACTGGTCAAGCCGGAAATCTTCTATCAACTCGGAATGGTTTACGAGGGCAAAAAGGATTGGCAGCAGGCGATGGACAACTATCAGCGATACCTCCTGACCCTGCCCCCCGAACCGACCCAGGCCCAATTTCGCCTGGGAGTCTGCGCCATGGAAGCCGGAAATTTTTCCAAGGCGGCCGAAGCGTTCCAGGAAACGCTCAAGGGACAGCCCCAAGATTACCAGACCAATTACAACCTGGCCATGGCCTTCCAAAAAGCCGGGCAGTATGACCGGGCTGAAGAAGTGTTGAAAAGGCTTATCCAGTATTACCCCGAGGACGCCGCTTCTTATTACAGCACCATCCTCCGCATGTACGATGAAGCGGGGATGAGCGATAAGGCCATCGAAGCGGCTCAGAAGGTGATCGAGCTCAATCCCCAGAGCGAGGTGGCCATCTTCAACCTGGGCATCCTCTACCAGAAGCTCAAAAGGTATGACGAAGCCGTCGCGGCCTTCCAGCAAGCCATCGCCTTCAAGTCCGACTTCGATTTCGCCTGGTTCAACATCGGATTGTGCTATTACGAGCAGAAACGGTACCGAGACGCCATCGGCGCCTTTCAAAAATACGCGGAGATCGTTCCGGACAGCGTCGAGGGCTGGATGCAGATCGGGGTGAATCACATGATGCTCAAGGACTTTGCCGGCGCCGTGGAGCCACTCAAGAAGGCCGTTTCTCTCCAGCCGGACAACGGTGTGGCCCTCTACAACCTGGGCGTGACCTACTTAAACCTGAGGGCCGATTCCAGCGCCCGGGAGATATATCAAACTTTGGTCAATGTCGATGCCGATCTGGCCAGCCGGCTGAGAAGGCTCCTGCAGCGATAATCTCTCTTCCCGGCTCATTTGACAAAACAGCCGGGGGTGTGATATTGATATTATCCCTGTAAGGGTTTCCACGCGACGCCGCGGCCTTCCGAAACACATGCCGTTTCCGTTTTTTCTACCCCCCCGGGGACGGATTTTCGTCGGAAAAGCCCGGCGGCCGCATCACCCGGAGAAAAGGCTCCGTGGGCAGGTGGCGGAATCGGCAGACGCGCTAGGCTTAGGACCTAGTTCCCGATGAGGGAGTGCGGGTTCGAGTCCCGCTCTGCCCATTGTTCCAGCATTCACGGCCGGGTGAGCGCCTTCAGGCCCGGGGAGGGGCCTCGTTTTGGACACCAAGAGCATCGTCAGCGCGGTTCAGGTCCTCGGCCCGAGCCGGAAAGAAATCAGCGTCGAAGTCCCGGCCGAAGAAGCGGCCAGGGAATTCGACCTCATCGTCGACAGGTTCGCCTCCCGAGTCGCGATGCCGGGATTCCGGCGGGGCAAGGTGCCTATCGACATCGTCCGGAAAAAATATGCCGAGGAGATCGAACGGGCCCTGATCGACGAACTGGCCCCCGAAGCCCTTCAGGCCGTTTTTCGCGAGCACGGCTTGGATCCCGTGGGGCTGCCCGTCCTCAGGGACATCGACTTCGCCTCCGGCCGGCCTCTGCGCTTCAAGGCGGAGATCGACGTTTGGCCCGAATGCGATTTGTCCGATCTTCCTGACATCAAAATCAAGACGAAGGACATCACGATCGAAGAGGAGGAAGTCGACCGCTACCTCGAGCATCTCCGACAGAGGTCCGCCGAGTACGTGCCCGTCCGGGGAAGGGGAGTGGTGGAGGGAGATTTTGTCGCCGTGGAAACACAAGGCCAGGACCTGATAGCCAACAAGAAATTCCCCCTGGAAAAATCCGTCCTCCTGGCCGGGCCTTCGGAGGACAATCCTTTGACCCAAAAAGTCCTGGGATTGTCCGAGGGGGAAGAGACCCGCTTCGAACACACGTATCCCGAAGGGCATCCCGATAAGCGCCTGGCGGGGAAAACCATAGGCTTCGTGGTGAAGATTCTGGCCATAAAAGAAAAGAAAGTCCCGGCTTTGGACGACGATTTGGCCAAGACGCTGGGGGAATTCGATAATCTGGAAAGCCTGAAGCAAAGAATACGGGACGATTTGTTCCGATCCAAGGAAAAAGCCTTCCGAAACGAAGCGGCCCGGGAAATTCTCGACAAACTGTCCGATCGTCTCCCGGACGATCTTCCCCGGACGCTGGTGGAGCAGGAAACGCAGGATCTCCTGAGGAAATTTCTGCAATCGCCGGATTCCCAGGGCCTGGCGGCCGGAGGGCGGGCGGACGTGGAAGACATCAAGTTGAAGCTTCGCCAACAGGCGAAGCGGACGATCAAAAACCACATCATTCTGAAAACCTTGGCCGGCCGCGAAAAACTGAAGGTCAGCGAAGCGGAGGTCGAGGACGAGATCAGGCAGATGGCCCGGTCGAACGGCGTTCCGGAAGCCAAACTCCGCAGCCATCTCGAGGAAGAGGGCCGTCTGGCAGGTTTGAAAGAAAGCCTTCTTTTTCGCAAAACGGTTGACTTTTTGGTCGATAAGGCTATAATGTAGTGTTACAGATCGGTTCTATGGCTTCAATCCCCTTTGTCGTCGAACAGGACGGCCGCGGAGAGCGGGCGTATGACATCTACTCCCGTCTTCTCAAGGACAACATCATTTTCATCGGTTCAGAAATCACCGATGACCTGGCCAACGCGGTCATCGCTCAGCTCCTCTATCTCGAGGCTGAACGGCCGGACACGGATGTGTCCTTGTATATCAACTCCCCGGGAGGAAGCGTCACCTCCGGATTGGCGATTTATGACACCATGCAGTTCATCAAGTCAGAAATCTCCACGATCTGCGTCGGCCAGGCGGCCAGCATGGCCGCCGTGCTCCTGGCCGCCGGAACGCCGGGCAAGCGCTTTTCGCTGCCCAACAGCCGGATCGTCCTCCACCAGCCCTTCGGCGGCTACCAAGGGCAGGCTGCGGACGTGGCCATCCAGGCCAAGGAAATCCTGCGCATCCGGGAGAGCCTGTACGGCATCCTGCAGGTTCACACCCGGCAGTCCCGGGAAAGGATCGAAGCGGACATCGACCGTGATTTCATCATGACGCCCCAGCAGGCTCTGGAATACGGCCTCGTGGACAAGATCATCAGCCGCCGAGGCCAGAAGGAAGAATGACATCGAAGCCGGCGCTTTTCCGAGCCGGCCGATAGGAACAGAGAACGATGGACGAAAGGACACAACACAAGACGGACGTGTTGATCAAGTGCAATTTCTGCGGGCGCAACCAATCCCAGGTGCGCAAGCTCATCGCCGGCCCCGGCGGCGTGTTCATCTGCGACAACTGCGTCGAAGTGGCCCATTCGATCATCGTCTCCGACCGTAAGAAAGAAGAGGACAAGAAGCAGAAATTCCACTTTCCCACTCCCAGCGAGATCAAATCGGCCCTCGACGAGTACATCATCGGGCAGGAGCGGGCCAAAAAGAAAATTTCTGTGGCCGTTTACAACCATTACAAGCGCATCAACATGGCCAAGGACCCTTCGGCCGTGGAAATCGCCAAGAGCAATATCCTGCTCATCGGCCCCACCGGCACGGGAAAAACCCTCATGGCCCAGACCCTGGCCCGCATCCTGGCGGTGCCCTTCGCCATCGCGGATGCGACGTCTCTGACCGAAGCGGGTTACGTGGGCGAAGACGTGGAAAACGTCGTTTTCAAGCTGTTCAAGGCGGCGCGGGGCAATCTCGACAAGACGCAGAAGGGGATCGTTTATATCGACGAAGTCGACAAAATCAGCCGCAAGAGCGAAAACCTCTCCTTGACCCGGGACGTTTCCGGCGAGGGCGTCCAGCAGGCGCTCCTGAAAATCATCGAGGGCACCGTAGCCAACATCCCCCCCCAGGGCGGCCGCAAGCATCCTTATCAGGAATTCCTGTCCGTGGACACGACCGACATCCTGTTCATCTGCGGCGGAGCGTTCGTCGGATTGGACAAGATCATCGCCCAGCGGGTGGGGCGGGCGGCCGTCGGTTTCAAAAGCGGAACCCCGTCCGCGGAACGGGGGACCTTGGAAGACCTGTACGGCGATCTGAATCCGCAGGACCTCATCAAATACGGCCTCATTCCCGAGTTTGTCGGCCGCTTTCCTGTCCTGGGCACCTTTGCCGAGTTGGGAGCCGATGACCTGGTGAGCGTTTTGACCAAACCCAAAAACGCGCTGGTCAAGCAGTATCAAAAACTGTTCGAGCTCGAGGGCGTCGGGCTGGAATTCACGGAGGAGGCCCTGCGGGCCATCGCCCTCAAGTCCCTGGAGCGCAAGATGGGCGCCCGGGGCCTGAGGACGATCATCGAGGACATGATGCTGGACATCATGTTTCATCTTCCCTCCTCGAAGAAATCCTCCAAGATCACGATCACCCAAAAGATGGTTGAGGACCGCGAGCTCAGTTTCGACAAGCTCAAGGCCGCCTCCGGAGCCTGAAGATGGCCGAGTCCAACGAACATACGGAAATCATCCACAACATCCCCCTCATCCCGCTCCGGGACCTGGTCATTTTTCCCTCCACCCTGGTGCCGTTCATTATCGGCCGCAGTTCCTCCATCCTGGCCCTGGAAAAGGCCGAAGAGACGGACAAGCTCATTCTCCTCTCGGCGCAGATCGATCCCTCCCTGGACAATCCCGCGACCGGGGACATCCACTCCATGGGAGTCATCGCCAAGGTCATCCGCACCGTGGCCATGGACGACAGGAACATCAAGGTCATCGTCGAGGGCAAGAGAAGGGCCCGGATCGTCGAGTTCCTGAGCTCGACGCCTTTTTATCAGGTTTTGGCCAAAGAGGTGAGGGACATCGACGACACCGGCGCCGAGACGCGCGAGCTTCTGAAAAAGGCCCTCGGCCTGTTCGAGGAGTACCTCAGGCTCAGCCAGAACGTCAGCTTTCAATCGATCATGCCCGCCCTCCGCGATCACACTCCCGACCGGATCGCCGACATTATCGCTTCCCATCTTTATCTCGGGCTCGAGGAAAAACAAAACTTGCTCGAAACCTCGAGCGCCGGAGATCGCATCCGCCGGCTGCACCATCTCCTCGAGGGCGAGGTCGGCCGCCTGCAAGCCAAGGCCAAGGCGGAGGGCTCCAAGGCCCAACGCCGGAAGTTTCCCCTGCGGGGAGAAGGCGGTTCGGCGGCTTTTCCCGGGAGTCCCGGCCAGAAGAAAGAGGAGCAGGCCAACGAAATCGAGGAGCTGAAAGAGAAAGTGACTCGGTCCAAGATGCCCAAGGACGCCGAGGAGAAAGCGTTCAAGGAAATCGAACGGCTGGAGACCATGCCTCCCATGTCGGCCGAAGCCACGGTCTGCCGGAACTACCTGGACTGGCTGATCGCCCTTCCCTGGAACAAGAAATCGCGCGAAAAACGGCACATCAAAGCGGCG
>Ga0209164_1002333_pt1 | contig 20552 bp, 17 predicted proteins | sample MTBNYHSulfiMetaG_FD_187458 | JGI IMG/M metagenome (GOLD analysis project Ga0209164, IMG submission 187458) | Enrichment culture microbial communities from rom New York Harbor, USA that are MTBE-degrading - MTBE-NYH (New York Harbor Sulfidogenic)... | ecosystem: Environmental > Aquatic > Marine >... | reverse complement strand
GGTGATACCGACTTGCACAGGGAAGTGATGGCCATCGGGCTGGGGCTTTAGTTTTGCTACATAAGAAAGGATTTAAAGATTCTGCTCTATTTTGATTGACATAGTGTTTCAGCCTTCTTATAGTCCTATTAGTATGAATTGGCGGTTTATGCTGTCCTTGCTTATTTCCTTCATTGTTGGAGGAGTAGTACAATCCTACTTTTTTGAAGATGTGGGAAACTGGGCGCAACAAGTATTGCCAGATGATAGTCTCTTCCTTTGGTTTCTCCAAACCCTCGTATTCATAGTATCTGCCAGTGGTACGCTTACTCTTCTCTACTTTCTGTTTGGAAGAGGAGGCGGTAAGTCTATCGAATAGCTCTACTAATATCCCACCACGAAATCTTTTTGATACGAACCTCGCCCATAATATCACAGCCACTATTCCTAAAAGGTGAAGTGCTACTACCATCACCTTACCGCTGAGTGCGAGATTATTAAATTCATTAAACAATACAATCATAACCTTGTTACTCCTATTGTAAGATGTGCATTCCGTCTCGTGACCTGTTTCCTTTTCGTCTTTGGCTTTGGTCTTTTCCTATAAGCTTTAAAGGGATGGCGCATCTCCTCAAGAGTTAGTTTCTTATCAGGCTTTGGTGGTGGCTTCGGTATCTTGCTCTTGATTATGTCCAGCCAGCTTTTATACGGGAAGTCTATCTTGGCTACTTCGGCGGGCGTCTTATCCTTCAGGCTTTCGTGTGGTCTCAGATAGTTGTAATTTAAGATAAAGCCCTCAAGTATAAGCTGGTAGGTCTCCGATTTGTCCATCCCCCGCATAGGCTTTAATCTGTCTTTTAACGTTCCGTGCCATCGTTCTATGATGTTGGTGGATAGGTCTTTCTCTTCAAATGGTGTGGTTACTATATGTTTTGTTTCAGAAGCGAAGGCTAATTCACAAGCATCATCATAAGCCAGCCATCCGTCAGTTAGCATTAGCTTCGGGTATTTGTTGGCTTTAGCTTGAGCTATATCAAAGGCTACCTTTATATCCTTTATGCCACGACTACGAGATAGTTCTGAAGCCAGTAAGAAGCGAGTATCGTAGTCTATGACATTTATCAGCCAATATTTTTTGCCATCTTTTAGCTTTACAACGCATTCATCAGCAAGCCATTTGTCGCCTACCTGCGGGGTGTGCTTTTTGGCTTCGGCAAGCCCTATTCTAGTTAGCTTCTTTACCCAGCTATAAATAGCACTATCGGCGGGTCTTAACCCTATTTTCTGCTCAATCCCGTCTCTTATCTTTCTTAGCGAAACGCCAGCATAATAGTCATAAACGGCATCAGCCACTATCTCTATCGGGTATCTCATTCTCGGTAAAGCTTTGTTATGGACAAAGCCCCTCCCGCACTCCTTACATAAGTAGTATTGAACGCCGTTCCGTTTGCCGTTCTTGACAAAAGCAGTAGATTGGCAAAACTTGCACTTTGGCATATCTACATCTACTGCTTTTGTTACTATCTCAATCGCCATTTCTGCTATTACCCCTTCTAAACCTTTTCCGATTGTCATCTGCTTTACCCTCTAGTCTTTTTGCTAGAGGATAGAGGTTTTCGGTTTGAGTGTCAAAGTTGTGATTGACACTTAGCCACTTTTTGTAATACTCTTCTGCTAGTCTCTTTGCATCGCCTAATGTTGGCCTTTCTACCAGATGACATATATTATGAGTATCGGCATCTGGACAAAAAGAAATATGATAGCTGGGGTGTTTAAGATTTATCGACTTCTCCAACGATACCCACAGGCGAGATATGGTGTTTATGATTATGCCTGTCCATTCGCCGTCCATATAGTACCAATAATCCTCTATTGCAAACTTACGCCACTCACCCAAAGGAGGTGAATTACTATGACGTTTTCCCCTGGAGCTTATTGGGCTGCTCGAAACAGGCAAACACACCACGAACTTGGACTCGTGTGTGCACGGTGTTGTAAGCCCCTCATATCCATCCCAGTAAAGCGATGGTATGTAATCCCCCGCATACCCATAGAGCAAGGGGGGAAGAAAGCCACTAATTGTGTACTTGTGTGCGAAGAATGCTACCGTGAGATAGGACAAGACGGAACGAAGACAATTCCACTTAGCGAATTGCCTTGCTTTACGGCTTAGGTTGTCAATCAGAACTTTGCAGAATCCATTTAAATAGGCTCTTGACAAAATTAAATCATGATGTTATACTAACTAGTTTGTGTTATGTTTCCATTCCCTTTTATTCGTGTTACCTTAAATTTTCCTAGTTAGTGTCTTCAAGATATTGTTTTGAAGAAAAAGCAGGATCGTTCCTTTTATGCTTGAGCACAAGTTACTGAAGTCTTTCGCTAAATTGTCCGAGACTTTGGAAATACCTGACCTTATTCAAGTTCAGCTTGATTCCTTTTGCTGGTTTCAAGAAGAGGGTTTGCGGGAGCTGTTTGAGGAAATCTCACCAATTCAAGATTATACAGGTAACAGACTAGAATTACATTTCGTTGATTATGAATTTCGAGAGCCTCTGCATTCTATTTCTGAGTGTCTTGAACGGGGTCTGACTTATTCTTCTCCTATTCATGTCACTGCACAACTAGTGGTAAAGGAGACGGGGGAGATCAAGCAACAGGAATTATACTTTAGTGATTTCCCTTTAATGACGGATGCCGGCACTTTTATTATTTCTGGAGTAGAGCGGGTAGTAGTCAATCAGTTAACGCGTTTTCCTGGCGTTTATTTCACGTTGAATAGGGATCCTGCAAGTGGGCGGGAATTGTGTTTTGCCAAGCTTGTTGCTGAACATGGGGCATGGCTTGATTTTGACACTTCTAATCGAGATGTAATTTCGGTCAAAGTGAGTGGCAAACGAAAGATACCGATTACTACTTTGTTGCGTGTCATAGGCTTTGAGAGCGATGAGACGTTGCTTTCCCTTTTTCAAGATGTAGATAACTCGCCTGATCATGCTTTTCTCCGCTCTACAATAGAGCGAGATCCCTTGATCAAAAACAAATCTGATGCCCTGTTCGATATTTATAGAAAACTATCTTCTGGTGAAGCTCCTAGTCTTAGTAGTGCCCAGGCCCTGCTGAATAATTTCCTATTTAATCCTCGCCGCTATAGCCTGGGCAAAGTTGGTCGTTACAAGCTTAATAAAAAGTTAGGTCTTGATATCCCTGGAAATTGTACTGGCTTAACCCCTGAAGATTTGGTGCAAATAGTCCGCCGTATTATTTCAGTTAACATTGGCAAGGAAACTCCTGATGACATTGACCATTTAGGCAATAGAAGGGCCCAGGCAGTAGGTTTTCTAATACAAAAGCAATTTCGTATTGGCTTATTAAGGCTGGAGCGAGCTATTAAAGAGCGGATGAGTATTCTTGGCCCCGAGGCGGCGACTCCTGCTGCTTTGATCAATATTCGACCTGTAGCAGTTGCTATAAGAGAGTTCTTTGGTCGGTCACAGCTATCTCAATTCATGGACCAAACTAATCCGCTAGCTGAGCTAACTCACAAACGTCGTCTTTCTGCCATGGGTCCCGGAGGCCTATCGAGAAAACAGGCTGGATTTGAGGTTCGTGATGTACATCATTCTCATTATGGTAGGATTTGTCCTATAGAAACACCTGAGGGGCCAAACATTGGTCTTATTGGCTCTCTAGCTACTTACGCTTCGGTTAATGCGTATGGTTTTATAGAGACACCATACCTCAAAGTTATCCACGAGGTTCCCAATACTGCGGATGAGTTGATGGGAAGAACAATCGGGGAGGATATAGATAGTGAGGGCAAATTTGTGGTCAAGGTTGGAACATTAATCACGAAGAAGCTTGCGCAAGGGTTATCTTCTCTTCCCGCTCGGAATATTAAGGTAATTCCTTTTGTTTCCAGCCAGATTGTTTACCTGACAGCCGACGAAGAAGGTCAATATGCCATTGCCCAAGCTAATGCTCCTCTTAATAAGAGAAATGAGTTTGTTTATGACAAGGTTGAGGTTAAGAGGGGGGAGAGATATTTTAAGGAATCAAAAGACAGAGTGAACTTTATCGATGTTTCACCAAAACAGCTATTTAGTATAGCTGCTTGTCTTATCCCCTTTCTTGAGCATGATGATGCTAATCGGGCTTTAATGGGCTGTAATATGCAACGACAAGCGGTGCCATTATTACGTCCCGAGTGTCCTTTGGTGGCTACGGGTATGGAAAAAGAGGTGGCTAAATATAGTGGGCAGGTGATATTTGCCCCTGACGATGCTGTAGTTACTTCGGCGACAAGCTCAAGAATAGCAATCAAAAATGGAGGAGGCGAAGAGCAATCGTTCGATTTAATCAAGTTTGCCAGAACTAATCAAGGGACGTGCATCAATCAGCATCCTATTGTAAACAAAGGTGATAAGGTTAAGAAAGGGCAGGTATTGGTAGATAGTTTTTCTCTGGATGGTGGAAACCTCGCTTTGGGACGAAATGTTGTTTGTGCTTTTATGAGCTGGGAAGGGTGTAACTTTGAGGATGCCATTGTCATCAGCAGAAGGCTGGTTAAGGATGATGCTTATACTTCCGTTCACATTGAAAAATATGAGATAGAGGAGCGTGATACTAAGCTTGGTCCTGAAGAAATCACCAGAGACATACCTAATGTAAACGAAGAGAGCCTCGCTAACCTTGATGAAATAGGTATTGTACATATCGGAGCTGAGGTGAAGCCCAACGATATTCTGGTTGGGAAGATTACTCCTAAAGGTGAGACTGAACCTTCAGCGGAAGAAAAATTGTTACGGGCTATTTTTGGTGAAAAAACACGGGAAGTGAAGGATAGCTCTCTCAGAATGCCATCAGGAGAGTGGGGAAGGGTGATCAGGACTAAGGTCTTTTCTCGTGACAAGCATGATGAATTACCTGCTGGAGTGAACAATCTTATACAAGTATGGGTTGCTCAAAAGCGTAAAATCTCAGTGGGAGATAAAATGTCAGGGAGACACGGCAATAAAGGGGTCATTTCTACCATATTGCCTGAGGAAGACATGCCATTTTTGCCGGATGGCACGCCTGTAGACATTATTCTTAATCCTCTCGGTGTTCCCTCCCGTATGAACATTGGGCAGGTTTTGGAGGCTCATTTGGGTTGGGCAGCTCTGACGTTAGGTTTTAAGGCTATTAATCCTATTTTTGACGGAGCTGATGCCTTGACTATTGAGGATGCCTTAGCCAAGACCTGGATAGCTTGGAAAGCTGGTGCTGTTAACTTTAGCCCTGAAGACCCCGGAAACGCCAGAACTGATCTAGAAAAGGTCGGAGAATGGCTTTCGCGTCATGGTTTTGATGCCAAGGAAATAATGGATGAAGATCATAAAGGTGTGGCCAGGAAAGCCTCTCTCTGTCTGTGGCTTGAGGAACTGGGCATAGCTGACAGTCATCAACTTAGAGCTCTCAGTGATGAAGATTTAGAACAGATGGTACAGAAAATTTATAAAGAGCGAAAGCTCTATCCTCCTATTTTTGGCAAAATGGAACTTCGAGATGGGAGAACTGGCGAACTGTTCGACAAGCCGGTAACTGTGGGCAATGTATATATAATGAAGCTGATACATCTTGTTGGTGATAAGGTACATGCTCGTTCCACTGGTCCATACTCGCTCATCACCCAGCAACCATTGGGAGGAAAAGCTCAGTTTGGTGGTCAGAGGTTTGGTGAGATGGAGGTATGGGCATTGGAAGGGTATGGCGCCGCTCATACACTGCAAGAGATGCTCACAATAAAGTCAGATGATGTGATGGGACGGGCTAAAGCTTATGAGTCTCTTGTTAAAGGCGAGGATATTCAACAACTCGGTATTCCAGAATCGACCAAGGTTTTGTTTATGGAGCTACGTAGTTTAGGTTTTGCTGTTGAACTGCTTAGCGAGGGGGAAAATGTCTCAATTTGATGGCATTAATGGTATTCGAATAAGTCTTGCCTCACCGGAACAAATCAGGAGCTGGTCTCATGGTGAGATAACTAAGGCGGAGACGATAAATTACCGCACTTTGAAGCCAGAGAGAGATGGTCTATTTTGTGAAAAGATTTTCGGCCCTGTTAAAGATTTTGAATGCCACTGTGGCAAATATAAAAAGGCAAGGTATAAAGGAGTTATTTGTGATAAATGTGGTGTTGAGGTAGCTCATTCCAGTGTACGCCGGGAACGCACAGGGCATATAGAACTAGCTGCGCCAGTTACCCATATTTGGTTTGTTAAGTTAGTACCTAGTCGGCTCGGGCTGCTCCTTAATCTTTCTCCACGAGACTTGGAGAGCGTCATCTATTTTGCTCGGTATATAATCATCTCTGTTGATGAAGAGGCCAAGCAGAAGAAGGTTCGCCGAGTTAAGGAAGAGGTGGTTCAAAAAATTGCTGAGCAAGAGGAACACCTGAACAAGCAAATTGAAGAATTGGAAGCCAAAGGCCTGGAGGAAGAGCCTAAGATAAAAGAGGTAAACCAGCTTCGTGCTAGATTTACAGAAAAGAGGGAAAGGTTTGAAGAAGAGTTGAAGACAAGTATTGCAGAGATAGAAAGTCTTCAGCCGCTAAAATTGCTTAACGAAGAAGAATGCAGGAAACTCAAAGATAAGTATGGTGATATTTTTGAAGCTGGCATGGGAGCTGAGGCCATTCTACAGGTATTGAGGCAAATTGATGTGGATGCTTTGCACCGGGAACTCCGTGAGCAAATCCGTAGCATCTCGGGAGGATACCGTAAGAGGGTCAGTCAACGACTACAATTAGTCGAAGCTTTTAAGCTTAGTGGAAATAAACCTGAGTGGATGGTTTTAACTGTGCTTCCTGTATTACCCCCGGCGCTTCGTCCTATAGTTCAGTTAGATGGTGGTCGTTTTGTTATTAGCGATCTTAACGACCTCTATCGGAGGGTTATTAATCGTAACAACCGTCTCCGCCGTCTTATGAAGTTAGGTGCACCGGAAATAATTATCCGGAATGAGAAACGCATGTTGCAGGAAGCTGTTGATGCTCTTGTTGACAATGGGCGGAGAGGGCGCGCAGTTACCACTGGTAATAAGCATGCCTTGAAATCTCTTTCTGACATCCTGAAGGGCAAGCAAGGACGGTTTCGGCAAAATCTTCTCGGTAAGCGAGTAGACTACAGCGGTCGCTCGGTCATTGTTGTCGGTCCGAAACTTAAGCTTCATCAATGTGGTTTGCCACGCTATGTTGCTTTGGAGCTATTTAAGCCTTCGGTTATGCACAAACTCATAAAGAATGGGTATGCCAATAACCTTAAGAGTGCCCGGCGATTGGTGGAAAAAGGTAGCCCCGAGGTTTGGGATGCACTGTATGAAGTAGTTAAAGAGCGGCCTGTTTTGCTTAATCGTGCTCCCACATTACACCGGCTTAGCATTCAAGCCTTTGAACCCGTGTTAATTGACGGCGATGCTTTTCAGCTCCATCCCTTAGTTTGTGCCGCCTTTAATGCCGATTTTGATGGCGACCAGATGGCAGTTCATGTGCCATTGTCCAGGGCCGCGGTGAAGGAGGCCAGGGAGCACATGCTTAGCCCTTACAATATGTTGCTACCAAGTTCTGGTGAGCCTGTGACAACACCCACCCTAGATATGGTTCTGGGCTGCTATTATCTTACCATTCCGAGGCCTGGAGCGCGCGGGGAAGGGAAATTTTTCAGCAGTTTTGGCGAAGCTAAGTTGGCGTATGAACTTGGCATTATCGAACTTGGCGCCGAAATTGTTGTGCGAGGTCCTTCGCTTCGTTCAGACGGGGGGAGGATAAATACTACGGTGGGCAGAATTATATTTAATGATGCTTTGCCTCCGCAACTTGGCTTTTACAACAAAGCAGTAGATAAGGCTTCCTTAAGGGCATTAGTCTCTGATTGCGTTCGTCTATTGGGTAATGAAGGAACTGCGGGTGTCCTCGATAGACTTAAGGAATTAGGATTTGACTATGCTACAAAGTCGGGTATTTCCATCTCTATGGATGATATTGAAGAGCCTCCAGACAGGGTCAAGCTTCTTAAAGAGTCCGATGAGAAAGTTAGCCTTATTGATGATCAATTTAACCGTGGCTTGATTACTGAGGGTGAAAAGTATGAAAGCACGGTTCAAGTGTGGATGGAGGCTACAGATAAGGTTGCTGAGGATATATCCCAGTCGCTGGACCCTTATGGTAGTGTTTACATGATGGCTACGTCCGGTGCCAAGGGGAATATTTCTCAGATTAGACAAATGGCAGGGATGCGGGGGTTGATGACCGACCCCTCAGGAAGGATAATAGATTTTCCCATTAAATCGAGCCTGCGGGATGGACTGACACCCATGGAGTATTTCATTTCTACCCATGGTGCTCGTAAAGGGTTAGCCGATACTGCCTTGAGGACATCAGATAGTGGTTATCTTACCAGGCGACTTGTCGATATAGCTCAAGATGTCATTGTAACCGAAATAGATTGTGGTACCACCGAGGGGGTTTGGATATCACGGGAAACTACAGAGGGGTCCCTTCCCCCGTTTGAAGGCCGGATTACTGGCTACTTAGCGGCGAGCAAGATTGTTGATCCAGGTACAAATACAGTCATTGTTGAGCGTGATGAAGAAATTGACGAGGATAGAGTGCAACAAATTATCGAAACTGACATTACTCGGGTACATGTGAGGTCACCTCTTACTTGCCGTTCTCGGTTTGGCATTTGTCGAAAGTGCTATGGAAGGGACTTGGGAAAGAAGCAATTAGTGAGGCTTGGCACTGCTGCGGGAGTTATCGCTGCCCAGAGTATCGGTGAGCCTGGAACTCAGCTTACTCTGCGCACTTTCCATACAGGGGGTGTAGTAGGTGTTGATATTACCACTGGGCTACCTCGTGTAGAAGAGCTTTTCGAGGCTAGAACACCAGATGGCAGTGCAATCATTTCTGAGATTGATGGTACTGTTGAAATAACCCATACTGATGGAGCAGGCATAGTCAAAATCATTAGCTCTGAATTTTATTTAGATGAATACCCAATTCTGCCAGGGGCGGAGCTAGCTGTAACTGATGGGCAATCGGTGGATGCTGGTAGCATCCTATTCTCTCTGCCAGAGAAGACCCCAAAGAAGACCAAAAAGAGATTACCAGCTGTTAGCGATGGTGAAGCGGAACAATCTCGATCTATAGTAGCTAGAGTAGTTGGTCAAGTCGTCATTGAGGATGACCGTGTTTATGTTAGGTATGAAGAAAGAGAGGAGAGGGAATATAGCGTCCCCCATGGTACATATTTGCTTGTTCAATCAGGGGATAAAGTCAAAGCGGGCGATAGAGTTACTAGAGGTCCCGTTGACCCTCATGATATCTTGCGCATTATGGGAAAGGATGCAGTCCAGCAATATCTGATTGATGAAATACAAAAAGTATATCGTACACAAGGGGTGACTATACATGATAAACATATTGCTGTCATTATTCGGCAGATGTTAGGTAACGTGAGAGTTATTTCCTCGGGAGATACGAAGCTTCTGCCTGGTGAGTTAGTTGGTCGATTTGACTATGAAGACATAAATGCCAAGGTGTTGGCTGAGGGAGGTGAGCCAGCAACGGCTCAAGCTGCGCTTCTCGGTATAACCAGAGCTAGCTTGAGCAAGGACAGTTGGCTAGCAGCTGCTTCTTTCCAAGAAACTGGCCGTGTTCTTGTTGATGCCGCGGTCAAAGGCAAAGTGGATGGGCTTCGCGGCCTCAAGGAGAATGTTATTCTCGGTAAGCTTATCCCATGTCGAGTTCTCTCTGTGAGTCCTGATGATGAAAAAATATTGGATGTGGAAAATCTGGAGGAAAAGGAGACTGAGCCTCTAGAATTAGAGAGCCAGTAAAATTTTCACTCCCAAAGTTTAGCGATGAGGCTTATTTCAGGTAAAACAGCAACCGAGGATAGTTTTATTGACTTTGACCTTCGTCCTAGACGCCTTAGTGAATTCATAGGTCAAGAAAAAATTAAAGATAATCTAAAAATAGCTATTCTCGCTGCTCAAAAAAGAGGCGAGCCACTAGACCATATCATTCTTTATGGTTCTCCCGGTTTGGGAAAGACTACCCTTGCCTACATCGTCGCTGCTGAGATGGGGGTTAATATCAAAGTTAGTTCCGGGCCGGCTGTAGAACGCACTGGAGACTTAGCAGCTATTCTTACTAATTTGCATGAGGGGGATATCCTTTTTATTGACGAGATACACAGGCTTAGCCATACAATAGAAGAAAAACTCTATCCCTCAATGGAGGATTTTGTTTTTGATATCTTTTTAGGGAAAGGTCCAGCTGCTAGAAATTTACGGTTGAATTTGCCCCGCTTTACCTTAATCGGGGCTACTACGCGGTTTGCTCTACTGAGTCCTCCCCTTCGCGATAGATTTGGGGTGACATATCATCTTGGTTTCTACGACGAGGCAGCAATACAGACGATTTTGGAGAGGTCAGCAACTATCCTTACGGTGAAAGCAGAAAGAGAGGGGCTTGTCCCGATTGCCCAGCGTGCTAGAGGTACTCCTCGAGTGGCCAATCGTCTCTTGAAGAGAGTAAGAGATTATGCTCAGGTCATGGCAGATGGAGTGGTCACCAAGGAAGTAGCTCTGGAAGCACTTTCAAAGCTGGAAATAGATTCTGTGGGTTTGGATGACATAGATCATAGAGTGTTGCATACAATAATTGACAAATTTGACGGTGGTCCTGTAGGTCTAGATACCATTGCTGCTTCTATTAACGAGGATGCTGATACTATTATGGATGTTTACGAGCCGTACCTTCTTCAGTTAGGTTTTCTGGAACGGACACCTCGTGGCAGATTAGCTGCCAGGCTTGCTTATGAACACCTGGGACTGCCTTACAAAAGGGATATTCAGCCCCAACCTAGCTTGTGGAGTCAGGAACAGAGTTAATCTTCGGCTCTTTAGTACCCCACAGAAAATCCGCTTCGCTCCCTTGTCCCCTGTAAGCTCTTTGCTTTTGCGAGGGGATTTCGTGGATTCCTTGGAATGCCACTGGGAGATTTTGGGGATACTGAAGGACGGGGTTTTTCAGAATGACTATTGGTATGCTCTGGCTTGCATCCATACCGGGATGGCAAAGGCGAATAGGGAAAAGAGCAATATCAGCCAACCCCAGGAATTAATATTCCCTCGGCTTGCCATGGTTACTGAGAGTAAGATTACAAGAGGTGGAATTAATAAACTGAGGATTTTATACCTGCGCGGCTTGAGGCGGATGAAGGCGATAGTTGCTCCCGCCAAGGCAATAAAACTAATAACTATCCAAAGTGCATTTGTCTGCAAGCGAGCTATCCAGTCGCTTGCCAAAAGCTCATTTCCTGTGCCCAAGGATGAAAACCAAGTGAATGTCACAAGCATAGGGGCTAACATCAGTGATGCGTATAGCCAATCCCGCCTTGCAGTTTGTCTCACTATATGGATAAAAACAAAAAGAGCCAATGGGATATAGATGAGCGCTGCTATCCAGCCCCAACCCTGGGGAAGGGAAAGAAGCAATATCCCGGTGATTACTACTGGCATGAGATAGTATCCTAACCAGGGGAAGAGCCATATTGGCTTACCTCGGTGCCAACCATAAATCGCTATGCCAACGGTTAGCGCTAATATAATTGACGCGTAGATGATATTTTGCCAGTAATATGAAGTGAAGAGCAGAGCAACCAGCAAGTGGGGCAAGGCACTGAAAAGTGCCTCTTTCCAGCTACCTTGAGCATGTGTTTCATAGATTTGCTGGGCAATTAATTCAGGGGAGCCCAGAGATTGTACCGCGATTTTGCCGGCTTCCTCTCTGCTTAGCCCATTTTCTTCTAGCTCCTGAGTTTTCTCTTCGAGATGTGTGTAAAGCTCCTCAGCCACGCCGTCCTTTATAGTCTGGTCGATGTGTAGGCAATCTTTAAACCTGTTTAAATAATGGCTTATGCTACTCACCATTTTAGCCCTAGGTTGTTTCCGTTTGCACAACTGCTTTAACTGCCGTAGAAAAATCCTGCCATGTAGCTAACCTGTTAGCCAGGACCTGCTGTCCTCTTTCAGTTATGTAGTAATAACGTCTTTGTTGTCCATTAGGTAGTATCTGCCATTTACCATTGATAAGGTTGTCTCGCTCTAAGCGGTGGAGGGCGGGATAAAGGGTACCTTCTTTAAACTGAAAATACCCATTACTCCTTTTCTCCAGTTCCTTTACTATTTGGTAGCCATAGGTAGGCTGACGACTAATTAAGCAGAGCAGTAAAGAATCAGTGTTTCCCTTCAATAACTCACGCCCATAGTTCATCCTTGCACCTCATTCAGTATGTTAGCTTTTTTTTCACTATAGCATTGCTTAACCAAGGTGTCAATATCAGTGATAATATTGCCCCTGGTTTAGTTGCCGTAGCGGGCTTTAATCGCTAAAATATCTTTTCAGGCAAATGTATCGCAGCACGAAGGATTATTACTCCATTCTTGGTGTTTCTGAGAAGGCTAGTCGCGAGGAAATAAGACGTGCCTTCAGAAAGCTTGCCATGAAATATCATCCCGATAGAAATTTAGGAAATGAGAATTGGGCCGGGGAAAAATTTAAGGAAATCAACGAGGCCTATGCCGTGTTGGGCGATGAAGCGAGGCGGCAGGAATATGATAGGATGAGACAGGTCGGCTTTGCTGGATATGGTGCTCAATATGCTGGTGGTCCCTATTACAGCCAGGAGCGGGTGTTTGCGGATGCCTTTAACAATCCTTATTTATTTCAAGAGCTGGCAAGGATGTTTCAGGAAGCTGGTTTGAGGTTCGATGAGGGATTCGTGAACAACTTGTTCTTTGGGGGCAGAGGTTTTGTTTTCACTTCCTCGAGTCAGCCATCAAAAAAAGATTGGTCCACCTCGACTTCAGAGTATAGACCACCTTTATTAGTACGACTTTTCGGCAAGTTCATCAGGTTTATGATTAAAAGAATGCTGGGTGTGCAGGAACTCTCCTGGCAGAACAAGGGAGAGGATTTGTACCATGAAATCTATCTCTCCCGGGAAGAAGCTGTATCCGGTGTTGATAAGAAAATAAAATATAAGAGAGGCAAAGAAAAGAAGAAACTCATAGTCAAAGTTCCACCAGGAGTTACCCAGGGCACGAAAGTAAGGCTGAGGGGAATGGGATTGGAAGGGAGGACTCCAGGTGACCTCTTCATTACTGTTAAAATTAAGGGTTAGCGGACATGGGTGCTTTTGAGGATTTTACTGACCTAATAAGGCAGACAGCGACTATGCAAGCCCTCCTCCAGAGCCTGGAGAAGGAGCCGGCGAAGCTCTTGGCCGCTGTTTGCCGGGAGTATGAAGTGACTAACAAAGCAGTTCCTGACCATCACCTTAATTTGGCTGGGTACTCTGGCGAGGCAATGTTACGGGCGTTGGTATCGGCAAATCTAATTACCAGGGAACGAGGAGATAGGTTTTCCCTCTACGGCTACAAGCCGACTGAGGAGGGGCTTAAGTATTATAAGGCCATGCTTAAGGAGAAGGAAATCTAGTGTACAAACTCATCGATACTCATGCCCATCTTGACGAACTGAGCAACCTCGATTTGGTGCTTGAGGAAGCTAAAAAAGCAGGCGTTATTGCTATAGTAGCTGTGGGGTCGAACCACCAATCAAACATAAAAACATTGGAAATATCGCAAAAACATTGCCGTTTTGTCTATCCTGCTTTAGGCTTACATCCCTGGGAGCTAGCTAATCTGGGAACCTTTGAGATAGATGATAATTTGCGATTTATCGAGCAAAATATTGTTTCAGCGGTTGCTGTCGGTGAAATAGGTCTGGACTATGACAAGAGAGTGGTGAAGGTAGCGTCTAAGGAATTGCAGAAAGAGGTTCTTGGTCAGCTTCTGAATATAGCTAAGAAATATGCTAAGCCGGCAATAATTCACAGTAGATATGCCTGGAAGGATGCACTACACCTGATTCAGGATGTCAGCATGTATAAAGCTGTTTTTCATTGGTTCACTGGCTTTTCCAGTGTTCTTCAGGATATAATTGAGGGTGGCTATTTTATTTCTGCCACGCCAGCCGCGGAGTATCATGAAGAGCATAGAAGGGCAGTCAGAGAAGCGCCTTTGCAAAGATTACTTCTGGAGACAGATTGCCCTGTCACTTATGGAAGGGCAGCACGGTATGAGTCCAAGCCCGCTGACGTTTTAAGAGACCTGGATGCCGTGTCTCAACTTAAAGGAATTGCTGAAGCTACAATTGCTGAACAGACAACGAGAAATGCCATTAATTTTTTTTCTTTAGATATAACGTTTTAAATAAGGAGGTCAGTTCAATGATACAATCAATAGTAGGTGAGGATAACTTTCAAAATGTTGTTTTGCAATCGAAGTCGCCAGTTATGGTAGATTTCTGGGCACAATGGTGTGGTCCTTGCCTGGCTGCCGCTCCTGTTCTGGAGGAATTAGAGAAAGAATATACTGGTAAGATAGACTTTGCTAAAGTAAATGTGGATGAGAATGGTCCTCTGGCTGCCAAGTACGGAGTAGCCGCCATTCCCACTATGCTCGTGTTTAAAGACGGTCAACCCGTTCAGCAAATTATCGGCTACAAGCCTAAGAAGGAACTCATTAAGGTATTAGATGAAGTTCTGGGGGAGTAAATTATACGCTAGCTCTTAATAAATCTACCCGGATGTTGAAAAGAAGTCGCGAATGAAATCAAATTCCCCAGGCAGAAGTGCTAATAACAAGGGGAATCCTTCCATCAGGAATTTGGCTAATCCCGATTGACTAATAACTGCCTCCGTGCCCGGGTAATACTTAACTACAATAGCGAGAACGGCAGCACATAACAGGCCTCCTATAAAGACGCCGAGGACACAGCCCACAAGCTTATCCAGCCAACCGAGCAGGACGAAGTGAACCAGCTTGGCTACGAGTCGGCCAATCACACCAGCCACAATTAAAGTAGCTATTAAGATGATGGCATAGGCAGCTATGTTGACCCAGGTAGCACCGTTGGAAGAAAGCACTGCCGCAAGCTCGTTGTAATAACGCCCGGCTAAGACTATGCCAACTATTAACCCGGCAATACCAAATACTGTCCTGATAATTCCTTGCCGCAAGCCCACGATACCCAGTAAAACTGCAACAACTATTATGACTATGTCCAACCAGTTCATCGCTTACATCTCCAAGTTTTATTTTATCATAAAATAACCGTATGTTCGCTTAATATCCTTTCCTCAATGAGCGGTCTAATCGTTTTCTATGCTAAGCCTCGCCACATTCCAGCCTGTAGTCGCAGTAAGAGCACATCCATGAGGGGCATTTGGGGAGCTGCAGTGGTGATGTCGCCTTTTCCAAAAGCTCGAGTCGGCGTAATGCTTCAGCTTTAACAGCATTCAAATTCCTGAAGTTTACGTCATAGACCATAAGCTTTGCATCCTCTTTGGGAACTCTAACATAGTAGAGCAGCAGCCTGCCTCTTGTGTTCTCTGTCAAGGCACAGTCAAATCCCAGCCGTAGGAAATAATGGGGGAATGTCCGGGGCAAGCGTTCCCTTTCCACTAGTGAAGAGAATTTTGGGCCGCGCAGGATGGTGGGCAAGTTCTGCCAAATTTGGACCAGGTCGGCTAGTGGCGCATGCTTCACGGGAATCCTCTGCGCTTCGCCCGGGGCACCGTAGCGTAGTGAATCGCGGAGTGCATCGAGGAAGCCAAGCTCGTCCATGGAACGAAGATACTCTCCCTTCTCTTCCCGGATTCCTTCGCTCAACTTAAGGCGCTCAAAATATGCTTTGCGGGGGAAAACAATATCGTTAATGCCAAACAGTTGGGATGGTTGAGCCCCAGCCATCTTGCTGAGGAGTTGCTCACAGGTCATGCTATCGACATAAACTTCCCCGGCTAAATCAGCTATCTCGTTCGATGCTGGCACCGATGTGGTTGCGCAGTCGCATACCTGGGAATAATCACACTGCCTGTTGAACCAGGGGCAAACGGGGAGATTGCTGGGGTCGTTGGAAATGAGCGCTTGCACCAGGAGGTCGCGTCTCCGCCGCATTTCCTCTCGAATTGCCTCCAGATCAGGGAAAGTAACATGATAGACAACCAAAGGAGCAGGGGAGGGCAATTCCTCTCCCTGGCGCTGATAGATGATGATTTCACCCTCGTGGGCATTGACCATAGCACAGTACATACCCAATTGCTCGATATAATTTGGCCTGTATTTCAATAAGTCCTTCGTATCTATAGGCGTAGAGGTGGTCTTGACCTCTACGGGAATCTTTTCGTAGATATCAATCTTACCCACAATGCCTTCGGCTTCCACAAATTGCTCCAGGTATTCTTCGCTGGATACGGCTGAGCCGAAGGTCTTGTGAAAGCCGGTGCCGGCCCACATAAGCTGCTGTTTCTCCAGAGGCGGAACGATTTCAGGATACTTTCTCCTGAAGTAAGCCTGTTTGAGGTTAATTAAGTCCGTTACGGAGATGCGATATGGAGGTCGGCGCGTCTTGAGGCTTTGCATTAAAGCATCCTTGACGGAGCGGTTCGCCTCGATTCGGGAAACATAAGATGCGATGTCAAAGTCACTCACTTTTCAACCCCTTTTACTGCCAGGCCCTCAGGCGCCTGAAGGCTTCGAGCTTCTCTCTATTTCCAATTTTAGCCTTTCCCACCGCTTGTGACAGAAATTGGATGCTGCTATCGTAGGTCTTCCTGTCCACAGGATAAGGATGGCCATCCTTGCCGCCGTGGGCGAAGCTGTAGCTCGCCGGGTCTCGCAGGCTGACCGGTGTCTCATAAACCAGCTCTGAAATAAGACTCAGGGCGCGAAGCGTTTTGGGTCCTACGCCCTCAAGGGCTAGCAGTGATTCAAAGTTTTCGGGCTTATGTTCATAAGCTCTGAGGAAAATCTTGCTCAGCCTGTCGGGGTGAATATCTTCCAGGCTGATATAAGCTCGCCGGGGCAAATTTAAGGTTTTTAGCCTGTTCAGCTGGCCTACGATTTTAGCTGGCTTCTCTTCGACAGCGACCCTGGCAATGACATCCCTCACCTTTGCGCTCTCCCGAGCCACCAGGTTCAATGCCTCGCCCCGAGCCTGGGAACAGATAGCCGCCTCGGGCTCGCAGACAAAGTCAACCACTTTCTCTCCCAGCCAGTGGTAGCGTCGCGCATAGCGATTGACCTCATTCATACCCTGCTGAATGACTGCCCAGGAACCATCTTTGGTAAAGAAGAAACTGTGGTGATAAAGCTGATAGTCATCCTGAAGGGCGGAATTATCCACCTTGGCCGACATCCGGCTGGCATAGACCAGGGACGACGGATTTACCTTCAGCAAATGCCCGGTGTTTTCTATCTCGGCAGGGGTTTTCCGTGAAGTCCTGCCCTTGCCCCCGGCGACAAATAAGCCCAGCTCTCTTTCCAGCCCTCGCATTCCTTCTTTTATGGCGCCGCAGACGGTGGTGGTAACGCCGCTGGAGTGCCAGTCATAACCCAGGACACAGCCGAAAGCCTGAAACCAGAAGGGGTCGGAGAGACGGCGCAGCATCTCCTCAGCGCCAAACTCCGTTACCGTAATAATGGTAATCTCCCGGGCAAGCTGGCACATCCGCCCGAACAGCCACGGCGGCACCTTGCCATAATGCAAAGGCAAATTGGCAATCCCCGTCCTCTGTCCCACGCCAGACATCTCTTGCTCCAAGTATATTATACACCAGGAAAAACACTGCCTCACTGTTAAACGGCACAGGATGGTGTCAGCACTAGGAATTAAACTCAGATTTCATATATACTGAGGGGTATAAATGAAAGCAGTAGAAGTTAAGGATTTGGTCAAGGACTATGGGAACTTCAGGGCAATAAATGGGATCTCCTTTGAAGTAAACGAAGGGGAGGTATTTGGCCTGATAGGTCCTAATGGTGCGGGAAAGACAACCGCATTGAGAACTATTGCCACGTTGCTTCAAATAACCTCTGGTTCGATAACAGTCTTCGACTACGAACTTCCTAAAGAGGCGGGAGAGGTGAGAAAGATAATAAGCTATTTGCCCGAAGAGGCTGGTGCCTATAAAAATCTCACGGGCAAAGAGTACCTGAATTTTATCGCCAAATTCTTTGGCGAGGGAGACAAATTTCAGAATATAGTCCAGAGGGGATTGGAAATAGCCAATTTGGGGGAGAGGATTAATGATAAGGTTGATACATACAGCAAGGGAATGATACGGCGTTTGCTCGTGGGCAGAGCTTTAATGGTAAACCCGAGATTGGCGATATTAGATGAGCCTACCTCCGGCCTGGACGTGGTGAATGCCCAGGAGGTGAGGCGGATAATAAATAGCTCGGTCGAGGCAGGAGTGGCGGTCTTATTGTCTTCACATAATATGCTTGAGGTAGAGCTCTTATGTCACCGCATCGCTTTGATAAACGATGGGATAATCGTTGCCAGCGGTACTGCTGCGGAACTCAAAAATGAATATGACGCCGTAAATATAGAAGAGGCTTTTGTTAAGGCAATAAAGTGATTGGCAACATAATAAAGAAAGAATTCAAGGAACTGTTTACCCTATCGACACTGATCCCAATAGTGGTTATTGCCATAGTGTTTGCATTTGTGGGGCAAACGATTGGCAACATCGGGGAAACTATGGAGGAGAAGCCAGTCGTAGGAATCGTGGATATGGACGATGGCGATTTTTCTGATATAGCCATGGCCGTTCTTATCGAGAAGGCAGAGGTTATCTATGATGGCAATGATGCTGAAGAAGGATTGGAAGAAGTAAGGGAAGAAAATGGAGTTGCACTTCTGGTAATACCTGAAAACTTCAGCCAAAACATTTATGCCAATCATCCCGGAGAAATAGAAATTTACTGGATAATGAAAGGCGCAGGGATGATGGATTCCATATCCTCGGGCGTGGTTGAAGGACTTATCCAAGCAGTGAACCAGGGGATATCGACGAAACTGATACGACAAGATAGCTACTTTGATCCAGCCCTTGTCTTGAACCCGACGACAAGAGTTGAAACCACATTTTTCAAGGGAAAGGAGATCGAAGGGCTATCGTCAAGTCAACTGGGTAATATGCTAAGTTCACAATCAATAGTTATTCCAATTGTAGTAATGATGCTCATAATCATGGCGGGGGCTTCCGTAATAGCTTCGATGGGCATGGAGAAGGAAAACAAGACACTGGAGACATTGTTAACCCTGCCTGTAAGGAGGAGTCATATAGTAATTGGCAAAATAGTTGGCAGCGCCCTGGTGGGGATGATAATGGCAGCTATCTATATGATTGGATTTTCACGCTACATGAGTTCATTCCAGATTTCAGATATAAATCTGGCAGATTTTGGATTGGCCCTGGGCACGCAGGATTATTTATTGGTAGGAATTTCGTTATTCACAGCTCTTTTGGCCGGGCTTTCACTATGTATAGTTCTGGGAACATTTGCCAAGAATTATAGAAGTGCTCAGACACTAATCTTCCCGATAACCGCACTTGCTATGATCTCCGTGTTCATAACCATGTTTAAAGATTTCGATACCATTCCCGCCATTTTAAGAGTTCTTGTGTTTGCCATACCTTTTTCCCATCCTATGATGGCTATGCGGGCTCTTATGATGGATAATTATTCGCTGGTAATCGGCGGTGTTGCTTATACAGCGGTTTTCACGGTGATAATGATAGTGGTGGCGGTCCGCATTTTCAATTCGGACAGGTTGCTGACCGGAAGCGTTCAAAAAAGGGCAGCTTGGGGAAAACTGGGGTGGGGATTTCGGCGGTAATAAATCGGCCGGCACAAAAACAAATTTCCTGTGCACTAAGGTGCGTTGAAGTCCGGGGTGTCTTGGATAAATTCCTGATAATAAGATGAAGGTAAGTTCACATGATAACTATAGACGGTGGGACGAAGTCAGGGAGCGGGACCATAGTCCGCTATTCCGTGGCGCTGGCCAGCCTGCTGGGCGAGGAAATAAGGATAGAAAATATCAGGGCCGGGAGGGATAAGCCGGGCTTAAGGGCGCAGCATCTTAAAGTGGTGCAGGCCTGCCAGGAGATGTGCCATGGGGTAGTGGAAAATGCCTCGGTGGGCTCTAAGGAGATTACCTACACACCAGGAGGGAGGTTCAATGGAGGGGAGTATAGCTGGGATATAGGGACGGCGGGCTCAACCACCATGATGGCCCAGACGCTTTTGCCTCTGGCATGCTTTGCTCGAAAGCCCTCCAAGTTCAGGCTGGAAGGCGGGCTGTTTCAGGATTTTGCCCCTTCGGCTTATCTTATGAAGTTTGTTTTGCTTCCGTTTCTAGAGCAAATGGGTGTCCAAACTGAATTTGACATAATCCGTCCTGGCTATGTGCCAAGAGGCGGTGGGATTATAGAAGTTAGAGCTGAGCCGGCGGGGAAATTGAAGCCGTTGAATCTTACCGAGCAGGGGGAGATTTTCAGTATCAAAGGCATAGCGCTTTCCTCGCATTTGAAAGAAAAGAGGGTAAGCCAGAGGATGGCAGCGGAATGCCAGAAGGTGTTCAGTTCTTATGGGTATAAAGCAGAAAT
>Ga0209164_1002332_pt1 | contig 20567 bp, 15 predicted proteins | sample MTBNYHSulfiMetaG_FD_187458 | JGI IMG/M metagenome (GOLD analysis project Ga0209164, IMG submission 187458) | Enrichment culture microbial communities from rom New York Harbor, USA that are MTBE-degrading - MTBE-NYH (New York Harbor Sulfidogenic)... | ecosystem: Environmental > Aquatic > Marine >... | reverse complement strand
CCGATCGTCAATTCTAATTTTCCCTGTAACACTATACAAAAATAAGCTCCCTTGGCAGAAATCACATCAGTTGTTCCTCCAATGCCGAAATGGACCAACATCGGCTCGAATTTTATATCTTTTCTGCGTGGAGCTAACAACTCAACCCTTACCTTGTCCTTTTCAACCACATAGGTTTCTCTTTCGTCCTCATGAATAATATAGTTTTCCCTATTCTTTTCTTCCAAAAAAAGATCACTCATACTTACTTCCAAAGCCGCGGCGATTCTAACAAGAGAACTAATCGAGGGAGAGGTTCTACTTTTTTCGATTTGGGAGAGAAAACTCCTGGTAAGATCGGTTTTTTTTGCTAACTCCTCCAAACTTAAGGCTTTTGCTTTCCTGATAATTTTCAGCTTTTCGCCTAAGACCATAATCCCCCCGGTGAATATTATTGTGGATAAATCGGTTGCACCATTATGTAAATTTATATTTTTAATTATTGAGTTATATCACAAAATTAAACCCGTTTGTCAAGTTTTATTAAGCAGGAGACAGCCAGTCCGCTATCGTAACGTTTCGTTAAGCTGCCTATAGTACATCTCTCTATCTTCCTTAAGTCAGATGATGCTGATCATACCGGGACTCATAAAAATCACTTCCGCATGCACTTTGAACCGGTTAATCACTGCCGCCGCCCAATACCGCGTAAAGTCTTATCCGACTGGTGATCGTCGCCAAACGGATGCTGACAAATCCCTGTTGCGCTGCATACAAGGAACGCTGGGCATCAAGGACAGAAAGGTAGCTATCAATTCCTTTTAAATATCGGACATTGGCAAGGCGGTACGTTTCGGATGACGCATTAACCAGAGATTGCTGGGCTGAAAGCTGTTCTTCCACTGTTCCACTCACTGCCAGGGCATCAGCCACCTCGCGGAATGCAGTCTGAATCGCCTTTTCATATTGGGTAAGAGTGATCTCTCGATCAGCTTTTACCGATTTTACCGCCCACCATAAACGGGAATCAAAAATCGGCATAATCAGTTGGGGCGCGTAACTCCATGCGCCCGAACCAGCCTTAAAAAGCCCCGACAGATCGCTGCTCGCGGTTCCTGCCGCGGCAGTCAGGGAAATGCGGGGAAATAATGCTGCGCGCGCGGCCCCGATATTGGCATTGGCGGCCTTAAGTAAATTTTCGGCCTGAAGAATATCCGGGCGCTTCAGGAGCACCTCCGATGATGTGCCGGAAGAAAAATCCCTAGCGACGGGTTGAACTGTTTCAAGGTCTTCGGGCAAAAGCTCCGTTGGCACCGGAGCCCCGACCAAAAGGTTCAGGGCATTTTCATCCTGAGCCGCCAGCCGAATGTAAAGGGCTTTATCCACCTTGGCGGCATCCACGCGCGTTTGTGCCTGCTGAAGGTCAAGTTCGGAAACAAGCCCTACCTCATACCGACGTCGAATCAGATCGTAAGAAGCTTGCTGAGCGTCAAGAGTGGACTCGGTCAATTTTAAACTTTCCCGATCCGCGGCCAAACTAAGATATGCGCCGGCAACTTCCGCCACCAGGGAGATCTGGGCACTGCGCCGTGCCTGCTCGGTAGCCAGGTATTCTTCCAGTGCCTTCTTTTTCAGGCTTCGAATGCGGCCGAAGAAATCAAGCTCCCAAGAACTGATGCCAAGGTTTACCCGGTATTCTTCCACAGTCATTCGATGGCCGGTACCCGAAATGTCCGCGGGCATTCGTTCTTTATACACGCCTCCAACCGCATCTATGGTGGGAAAAAGTTCCGCCCGCTGAATACGGTAAAGCGCGCGGGCTTTTTCAATATTCAATGCCGCAACCCGTAAATCACGATTGTTGTTTAAGGCCAGGGTGATTACTTCTTTCAACCGCTCATCAATAAAAAAATCCTGCCATTTTACATCGGTTGGGAGTTTAGCTTCGGAAGTAGCGGTACTCTCCTTGTAGGCTGGACCTTTCGGCCAGTCGGCGGGGATCGGAGCTTCGGGCCGCGTGTATTTCGGAATCAGTGTGCAGCCACTGAGAAGAACCGTCATTATTCCCAAAAGTGAAACCAGCTTTGTTATCATCTTAGTGCTCCTCCGAAGGATTTACGGTATCCGAACTGGCAACTTCAGTTGGAGCAGGTTTCTTTTTTCCAAAAATTTGAACCACCCCCACATAAAAGAGGGGAATAAAGAAAATCGCCAGAAAGGTGGCGGTAATCATCCCACCCAGGACACCGGTACCAATGGCGGTCTGGGCTCCAGCGCCCGCTCCGGTAGCCAGCGCCAAAGGAAGAACGCCGAAGCCGAAAGCGAGCGAAGTCATCACGATCGGGCGAAACCTTAATTTTGCCCCTTCCAGGGTAGCCTCGATTAATCCCATTCCATCATGAACTCTGACCACGGCGAACTGAACGATCAAAATTGCGTTCTTGGTGGTCAGTCCCAAAACCGTAAGGAGTCCGATCTGGAAATACACATCATTGGGCAACCCCCGAAGCGATGAGGCCAGTACGCCGCCGATGACCCCGAGCGGCAATGCCAAAATGACGGAAATGGGAATGGTCCAGCTCTCATACAGTGCCGCCAGGCAGAGAAAGATCACCAGAATGGAAAAGGCGTAAAGGGGAGCCGCCTGAGACTTTGCCATCCGCTCCTGGTAGGATAGTCCGGTCCAGTCAAAACCAATGCCCTTGGGCAGCTTCGAGACGATCTCCTCCATGGCCCGCATCGCTTCCCCTGAGCTTTTCCCCGGCGCCGGTTCGCCCCAGATATTAATCGATGGGAAGGCGTTGTAACGCTGCAGCAACGGCGCTCCGTAGAACCAGTGGCCGATAGCAAAAGAGGAAAACGGGGTCATTGTCCCCGCGTTATTGCGAACGTAGAGCCGCTCGAGGTCGCCGGGCAGCATGCGGTGGGAAGCGTCGGCTTGAACGTAGACCCGCTTGACCCGTCCGCCCTGAATGAAGTCATTAACATAGGCGCTGCCGAATGCCGCCGAAATGATGGTGTGAATGGAACTGATAGGAACCCCCAAAGCCCCCGCTTTTTCCCAATCCACGTCGACCCGATATTGGGGCTCATCCTCGAGACCGTTGGGGCGGACACGGGTCAGCCTCAGGTCTTTGGCGGCCATGTCGAGCATCTGGTGGCGGGCCGCCATCAACGCTTCATGCTCTATACCGCCACGGTCCTGCAATTGAAAGTCGAACCCGCCCGCCCGTCCAAGCTCAACGACTGCCGGCGGTGGAAACGCGAAAACTTGCGCGTTTCGAATCTTTGAGAACCTTCCCATGGCACGTTTCAGCACAGCATCTACTTTCATGTCCGGACGGTTGCGCACCTCCCAGTCCTTCAGGTGAATGAATGCCATCCCGGCGTTCTGCCCAGCCCCGGAAAAGTTCCTGCCGGCGATGGTGAAACACGATTCCACTGATTCTTTTTCATTCACCAGAAAATGGTTCCGGACCTGCCCCATGATCTGCTCGGTCTGCTCCAGGGTCGAACCCACGGGCAGATACACCTGGGCAAACATCATGCCTTGGTCCTCATCCGGAAGATAGGCAGTTGGCATTCGCTGAAACAGGAATGCCAAAGCGCCTACGATCACAAAGTAGATAGCCAGGGGGCGAAGTTTTTTTGTGAGGATATTCCTTGCCATGGTCTGGTAGGTGTCCCTGGTCCAAAAAAACATCCGGTCGAACCACAGAAAAAAAGGGCGAAAGAGAAAAAAGCTGGTCTCCGCAGCCTCGTGTCCCTTTGCCACCGGCTTGAGAAGTGACGCGCAGAGAACCGGGCTCAGGATCAGGGCCACCAGGACCGATAGCAGCATGGCGGCGCTGACGGTCACGGAAAACTGACGGTAGATGACACCAGTGGAACCGCCAAAGAACGCCATGGGGCCGAATACCGCCGCGAGCACCAGCCCGATTCCGATCAGGGCGCTGGTGATCTGGTCCATTGACTTGGCGGTGGCTTCTTTGGGCGGGAGCCCCTCCTCACTCATGATCCGTTCCACGTTTTCCACCACCACGATGGCGTCGTCTACCAGAAGACCGATGGCCAGCACCATGGCAAACATGGTGAGCATGTTGATGGAAAATCCGAACAATCCGAGCACGGCAAAGGTTCCCAGAATCACCACCGGCACCGCTATGGTGGGGACCAGGGTGGCCCGGATGTTTCCCATAAAAAGATACATCACCAGGAAGACCAGGAGAATGGCCTCGAATAGGGTCTTGAACACCTCGTTGATGGCCACCTTCACGAACGGTGTGGTGTCATAAGGATAAATGACCTTCATGCCGTGGGGAAAGTACCTGGACATTTCTTTCATCTTCGCTTTGACCGCATCAGCCGTATCCAGCGCATTGGCGCCGGGTGCCTGCCGAACGGCAAGACCACATGCAGGTTGGCCATTATACCGCACGTGGCTTTCGTAGCGCTCGGTGCCCAACTCCGTCCGGCCCACATCCCGCACGCGCACGATGGAGCCGTCAGGATTGGTGCGCAGCGGGATGGAGGCGAACTCTTCCGGGGTCTTGAGCAGGGTTTGAACGATGATGGAAGCGTTCAGGCGCTGGCCTTTCACTGCCGGTGCCCCGCCGAACTGACCGGCGGAAACTTCCACATTATAGGCGCGAAGGCTTCCGATGACATCTTCTATCGTAAGGTGAAAATCGGTCAATTTATCCGGATTTAACCACACCCTCATGGCATACTGGGAACTGAAGGCTTCCACTTCGCCCACCCCCGGTACCCGCGCCAACACCTGCTGGATGCTGGATTGTGCGTAGTCCCCCAGGTCCCATTCGTCTAAGCTGCCTCCTTCCGAGGTCAAACCTACAATGATGAGATAGTTTCTGGTGGATTTGCTGACCTTGACGCCCTGGCGCTGCACCACGTCGGGCAAACTCGCCATGGCAAGTTGGAGCTTGTTCTGAACTTGAGCCCAGGCGAGGTCCGGATCGGTCCCCGGAGCAAAAGTAAGCTCGATTCTCCCGGCGCCGGAAGAATCGCTGGTGGCAGACATGTATAACATTTTGTCAAATCCGGTCATCTTCTGCTCGATAATCTGAACCACGCTGTCTTCAACGGTTTCCGCGGAGGCTCCGGGATAAAAGGCGTCAATGGCGATGGAGGGGGGTGCGATGGGCGGATATTGGGAGATAGGCAAATTGTATATCGCCAGTCCACCCGCCAGCATCATGATAATGGCGATGACCCAGGCGAACACCGGGCGGTCCAGAAAAAATTTCGATAGCATTACCGATCTCCTTTAGTTCGATTTCTCCGTCGGGCGCCTCAAAGCTTCAGGTTTCGCCGCCTCTTTCCGGCTGTCCAAAGGAACAACCTTCACCACAGCGCCCGGTCGCACATTCATCATTCCCTCGACAATCACCCGCTCTCCCGCCGAAAGGCCCGATGAGACCAACCATTTATCGCCGATGGCGCGATCAAGCTTAAGTATCTTCTGCCGAACCGTGTTGGCCTTGTCCACCACCAGCGCGATGGGATCCCCCTTTGGGTTGCGGCTCACCCCTTGCTGAGGAACAAGAATGGCATTTGGAGCGACCCCCTCCTCTACAACAGCGAGCACGAACATCCCCGGCAGGAGAATATGCTCCTGGTTTGGGAAAACCATCCGAAGGATAAAAGAACCGGTGCTGGGGTCAACGGTGACATCGGAAAACTTCATGACTCCTTCCGGCGCGTAGGGTGTGCGGTCCTCAAGCAGCAGATTCACCCTCGCCTGGCTGGGATCAGTATTTTTAATCCGGCCGGCAGCCATGTTTCGTTTAAGCCGCAGCAGATTGGTGCTTGACTCCGTCGCGTCCACATAAATGGGATTAAGCTGCTGGATGGTCGCGAGAGCTGAACCCTGATGAGCGGTCGCAAGGGCGCCGACGGTAATATTTGATTTACCGATACGACCGGATATCGGCGCCGTAATGCGGGTGTAGGTCAGATTAATGTGCGCCGACTGCACTGCCGCCTTGTTCACCTCGACTTCGGCCTCGGCCTGTTTAAGGGCGGCGGCCGCGTCATCATAGTCCTGCTGGCTGACCGCTTTGACATCAACCAGCTCCTTATACCGCTCTGCTCGCAATCGGACGGGTGACACATTAGCTTCAGCCCTTGCGAGCGCTGCCCTGGCATTGTCGTAAGATGCCTGATAGGGCGCGGGATCGATTTGGTATAGCACCTCGCCGGCCTTAACATCGTCCCCTTCAGTAAACAAGCGCTTCTGAATTATCCCGCTTACCTGGGGTCGGACTTCCGCAACCAGGTAGGCTGATGTGCGGCCCGGCAATTCAGTGGTGAGCACTACTTGCTGCAGGCTAATAGTCGCTGTGCCGACTTCCGGGACCGGCGGTGGTGGGGTTTGCTGACGTTTACAGCCAACAAGTAAAATCGCTCCTGTTAAGACAATCAACAACACACCTGCGGTGATTGATTTATTCAGGTTTCCATTGAATTGCATCCAAAACCTCCAACATACCGAATAAGTTTAAATCATTCATGAATAAAAATCTGCCTATCTCACTCTACGAACAGTCAATTTTTGTGAACCCATTGCCTTTAAACCGTTTTTACCCGCTGATGAATGGAACCCCCACCGCAAACGATATTACCTCGGTTTTTCCGATATTTTTCCAAACATGTTCCGGCGGTGAATCCAGATAAATACTATCCCCTTTGGTCAAAACATGCATCTCCCCTCCGATCGTCAATTCTAATTTTCCCTGTAACACTATACAAAAATAAGCTCCCTTGGCAGAAATCACATCAGTTGTTCCTCCAATGCCGAAATGGACCAACATCGGCTCGAATTTTATATCTTTTCTCCGGGGAGCTAACAACTCAACTCTTACCTTGTCCTTTTCAACCACATAGGTTTCTCTTTCGTCCTCGTGAATAATATAGTTTTCCCTATTCTTTTCTTCCAAAAAAAGATCACTCATGCTGACTTCCAAAGCAGCTGCAATTCTAATCAGAGAACTAATCGAGGGAGATGTTCTGTTGTTTTCTATTTGAGAGAGAAAACTCCGGGTAAGATTCGTTTTTTTCGCTAAGTCCTCGAGACTTAAGGCCTTTGCTGTCCTGATACTTTTCAGCTTTTCGCCTAAGGTCATAATTCCTCCAGGTAATAACATTGTGGATAGAATTGTTATTTTATTATGTGTAAATTTATATTTTTAATTGTCAAGCCATATTACACAAGACTACACTCGTTTGTCAAGTTTTATTAAACATCGTGTAGTATATTTGACAATTTTGGCAAAATAATTAGTTCCGGTTGAAAGCTCCAGCGTAATCTGATATAAAAAAATTTAATGAATGCGGGAAAATGCTTCAAGAAGCACAGAAACATAACCAATCGTCTTACTCCATGAATCCAAAAAAAAATCTCGGAAAAGCGCTCATTCTTGGTGGCTGTGGTTTTCTGGGTTCCCATGTGGCCGAAGGGTTGCTTGAATCCGGGTATACCGTTAGAATTTTCGACAAAGTTAAGGTTGATACTAAAAATATTAACCATATCATTGATGACCTGCAAATGATGGAGGGAGATTTTACCAATGAGAAGAATGTAGCCCAAGCTATTAAAGGAATTGATTATATCTTTCATTTCATCGGCACCACACTGCCCGAAACCTCCACTGAAAATCCCGTTTACGACCTGGAAAGCAATGTGATTTCTACCCTAAAATTATTAAATCTTGCCGCGCAAGAAAAAATTAAAAAAATAATCCTTTCCTCTTCCGGAGGCACTGTCTATGGAGTACCTCAGACAATCCCCATTTCTGAAGATCATCCCACAAATCCCACCAGTGCTTATGGAATTTCAAAGCTGATGATTGAAAAATACTTAGCGCTTTACCATCTGACCAAAGGCTTAGACCATGTCATTTTTCGAATTGCCAACCTCTATGGCGAAAGACAAAATCCTCATTCCATTCAAGGGGCAATAGCCGTATTCCTCGGCTTAGCAAAGGAAGAAAAACCTATTACCATCTGGGGCAAAGGGGACATTACCCGTGATTATATTTATATTAAAGATGCTGTCCCGGCTTTAATTAACGCTGTCCAAACAAACAATCAGCGGCGCGTTTTTAACCTGGGAAGTGGCAAAGGGACAACCCTTAATGAACTTATTGCAGTCATTAAAGAAGTAACCGGCCGGGCAGTAAAGGTTACCCATACGGGAAAACGAGCCATTGACGTTCCGATAAATGTGCTTGACATTTCTCGCGCACGGGAAGAGTTCGGATTTTTACCCCATACGACTCTCCTTGACGGGGTGCGAAATACCTGGCAGTGGCTCAACCGAGCATGACATTTAATACCACGTTGCATTCAAAAGCAGATCGAGGCGACGACGATCAAAACGTGAAAAGTGAGACGTGAAGTGTGAAGTGTTTTAACACCTTACGTTTAACTTTTTACGATTTACGAAAACTGACGAGGAGACAACAAAGATATGCACATGAAGGCGACGGGGTATAAGATATCGATTGTTATCGTCACCTGGAATAGCCGAGAATACATTGAAAAATGTCTTGAGTGCTTACGCAAGCAGTCGTATACAGATTATGAAATCATCGTGGTAGATAATGCGTCTTTGGACGGTACCGTTGAATATCTTAACCAAAACCACTCCCACCTAACAATTATCAAAAACCAAAACAATCTTGGCTTTGCTAAAGCCGGCAACCAGGGCATAAGGGCTTCAGAGGGTGAGTTTATTCTTATGCTCAACCCCGATGTTTTCCCTGAACCAAACTTCTTAGAAGAATTGGTAAAAACTCTATCTCACCATAGCCGTTATGGCGCGGTAGGCGGTAAACTTTTACTTTTTAACCATGGAGAGAAGTCGCGCACTATTGATTCAACCGGGCTTTTCCTGACGAGAAGCTTAAAAGCGCGGGACCGGGGAAATCTCAAAGAAGACCGGGGGCAGTACGATCAGGAGGAAAATATTTTTGCGGTTTGCGGCGCAGCGGTTATTTTTCGAAGAGAAGCTTTGGAAAAGACAAAAATAGAAAGGGAATATTTTGATGAAGATTTCTTCGCTTACTATGAAGAACTTGACTTATGCTGGAGGATGCAGCTTATTGGATTTGAATGCGGTTATAACCCCAGAGCGGTTGCTTATCATGTAAGAGGCGGGAGTGGATTTAAATCCAAATTTTTTCAAAAAACTCCCTTCATGCAAAGGATTACCGTGCGAAATCGTTACTTCATGCTCATAAAAAACCTTTCCAAAATTAACCTGTTCGTTTTTTCCCCTTTCTTTTTTTTGACAGAGCTCGTCCTTATGTTCTATAGTTGCATCTGCGCTCCCCATTTATTAAAAGTATATGGTGATATTGTCGGGAACCTCAAGCGGTTCTTAAAAAAGCGTTCTTTTATCCAGCAATCTCGAACTAAAAACAGCCGATATATCAGAAATTGGATAAAAAAAGGAACCCTTGAAAATACGGGATTCAAACATTTTTAGCCCCCATGAAAAAGCTTAATATTCTCCAGATCACGCAATCTCTGGGGGGAGGGGTCCAAAAATATATCATCCACTTATGTGCGCACCTTGACCGGAATCGTTTTAGCATCACGGCTTGTTTTTCAAAGGAGTCAGGAAAGAACCAACAAAAAAACGACATCCCCTTTCCCGACGCTTGCCGTCAAACAAATGTCCCCTATTTTGTTGTGTTGATGCAAAGAGCGATTAATCCCTGGAAGGATTTTATTGCCTTTTTAGGCGTGTTCCAACAAATTAAGCACCGGGGTTTTGATATTGTCCATGCCCACAGTTCGAAAGCAGGCTTTTTGGCTCGAGTCGCAGCACGCCTGGCGCGAGTTCCGGTTGTGGTCTATTCTCCCCATGCCTTTTCGTTTGATGGGCCACAACCTCTCTTAAAAAAATTTTTTTTTATCTTTTTTGAAAAGATTGCCTCTCTCTTTTGTGACGCAATCATTGTTGATTCTCCCAGCGAGAAGAAACTTGCTCTGAAATTTAAAATCTGTCGAGAAAAAAAAATAACGATAATTTCCCCAAGCCTTAAGCTCACTGATTATCATCTAACAATAACCGGGGAAGAAAAAAAAGAATTTTTACGAACATTAGGGATTCCGATAGGAAATCGACTCATTACGATGATCAGCCGGCTTGCTCCCCAAAAAGATCCGCTCACTTTTATTTATTCCGCCGCAATCCTTAAAAAAAATTTCCCCGATCTTTGTTTTTTACTTGTTGGTGATGGGCCGTTGATGGATGATTGTCTCCGGGTTGTTCGAAAAATGAACTTATCTGAGGAGGTTAAGCTTCTCGGTTGGCGAACTGATTACAAAACATTACTTCAAATAAGTGATGTTTTTGTCAACCCATCCCTTTGGGAAGGCCTTCCTTTCATCTTATTGGAGGCGATGATTTATGAAAAATCAGTAGTTGCCACTCAGGCCACGGGAACCAGGGATGTTATTAAAGATGGTGAAAATGGCTTTTTAGTCCCTCTCCGTTCTCCTAAACCCCTTGCGGATAAAATCAAATGGGTTTTAGACAACCCCGATATTGCCATGAAGATAGGAAAAGAGGCAAAAAAAACCGTGGAGCACAATTACAGTCTGGAGAAAACTATCCCCATGATCGAAGAACTTTACCATCAGCTTTTTAATAAAAAGAAAAATCCTGCGCCGAAAAAATCTAAAAAAGCATAAACTCCTTTGCGCCGGAGTACCGCCAAAAAATTTGTTTCGTGTGGAATAATGCTAAAAAAATTTATTACTTTAAACAAAACCGCATGTAAAAAACTCCGCGATCATTTACCTAAAGCAAAAACCAACATTTTTGAATTATATGAGAAGGTGGTTACAGAATATCTTAACCTCAAGCGTGATCAGATTATTGTTGATGTTGGGGGGGGGAAATACTGTCCCTTCGCGGAGCACAAGGATCCTACCCGGAATGCGAAAATTATTACGGTTGATCTCTCCGAGGAACAGGTGCGAGAAAATCACGACGCAGATGAAAAGCTCATCGCTGACATTATGCAACCTTTACCATTTAAAGATCATGGGATTGACCTCGTTGTTTCCCGGGCAGTGCTTGAACATTTAGAAGACCTTGAGGCTTTCCTGATTGACTCAACCCGTGTTCTTAAAGCCAACGGGTATTGTATACATGCGTTTTCGTCAAAATTTGCTCCCTTTGCGATCATTAATCAACTCCTCCCCAAAAAGTTATCAAAACAGCTTCTCCTTTATGTTCGTCCGGAGATAAAGGACTTTGCCGGTTTTCCTGCCTATTACAACAAATGCTTTTATTCATCCATTAAATCGTTGTTTCAAAAACATGGTTATGAACTCGTTGAAATCCGGCTGAATTTTTTCCAAACGTCATATTTTTCCTTTTTTGTTCCTTTCTTTGTGATAATGGCAATTTATGAGATGCTTTTACAATGCATCCGGGCAAAAAATTTATGTGCCCATATATTAATTGTGGCCAAAAAACTATAAGGAGAGAGACCCTTGCAAAAGTCATAAAATAATGTGTCATGTCATGCTGAACCCTGAACGTGTCATTCTGAACTTGGTTCAGAATCTTCAGGGCAGGCTTGTTTCAGCATCTAATAAAATCACCATGTTCTGAGACCTGAAACGAGTTCAGGGTGACCAAAAAATAGTTTTGCAAAGGTCTCATAAGATAAAAATTCCACAAGGCAGATGTAAAAAATGTTAAAAAAATACAGCCAGGTTTTTCTAACCTCACTTTTTCTCAGTGACATTTTAATTGTTGCGTTGAGCTGGGTTGGCTCTTATTATCTCCGGGTAGGCGGGTATGTGATTCCTGTTTATAAAAGCGCCCCTCCTTTGAGCGTTTATTTGCCTCTTGCCATCTACGCGGTGATTATCTGGACGATTGCCTTGAGAGTCCTCGGCCTTTATGCGCCAATGCGAATCGTCTCTTGCTTTGAAGAAGCAACTCAAATTATCAAGGCTTCTCTTCTGGCTATTCTGATTTTTATCACCGTGGTTTATTTTGTAAAAGAATATAAATATTCCCGCGTGGTGTTTTTCTATTTTTGGGTTTTGAGCACCGGCGGCCTGATTATTTCCCGGTCAAGCCTGCGAGCCTTTCTCCGCTATCTCAGGAAAAAAGGCTTAAATCTCAGGTTTGTTTTAATCGTCGGCGCAGGCGAGCTTGGCCAAAAAATACTCAGAAGTATTAACCGCCATCCCGAGTTGGGGCTCCGGGTAGCGGGCTTTCTTACCCGACGAAGGGAAGTATTGACAACCGAAGTTTCCGATGTCCCCATATTAGGGCTCTATGAAGATATTAAAAAAATCCTTGCCGCCCATCATATTGATCAAATTGTCCTGGCCTTACCCTTGGAAGAACATTTCCGGCTTAAGACCATTATGGAAGCGATAGATGATGAAATGGTGGATATAAAAATTGTGCCTGATGTCTTTGACTATATAAGTCTTCGTGGTGGAGTGGAGGAACTTGATAACATCCCGATTATTAACCTGCGAGATTCTCCCCTCTATGGATGGAACCGAATTTTCAAGCGGTGTTTTGATATCCTGTTTTCAATTATTATGTTGACCATCTTTTCCCCTTTATTGGTCATCATTACCATCCTTATCAAACTATCCTCCCCAGGTCCGGTATTTTATCGCCAGGAAAGAATGGGCTTGGATGGAAAGCTTTTTACGATGCTCAAATTCCGCACTATGCGGCAAGATGCTGAAAAAGTTACGGGTCCGGTCTGGGCTAAAGAAGAAGATAAGCGGAGAACAAAACTGGGCGCTTTTTTAAGAAAAATGAGTCTGGATGAGCTTCCCCAGGTGATTAATGTATTAAAAGGAGAGATGAGTATTGTCGGCCCCCGGCCGGAACGGCCCTTTTTCATCCAACAATTTAAGGAAAGAGTGCCGCGGTACATGCTCCGTCATAAGATGAAAGCCGGTATAACCGGCTGGGCCCAAGTCAATGGTTGGCGAGGCAATACCTCGATTGAAAAACGGATTGAATATGATATCTTCTATATAGAAAACTGGTCCCTCGGATTTGATGTAAAAATTATGTGGCTTACACTCTGGAGGGGTTTTAGAAATAAACACGCATATTAATTAATCAGAGCATAAATATGGCGACATAATGCCCCCACACCTCAATCCTTCAAACGTCGCAGAGTCGAAGGGTCGAAAGGTCGAATAGAGGAACCTAAATTCAAAGCAAAAGAGAAAAACTATAATTTTACAAACCTCTCTGAGTCCTTTTATTAAAAGATTGTGTCGTAATTCACCTTGCGACCTTTTGACCCTGCGACTTTTTACTTCCCTTGAGGGAGCGGGACAGGGTGAGGGTGAAGGATTGTAAACAATTTTGTGCTCCTATTAATAATTGAATTTACTTGAATCTGTTGTAAGGAGAACCATTATGCACATTCCTCTTTTGGACTTAAAAGCTCAATACGCGACCATCCGTGATGAAATCAAACCGGCAATTGATGAGGTCTTGGAAAGTCAACTGTTCATTTTAGGCGAAAAGGTTGTCAAACTGGAAGAAGCGATAGCAACCTATTCGGGTTCAAAATTCGCGGTTGGTGTTGCTTCTGGTTCTGATGCGCTTTTGCTTGCTCTTATGGCTTTAAATGTCGGCTATGGAGACAAGGTGATAACCACTCCCTATACTTTTTTTGCTACCGCCGGTTCCATTTCCCGGCTTGGCGCTCTCCCTGTTTTTGTGGATATTGACCCCGAAACCTACAATATTTCACCCCAAAAGATAGGTGAATGTCTCAGCACAGTATCTTCTAAGGAAAGGATTAAAGCCATCATGCCCGTTCACCTCTACGGACAGTGCGCGGACATGGACCCGATCCGAGCAATCGCGTTCGAACATGGATTACCAATAATTGAAGATGCTGCTCAAGCCATTGGGGCACGGTATAAGGAACGTAAAGCGGGTTCCATGAGTGAGTTCGGCTGTTTTTCTTTTTTCCCCTCCAAAAATTTAGGAGGGTTTGGTGATGGCGGCATGGTAACCACGGGTAATGAAACCTTGGCGGAAAAAGTCGCAATACTGAGAGTACACGGCAGCAAACCAAAATACTACCATAAGGTTATTGGCTTAAACAGCCGCCTTGACGCCCTTCAGGCCGCAGCGTTACTGGTCAAAATAAAACACCTTGACCAATGGACCGCTAAAAGAAGGAAAAACGCAGATTATTACCGGGAAAGATTTCAGAAAAACGGTTTAAATGAGTTCGTTGGTTTGCCAAAAGTGGCGGAAGGCAACTTTCATATCTATAATCAGTTTGTCATTCGGGTTAAAAAACGGGATGAGCTTCAGAACTTTCTTACCCAGGCAGGCATTGGGACCGAGATCTATTATCCCATCCCGCTCCATTTGCAAGAGTGTTTTCACTACTTAGGATATCACGAAGGACAATTTCCTGAATCCGAAAATGCCGCGCGTGAAACACTGGCGCTGCCTATTTATCCCGAACTCACCACTGCGCAGCAAGATTATATCATAGAAAAAATAAAAGGGTTTTTTAATGATTTTGGAGGATGATTAAATGCATTTTCTTAACTTGTCTGCAACATTTCAGGAGAATATAAAATTTTATAAAAAACCAACACCTTTTTAAACCCTATTTTGTCCACATTGGACTGAAACATTATATAAAGAAACGGCACTTCTGGGCAACCTATTCACGGATAAAGCCAACCATAGAATCGACAACATGGGTTTTTAATGCGAAGCGATAAATACCGTCCAAACTTTTTTATTGTGGGTGCGGCAAAGTGTGGCACGACTTCGCTGGCAAATTATCTCTCCCAGCATCCGGATATTTATATTCCAGCCCTAAAAGAGCCGAAGTTTTTTTCAGTTGCGGATAATCGATTTCCGCACAATGGGCCTGGTGATATTGTGCCTGATGCTAAAGTCATTAAAGTACAATCCGATTATGAATCCTTATTTATCCCAGGACAAAATTGTACTGCAAAAGGGGAAGCTTCCGTAGACTACCTTTATTTTGAGGGTGTCCCCGAGAGAATTAAGAGATACAATCCACACGCAAAGATAATAATAATGCTAAGAAACCCTGCGAAGAGAGCCTTTTCGAACTATATTCACATGGTGAGAGACGAAAGGGAGACGCTTTCATTCGAAGATGCTTTGGAGAACGAAGAGAAGAGAAAAGCGATGAATTGGGAGTTCTTCTGGCTGTATAAGAAAATCGGATTCTACTCTTCGCAAGTTGAGAGATATCTTCGGTGTTTCGGACCAGATCAAGTGCATATCGTATTATTTGAAGAGCTCAACAAAGACTCCATAAAAGTAGTACAGGATCTGTATATGGCCTTAGGTGTTGATGGCGGTTTTAAACCTGATGTTTCACTAAGATTCAATATTTCAGGCATTCCTGAAAAAAAGTGGTTACATAGTCTCATTAATCGCCCGAATCTGTTAAAGAACCTCGTAAGTCCTTTATTGCCTATTACATTTAGAAAGAATCTTGGGAAAAAATTTTTAGATAGTAATTTAAAAAAAAGCGAGATTGATTCTAGTACTTATGAAAAACTTTTAAATCTGTATCAAAGAGATATAGAAAGACTGCAGGCATTAATCAAGAAGGACGTAACTGGTTGGTTGGAATGATATGAGGTGAATACGAGCTTGGTTGAATCAAGATTCTAAATCTCGGCATAAAACGATGGAGGATTATTGTGGTTAAATATGTATATATTTGCTCCGCTGCCCATTCTGGGTCGACGTTGCTTGATCTGATGATTGGATCTCACTCGAAGGCTGAATCCTTAGGTGAAGTTTCTCATCTACCGAAAAATATATTTCTAAATTCCTTGTGCGGTTGCGGAAAATCCGTGCAATCATGCTCCATGTGGCAGGATGTGTTGACGATGGTGAGTAATAATCTCGGGACTGATATTTTGAAAAATCCTTACGCGCTGAACTTGGGTTATATAAACCCAAAGGTTGTTGTGGATAAAATTCATAAAACGAAGATTTATCAGCTTCGTAGAAAAATTTTTCATGGCTTGTGGTATATCGAGCTTAAGTACGGAATCAAATGTTTTCGTCCTTTTCTCCGACCGATTAACCAGGCAATAGAAAATAATTTCCTCCTATATGACGCCGTGAGAACAGTCTGCAATTCTGAGATAATCGTCGATTCATCAAAAACCTACTTAAAGGCAATTGGACTATATCGGAGAAGGCCGGAAGAGGTAAGACTAATACTCCTCGTGCGCGACGGGCGGGGCGTTTTCTATTCATATTTAAAGAGGAATGTACCAAAAAGAGAGAGTCTTGATGCATGGAAAAATTTCCATGAGAGGGCGCTTCCCTTATTTAATGAATGCAATATAGATATATTGACGGTGAAGTACGAAGAGCTTGTGAAGGAAACCGGAAGAGAGCTTGGAAGAATATGTAATTTTCTAAACATAGAATTTGAGGAAGAGATGCTTAATTACGCTGCAAAGCCTAACCACACTACGAATGGCAATGAGAAGGTCAGATTTCGAAATTCATCGGAAATTAAGCTCGATACCTCTTGGTGTGAACACCTATCAGATGAAGACCAAAGATATTTTGAATCACGAGCGGGGCAATTAAATAGAAAACTTGGATACAAATGACTCTTATTCCTCAAGGAAAAACATTACCAATTAAAAGTTGGAACGATTTTATACGCCGGGTGAGGCCGAAGGGTTGCGTCCTTTTGAGGAGACTGAATGAATTCCCCCGGTCAATACTGGTAACCGGTTGTCAGCGCTCCGGCACAACCATGCTTGCAAACATTATCACTCAAAGCAAAGGAATGACTAATTATTGGTTCGGCCAATATGGTGAACTAGATGCCGCGCTCATCTTAGCAGGTTACGTTGACCATACACCAAAGGGCCGTTATTGTTTCCAAACCACGTATTTAAATGAGTGCTGTTGTGAATACTTTGAACATTTTAATGGACATAAAATTATATGGGTTTTAAGAAATCCATTCTCAGTAATTTATTCCATGCTCTCTAGCTGGCGGAGGAAGTCGCTTAATGATCTCTTTAGAGGATGTGGGGCGAGATACCTGGAAGGTTTTGCGAGGTGGAAATATGAACATGTAGGACTTTGGAGTGTAAGCAGACTCCTACGGGCATGTCTTGCTTATAATGGTAAAACATGCCAAGTTTTTGAGTTAAGAAAAAGATTAAGAGAATCGCAATTATTAGTTATTGAATACGATAATCTTGTTGAACAAAAGTCACGGGTACTGCCTAAAGTCTATGAGTTTATCGAGCTTCCTTACAAGGAAGAATATGCCGGTAAGATTTCTGCAAAAAGCCTCGAAAAATCAAAACAATTATCCGATCGTGAGCATGGGTTGATCACTGAACTTTGCAAACCAGTCTATGAGAAGGCTAAAACTTTGCTTTCCGACCTCTCATACATTTGGTGATCCCTCATGAGATGTTGATAATGCTTAACTATATGAGCACATTATATTCATTATTATGCCGCGCGAAATTTTTGACTCAGAATAATTGGCCGACAGAATTGTCGGATAAAAAATGATAAGACAAAACTGAAAAGAAAGATGTTTCAGCCAAGAAAAAAATTGAAATTCCTTTTTGTGTCTGAAGATAAATTTCCCCCATTCCGGGTCGATATTGCCGTCCTTTTCGGCAAAGAAATGATTGGTCGCGGGCACTCTATTGATTATATTCTCCAGTCAGAAGCACCATGTGTAAAAGAATATCAAACCTTATGGTCAGGTTGTAATGTCTGGGTAGGAGCTACTGACCCGGGAACTTCACTATTTCACAGAGTAAGAAAAAATATTCTGAGTGTCATAAACGACCTAAAAATATTTTCTCTAATCCGGAGAAATGAATACGATTTTATTCAAGTAAAAAACAAATTCATCTCAGGACTTATGGCGATACTTGCAGCAAAGTTAAAAGATATTAAGTTCACTTATTGGTTGTCTTACCCATTTCCGGAGGCGTCAATCTACAGTGCGAAAGAAGGCACCGCACGGTACCCCCTGCTCTATTTTTTACGTGGTATACTCTTTAAATTTATACTTTATCACATAATTATGCCAGGGGCGCATCATATTTTTGTGCAAAGTGAGCAGATGAAAAGGGATGTTGTCTCAATGGGGATACCCGAGATAAAGTTGACCTCTGTCCCCATGGGTGTCTCCCTTGAAAATATTCTCTATAATCACGCTGCCCCCGATTTCGTGAAAAACAAGAAGGAAAAGATAGTGGCATATCTCGGAACACTGAATAAAGTCCGCAAGCTGGACTTCCTGCTCAGAGTCTTCACGAAAGTGCTTCATGAGTTACCTGATGCAAAACTTTATATGATCGGCGGCGGTGACGACCCTTCCGATGAACAAATGTTGAGAGAAGAAGCAACAAGGCTTAGATTAGAAGATTCGGTCATCTTTACCGGGTTTCTTCAGATGGAGGAAGGCTGGCGGTATGTGAAACAAGCTGATGTCTGTGTGTCGCCATTTTATCCGACACCAATTTTGAACTCCACTTCCCCTACGAAGCTTATCGAATATATGGCTATGGGCAAGCCGGTTGTGGCAAACGACCATCCTGAACAACGTTTGGTAATTTCGGAGAGCAATGCAGGGCTTTGTGTGCCTTATAATGAAGAAGCTTTCGCGCGTGCAATTGTTGAATTGCTTAATGATCCATCACGGGCTAAAGAAATGGGGATTAGAGGCAAACGTTATGTGGAGCAATACAGGAGCTACACTGTAATTGCCGATATTGTTGAAGAAGCGTATTTACGTCTATGTGAAGACGGCAGTAAAAATGGAAATTCACATAACGGATAAGGGTTGTCGGATTTCGCGGAACTATTATGGGAGTGTACTTGAAGAGGACGATATTAGTATACGGCATATTTGCAATCATTCTCGCGCTTGAACTGTTATTGGGTAAGACTGTCGGTGTAGAAGAATCAAAAAGTATTTATTTATTATATATACTGCCGATCAATGCGGTTCTCTTGGCAGCAGCTATCTGCACCGATGCTCTTGGCCTTCTCTGCGCTATCCTCGCCTTTTTGCCCTTTTCAAGGGAATTTTTTCAGGTCGAAATTGGCGTAATCACTTTTAATCCATATACTCTCGGTGTTATCGGGCTTTCGTTAGTTGCCTTCTATAGAATATTATTTAAAGGATATAAATATTCCTTTAGATATTATGATCTAATAATTATACTCATAGGCGTAACTTTCTTAATTTCTACTATCCGGTCTGAGACAATCTTCGACAGTGGTTTCCTTGCTTTTCACTCGATTTTCATTCCTGTTATTTCATACTTTGTTATTAGAACCATGGTAAGAAATGAAGATGAGTACAGAAGGTGCATTATCTTCCTTATTGGAGGTATCAGTTTATTTGGGATTGAAGCGATTATAAGATTTGTTGCGACGCGTGAAAGAGTCTCCATTTTTTCCATGCCCTTTATCGGAATTGCAACCATGAGCGTTACGGCAATCTTTTATCTTGCATACTCAGGGTGGTGGAAAAAAGTCCCGGGACTTCTATCTCTTTTAATAATTTCTGGCGCTTTATTTTCCACTCTATCAAGACTTTATTTCGCGAGTGTCGTTGTATCTCCTATTTTGTACCGGCTGATAAGAAAAGGGAAAGGATTTTTTTTAATGTTATTGATGATTACAATGACGTTGATCCTAACACTGTGGCTGTCACTTTACCCCGGAATATTTAAATCAACACATTTCGAAAAAGAGAAAGGAGAAAAGACCGCGGCACGATTAATGAATATAAACCTATGGAAAGAAGCATTGCACTGGCGCGCATTCTCCTACCATGAAGGTATTGGAAACTTTGCGAGCGCTCCGGTCTTTGGTGTAGGGTTGTATAAGGGGAAGGTTTATGTTACTCGGCATAATTTCCATGTGGAGTGGTTAGAATATGGCGGAATAGTTGGGTATCTTCTGTATACCGGGTCTTTTCTATTGCATTTTCTATCGTTTTCAGCATATGCGAGTTTTGATCGGTTCATCGCCATTAATCTTCTGATTCTATTGGTGATACTGTCTAATGGCTTCACCAACGGGTTTATGCACGGAATAATGCCTTGTATAGCTTTTATTATTATTGGATTCAACGAGGCCCGTAGAAAAATGATCACATGATGGCCCGTTGAATTTGACTGATCGAGGGAGTAAGAATGAAGCGCTTCGTAGTTCCTCCAGTGTTATTGAACAAGGATGTATTTTATGACGTCGATAAAAAAGGTGTATAAAATATCGTTTTTAAAAAAGGTATTAAGATATTTTTTACGGCACCGCCCATTTAGTGCGTTACCAGATAAACTTGTTCTTAAGCTACTATTTTGGTGTGAAGTAGGCAAAGCTTTATCACTATGTACTGTTTCAGACAAATCAAGTAAAAAAAGGTGTTAGTTAGAGACGCCACTCAGTTGATTTATTTGGGATCGGTTAAAAGCGATCCGTTGCTCTTTGACAATTTGAACCTGTTTTTTATACTGGG
>Ga0209164_1002330_pt1 | contig 20572 bp, 15 predicted proteins | sample MTBNYHSulfiMetaG_FD_187458 | JGI IMG/M metagenome (GOLD analysis project Ga0209164, IMG submission 187458) | Enrichment culture microbial communities from rom New York Harbor, USA that are MTBE-degrading - MTBE-NYH (New York Harbor Sulfidogenic)... | ecosystem: Environmental > Aquatic > Marine >... | reverse complement strand
TTCGCCGAGGCGGGTCGAGCGGAGACAAACGTAGCGCAGGTATCCTTCGTGACGAATGTAGTTGTAGCAGCGGATGCCGTGTTGGGACAGGAGGCCCCGGACCTGCCCCAGCAGGGTATTCGCCTCCTCGCTCATCAGGGCGCAGCGGTCAATGTCCACCACCCACTTGTGGCTGCCGAACTGCCGCAGGCCGAGCTTGCCGAAGGCATAGACAAAATTCATCCGGTTGCGGTAGCCGTAAACGACCGGGCTGGGCACGACCTCGACCGGGCGCTCGAAGAGGTCCGACAGCCAGCGGGCCTTGGCCGCGACTTGCAGCGCATAGGCGACGTCCTGATACTTGCAGCCGCCGCAGGAAGCGAAGAAGGGGCAGGCCGGCTCGGCTTGCCGCTCTTCCTCGGTGAAGACGAATCGTTCTTTTTTGCGGGTCACCTCACTCGAGCTTTCCGTGGATAAAGGTTGCCCTCATCTACCCTTTTCCGGGACCGAGGGGATGGGGGTGATCTTTTTGCGCGGAAAAGTGAAAGGCACCAGTGCAAAGAGCAGTCCGCCCCCCAGAATGTAGAGATGGTACGTGAAGAAGCGCCAGAGGACGACGACGCCCAAGAGTTCTTTCGGAATGACGGGAGCCATCACCACCGCGAACGCCAGCTCCACTCCCCCGCTGCCGCCGGGTACGACCAGCGCCAGCGCCAGCATAAACAGCAGCCCTTGCAGCACGAACAGGGGAAAAGGGTTCACTGGATGGCCCAGTCCCCACAGCAGGATCGGCAGCACCCCATAGCGGCAACTCCATTGAACAATCGCAACGAGGAAAACCGCGACCAGCGTGGGCCGGCGCAACTTCAGCAGGGTGCGCAGCCCGATGCGAAACTCCTGCACGCTGTGGGCGAGACGCCGCCGAAGCAGGCGCCGCCAGGCGCGTAAGCGCTTTCGCCAGCCCGGCAGCCGGGTGAAGGGCGTCGAGGAAATCCGGTCCAACCTCCGGCCGGATCGTCTCCAGAACCATACGGCGAAAGCCCCGGCGATAACGAGGATCGCCAACAGGAGGAGCGAACGCCCCAAGCCGGTCGGAATCCCGCTTTCTCCCCGAAGAACGGGCCAGACCGCGAAGGGTAAAACGAGCGCGAAAACGGCGACGTCCATCACCGCGTCGGTCGCCATCATGGACAGGGTCGTTCCCGGCGACACGCCGAGGCGGCGCATCAGGAAAACCCGGATGGCGACCATACCGCTGCCGGCCGGCGTGGCCCCGATGCCGAACTCGCCGCACAGGGTGACCTGGGTCGTTCGCCACAGCGACAAGCGGTAGCCCAGGCTGCCGGCCAACAGCTTCAGGCGCAGCCCGTTGCAGAGCCAGGCCGTGATGATAATCGCCAGACAAAGCCCGGCGAATCGAAGGTCAAAACGGCGCAACAGCAACCATGCCTCGCCTCCTGTGGACCACACGGTGACGAGGGTCATGGCGATGATGCCCAGCAGCAAAGCCACCGCCAGGGGCTTCCACACGCGGCCGAGCCGCCCCAGGGAGGCTTCTTTGCCCGATTCGCTCACGGTTTCCGTCCTCATGGGTCAGGGGTACCATGCTTCAGAGCGTGCTCGACGACTTCGCGATAGGTCGCCACGGTGCGCCCCCGGGCGGCTTGCCGGGTCAGGCGGAGAATCTGCCGGAAGACCGCCGGGTGATCGAGGTCCGCCGGATGAATGGCAACACGCAGAATGGCGCTCTGCCGAGCCAAGTGCAGCAACGCCGGGTTCCAGACTCGCGACAGCGCCCGGCGCCATCCGCTGCGCACACTGTAGCACAAGGTGGGCGCTCGAAGCCGCTGCGCAGGCTGGGTAAAGAGCTCAATCGAGCGCAGCCGGGTTGTGTACTGGAAACCCAGCCGGCGCAGGGCGGCCTCGCTCTGCCGGCTGAGCAACCAGGCCGGGGCGACAAAACCCTCAGGCCGCAGACCCAGGGGGGCGAAATGCCGCAGTCCCGCCTGGAGCCGGCGGGTGGCTTCTTCCCCGTCCAGCCGGTAGAACTCCCCTTCCCGGTCGGTGTAAATCGTCGCGACGAGTTGCGCCCAAGGTCCTCCTGGCAGCGTCGGGGCCTGGTGTTCGTAGCCGTGCAGGCAAATCTCGTCTTGCTGCGAGACTTCTCTCAGCCAGGCCTGGAAATCTTGCGGGGCTTCGTCAACCGCCGCCCGGCCTTGATGGTTCGGGATAAGAAGCAAGCTGCGCCGGGGGATCCCCGCGTCGGCCAGCGCTTGCAGGATCTGTTGCGCCGAGCGCCACGTCAAAGGCGAGACATCATGGACGGACACGACCAGAAATTTCTTTAATGCCTCGCGCATCGCTCTTTCATCGGAGGCGGCTCAACCTTGGTTGTCTGAGCTCTTCGACTCCACTGAGAATAAACTCTGCAAACAATCCGGCTCCGTTGGTCCCATCGTCCATCGGAGTCAGATTCCTCATCCCGATGAATCGGGATTCGGAATGACAAACACGAAGGGTGTCGGGCCGGGGAACCAAGGGGCGACAGGCTGCCGGTCGGCATTTGGACGTTGAGCGATGGCGTAAGGTGTCTGGCGATTGACCGAAGCGCCGGGCACCTCAAGAAGGCTTTGAGACTTTCTCGCTCGTCCCCGCCGTATCCCTCGGCTTGCCGGCGACCCGCTGCCCCTGCTTGATGGCGTGAGTTTGCAGCACCTGGTGATAAATGTCAAATTGGCGCTCGAAATTGCTTCTGACCTCAAACTTCTCGGCCACCCGGGTTCGGATGCGCCGGCGCAGCTCCTCAGTCAGCAGGGGGCGCACCGCGCGGATCGTTTCCGCAAAAGCGGTCGAGTGGGGCCGGGGCGCCAGGAAGGCATCGCCTGCCTCGTTGAGCGTGTCGGTGCCGCCACCGCGCAGAGCGACGACCGGCGTGCCGCACGCCTGAGACTCCAGAACGGTCAGCCCATAGGTTTCGACCTTGCCCGCATGAACAAAGAGGTCGGCGGCGCTGTAGAACTCGGCCAGGCGCTTGGGGTCGGCGCAGTAGCGGTACCAGGTCACATCTTCCCGGCGCTCGCTGGCCCGGCGCATAAGGCGATCCTGATGCCCCTCGCCGACAAGCAGCAGGTGGTACTGCCCGGGCGAGTGGGCGTTGAGCAGTTCGATCAAGTACAGCAACAGCTTCACGTTTTTCTCGCGGGACATACGCCCGACGTAGAGCAACAGGAAGCGCGTTTCGTCAATGCCCAGCTCGCTGCGCACCCGGAGCCGCGAGGACTGGGGAGAGAAGGTCTGGACGTCGATGCCGATCGGCACCAGGTGTAAGGCGTCCAGCCCGCACTCGGCCAGGATGTCGAGCATGCGCTCGGACGCCACGAAGGTGGCGCTCATCCGGCTGTAGAGACCGATCAGGTAGCGTTTGAGCCAGCCTTCCGCGATCCGGGCCACCCACCGGCTGGTGAAGCGTTCCACGGTGCGGCCCAAGGCCCGGGGATAGTCCGAATGGTAGAAGGCCACGACGGGCAGGTTGAGCTGGCGGGCCATGCGGGCGGCGGCCCAGCCCAGCTGGTAGGGGTCGCCCACTTCGACCAGGTCCGGCCGCTCTTGAAGGAGAATCTTGCGAATCTTGCCGGTCCGCAGCAACATCCGGTAGGATTGCGTTCCGGGAATGCGGGGCGAGCGGATGGTATAAGTGGTCAGCGGCCCGTTGACCGCCTTGGAATCCTTCGGTCCGGGCAGGATGAGGACATGCTGCAAGCCCTCGCTGGAGCGGATGTAGTCCGCTTTGCTCAAAAGGTAGCGCTTGACGCCCCCGCTGGTTGGCGTGAAGAACTGCGTGATATCGCACAGCTTCATGGTTACTGCTCGGGCGCTCCGGACGCCGGCAAGATTCCTTCCCGCTCGCCGGCGGTGAGGTGCCGGGCCAGGGCGAAGGCCTGCTCGGGGCCGAGGTTGGTAAAGATGAGCCGTTCCCATCCGCCTGAGCGCCATCGGCATGTCGTATAAGTTCCGGCATAGTTGACGTAGGCCTTGCCGCCCGGCAGTTCGACCTCGCGGCTGACCGGACTGCACAACAGGGGCGCTTCATCCTGGCGCCGCTCGGCGTAGACGAGGACTCTCTGGCGCAGGGTGTAATCGAACACGCGCCGGTCGGGCGACGAGTGGATGCGGGCCAGGGCCAGCCCCGCGTGCTCGCGCGGCACACGCTCGGGCGCGTCGCTTTCCCCGGGATCGAAGGGGCGCAGCGTGGAGAGATCATACTCGACCAGGGCGCAGTCTTCAGGCAGCCGGACGGTAAAGTGACCCGGTGGGAAATCCACTTCGTGGGTTTTCTCGGTGGTTTCAAACCGGTTGAGGGTCTTGCCCGTCTTGTCCCGCTCCACCGCTCGCAGGTTGTTCTTGGTTTCCTTGGAGATATAGGAGAGGGTTTCAAAGGGCCAGGCCGAGTCCTCTTTAGGCTCGGTTCGGACGACCCAGAATTGGTCGGGGTCCTTCTTGTCGTTCTCGGCATAGGCCCGGTTTTGTTCCAGGGTGTGGCGCAGGGCGGCCTTGCGAAACTCAATGAAGGTCTCTTCGGAAAAAGGCGGCAGGCCCGCGACGCGCTCGGCCCGGTTCGACAGGGGGTCGAAGAGGAGCAACGCCTCGGTCGAGACGCACAGCACGATGGCCGCTCCGGTGGCGGACGCCGGCTGGAACTCGTACCGGAGCCGGTCGGGAGGGGCGAAATCGACCGTGTAGTCAACTTTTTGCGAGGTATCGCCCCGCATCACCCAGGCCACGCTGTCGCAGCGGTGAGCCTTTTGAGTTTTGATTTTTTCCAGCTCCCCGTCCACAATCCAGGGCACCATATAGTCCCGGATGCGGCACCCCGAGCAGGCCAGCAGTGCCAAGGCGAGGAGAAAACGTGCCGTGCTGAAACGATACTTCTTCAACAATCAGGACTCCTTCCATTGCAGGATTCGATACTTATACACAAGTCCCCCGCGGCTGTCGAACCGCCTCTCGCGGGGGTGAAAGACTCGGCGCACGCGGGATTATCCGTCGTTTATTGTCCGTCGGGGCATCGGATTGCTTTAACGGTCGAGTTCGCCGATTGCTTCGTTGGTCTGGCGAATCTCGCGCATCATCTCGGGTGTCGGCCCCGGGTAGCGAAAAACGAGCGCGCCGTCGGCGCCTCCCCGGCGGGCGGCCAGGATTCCCTCCCGCAGCTCGCCCGGGCGCCTCTCCTCGACGACGTGGCCGAAGCCGGCGTAGAGCTTGCAGGGGCCTTTCAGTTCCTGTTTTCCCTCTTTCGTGGCGGTTTCGATCCACGCCAGGGGGCGGCCCCACTGCACCGGGGTATAAATCATCGTGCAGAGATGATCCAGCAAGTCGCCCCACGCCGGCCAGTCTTGAAGCACGTTTCTCCGGGCAATGTCGGGGGTGGGAAACACCGCCGCCGAAAGGGCCAACTCACTCGGTAACGCCTCGCGAATCTCTCGAACCTCTGCGGTGATTCGCTCGTAGCGCCAGCGAGTCCAGGCCTGGTAACGCTCGTCTTTGGGATCGAGAGGAATGTCGAGCGGGTCGAGGCCCACTTCGCTGTAATAGATCCTCCGGCATCGGTCACAATAGCAGAAGCTGTACTCGGGAACCTCGTCGCGCTCATAAGCGCGGGAGCCCTCGTATCGGAATGTATCAGGATAGCGAATAAAGTCGAGATGCAGCCCCTGGAGGCCTGCGATCGAGGCGAATGGTCCGATACGTTCGAGCTGGAATTGCCGAAAACCCTCGCTCGTCGGGCAATACCAAGGATAGCTGCCGCCGAAGAGAAACACATCGGCGGAAGACGTGCCGTTCTTGTTAACGACGAACCAGTCCTTGTTGCGGGATAAGAAGTCGCCGTCCCGGATTTCGCCGCCGGGCTTGTTGTTGACCATCCAGGCGTGAAACTCGAGCTCGAACCGGTGAGCCGCCTCGACGAAACGGAGAATATCCTCCCGGGACATGCGTTCCACGAGCGGCCATACCTTACTGCAGCCGGCTTCGGCCATCGCTCGGCACATCGAGTGCCAATCGTCGCTGTGGCGGCTGGAGACCCAGAATCCTTTGAAGAACTGCTCCGGCCGGGTTCTCTTCCCAAGCCGGGCTTCTTCCTGGGCAACGGCCGGGGCGGCTGCCGCGCTCAGCGCTACCGTGGCGGCCGCTCCCGTCACCCCTCTGAGGAATTCCCTACGGTCTAAAGGTCTCATTGAATTCTCTCCCGCTCGTCCAAAGTCGGCCCCCGGGGGCGCAGTTTCAGCATTCTCGCCAAGGATAACATTTTTCTTGCATAACTCAACTATTTTCAGTACAATACTCTGGTTTCTGGCTGTTCTGCCGGGGCAGCGCTAAGGGGGCGGTCGGCAGCGGCAAAACCCTGAGGATGCGAGGCGATGATCTACAACCCCAACGAGCGAGTGCGCTCGGTCAACATCGAAGACGAAATGCGCGAGAGTTACATCAACTACGCCATGAGCGTCATCATGTCTCGCGCCTTGCCCGACGCGCGGGATGGGCTGAAACCGGTCCAGCGGCGCATCATTTACACCATGCAGGACCTCGGCCTGGGGGCCGGCCGGGCCTACCGCAAGTGCGCCAAGATTGTCGGCGACGTCATCGGGAAGTACCACCCCCACGGCGATTCGGCTGTGTACGACGCCCTGGTGCGGATGGCCCAGGACTTCTCGCTGCGCTATCCGCTCGTGGACGGCCAGGGCAACTTCGGCAGCATCGACGGCGATCCGCCCGCCGCGTATCGGTACACCGAGGCGCGCATGGCCCGCTTGACCGAGGCGCTGCTGACGGACATCGACAAGGCAACGGTGGATTTTGCCCCGAACTTCGATGAGACGGAGCAGGAGCCGGTTGTGTTGCCGAGCGCCGTGCCCAATCTTCTGGTCAACGGCAGCTCCGGCATCGCGGTCGGCATGTCCACGAGCATCCCCCCCCACAACCTGGGCGAGGTGGTCGATGCCACGCTGGCCATGATCGACAACCCGGCCATACCGCTGAAGGAATTGATGAAGCACGTCCCGGGGCCCGATTTTCCGACCGGGGCCTACATTTGCGGCCGGGCCGGCATCCGGGAAGCCTACACGAGCGGCCGCGGGCGGGCCGTCGTGCGGGCGGCGGCCACCATCGAAACGAGCAAAGGCGGCAAGACCTCCATCGTCATCAACCAGATTCCCTACCAGGTCAACAAGGCCCGGCTGGTGGAGGAGATTGCCGGGCTGGTTCAACGAAAGAAGATCGAGGGTATTTCCGACATCCGGGACGAGTCGGACCGCGAGGGGTTGCGTATCGTGGTGGACCTGCGCCGGGGAGAGAACGCCGACGTCATCCTGAACCAGCTTTACAAGCACACCAAGATGCAGGTGACTTTCAGCATCATCCTGCTGGCCCTGGTGGACAATCGCCCGGTCTCGCTCGACCTCAAGGAGCTGATCGGTTGTTTTATCGACCACCGGCGGGAGGTGATCCTGCGGCGCACCCGCTTTCTGCTCGACAAAGCCGAGAAGCGGGCGCATATCCTGGAAGGCCTTCGGGTCGCCATCCGCAAGATTGACGAGATCATCGAGCTGATCCGCAAAGCGAAGAATCCGGATACGGCCCGCACCCAGTTGATGAAGCAATTCTCCTTCACCGAAGTTCAAGCACAGGCCATTCTGGATATGCGTTTGCAGCGCCTGACCGGGCTTGAACGCGACAAGATCGAGAGCGAATACAACCAGTTGCTGAGGGATATTGATGAATACCACGCGTTGCTCGACGAGCCGGCCCGCGTGATGAAACTGATGAAGGAAGAACTGCTCGATATCAAGCGGCGCTTTGCCGACCCCCGGCGGACCGTCATCGTGGATGAGGTCTCGGAGCTGGAAGTTGAAGACCTGATCGCCGAGGAGAATATGGTGATCACGATTTCCCACGCGGGGTACATCAAGCGCATTGCGACCAGCACTTACCGGCAACAGCGGCGGGGCGGCCGGGGCGTGACCGCGATGGGCACCAAGGAGACCGACTTTGTCGAGCACCTCTTCATCGCTTCGACGCACCACTACATCCTGTTTTTCTCCAACTTCGGCAAAGCCTACTGGCTGAAGGTGTATGAGATCCCTCAAGGGGGCCGGGCGGCCAAGGGCAAGGCGATTGTCAACCTGCTGTCGTTGGAAGCGGGGGAGAGAATCGAGGCGTTTGTTCCGGTGGCCGAGTTCGATGACAAGCACTATCTGGTGATGGTGACGTCGAAGGGCATCATCAAGAAGACCAACTTGTCGGCCTTCAGCAACCCCCGGCGCGCGGGCATCATCGCGATCAACCTCGAAAAGGGGGACGAGCTGCTGGAAGTGGCGATGTCGGACGGCCAGAGCGAGGTGGTGATCGCGACCCGGCAAGGCAAGGCGATCCGCTTTCATGAAAAGGACGTGCGCCCGATGGGCCGGAGCAGCCGGGGCGTTCGCGCCATCACCCTGAAGGAGGGCGACGAGGTCATCGGGATGGAACTCGGCCGGGAGGATGCCAGTCTCCTGACGGTGACCGAACGGGGCTTCGGCAAACGGACGGCCCTGTCCGAGTATCGGAAGATCCGCCGGGGGGGGCAGGGCGTCATCAATATCCAGATGAGCGAGCGCACCGGGCGGTCGATCGGTATTCTGACCGTTTACGATGACGATGAATTGATGATTATTACCGAGCGAGGCATTGCCATTCGCCAATCGGTGGTGGCGATTCGCTCCATCTCGCGCAACACGCAGGGCGTGCGCCTCATTCGCCTGGACCCTGAGGACCGGGTGGTTGCGGTGGCCAAGGTCGAGGAGAAGGACGAAGACGAGACGGCCCCCTCGGATACGGATTCGGCGGCATCCTCGCCTGACTGAGCGGCGTTTTCGCACGTCGGCAGGCTCCCCTGCATGGGCGAGCTCGTTATGAGGAGTACCCTTTGAACATGAAATCCCATTCTGCCTTGAAGGGCATTCAGCCTTTGCACGACTCCGGTCCTACGCGTCATGCGGTCCGGCAGATGAAGCGGCGGATCGGCGCCGGGCTGGTCCTGTTTGCCTTGACCTTGGCGGCCTCTTTCCTCTCCCTGTCTCTGGTGCAGAGTCGCAGCCAGCAAAGCCCTTATGTGCTGTACCGGAGTTTTCTGCACACCGCGATTGCGATCAACCGAAACTACGTGGAGGAGCCGGACAACAGCTTCCTGTTCGCCTCGGCGGTGGAGGGAATCGCCCGGGAGCTGTCCGGCAAGGTCTCTTTCGCGACAGCGGAGCTGATCGCTTCGGCCAGCCCGGTTGACGATGTTCGCGAGCTGAACGACGCCTTTGTCCGCTCCCTGCAAGCGGTTCGGGAGCAGCTTCACGCGGCGAACATCGAGAGCGCCAGTATTGACGAGGTCATTCGCAGCGCCATCGGGGGCATGGTCTCCGGCCTGGCGCGTAAGCACAGCGACAGCTACTCCTACTATCTTCCCCCCAAGAAAGCCAGGGAGCTGAGCGAAAGCCTGCACAACGAGTCCTTTAGCGGTGTGGGAACCTATATCGAGTACCTGCCGGAGCAGCAGAAGATCCTCATCCTGGGCGTCTTGCCCGACACTCCGGCGTTTGAGGCGGGCCTGGAGGTCGGCGATCTGATCGTCAAGGTGGACGGTGTGCCGTTGGCCGACATTCCCATTGATTCTCCCGAGGCCGCGCGGGATCGGATTCGAGGCAAGATCGGTACCCGGGTGGTCTTGACCGTCGAACGGGAGGGAATTCCAACGCTTCTCGATATCCCGGTGACGCGGCGGAAGATCGATGTCAAGAACACCTTCAAAGTCTCCCTGACGGACTCCATCGCCTATGTCCGAATCGATAATTTCACGAGCGAGGCCCCCGAGGAAGTGAAGCAGAGCCTGGAGTTCTTTAACAGCAGCGGCAGTGATGGGTTGATTCTCGACCTGCGCAGCAACCCGGGCGGGCTTCTGGATGCCGCGGTGGCGGTTTCGGCTTTTTTTCTGCCGCCGGGGAAGTTGATCACCTACACCCAGGGGCGTGTTTCGGCTGACGGCCCCTTGCACTATAAGGAGTATCGAGCCGAGAACCACTCGTTGATTTGGAGCCGTCCGACCGTGATCCTGGTTGACCGGCGCTCGGCCAGCGCGTCCGAAATTGTCACCGGCGCTTTGAAAGACCACGGCCGGGCGATCGTCGTCGGCGAGCAGACGTTTGGCAAAGGCTCGGTCCAGGAGATTTTCCCGCTTCAGGATCAGTCGAGCTTGCGCCTGACGGTGGCGCATTACTTCACTCCCGGCGGTGTGTGCATTCACCGGGTGGGCATCGAGCCTGACGTCGAGGCGAAGTATGTCCCCCGGCAGGTCGCCAGCGCCACCGGGGAGGCTGAGGTGCCGCAGGAGGTGGTCGCTCCGGAGGTCCAGGATGCCTCCGCGGTCGAGGACGCTACGCCGGGACAGGAAGTCGATTTCGCTCGGAAGATCGACCGGCGCAGCTTCTTGCAGCGACGCCGCGATGCGTTGCTGCGGGACAACCAGGTGTTGGCCGCGATCCGGGTGCTCGAGGAACGGCTCGCCTTGTCGGAGGAAACGCCTTCCGAGAAAGCGGCGACCGCTGCCGCGCCGGCCGGGCTTTGAGGCAGAGTCGGTTGAATGGATCCCCCCCATCGAAAGAGGTTTCCCGCCGCGGTCAGCGTCTGCGGACGCTTTTGAAAAAGGGCGATGATCACTACCGGCAGGGGCACCGAAGGCGGGCGATCTGGTACTACCGCAAAGCACTGAAACTCAGCCCGGATCATGTCACCGCGCTGGTCAACCTCGGCTTGATCTACTCGATGTCACGCGGTAAGCACGCCACGGCGCGCGCGCTGCTCCGGCGGGCGAGAGAGATCGAGCCGGACAATCCCACCGTGCTGTTCAACCTGGCCACTCTGACGGCTCAAGCAGGAGACGCGGCCGAGGCGATGGCGCTGCTGGAGCAGGTGGAACAGCGCGAGCCGGACTACGCCGACCTCCATTACAACAAGGCTTACCTGTTCGCCCAGGATGAACGATGGGAGGACGCTCAAAGGGAAGTCGAGCGGGAGCTGGAGCGGAACCCGGGTAACATGAACGCCTTGATCATGCAGAAGGCCATCGAGCACCGGCTGAAGAATAACGCATCCGAATCCTCTGAGCCATCCCAGTAAGCCCCCCAATGTTGCAGAGATGGACTATACCTTGGGGGTTTAGTCCATCCAGAGCCAATCGCGATGTGTGGAAAGGCTTGAATAGACCTGGGTAGAATGGGGTGGAAAACCCCGTTGATCCCGAGAGGCTTTTAGGAATCAGGGGCGGAATCGATATGAAGTCCCGACTCACGTCATTCCTGCGAAGGCAGGAATCCAGTCTTTTCCTGATTCAATCTTGTTCACCACTGTTCCGCTGGATTCCCGCCCAATGATTGCGGGAATGACAACCTTCCGCCCTCTTCCATTGCTTTCAGACAATGGCCGAGAACGCAAATGCCTCATCCAGGGCTGTGCTTGACAGCGCTGGCAGCGACAGCTAAAATCCCTGCTTTCTTTCGGCCTGAAGGAGGTCCTCTGTGGTGAGCTCCAATGCGTCGATCAAAGCTCTGACGGAGCAGTACTGCCTCGGAACCTATCCCGAGCGGGACATCGCCCTGGTGCGCGGCCGGGGCGCTTATGTTTGGGACGCGGATGGCAAGCGGTATCTCGATTGCCTCTGCGGCATCGGGGTCAACAACCTCGGTCATTGTCATCCGGCGGTCGTCGAGGCGGTGCAGAAGCAGGCCGAGACGCTGATGCATGTTTCGAACGTCTATCTCATCGAGCCTCAGGCGCAGCTGGCGCGCCTGCTCTGCGAGAACACCTTCGCCACAAAGGTTTTCTTCGCCAACAGCGGCGCGGAGGTCATCGAAGGCGCATTGAAGCTGGCCCGGAAATACGCCCGCAAGAAGGGCTACGCCCATCGCTTTGGCTTCATCAGCCTGCTTCACTCGTTTCATGGCCGGACCTATGGCGCGGTGACCGCGACCGGGCAGGAGAAATACCACAAGGATTTCGAGCCGATGCTGCCCGGCTTTTGCTACGTTCCCCTGAACGACCTTGAGGCGGCCCGGGCGGCGGTGAAGGAGGACACCTGCGCCATTCTCGTCGAGCCGATCCAGGGCGAGGGAGGAATCCGAATCGCGGAGGACGCCTATCTGCAGGGCCTGCGCGAGCTGTGCGACAAGCGGGATCTGTTGCTGATCTTCGACGAGGTGCAGTGCGGCAACGGGCGCACCGGCAAGCTGTACGCTTATATGCACAGCGGGGTCGTGCCCGACGTGATGGTGACGGCCAAGGGCTTAGGCGGCGGGGTGCCCATCGGAGCGCTGCTTGTCGGCCCGAAATGCGAGGCGGTCTTCGAGCCGGGCAACCATGCAACAACATTTGGCGGCAATCCCCTGGCGACCGCGGCGGGCGTGGCCGCTGTGCGCGCGCTGCTCGAGGAGGGCCTCATTGAGCGGGCTGAGGAGCTCGGCAAGCGGATGCTCGAGCGCCTTCGCGCCATTCAGCAGCAGGTGAAGGGCGTGCGGGAGGTTCGCGGCCGGGGGCTGATGATCGGGGTCGAGCTGGATCGGCCCGCGCTGCCGATCATCGGGGAGATGATGCGGCGCGGCTTCCTCATCGGCCGGGCGGGCGAGAACGTGCTGCGCTTTCTACCGCCCCTGGTCATCGAGTGGGACGACCTGGACGCCCTGCTCCATCATCTTCAGGAGGTGCTGTTATCATGAGCCGGCTGGCCAAGGACCTGACCTCGATTAACGATCTCGACCGGGAAGACGTTGAAGCCCTGCTTCAGCTGGGCCTCGATATGAAGGCGCATCCCGGGAAGTATGCGGGCGCGCTCAGCGGGCGCACCATGGCGCTTCTGTTCGAGAAGCCCTCGCTGCGGACGCGGGTCACCTTCGAGACTGGGGTCTTTCAGATGGGCGGCTATGGCATTTACCTCGCGCCCGGCGACATCGGGCTGGGGACGCGGGAGTCGGTGCCCGACGCGGCGCGTAATCTCTCGCGCTGGCTTGACGTCATCGTGGCGCGAACGTTCTCCCACCAGGTCATCACCGATTTGGCCCGCTTTGCGACTATTCCGGTCGTCAATGCGCTGTCCGACGATGAGCATCCCTGCCAGGCGCTGGCCGACCTGCTGACACTCTATGAGCGCTGGAAAGACTTGAGCGAGGTGCGTATCGCTTACGTCGGCGACGGCAACAACGTCTGCAATTCCTTGCTGCTCCTGTGCGCGATGGTAGGAACCTCGATGGCGGTGGCAACGCCGGCCGGTTACGACCCGCCGGAGCGTTTTGTCGAGCAGGCGCGGCAGTTGGCCGCCCGCTCGGGGGCGGAGATTCTCATCACGACCGACCCGGAGGAAGCGGTGCGGGGCAGCCAGGCCGTCTATACCGATGTCTGGGCGAGCATGGGACGCGAGGAAGAGGCGGAAAAACGGCGCAAGATCTTCTCCGCCTACCAGGTCAACGCCCGGCTGATGAAACAGGCCGGGCCACAAGCGCTCTTTCTCCACTGCCTGCCGGCGCATCGCGGCGAGGAAGTGACCGATGAGGTCATGGACAGTCCCCAGTCGGTGGTCTTCGACCAGGCGGAAAACCGGCTGCACATCCAGAAGGCCGTTCTTTACCGGCTGATGGGGAAGCCGGGCGCGTGAGGCCCGACTGAGCCTGACGGCAGGGTGGCTTTTCCGAGGCAGGCCGCTGATTTGATCTCGGCTCCGATCCTGGGGCCGCAGTGTCCGGCATCTTTTGCCGCCCCCCGTCTTGACTTTTCACGTCAAGCCCCTAGAATACTTCGCCTTCCTGCGTTTTCGGACAGTCGGCCTTTTTTTCTATTTCTGAGTGCGATGGGAGAGCTCAAAGATGGCAAAGATCAAGAAAGTCGTTCTGGCTTACTCGGGTGGATTGGATACTTCGGTCATCATCCCCTGGCTGATTGAGAACTACCACTGCGAGGTGGTGGCCTTTGCAGCCGATCTCGGACAGGGGGACGACCTGAAGGCGGTGCGGGACAAGGCGCTGAAGTCGGGCGCCAGTAAGTGCTACGTCGAGGATCTCAAAGAGGAGTTTCTGAAAGAATACGCGCTGCGGGCTTTGCGGGCGGATGCCGTGTATGAGTACAAGTATCTGCTGGCGACGTCCACCGCCCGCTATGTGACGGCAAAGAAGCAGGCGGAGATCGCCCTGAAGGAAAAAGCGGACGCGCTGTCTCACGGAGCCACCGGCAAGGGGAACGACCAGGTGCGCTTCGAGCTGACCTATCGGGCGTTTGCGCCGGATCTCCAGGTGATCTCCCCGTGGCGGGAGTGGGATATTCGCAGCCGGGAGGATGCCGTGGAGTATGCCAAGGCGCGGGGTATCCCGGTGCCGGTCACGGCGGCCAAGCCTTACTCGATTGACAGCAACATCTGGCACAACAGTTTCGAAGGGGGCATTCTGGAGGATCCCGGCTCGGAACCGCGTCCCGATATGTTTATTATGACGACGCCGGCGGAGAAAGCGCCCGATCAGGCGGAATACGTCGAGATCGAGTTTGAACAGGGCTGGCCGACGCGGGTCAACCGGCGCTCGGACGGCCTGGTGGCTATGGTGCACAAGCTGAACAAGGTCGGCGGCCGCCACGGCTGCGGCTGGGTGGACCTGGTCGAGAACCGGACGGTCGGCATGAAATCCCGCGGCGTCTATGAAGCCCCCGGGGCGACGCTGCTCTACACGGCGCACCGGGAGCTGATGCTCCTGACGCACGATCGGGAGACGATTCGGTTTCGCCAGATCGTGGCGCAGAAGTACGCCGATCTCGCCTACAGCGGCTTGTGGTTCACCCCGCTGCGGGAAGCGTTGGATCGCTTCGTGGACGTCTGCGAGGAGCGGGTCACCGGCCGGGTGCGCCTCAAGCTGTACAAGGGCGGCATTTACATTGCCGGGCGCAAATCGCCTTACAGCCTTTACGACAAGCGGATCTCCACCTTCGGCCACAGCGGACGGCTTTACAGCCACGCTTACGCCACCGGGTTCATGAACCTGTATGGGTTGCCCATTGCCGTCGAAGCGCGGCTCCAGCAAAAGCTGAAGAAGCAGGGCAAGTCCAAAAGAAAAGGGAAAAAGAAGTAATCGAGAACGAAGAGGGGCAGGAGAGTCTTTTTACTACTGTCTCGATGCTTTTTCCCTGACCGGGAGGGGAAGATGCTGTTGCGTTCCAGAGCGCCGGTGCGGGTGGATTTCGCCGGAGGGTGGACGGACGTTGCTCTGTTCGCTCAGGACAGTCCGGGCTACGTGGTCAATGCCGCGCTGAACATCTATTCCTACGCGACCATCGTCCGGGCCAAGCCCGACGGCGAGGGCGGACGGGGCGTCAACATCTATTCCAGCGACTTCGACCTCTATGTGGAGGCCGAAGACATCCGCAAGCTGGAATACGACGGCAACATCGATCTGGCCAAGGCGGCCGTCAAACGGATGAAGATCGACACCGGCCTGACGATGATCACCCAGTCGGTCGCCCCGCCGGGCAGTGGCCTGGGCACCTCGGCCTCGATGGGCGTGGCGCTCATCGCCGCCTTGGCGCGCCTGTCGGACCAGCGCATGCTTCGCTACGAGATGGCCGAGCTGGCCAGCTTGATCGAGCGCGAGGAGCTCGGTATCCTCGGCGGCAAACAGGATCACTATGCCAGCGCGCTGGGCGGCATTCGCTTTATGGAGTTTCGGGGCGACGAGGTCAAGACCAGTCAGCTGACGCTCAGCCGGGATACGCGCCTGGAGCTCGAAAAGAACCTGCTGCTGGTCTATACCGGCAAGTCCCGCCTCTCGGGCGACATTCATAGCAAGGTCACCGGGGCCTGGCGGGCCAGGGAACCCGAAACAACCGACGCCATCCGGCAACTGAAGCGCATCACCGTCGAGATGAAGGAAGCGCTGTTGGGGGGCGAGCTGGAGGCGTTCGGCCGGCTGATGAATGAGAACTGGCAGCAGCAGAAACGGCTGCATCCCTCCGTCAGCAATGCCCAGATCGAGGACCTCTTCGAGCGGGCTTATGCCGAAGGGGCCTTGGGGGGCAAGGCCTGCGGCGCGGGCGGTGGTGGTTGCCTGCTCTTTTACTGCCGCCCGGACAGCGAGCACAAAGTCCAGCGGGCGCTAGAGGGGCAGGGCGTTCGCACCATTGATTTCAACTTCGACGATCTCGGCGTTCAGACTTGGGAAGCCTGAACGCAGCGAACCTTCTCTTTGAGACGAGCTGATGGAATCGCTTCGGGGCGAAAGCGCGGAGGAGATCCAACCCATTCCGGAGGAGAACTACCGCTTCTTCAACGAGCCGGTGCCGGTGGCCGAAAGCGACCTGGAGCACTACCTGGAGGATCTGCGCCGGGAGACGACCCATCTGCCGGGCCTGGTGTCGATTTACCAGGACCCATTGCGCTTGGGGGACAAAACGGTCCGCATCAAGCTCATTCTGGTCTATCGCCCGGAAGACCTCGATATGGGCACGCGCAGCTTCAGCGATGTCATTCGCATCATCGGCACGCGCAATATCCTGGATGAGCACTTCCTGAGCGTTGATGAGAAGATCCTGGAGAATATGTTCAAATTCGACCCGCTAGTCCAGCCGCAATTCCTGCACGGTCGCCCCCTTTCGATGGCCCGCCCGCAGGATGAGGAGATCCGATTCTTCTATATGGCCCGGCTGTTGGACCTTTTCGCCGGGGGCTACCTGGAAACCTTCTATCGGCTCGAGATTCTCCGGCAGGTGGATACCTCGGCCGCCCTGGCCGCCTTGCGGGACCTCCAGCGCTTGCTGGAGATGGTCAAGTTGATTCTCCGCAAGAAGAGCGAGACCGCCTGGGATCGGCTCTACCAGCAAATCGAAGGGATGCTTGAAGGGTGGCTGTCGCGGGGCATCGAGCGCTACCGGGACCTGATGCAGGTGCTTCAGCAGGTGCCCGGTCTGCTGGTGGGGTTGGTGGACCGGCTCAATGCTTATTTTGATCGGGCCAAAGTGGCGAAGGTTCGCCTGGCAAGCGACGCGCCGCCGCCCCAGGCGCTGCTGGTGACCGAGCGGATCGTGACCGCCTTTGTCGAACCTTGGGAGCCGGCGGCGGCTTTTCACCAGATGGTGGACTTGTCCCGGCGGCTGGAGCATTTCGTCAGTGTCTTGCCGATCTCCTTCGCGCTCCAGCTCCATCAGTACTCGAGCCGCAACAGCAATTTCAACCGCCATGTCAAGAGCTGCTTCCGGACCGAGGGATTAGAGGGCAACCTGGAGCGCCCTTACATTACCTGGGACCGGGGGCAACTGCTGGATCGCTATCTCGAACTGCTGGTTCAGATGAAGGAGAGCGAGGATCCGAGCCGCCTGTTGTTGGATTGCGACCTTTCCAGTGGATCGGCTCTCAGCCGGGCGACCGACCTGGTGAGTCAACAGAAAAGCAAACTGAAGCTGAAGAAGATGCTTCGCTTCTTGCAGGACGAAGCCTCGTGGGAACCCTCCACCAGGGCGACCTCCAAAGCGAGTGAGGCCGACCGCCGATGACTCTGATTCCGACGACCCCGCTGCGCTATCGGGATGAGGAGCTCTACCTGGACGAGTGCGCGCTGGAGCGCATCGCCGGCGCGGTCGGCACGCCGGCCTTTGTGTACTCCCGGCGTTATATTGAAGAGCGGTTCCAAGCTTACCAGGAGGCGCTGAAGGATCTGCCCCACCTGATTTGCTATGGGATGAAAGCGTGCAGCAATGTAGCGATCGTGAAGCTGCTGGGCGAGCTCGGCGCGGGCATGGACCTGGTGTCGGGCGGGGAGTTGTACCGGGCGCAGCAGGCCGGCATCCCTCCCGAGCGCATGATCTTCAGCGGCGTGGGAAAAACGGAAGACGAGATCCGCCAAGCCGTTCGAGCCGGCATTCTCATGCTCAATGTCGAGTCCCAGTTGGAATTGCAGGCCATCAGCCGCATTGCCCAAGAGGAAGGGCGGACCGCCGGGATTTCGATCCGCATCAACCCCGATGTTGACGCTCATACGCATCCTTATATTTCCACCGGCTTGCAGGAGAATAAGTTCGGCATTCCCTTCGAAGAAGCTCTGGAGATGTACGAAGAGGCTTTGGAGCTGCCGGGCCTGGAGATCCGCGGGCTACAGAGCCATATCGGCTCCCAGATCACCGAGATCGAGGTCTTCAGCGATGCGCTGGACAAGTTGATCGAGGTGTACCGTACGCTCCAGGAGCACCATATCGGCATCCGCTATCTGGACCTCGGGGGCGGGCTGGGGATTGCCTATCAATGCGAGAACGTTGCAGGTCCTGCCGAGATGATCCGGCCCCTGCTCGATCGATTACGCGCCCTCGGCTTGACGATCCTTTTTGAGCCGGGGCGCTCCATCGTGGGCAACAGCGGCGTTCTCCTGAGCCGGGTCATTTACTACAAGGAAAACCGCGAGAAGCGCTTTGCCATTGTGGACGCGGGGATGACCGAGCTGTTGCGGCCTGCGCTTTATAACGCTCACCACGAGGTGGTCCCGGTGCGCCGGCTTGACCGGGAGCCGATTCGGGTGGACGTGGCCGGCCCGATCTGCGAGAGCAGCGACGTGTTGGCCAAAGACCGACTGCTGCCCCGCCCCCGCCCCGGGGATTTGTACGCTATTCTCTCCGCGGGCGCCTATGCTTCCTGTATGGGCAGCAACTACAACTCCAGGCTCCTCCCGCCGGAGGTTCTCGTCGAAGGGGATCGATACCGGGTCATCCGGGAGCGAGAGAGCTACGCGGACCTCATCGCGAAGGAACGTTTCTGACCCGTTCCCACTCGGTTTGCACGTGAACCCGCTCCCAGTCGTATTCCACCACGAGCGCCCGCAGTTCGGATGCGAGCCGACCACCGAGCGAGTATCTCAGGCGCGCTTGCCCCTCGGTTTGGCAGCGCAGCGGGCGACCCTCCTCGATGTTGAATTCGACCCAACCGGTTAAGTCCTGGCGACTCTCCATGAAATACGCTTTCAGAGGCGGGAGGTTCTGCGGAGCGCTCGGGTTGACGTCGGCCTGAAGGTCCTTGATCTGTCGCTCTCGCTCGAAGCCGATGACCGCCAGCGGGGCGCCGCCCCGGTCTTCGAGGCGTTCCAGGCGGAGCCGGGTATCGTGCCATAGCTGCGAGGTTCCGGAGCGAATGGGAGCGGCGAGACCGTCCTGCCAGGTATCGCCGACTTCGAGGGCACGCTCGGGCAGCGGCAGCCACCCCTCCTCGCCGATGCCGAACAGGTGGAACAGGTCGCTCTGCGAGGCGGCCTCGAGCCACCGGGCCGGGCTGGAGAGATTTTTCGTGCGCCCTTGGGCGGAGCACTCGATCGCTCTCGGATGGAAGAGCTGCCGCAAGGGGCCTACCTTGGGCGAGATTTCCTGCTCATTGGGATTGCGCCGCCAGAGCCGGGTGTCATCCATCACGACGCGCTCGGGACTCAGCGAGTATTGTATTTCATCTTCCCCGACGCTTTTCGTCGCTGAGACGAGCAAGAGGGCTACGCGCAGTTGCGCCCGGCCGCCGGGGTCCACGCTCTCGACGGTCACCGCCTTACGGATTCTCGCCCGCTCGCTCATCGTTTGAGGCGCGCCGGTTCCCCCGCGAATCGTCCCCGCCACCTCGACGACCTTGTTGAGAATGAACACGTCGCCCGCCTGCCACTGGTAGCGCAGGGAGACCTCGCCTGCGGCGGAAATCGCCGATAGTGCGACGCAGCAGAAACTGAGCAATCGAAGCGCGTTCATCCAGTTTGCTCTTCCCCGGTGGCTCTGAATCCCAGGAGATTGAACAGGCGGCTCAGGCCGAGGCCCCCGAAGAAGGTGATCAAGGTCCCCGCCGTGACGTACCAGGGCCAGAAGACCGAAGTCCAAAACTTCAGGATCACGATCACGGCAAAGGCCACAACCATCGAAAAAGATACCGCTAAGGGATGCCCCTTTCGCACAAAAATGGCCAGAAGCATCGCGCCGAGCAGACTACCGTAAGTCAATGACGCTACAGTCAGTCCGGCCTCAAGCACGGATTTGACGTTCTGCGACAAAAAGGCAACCACAATAAGCGCGATGCCCCAGCAGACCATGAAGCCGCGAGAAATCGCCACATAGTGGGTCTCCGAAGCGCCCCGGCGAATGTAAGGTTTGTAAAAGTCGTTGACGGCGATGGAGGACAGCGCCGCCAGGGCCGAGCTGAGGCTCGACATTGCGGCGGCGAAAATGGCCGAGATCACCAGGCCCCGGATGATGATCGGCATCCGGGACACGATGAAAATCGGGAAGATCTGATCATTCTGGGTCATCACTGCCAGATCGCCCTCCGTACCCGGTTGCTGATAGAAAGCGAACAGCCAGGCCCCGACGAACAGAAACAGCAGGAACAACGGGAAGATCAGCACAGCGCTGCCCAAAATCGCCTTCTGGCTCTCTCGAAGATCCCTGCAGGCCAGCAGGCACTGCACCAGGAGGTGGTCGGTGCCGTGCGAAGCCATCGTCAAGAAGGTCGCGCCGAAGACGCCCATCAGAAAGGTATAAGGAG
>Ga0209164_1002326_pt1 | contig 20593 bp, 19 predicted proteins | sample MTBNYHSulfiMetaG_FD_187458 | JGI IMG/M metagenome (GOLD analysis project Ga0209164, IMG submission 187458) | Enrichment culture microbial communities from rom New York Harbor, USA that are MTBE-degrading - MTBE-NYH (New York Harbor Sulfidogenic)... | ecosystem: Environmental > Aquatic > Marine >... | reverse complement strand
TCCAGATAGCGCTTCCCCTCGGTATCCCACACGTAACAGCCCTCACCCCGAGCAATCGTCGGAGCCGCCCCCACCAGACGCAAAGGCGTGAAATGCTCCCACAAATGCCGGCCGGCGGCCCCCGAATACGATGTCATGGTTTGTCCCTAGTGACGAGGATCGACCTCACAGCCGGATCCGTCCTTCCTCTTGTCGCTTATCCGGCGAGCACGGTTTCTTCGGTGAGTGTGGTGGCGATGCCGCGGCGGGCGAGTTCCTGGTAGAAGGGCTGTGGGGGGATGCTGGTCTCGGGTGGTTTCACCCCGGGGCCGGCGACCATCTCCCCGGCGGCGAGCCAGCGGGCGACGATCGCCGGCGGGCAGCCCACCGCGATGGTGCCTCCGGCCGCCCCGAGCTTCTCCGACGGCCAGGCGGTGGTGTCCAAGCGGAGCCGCACCGGCTTGCCGTCGCGTTCGCCTTCCGCCACGGTGGCGATGTCCTTGAAACCGGCATGCTTCGGCGGTTCGGGCTTCAGTTCTTCCAGCAGGTCGACCAGCAGCCTGCGGGGCACCACCCCTTCCACCCCTCCTACCGTCCGCGGCCGGGTGTCCGCCAGGCCTAGGGAGGCGAGGAACTGCAGCTTGCGCAACGCCCCCTCGGAGAACCCGAAGAAGTGGATCTTGAACTCACACGCCTCGATCCCCTTGTCCGCCAGACTCAGGGGGATGGTGGCCACCTCCGAGTGCAGGGAGAGGTGCGCCTTGGCGTACCCGATCGGCTCCCGGAACGGGAACAGCTCCTCCTCCCCCAGCGGCTCCAGCTCCATGAACTCGCCGTTGCGGAACACCATGGCCGGCAGGGTGATCTCATCGAAGATGGTCCACAGCGAATAGGGCCACTTCAGCGTGTCCGCCGGGTCCGTGGTCGCCCCGTTGTAGATGATGACCGAACGCACCCGATCCAGCCGCTCCCCCAGATCCCCCGCATGCACATTGGCGATCCCCGGACAAGACCCCAGGCCCAGCACGGCGGTGAGCCCCGCCTCCTTGAACCGCTCGTCCAGGAGCAGCTGCTTGCGGGTGGTGTGGAACAGGCCGCCCAGATCCACGTAATGGCATCCGGCGCGCAGGCAACCCTCCATCACCGGCAGGTTCACCTCATACTGCGCCGAGTTCACCACCACATCCGCCCCCGCCAGAAACCCGTCCAGCGACCCCGGATCCCGCACATCCACCGCCTGTGAGGCGAAACCCGTCTCCTCGGCCAACGCGGCCGCCCGCCCCCCATCCAAATCACCCACCACCGCCTCATCCGGCCGATCCCAGAACGCCAGATCCCGCGCCACCACCCGCCCGATGATCCCCGCCCCCAACAAAGCGATGCGCATGCCGCTCTCCTTACTGCTCGGCTCGAGGACTTCCGGCGGGAGGGCGCGACGCGCGCTGGGCCGCGCTGTGCCCGCCGCTCTTGGATGGTTTCTTGGAACCTTCTGTCGACCTGGAACTGCGCCTCGTGGGGGCAGGGTCGTTGCGGGGCAGAGACGTGTCGCTGATGCCGCGCTTGGTCCGCTCCGCAGAACGGGATGGCTGTGCGGGCGGATCCCCGAATCGGTAGAAGAGCTTGAGGAGGCGCCAGTAGACGAAGACATCGGCGGATACGAAACCGGGGAGTTGAGACAGGACCTCCTCCTTGTACCGCCCGAACTCCTCCGCGTCCCGCATCGCGACCTCGACGAGCATGTCGTATCCCGTCGCGGTGAGGCCAACCCAGGTGGTCTCCTCACTGGACTCGAGGAGCTCAGCAACCTCGAGGGTGCGCCCCGGCTCAACCTTGACGCCAACGAGGGCGTGGAACTTGAAACCCAGCTGGTAAAGATTGGGGAGTCCGACAACCGACAGCATGCCGCTCCTGATCATCTGGAGCACACGCGTGCGCACAGTCCCGGCGGCAACGCCGGCCCTCTTGGCTATCTCCCTGTATGACCGACGGCCATCTTCCTGCAGCTCGATGAGGATGCGGCGGTCGAGGTCGTCGATTCGTTCCATGCCGGATCCCTCCGTTGGCCAGGTCAACCTGTGGAAGCCGTCTGCTGGGCGCCGGCCTTGTAGCCGGGGCGTCCCGGATCCACCCACGTGCAGCTGCTCGCAATCTCAGGTCGGTGGCAACTCGCCCGAAGCATGCGGCCTACTCTGAATGTGCGGTCAAAGAGGTGTTTTGCTGCATGAACATATCACAGAACCAGTTGACGCTGCTACTATAGGCAGCTAGGGTCCCCACTTGCTAACCAGTCGTGGCCGGTCTCCGAAGACTGACCTGTGGAGCGTGAGGCCGGACGACCGGCCGACGGGGGTGATGGACCGGTGCCGCAACATGCAGGAAACCGGGTGGTTCCCACCGTGAGCGTGCGCGACCCAGCTTTCCTGCACGCCAGCAACAGGGCGGTGTCTGCTCGCGGCGCGCCGATCGGCCGTCGCAGGTGGTATCGGAGCGATGTCTGTGGGCCACCGAGGATCGGGCAGGTCTGATCGTGGCACAGGGACCGAGCCGGGACACGGTGTCGTCGAGCAGCCGGCCTGTTCCCCTGCAGCTGCTGGATGCGATGATCCGGCCCTCATCGATTGCGGTGCTCGGTGCCTCGGCAAAGAAGTTCGCGTCTGCAAACCAGGCCGTTGCCAACCTCCGCGCCCACTCCTACCCAGGCCGTCTATACGTCATCCATCGAGAGGCCTCCAGCGTCGAAGGCCTAACCACCCTCGCGTCCGTTGACCAACTCCCTGCCGACTTGGACCTTGCCCTGGTGTCGCTGCCGGCACGTGGCGTAGTAGCGGCCTTGCGCCAGCTCGAGGAGATCGGCTGCCGTTCTGCCGTCGTCCCCTCCGCCGGCCTGACCGCTGAAGACAAGTCGGCGCTCCAAGACATCGCGCGACGGCAGAAGATGGCCATCCTCGGCCCGAACACCCTCGGCTTGCTCAACCTGACCGACGGTATCCCTCTGGTCTTCTGGGCAGGATGGTTTACAGAAGAGCAGCCCGGCCCCATCGGTCTCATCGCCCAGTCGGGCGGCGCCAGCACCGCCGTCGTCAAGTCGGTTGAGCGGGCCAGGTTCTCCAAGATCATCGCCAGCGGCAACGAGTGGGCGGTCGGAACCTCCGACTACCTTCGATGGCTGGCCCACGACCCGACCACCGAAGCCGTCGGCCTGATCCTTGAATCCGTCACCGACGTTCCCGGCTTCGTCGCGGCAGTCGAGGAGATGCGCGCCCAGCGCAAGCCGATCGTCGCTCTGCACGTCGGCCGTTCGAGTGCAGGGGCGGCAGCTACTACTGCCCACACCGCCGCTCTCATCGGGCGGCCGCAGGCATATCGGGCCTTCTTCTCAGATCTCGATCTACCCGTGGTCGACGACTACGACGAGATGGCGTCGGTGCTCGACGCTTTCGCCATCCGCTCGCTGCCCCGAGCCCGTGGTCGATCCATCGCCGTGGTCACCGAATCTGGAGGTATCTCCGCGCTCGCCGCCGACACGGCGCAGACCAAAGGTATCCAGCTGAGCGAGCTCCAAGAGGCGACGAAGGCAGCCTTGGTCGAGATCCTCCCCGGGTCCCACCCGCTGAATCCCTTCGACTCGGGCGGATCGGTGGCCTGGTCCAGCGAGACCTTCGCGGGCGCCATCCGGACGCTGGCACGAGACCCCAACGTCGACTCTGTGATGGTGATCCTCGATGCGCAGGCTACGTTGACCCCGGCCGAGCTGGAGCTCGAAGAGGACGATTTCCAGGGTGTTGCCGCCGCCGCGGCCGACATCCGCGACAAGCCGCTCGTTGTGGTCTCCTCCACAAGCCTGACGGCGACCCACCAGCACTGGCGGGACACCCTGGGAGAAACCACCCCGATGTTCAGGGGAATCGCCAACGGCCTCGTCGTCCTTCATAGCCTCGGGATGAACCGGGCCGCCATTCCCAACCGGAGCTCAGTCGGCCCGGCTCTCGACCGGCGGATGCTGGGCGAACTGCAGCAACGGGTCGCGGAAACGGAAGGGCCGTTGCCGGCGGACCTCACCGGACAGCTACTCGACCTCTATGGGTTCGACCGAGCGGCATCATCCATCGTGGGAACGCCCGAGGAGGCCGCGCGCTTCGCGGACCAGCACGGCTTCCCGGTCGTGCTCAAGACGGCCTCCCCGCAGATTGCTCATCGCAGCAACGTTGGGGGAGTGGTAGTCGGAATACGCGACCACGACAGTCTGCGAGCCGCCATGGGGGCGATCTCCGAACGCGTGGCCACCGTCCGGCCCGATGCTGCGGCTGCCGGATTCGAGATTCAGGAGCACGTCCAAGCCCCTCTCGAGGCCATGGTCGGGTTTGTCACCGACCCTGTCTTCGGCCCGGTGGTAACGGTGGGATTGGGCGGAGTGCTCGTCGAGATCCTCGGGGACAGCGCGTTTGCGCTGGCGCCTGTAGAGGAGGAGAAGGCCATGGAGCTCATCGCAGGCACACGGCTCGGGACCATTGCCCGTGGGTACCGCAATCTCATCAAGCCCACCGATCTTCGCCCGCTTGCCCGGGTGCTCATGAAGCTGTCGCTACTCGCGAGCGATTTCCAGGGCGTCCTCGCGGAGGGCGACCTCAACCCGGTTCTGATTCAGGAAGGGTCCGGAAGGGCACGGCTTGTGGATGCCCTACTGGTTGGCAGATCGCCCGGCGACCGGTCATCGGGCACCGAGGGGCCTGCCTCATCGGCGACATCCACCTAGTACGAGAGGGCACGTGTGACCAGCAGCGACAACACCCCCACCGGGATCGTGGCCAAGCTCGCGGACCTGCCATCGCTTCAGGGCCGCTCGCTGGTGGGCGACTGGATGGCAGTTGAGTTGGGCAAGATCAAGGAGTTCGAATCCGCCACCTATGTCGTCGACGAGGAATACGCCTTCCCACTCGAGGACTACCCCGCGGACCAGGTACAGGGACTGCAACTCCTCGGCCTGCTTCCACAGTTGCTGGCGAAAGCCCTCCGAGCCGACGTCAAGTCCACCTATGCCCTGGACTACGGCTTCGACAGGGTGCGGTATCTGACACTGGTTTCGGCCGGGCAGCGCCTGAGGCTGCACGGTGTCATTCGCGAGGTGAGACCCCGCGGTCAGGGATTCTTGATCCTGATCGATTGCACCGTTGAGCTCGAAGGGCACGAGAAGCCGGCCTTCGTCGCCGAGTGGCTGGCCCTCTGGCTTCCTACTACGGCGGCTCGTGCCGCAGGAGATTCATGAGAAGTCTTGATCTGGTCGTTGTCCACTGCAGGGAGGTAGTGAACCGTGCCCGAATCGAACCGACGCGCTTCTGAACCCCTGTGCTTCTCTCCGGCGGTGGAGCTTGCCGCTGCCATCAGACGGCGGGAGGTATCGCCCACTGAGGTGATCGACGCCACTTTCGAGCAGATCGAGCGGGTCAACCCGGCGGTGAACGCCTTCGTGACCCTGCTCCCCGACCAAGCTCGGGCGGCCGCACAGGCCGCCGCTTCGGCTGTGGCCAAAGGACCTGTGGAGAATCTCGGCCGCCTGCACGGCGTACCGATTGCCGTGAAGGATCTGACCCCCACCGCCGGAGTTCGCACCACTTTCGGGTCGGTCCACTTCGCTGATCATGTTCCCAGCGAAGATTCGCTGGCATGGGCGCGCCTCAAGGCCGAGGGCGCCATCCTCGTCGGCAAGACCACCACGCCCGAGTTCGGCTGGCTGGGGGTCACCGAAAGCCCACTGACCGGGGTCACCAACAACCCCTGGAAGCTCGACCGCACCGCCGGTGGGTCCAGTGGGGGCTCGGCTGTTGCGATTGCCACCGGGATGGCCGCTGTGGCCAACGGGAGCGATGGATCGGGGTCAATCAGGATCCCGGCATCCTTCTGTGGAGTGGTGGGCCTCAAGCCATCGGTAGGTCGCGTTCCCTACTACGGCGAAGAGGACGTCTACCAGGACACCGGATTCGTGGGGCCCCTGACCAGAACAGTCGCCGACGCCGCCCTCATGTTGAGTGTCATGGCCGGACCCGACGAACGGGAGCCGTACTCGGCCGGCCCGACGGAGGACTTCCTCGAGGCTTGCCGGCGCGTCGACTTGCGCGGCATCAGAATCGCGTTCTGTCCCGAACTCGGGGGCTTTCCCGTCGAAGCCGAGACAGCCCTGGGCGTGGCAAGTGCGGTGCGCTGGTACGAGGGGGACCTGGCGGCCAAGGTCGATGAGGTGGAGATCGACATCATCGACACGCTGGAACACATGCTCCGTTTCCACACGCCCTCGCTCGCCGTGTTCATCGAGGAACTGGAAGAGGAGAGAGGCCTGGATCTGTCGAAGTCGCACCCCGCGCTCCGCCACTACGTGGAGCAAGGCAAGCGTGTCTCCGGCATCGAGCATTTCAGGGCCACCATCCGGGAGCGGGGGCAGATCCACGAGCGCATCGCCGCGGTCTTTGGGGCCTACGACCTGCTGGTCACTCCGACGCTTCCGCTCACGGCCTTTCCCCACCCCGTACCTGACGGGGGCCCCCACGAGATCGCCGGGTGGAAGTGCCCCGACCCCGTCATCGGCTTCATGCCGTTCACCGAGCCTTTCAATATGACCGGGCATCCGGCGATCACGATTCCCTGCGGCTACGACAGCAGCGGACTGCCGATCGGCATGCAGATTGTCGGCCGGCACCGCGCTGATGCCGCAGTTCTCGCTGCTGCGGCAGCCTTCGAAGAGGCGAACCCATGGTCCGGGCGGCGACCGCCTCTGCTGGAGGAGACATGAGCCTGTATCTCCACGGCCTCGGGCGGACGCAGGCCGGGGCCTCGCCGCTGATCCCCGGGCTTCGTCAAGGTCTGTGACGGGAGAGGAAGAGACGGAAACGAGAGGGAGGGTATGGCAATGAGAGGGAAGACAACGCGACTATCGGGGATCCCGCGAGCCGGCCACGGCCTGGTGCTCGCTGTTGTGTTCGCGCTGGGTCTCGCTGTTGTGGGATGTGGTTCCGAAACAGCCACCACCACGACGACGAGCGGTGCAATCGAACTGACCGTCCAGACCCCGGCGCCCACGGGACCGGTTGACCTGGTCAATTGGAACCTGTCCAGCGGGGAACCCGCTTCGCTGGACTACGTCTATGCCTGGGATGCGGGATCGGCCAGCACGGTGCTGGCGAACCTGTGCGAGAGCCTCATGCGCCAGAACCCCGACGGGAGCATCGTGCCGGGTCTGGCCCAGTCGGTGTCGACCCCCGACGACACCACCTATGTGTACGACCTCCGCCCCGGGGTCACCTTCGCTGATGGGCAGCCGGTGACGGTGGATGACGTCGTGTTTAGCCTCAGCCGGCACCTGGACCCAGACGTTTTCTCCTACTGGGGCCTCATGTACGCCAATGTGGACAGCATCGAAGCCACATCGCCGACACAGGTCACCATCCACATGACGGCACCCGACGCCCTGTTCGGCTCGATGATGGCCCTTCCCGCTGGAGCTATTGCACAGCGGGCCTATGTGGAGGCGCAAGGCGCTGACTACGGGACCCCGGCCGGCGGGGTGATGTGCACCGGGCCGTACACCCTGAATGAGTGGGTTGCCGGCAAGAGCATCACCCTGGAGGCGAACCCCAACTACTGGGACACCAGCCTCGAGCCCAAGGTCGACACCTTCGTCTTCACTTTCCTGCGGGATCCGGCGACCATCACCAACGGTCTGCTGACGGGGTCCATCGACGGCACCTGGATGGCTCCCCTGTCGGGCTACCCCCAGCTCAAGGCAGCCACCAATGGAACCCTGTATGTGAACGTCGGCACGCGTGTCGGGATCATTCTGATGGCCAGCTTCGACGGAGCGCTCAGCGATCTACGGGTTCGCCAAGCTCTGCAAGCCGTGATCGACTACGACGGGATCGTGCGCGGGGTGCTCCAGGGACTCGGAGAGCCGGCTGCTGCCTTCCCTTCGCGGGCGACTTGGGGTTATGAGCGCGACGCCTTTGCTGCCGCGTATGCCGCCCTGCCCCCGGCGACTCAGAACCTGGAGGCAGCGGCCGCCTTGCTGGCAGAAGCCGGTGTCCCCAGCCAGCCGATCGTGCTGGCGGCAGATGCCGGAGATGAACTGGCGGTCAACACCGTGACCTCGATTCAGAACTCGGCACAGGGGATCGGGCTTCCTGTGGAGATCCGCACTTTCTCGACCAGTGACTTCCAGGTCCTGCTCTTCGATCCCAACTCCCGTCAGGGCATCGACGGCGTGTTCAGTTCGACGGCCACCGACATTGCCGATCCGCTCGAGCTCTACGCGCAAGGCCTGCCGGGTTCTCCGTACGACTGGACGGGCCTCGTTAACCCCGGGTTCAGCGATCCCATAACTCAGGCGGTGGGGGTCAGCGACCCGGTGCAGCGCGCCCAGCTGGTGATACAGGGGCAGGCTTCCTTCCAGGAGCAGGTTCAGATCCTGCCGATCTGGTACCTGTACGAGCGTCTGTTCATGAACGAGAGGATCACCGGCCCGGCCGTTTCTACGCTGGGCTACCTGTACTTCCCGTGGGCGGCCACGGTCGGAGCAGCTTGATCCGCTTCCTTTCTGCTCGGGCGTTGAGGCTGCTGGCAGTCTTACTCTTCGCCAGCCTGCTGATCTACTTGTCGGTCTACCTGGCGCCGGGAAGCCCTTTGGCGGTGCTATCCGGTGGCCGCAGCCTGACGCCCGAGCAGATAGAGGGGCTCAGCGCTCACTACGGGTTGGACGAACCCTTCCTGACCCGGTACGGCAACTGGCTTGTGGGGGTGTTCCGTGGAGACCTCGGGGACTCCCTCATCTACCGCCAGCCAGTATCGACACTGATCGCCCAGCGAACCGGCACCACCGCCCTGTTGGTGGGCTACTCCTCGCTGCTCATCGTGCTGGGTGGACTGACCCTGGGAGTGACCGCCGCCTTACGAGGCCGTCTCCTGGACGTTTCGATCGTGGCAACGACGGGGGCACTCGCCGCAGTACCCCCGTTCGTGGCCGCGGTGACTCTGGTGACGCTGTTCGCGGTGGGTCGATCCTGGTTCCCGGTCTTCGGCTCCGGGTCCGGCTTGGTGGACCAGTTATGGCATCTCACCCTCCCTGCCGTGGCCCTGGCTCTCGCCTCTATCGGGTTCATCGCCCGGGTGACGCGCACCTCGGTAATGGAGGAGCGGGGAAGGGAGCATGTGGTGATCGCCCAGGGCCGGGGCCTGCCGGGGTGGCGGGTTCTGCGTCGTCACATTCTGCGCAACTCGATGATCCCGGTGACCGCGGCGGTAGGCATCACCGTGCCCAGCCTCATTGCTGGTGCCGTGGTCATCGAGCAAGCATTCGGGCTGAACGGACTGGGCTCCCTGCTGGTGCAATCCGTTCTGAACAAGGATCTGGCGGTAGTCCAGGCAGTGATGCTGCTGCTGGTGGCCGCGTTCACCATCGTGAACATGAGCGTCGACCTCGTGCTACCCCTCCTGGATCCTCGGATGCGTGCCCGGAGTTGATGATGAGCACGTTTGCCACCCGGATTCAGTCCCTGAGCCGGGCATCGCGTTATGCCCGACGCGCCGGATGGCCCGCAATCGTCTCCGTATGCATTCTGCTGCTGGTGGTGATCATGGGTCTCGCTGCCCCGTGGCTGGCGCCGCAGAACCCGAATGAGGTGGACCTCGGATCCATCTACGCCTCTCCGTCGAGGCAGCATTGGCTCGGGACGGACGGGCTGGGACGCGATCTGGTGTCGAGGCTCATCTGGGGGGCTAGGACCAGTCTGTTGGGTCCGTTGTTGGTGGCCGGCGCAGCTGCCTTTCTGGGATCCGCAGTCGCTCTTGCGACGGCTTGGCGCCGCGGGCGCTTCGACACCGTAACGACGTCGCTGGTCGACACCATGCTGGGCTTCCCGGGCCTGCTGCTGGCCATCCTGTCGGTGGCGCTGTTCGGCAAGGGACTGCTTGCCCCGGTCGTGGCGCTGGCTATTGCCTACATGCCCTACTTCGCCCGGGTCACGAGATCCGCGGCACTGCGGGAGAGATCCCTGCCCTACGTCACGGCTCTGACCATCCAGGGCATGGGGGGTCTGAGAATCGCGCTGCGTCACATCCTTCCGAACATTCTGCCGCTGGTCCTCGCGCAGTCGGCGATGCTCTTCGCCTACGCGATGGTCGACCTGGCCGCCATTTCGTTCCTGGGCATGGGCGTTCAGCCTCCAACGGCGGACTGGGGGAGCATGGTGGCGGTAGGGCAGAGCGGCGTCCTGCAGGGCCACCCCATGCAATCGTTGACCGCCGGAGGATTGATCGTTGTCACTGTGGTGGCAGTCAACATCTTCGCCGAGGCCATTGCCGGACGGTCAGCACGGGGGCAGCACTGATGAGCCTTCTCGAAGTGCGCGACCTGTGCGTCTGGGTCCAGACCGAGGGCAAAGACCGCCAGGTGCTGCGCGACGTGGTACTGAGTGTGGCTCCTGGCGAGGCGCTGGGACTGGTGGGCGAGTCCGGAGCAGGCAAGTCCATGACGGCTCGGGCGGTCGGTCGCATGCTGCCCACCGGCGCAAGCGCCACCGGCGACATCCTGTTCGACGGCGCTTCCGTCCTCGCGATGACGGGTCGTGATCTCCGCGCCTTTCGGAGACGGGGCACGTCCTTCGTTGCCCAGAACCCCCTATCGGCGATCAACCCTGTGCACACCATCGGTGACTACCTGACCGAACCGCTGGTGGTGATCGCCGGCATGCGCCATAAGGCAGCCTCGGAGGCAGCTGTTGCCGCCCTGGCGGAAGTCGGGATCATGGACGGGCTGCGGGTGCTGGGTCAGTATCCCCACGAGCTCTCCGGGGGGATGCTGCAGCGGGTCATGATCTGCTCCTCGCTGCTTTCCGGAAGTCGGCTGATCGTGGCCGACGAGCCGACCGCCTCGCTCGACGTGACCACGCAGTCGCAGGTGATGGCCATCCTCGACGAACTACGGCGCGAACGGTCCCTGTCACTGCTCTTCATCTCCCACGATCTCGAGCTGGCTGCCGCGATCTGTGACCGCATCAGCGTGATGTACGCGGGCGAGATCGTCGAGTGCCAGAACGCTCGTGGCCTGCAAGCGGAACCTCGCCATCCGTACACCCGGGCGCTATTTGCGGCTCGGCCGACGATCGATGGCGCCAGTCACCGTCTGCCGGCGATCCCGGGTCGGGCAATAGCGGCGCATGAAGCCGGCGCGGGGTGCAGCTTTGCCAACCGCTGCCCCTACGTCGCGCCGCAGTGCAACACCGAGCATCCCCTCTTGACGGAGACCGACGGAGGCCAGGTGCGCTGCCTGCGCGCCGCTGAGATCGCTGCTCTACCTCTGCCCATGCGGTGTCCTCCATGACCGGCGGCACGATTCTCGAGGCGCGGGAAGTGCGGAAGGTGTTCCCGCTGCGAGGTGCCGCTCGACGCGGTCAGGAGCTGGTCGCCGTGGATGCGGTCTCCTTTGCTCTACCTCGTGGCGGTGCTTTGGCCATTGTCGGGGAATCGGGATCCGGGAAGACAACCCTCGCACGGATGATCGTCGGACTGGAGGCACCGACCTCGGGGGAGATCTGGTTCGACGGGAGCCCCCGCCAGTACTCCCGGCGAGCGGCGCACCGGCGGCAGCAGGCCCGGGAGATCCAGATGGTCTTCCAGGACCCGTACAGCTCGCTCGACCCACGCCAGTCGGCCACCCAATGCCTCGAAGAGCTACTCCGGCTTCACTTCACCTTCACGGCCGAGCAGATCGAGGAGCGCATCGCTGAGCTCGGCGGGCAGGTTGGCCTCGGTCAAGCGGAGATGAATGCCAAGCCCGAACGACTCTCAGGTGGGCAGCGGCAACGAGTGGCCATCGCCCGAGCTCTCGCGGTACAGCCGCAGGTGCTGGTGTTCGACGAAGCTCTCTCGGCGCTGGATGTGTCGGTCCAAGCGCAGCTGCTCAACACCCTCAGCGACATCAAGGACCGTAGCGATCTGACGTACGTTTTCGTGTCTCACGACTTGGCGGTGGTCCGTCAGATCACTGAGCAGGTGCTGGTAATGCAGCGGGGCCACGTAGTCGAAACGGGGGCGACGGCGCAGGTGCTCAGTGCTCCGCAGCACCCCTACACGCGACTTCTGCGCTCCAGCGTGCCGGGACCCGGCTGGCGGCCCAAGCGACTCGACCACGAACCGTCCTCCAGAGAGCCACAGGATCACGGGGAGGCGAATTGAGCACGGCAGTCACCGGTGGCGGACGACACCGCGCCCAAGAGATCGTCCCCATCTACCGCTTGATGAAGCCTGAGAGGACGGCCTCATGACGCTGGTCGGTCTTGCCAAGCGAGAGTATCTGGAAGGCTTCAGGCCCTCCGGCGAGGCTCCATTTGACCGCGATGAGTACACCGCCCGGCTGGATCGGATCAGGCAAGGGATGTCCCAGGCCGGCATCGACTGCCTGTTCCTGTCGTCTCCTGAATCCCTGCACTACGTGAGCGGCTACGCCTGCGAGTGGTATCAGGCCAACTCCCCGGCCACCTGGCTGCCGGCCTCCGGGATCGCCATTCATACCGACCACGATCGGTTCATTCACTTCGAGCACCTGCAAGAGGCCACGCTCTTGGCCCTCACGGCGATCTCGGAGGACGTCCGGCTAACCGAGGCGGAGGGGACTGCTCAGCAGGATTTCGTTGTCCAGCAACTTCAGGCGGCGGGATGGCTGTCAGGAACGGTGGGTCTCGAGAAGTGGTCCTACAGGCCTCCCCGGGGGGCCAGCGAGCTCTTCCAGCAGCGGCTGGAGGGGGCCGGATCCCGGGTGGTGGATGGCACAGACATCGTGCGCGCCGTTCGCAGGCACAAGTCCGCGCGGGAGCTGGACTACACCCGCGCCGCACAGCGCATCGCCGACGCCGGGATGCGCGCGGCTCGTGACACGATCGCGGCCGGGGTCACTGAACTTGAGGTGTACGGAGCGGTGGTGCACGCAATGGCAAGCGCCGGTGGAGAGGTTGCTGCGATTCCGTGCCCGGTTGTCTCTGGGCCGCGGGCGGCGACCGTGCACGGACTGGCCAGCCGCCGGGCCATGAGGCCGGGAGAGATCGTCAACATCGACCTGTGCGGCGTGTACAACCGCTACCACGCCAACATGGCGCGCTGTTTCTCGTTGGGTGAACCTGATCCCCTCGTGCGTGATCGGATCGAGGCGGTCTACGGCGCGGTAGCCGTGGCCGCAGATACGGTTGAGCCGAATCTTCCGGTCCGTCGGCTCCTGGATCGTCTGGAGGGTTACTACCGAGACGTTGGGCTGCTCGGCGAGGAGTGGTGGGTTGGGGGGTACGAGCTCGGGGTCGCCTTCCCTCCAGATTGGGTTGGCGGCTTCATCTACTCGCTCGGCGAGGATCCCGGCGATGAGGCGTTCACCCCCGGAGAGGTAGTGAACTTCGAGGCCAACTTCTATCTGCCGAAGCAGGCCGGCATCGCCTTCTGCATCAACACCCTGATCTTCGAGGAGCACGGCGCCGGTTTCATCAATGAGACACCTGCCCGACTGACCGTGATCGAGTAGAGCGCCGTCGGTCATCCGAGACCCAGCGGCAGGAACGAGAAGAGAGGAACAGGGTGACTGGCCGCGAAGCTCCCAGGCTCCGTATCGCCTGCCAGCAGATTGCCCCCGCGATCTGCCAGCAGGAGGAGAACAGAAGGACTGCCAAAGCGGCCATCTCCGAGGCCCTTGGCGTCGGGGCAGGACTCATCGTGCTGCCCGAGCTCGTCACGAGCGGTTACGTGTTCCGGGAATCGGACGAGGTGCGCTCGGAAGCGCTGGATCGTGCCGCAGGGGTCTTTGATGAGTGGAGGGAACTTGTCGCCCCGAGTGATGCTGTTGTTGTCGGTGGCTTCCCTGAACTGGCATCAGATGGAAGGGTCTACAACTCGGCGGCCGTTGTTGGTGCCACGGGCATCTTGGCCGTGTACCGGAAGATCCACCTCTGGGATAACGAGAAGCGATGGTTCACGCCGGGAGGCGACGTGCCGCCGGTCGTGCAGACACCCTTCGGCAAACTCGGGGTACTGGTCTGTTACGACCTGGAGTTCCCGGAGTCCGTTCGCGCGTTGGCTATCCGGGGGGCCGAGGTCATCGCGATCCCCACCAACTGGCCGCTGTGCCCACAGCCGGCCGGCGAGCGGCCCGCCGTCATGATCCATGCGATGTCTGCGGCCCGTCTCAGCAGGGTATGTGTCGCTTGCTGCGATCGGGTGGGTACCGAGAGAGGAACCGAGTGGACCGGCGGGTCGTGCATCGTCGACGTCGATGGCTGGGTCCTGGCCGAGCGCGCGAAGCGCGACAGCGGTCTCATCTCTGCAGAGGTTGATCTTGTCCGTGCCCGCGACAAGGCCCTGAACCGGCACAACGACGTGCTTCGCGATCGGCGCCCCGACCTCTATGGAGCGCTGACCGACAACGGGTGAGGTTGGCGGTAGAGGCCAGGCCGGTCTGAAGGGCCAAGGGCCTGGCCGAAGCCAGCTCGGGGGAAAGCAGAACGTTCGGCCTGGCGGGGAGGCTGATCCAGTCGGCAAGGGGGTCTCGGGCTGGTAGGCCGAGCACGCGAGAGACCTTGGTGCACGCGCAGGCACTCGCTCTGGCCCGCAACTGCGGCTAGCTGCTGCGGATGCGCTCGATGTACCACTCGAAGGTCTCGGTGAAGGTGCGGAATGCGGCCTCCGGGGCGATGCGGGTCAGAAGGATGCTCCTCGACCGGTTGATGTCGGCTTCGGAAAGGGAGATCTTCGGAATGGCATTGAGGCGCCGGGCGAGCTCTCTGCGGAGGGTCGCGTCATCGAAGACAGGCCTGTTCTGCATCATGCCGAACTGAACAGCGATCGTCCCTGTGGTCCAGATGGAGAAGGTCCAGTACTTGGTGTCGTCATGGTCGAGCTGGAAGAAGCAGGAGCCGAGCTTTGCACCGTTGCCCCACCAGAGGCGAAGACGCTGTTGCGCTGCCCAGTCCAGGAGCCGCCCGGCAACCGCGGCAGCCTCTTCCCCCTTGACGCTCCCGATCTCGGCCAGCAGCGACTCCCTGTCCCAGTCGCGCCGGGGACCCGCTGATCCTTTCCGTTGTTGGGCCTCTGCCGTCTGGCCGATCACCCGGGGCACCAGGGTGGTGAGCGCTTCTCCTGCGTAGCGACGGACCTCGACTCCAAGCATCTCAGCCGGGTCGGTCTGCTCGTTGAGGAACTCGATGATCCGCCGCAACTCCGGAGGGATCTCGTCGGCTACGAACACCATCCGGACTCGGCCCGACTGCAGATTGAGCTTCACCTGTTGCCAGAAGCGTTCGACGTCACCCTCTTCGCCGATAAGCTCCTGGACACGCTGCTCTGGGTCTACCTGTTCCCGTTCACACTGCATTTCGAAGCGGGCCCGCAGCTCGTCGATTGGCCAGTACACGACTCCATTGGCTGCGTAGTCGAGCATCTGCCCGACCACCTCACGCCGTACTCGGCTGTCGGTGCTGCGCTTGACTTCGACAAGGGTGGGTACAGCTTCCTGGTCGACGAATAGGTGATCCAGGGCCCAGCGGCCACCTCCGCCCTGGTGGTCGGGCACGCCCAGCTCACGCCGGATCAGAAGCCAGCGACGGGGGGCGGCACGGTTCATCTGGTCACCGGCCAAGAGGTCGGGGTAGTCAGCCAGGAGTGTCTGAAGGAGATCCTCGGAGTCGTAGGGCTCCTCCGACATGGGCAGCAGGTTCCCGCCCTCGTCGAGGATGAAGATGCGACCGGTCACGTTCACCTCCAGCCGGGTGGCACCCCTCGATTGGTCAGAATAACCCTGGCTTCTGCTGCCCGTTGGAGCGCGGGTCCCGCCCTTGTTGTGGACAGTGCTGCAGATAGTGGACCAAGGTGCGGACCCCTGCGGCGTTGGGGTTGAACTAGCTGAAGGAACCTCTTGGCCGGTCAAAGCAACCTCTAGGGTGTACGCCGGTGACCGGTTCGTGACGCCCGAGGAATTCTCGAAGCTGTACCCCAGCCTCTTCCACATGGCGGCCGAGGGCTCCTGGCAGCAGATCCGCCGACATGGGCTGCTGAGTACTTCGGCCGTTCTGGATCTACTTGGCGTCTCCGGCGCTCGCCGACGCCAGCTTGAGGAGGAGCCCCGTGCTGGGCTGGTTGTCCTAGAGGACGAAAGCGCTGGCCGGTTCGTCCTGCGGGATCAGAAGCCACTCCACCCCGGCAAGCTATCGCGTTGTCTTGTCGACATGACTGTGACCGAGTGGCTTCGTCTGCTGAACGGCAAGGTGTTCTTCTGGCCGACCCGGAGGCGGTGTGAGCAGTTGCTGACCGCCCGGGCCTACCGAGCCGGGGCGCACACGGTTGTTGAGGTGGATACCGCAAGCCTTCTGGAACGGCACGGCGGTCGCGTCAGTCTGTCTCCGATCAACACGGGAAGCGTTCTGTACAACCCGCCCGCGCGCGGTCGATTCACCTTCGTTCCGCTGGCGGAAGTCGCCATCGAGGATTGGCGCCGGCGGCGGCACGGGCATGAGGCCGTTGCGGAAGTCGCGGTGGACTGCGCAGTGCCTGATGTGACCGCGCTCGTCAGATCCGTCTATCGGGTGGAGCAGGGAGAGTGGACCAGGATCAGGGCGAGGTCTTCTGGGGTGTGACGAAGGCCCCGTCCTGACTGTCCACCGGGATTACGTCGCGGGCGGCCCTGTGCTGCCCTACATCTAGCACCGCATCCGGTTGGATAGCTCTACGTAGCTCGGAATCGGCCCCGGGAGAGCGGGACCTTACGCTTGGGCGGTCGGCCGAAGGACGGCCTGGTCGACATGCCCGGCGAAGGCTGTCCAGGCATCTATGACCTCGGAGACGAGGGCGCTGCGGAAGGGCCTCAGGTCCTTCCAATACTCCTGAGCCTCAGGCTCGGGAAAGGGCCGGTACGCGGCCCACCAGGAAGATGATGCCGGGAAGCTCACGGAGACTCGATGTGGGCGGACGAGATCGCCCAAGGTCGCGCGTATCGCCTTGCCCCGTGGGTGCTCCCAGTCGATCCGCAACCCCGATATGCGGTAGTCACCTCGAAACCCGGTCTTGTCCTTGCGCCACTCCAGGGCAACAGCAACCAGCGGCCCGCCAGGGGGGGAGCCCCAGGGTGTCTTGTAGAGACCCACGTTCGAGTAGCTGCCGTCGCGCACCCACACCTCTGCATCTGGGTCCAGGTCACCCGCAAGCTGGCTGAGGTCGTCGGCCAGCGATAGGTAGAAGCGGTGGGCGTCGCGTGCCGCGTCAGCAGCGACTGCGGCCCAGGTATCGATCAGCGCCTGATGCTTCAGGTAGAAGGCGACACGCTCATCCGCGATCTCGTTCATGTGAACGCAGCCTCCAGTGTCTTGAGGTAGTCGCTTGCGACCGTTGAGCCGGTGGGCTCTGCCTGATCGACTGCTGCGAGCGCGGCGTGCAGACAGGCTCCAAGCTGACGGTATGAGAGAGTTGCGAACGCGTCTGCGGCCTCCCCCGTGGCCGTCCTCGGCCTGGAGCCCCTCGGGGTGAGGAGTACGAAGCGTGCTCCTGGCTCCGTCCCAAATTGCTCGAACAGGCGGTCGCACTGTCGGAAGCCTTCCTGCGCATCCACCTTGTTCTCGATGATCAGGGTGAGGCGTTCTCCCCACACAATGATGTCGGCCCGGGTATCTCCTCGTGTTACCTCGCACTCGACGGAGCGGACTGCTGCCCGGAGCGGGTCCTGATCCGGGAAGCATGCATCGAGCACGCGGTCCAGCATCCCTGTTCCGAGACCATGCCGGGCCATCGGGTCCAGAAGCCATGCCAAGACCGCTGAGTGGTGAGTCTCGTTTCGGCGACGGCCCAGCACTCCGAGGAAGTCGGCTGGGCCGTGAACCCACTCCCCGCGGCTCGCAAGCTGGCGGTATTCGGCAGCACACTCAACGATGTGACCTTGCCAGACCCTCAGGGTTTCCCTTAGGAGGGCTACTTGTCTCTCGCGCCACGCCGACTCATGCCGTGCCCAGTCGGCAGCGATCAGGTCGAAGATGACGTGATCGAAGACTTGGAGCTTGCTGGCGTCGGTTATCGGCAAGCCTCCCAGTGGGAGCCTCTCCCAATCTAGGACCGCTACAGCGGACGTGTGGATCGTCAGTTCAGTCCTGGCGCACAAGGTGAGCGAGATGAAGGCATCCGTCGGCGAGCCTTCTCAACTCCTCTGCGTACTCCAGGTCCTCCACCCATCGCCGTGGCCACGCCTGGTCGCCCAGGTAGGCGCCGCTGAGGGCTCCGGTCATGGCGGCGACGGTGTCGGCGTCGTAGCCGCCGTTAGCTGCCAGGACCACCGCCTCCTCGGCGTCCTCCGGGATCTTGAGGAAGCACCACAGGGCGGCGGGCAGCGACTCCAGCACGAATGCCCCGTTGTGGAGGTAGGCGAAGGCCTCGTCCCGGTCGAGGTGGAGCAGGCCGGGCACCTCAGCTAGCCGATTGGCCAGGCGTACCGGCCCGTCATCGGCCTCGTCTCGACGCTCCGCGTGACCGGGGTCGGGCACGTCGGCCAGGATCCCTTCCAGGTTCCGCATGAGATCGCCGGCGTCGAGAGTCCCGGCGGGGTGGTGCAGCAGATAGGCGACTAGGAAGCCCACGGCGATGGTGCTGGCTACGGCCATGCCGTCGGCGTGGGTGATGACCGCCGACAGCGCTCCGTCGTGGCGGATGCCCTCGGGTGAGCGGGGGTGGAGCAGGCCGATGGGGGAGGCCCGCATCGCCGCTCCGTTTCCGGCCGAAGGCACTCCCGCCTGCCACCAGGGCATCCCGGCCCGCAGGTTGAGGCAGGCCTCGGTGCACGCCTGGCCCTTGCCACGCCCGTAGTCGAGCCAGTCGGCGAAGCGGCCGGCCAGATCGTGGGGGTCGAGGCCGCCTCGGGCGACGATTGAATGGGCCAGGCACATGGTCATCTGGGTGTCGTCGGTGATCGTCCCCCTCGGGCCGCCCTGCCAGCCATACCACGGCTGGAAGTCGCGCAGCACGCCGAAGCGTTGCCTGATTAGGGCAGGAGGCCTGCCCTCGGCGGGTCGGCCCAGAGCGTCGCCGATGGCCACCCCCAGCAGAGCGCCCCGGTAGGCGGAGGGGTAGTCGACGCCGGCTTGGAGGTCGAGGGCGCAGGCGCCTCCTTGCCATGGGGGAGGCAGGAGTCCCCGGGCGGTCAGGTGGGCGAGCCCGTCATCCATGCTGCGCTCCGGTGTCGAGGTGGGCCGCAGCCAGGGCCAGCCGGATGAGGTCGTCGGCCTGGTAGCCGGGCCACCCGTGGATGAGGGCCCGCCACTCCTCGGGAACGGTTGACGCTCCCCACCGCGCGCCGAGCAGGGCTCCGGCGATTGCGGCGACGGTGTCGGTGTCGTCGCCGATGCGCACTGCCGCTACCAAGGTGTCGGCCAGATGCCGGCAGGGCGCATCCTCCGGCACCGGGGTGTGGCGGACAGCCGACCAGGCGCCCTGCAGGGCGGTGACCACGTACCCGTTGGGTTTGAAGCCCGAAGGCGGCTCAGCCTCAGCCTGTCGGATCAGATTGGCCCACCGGTCGCGCCGCTCGGCAGGCAGCCACTCCAGGCCACCGGCCAACTCGAATCCACCATCGCGCACCGCCCGGTCGATGGCCAGGCACCACAGCACGCAAGCGTCGCCGCAATCGGGATGGGCGTGGGTCAGATCGGAGATCTCCCGAGCCGCCCCGGCGATGCCGTCGGCGTCGCCCAGGAAGGCCAGGGCGACCGGGCCGGTGCGCATCAGGCTGCCGTTGCCGGCGGCACCCGGGTTCCTCTGATGATGGCGCCGGGCCGAATCGGCCAGGTTCTCCGGCGATGCGGCCCCGCCGAGGGCGGCGGATGTCTGGCTGCCCACATCCCGGGGATGCCCGGCGTACCAGTGGAGGAACCGGCGGGCCACCTCCACCGCATCCAGCCGCCCGGTGGCCGCCGACTCAGCGATGCAGATGGCCATCTGGGTGTCGTCGGTCCACTCGCCCGGCTCCCAGCCGAACGCCCCACCGCCCTTCATGCGGATGGGCGTATCCGGCGGGGGAGTGGTGAACTCGTACCCGGCTCCCAGGGCATCGCCGGCCGCCTGGCCGAGGAGAACACCGGCGACACGGTCCACCGAGAAGGAGGCCATCAGCAGGCCTACCCCGTCTCCGACCCGGGAGCGAACAGGTCGGCCAGCAGCCGGAACAGGCTGCTCCAGCGGAAGGCGTAGCCGACGGCCCCCAGGCGGAGCGCCTCCACCTTGTTCTCGTCGGCGTGCTGCCCGCTGGCGAACACCAGGGCGGGCACGGGCAGTCCCATCCGGCGCACCTCGGTGAGCACCTGCTCTCCCACCGACTCGTACGGCGGCGGCGCTTGCCCGTACCCCCAGTGGGTGATGAGCAGATCCCACGGCCGCTCGGCGAAGGCGGCGAAGCCCTCGGCGGCGGTGGGCACCTGGAGGATGGCGGTGCGGCCGCCGGCGAGACGGGCGGCGTCCTCCAGCAGCCGCATGCCGTGCTCCACGTCGCTGGAGTAGTCGTTCGGGTCGACCCACAGGATGCGCTTGCCGCCGATCACCCGGCCCAGCTGGGCCACCGGATTGGTCCGCTCGT
>Ga0209164_1002325_pt1 | contig 20599 bp, 19 predicted proteins | sample MTBNYHSulfiMetaG_FD_187458 | JGI IMG/M metagenome (GOLD analysis project Ga0209164, IMG submission 187458) | Enrichment culture microbial communities from rom New York Harbor, USA that are MTBE-degrading - MTBE-NYH (New York Harbor Sulfidogenic)... | ecosystem: Environmental > Aquatic > Marine >... | reverse complement strand
GAAGAGGTTGAACTTAACCATCTTTACCGAGCACTAGATGTATTACAGCAGCACAAAGAAGAAATAGAGGAAGAGATATTCCACAATAGCAGAACTCTATTCAACATGGAAGTGGATATAGTCTATTACGATGTGACCACCTTCTACTTTGAGAGCACAAAGAACGATGGAGAACTGAAAGAATTTGGATATAGCAAAGATGGAAAGTTGAACAGGGTACAGGTAGTAATGGGACTGTTTGTAGATACAGAAGGAAGACCGATCGGATACGAACTGTTCAAAGGCAATGTATTTGACAGCAAGACATTGAAGAAGTCTTTAGAGACATTGTCAGAGAGGTTCTCGATCAGGAAGGTTGTAATAGTTGCAGACAGGGGTATGAACAGCAAAGAAAACCTTGAGATGATCAAAGACAAGGGATTTGGTTACGTCTTTGCGAGCAAACTCAGAAGTATGCCGCAACAAGTGATAGAGCAAGTTCTCGATCAAGAGGGATACATACGGATTAATGAAGAGGAAGGATCGTTCAAATACAAGGTATTAGAATATGACAACAAACTCACTAAAGGGAAAGGCAGTCTTGAAGAAAGACTTATCGTTACCTATTCAGACAAAAGGGCAAGAAAAGACGCTGCAGACAGACAGAGGATGCTGGACAAAGCATCCAAGCTCTTAGCACAACCATCGAAGATCGATGCCGCGAACAAGCGTGGAGGAAAGAAATATCTCAAACAGATAAACGCAGACAATGCCAGGTGGGTTCTGGATAAAGATGCGATAGATAAATCCAGCAGGCTAGATGGATACTATGCTATCCAGACAAGTGAGAAGAAGGTTGATCCAAGAACGATCCTATCCAAGCATCATGATTTATGGAAGATAGAAGAATCCTTTAGGATAATGAAGAGCAATCTTGAAGTGAGACCGATGTTCCACTGGACACCAAGAAGAATAAAGGGTCATTTCGTTGTATGTTTCCTTGCTTTTTTGGTGCAAAGAGAGCTTGAGTTCAGAATGAGAAAGAAAGGAATACACACTTCAACCCAGGAGATACAACGAGCGATAAACTCACTCAAAGTGATGAAGTTCAGCCATGGTGAGCAAAGTTATTACATGAAAGCCAAATCACTTCCCCTTTCCTCGAAGATTCTTTCATTAATGAAGATAACACAACCCAACAAGGTAACTCCTCAAGAAGAACTCGCTCTCTGAACACAGAGTTTGTAGTGGCAATATTCTTGGTTTCTGAAAATGCTTTGGCTTGTTCAGCAGTTTTCAGAAGATTAAGTGATAAACTCAAGTGACCTCGAGGTTAGTGCCGAAGGTACAGGGCCTCGTTTTGCGATTGTTGCCTCTTTCTTCTCTAAAACTCGACCGTCTAAAGAGACAATCTCTCCCGTTGTACTGTCCGCCCAGCCGATGAGCCTTTTGAGTGTGACTGTTTCTTCTCTTTATCCCAGTAAGAGAATATTCTTAAGCATATGCAATCCCTGATTGGCGGTCGTCTGATAGACTATGGCAGCCACTCTACCGCGGTTTGTGGTTATGCATAATTAAGCCCATAACGATGATGTTGGGAAAGAAAAAATGACAGAAAGCCAATCTCTCTAAGTGGTTCTGGCTTCTTTTATTATCACTGGTTATGAGTGCGCGAGAATCCTGGATCAAATTCTCGGACCTCTTGACGAACTTCCCGTCCAAGTCATATGCAATACATTGTTCCTTGCCCTCATCCTCTGGAAACAGAAGATGCATTCAAACTCGTCCGGGGAAAACTATTCAGAAATCCCTGAAACTATTGAGTTAATGGAAGCTCTCCAGGTATTCCAGGAAAGCTCTCTCTCATATTTCTCTTTTGAAGAAACGACAAGCTTCTCATAATTGCAGAGGCTTTTCTCGATAAGTTCAGAGTAGTCACTGCCTTTCGCTTCCATAGGTAGTCTGTAACCATTAACACCGTTTTGGACTACTGAAGAAACCCCACCAGTATCGGTTGTTATAACAGGCAAACCAAAGGCGGCCGCCTCCGAAAAAGCGACTCCAAAAGCCTCGGCTCTCGTGGGCAAAAGCATGAAATCGCAGTTCTGATAAAGCTCTCGAAGTTTATCCCTATGCTCTTTCCTGTTCTTATCAATTAGGGGATAAACCTCAGAAATCACATCACGGAATTCTTCCGGCGGCTTTGTACCGGCAACAACAAGAGTGGCCTTTATTCCCTTCTTTCTCAAGTCCCTCACTGTCTCTGCCGCATAATCCCCGCCCTTTCTCGACCAGCTCAATCCAAAGAAAAGCAGCCTAAGCTCTCTATTAAGCTTTCTCTGCTTCACAACTTCTAGAGAAGGTATATCATCCATGTAGGCTCCAAGAGGCACAACACTGACTTTACTCTCTGGAATTCCGTATAACTCAATCGCAGACTTCTTTGCCCACTCTGAAGTCAAAACAATTGCGGATGCCTTTGAAAGCGCAAGAGTATCTATTTCATTCCCGTCATTCAGTCCCCGTTTTGAAAGGTTGGAAAACTTTGGATAATAAGATGCCATTGCCCCGAAAACCGCATCCGAAAGATAAATAACGGGTTTACTCTGATTCAAAAAAGCAAGGGCCGTACTGGCAAACCTCACAAACACAAGATCATACTCCATGACCTTGAGTCGTTTGCCCAGAGCCTTTCCTATGGCCTTTGAAGCATAGACACTCCTGATCCAGGGATAAGACTTCCCCTTTGCCATATAGAAACGACTCAAGAAACTCGCTCTGTAACTCCTTACTCCAAGCTCATTATATATAACCGGTCTAATATCATAATCCTTGCATAGACTCTTATAAACATAATGAGACCTAGAACCAGGGTTTTCAGGATTATCGTCTGTCACAAAAACCATTACTTCATTCATAACTCTCTCCGTCCTGCTTCATAACAGAGCTGCCCTCTTTTTCGAACAAAAATGGAATATTCGTCAACCCTTGTCCTTCCATATAAGAGATAACCTCTTCCCTTCTCTCCAGCTCGTCACAGAAAACAATAACAAAACCGCCAACCTTACCTCCGGGAATCTGGGAATAACAACCAATAGATCTGAGCTTCTCTATAAGAACATTAGCCTTCTCATCATAAAAATTCCCCGGAAGTTTGACCTTCAAATCCTGCTGCCTCTGAAAAAGCACTCCAAAAGCTTCAAATGCTTCCTGTTTCAAAACCTCGGCAATTTCGTAACCCGTCTTCTTAATCTTATGCAAAATCGGAGCTGCAGAAGTCATATCATCTTGAAGCTTATTAAGGGAATCATTAGTCTTCGAACTCTTGCCAGAATAAAAAAGCAGCAATCTATCCTGAAGATAATACCAGCCTTCCTTACTAAGCCTTATCTGATGAAACTTTACACTTGCCCCATCATATATGATCTCCTTGAGTCCCCCTAGAGCTGTTATTGAAGGATCGTGATCTCCGCAGGCTCCCCTCAGGACATCTATCTCAATCTCTGCCGCTTCATGGGCGAGCCTCTGTTGTGAAACCAGCTTCCCGGTATAGCCATAAAGAGCGTTAAGAACTCCTACCCCAAGAGCTCCGGAAGAACCAAGACCGCTTTCACCTGGAAGATCAGAAATAACATGAAGGCTTAATGGTTCTTGTTCAAGTCCAATCTTCCTGAGGCACTCTCGGATGATCTCATGCTTAACAGACTCAACATAATCAGCCTGCTCTATTTTGTTTAGATAAGTAAGATGAAACCCCTTTCCAGAATGCCTCTCAACATATACTCTTATATACTTATTTATGCAAATGCTAACGGTGACTCCGCCATACTTTTCGGAATAAGGCCTTAAATCGGTCAACCCACCTGCAAAAGGTAAACGCAAAGGTGTCTTTGAGATAATCTTCACCTTATCATCTCCAGAATTGCCGCAGCAACTTCAACTATGTTCTCTTCAGCAGAAGGCTCCGTTCCTCCAAGGTGAATCCAGCGGTCCGTCTTAATATATCCAATGGGAATGCCTTTTTCAATAGCCTTCTGAAAACCCAATAGCATCCTATGTTCATCCGTTTTGTCTTCAAGCATGAGGCCGATTACTTTCGGAGAAACCTTCCACAAGCCAACATCGACAAAATCACTGTTGCCCTGCCAGGCACGGCTTATCTGGTTTCCTGAAATGTCGACCCGCTCATTATGTTTGAACTGGCAAACATGTCTGCAAATGGAAAGCAGATTATCCGGTTCAAGAGAACAGATCTCTCCAAACATCTGCTGAGTGACGAGCATGTCTCCCAGCCATACAACAACAGGCTCTTCGAAACTAAAGACACTATTAGCAAGAAAGACCGCATGCCCCGTACCCTTTGGATTCGTTTGAACTACATACTCTACAGGAACTCCCTGATATTCACTCCCAAAATAATCCATGACCTGCTCTTTCTTATAACCCACAACAAAAATGAACCTGTCTACATTACATTCGGCCTTGAGCAGGTTAATCAGAGAAAATTCAACAAAAGGTTTGCCGCAAAACGGATACATCGACTTCTGCAGATACCTGTTAATCTTTCCGAGTCTAGTACCCTGTCCTGCCATAAGGACAACAAAATCCACAATAACCACCCTTAAAATAAGACTATAAAAACATTCTAGCAAAAAAAACCTAAGTGAAGGTCTTCTTCTAACAAAATGGACGATGAGTTCAAATGGTAATGAGCGAGGGGACTTCTGTAAGGTTTTGAGTTCGAAACAAAGCCTTTTGCATTATTGGTTGCAGTGCTTTCGAAAAACTCCATACTGAAGCTATCTAGAAGAATAGCGATGGAATCGGGAGTAAGCTTCGCACAAGACCGCGAAGATCCTCAAACGAAGGTCTGTATGTAAGAGATAGAAATCAGACCGTGACAAGTGACTTTGAAGCTGGTCGAGCCTTCGGTTTTTCTCCAATAATTCCGACCGTATCATAGATGGTCTTGGTATCAGACCCTATCAATTCTCAAGCGACTACCCATAGGAAATCTGTCTTCTTACGAAGCCATGACTTCTCGAAGCGATATCTCTCGATCTTCTCAACACTCTCACAAAAACCATGCAAGCCACGAGTTTTGGAATTCCAATAACTTCGACGGATGTAGGAGAAACCTCGGAGCTCGTTGCTGATAACACTTGAGTCTGGTTCAGCAGGATTGTTCTTATGGAGATGATGTGAACCTCTATATGAGGCCTAACAGAAGGCGAGAAATATCGATTTCGGAAAGTCAGTTAGGTAGCTTGGGAAAGTAAAGTTAATGCAGAGAAGGACTTCAAGAGTTTCAAAGAGAGATATCTGAGATTCTTGAAGAAATTGAAATCACCAAAACTATCGCGAGCAAGAGAATGCTTCTGCTCGATAGCTTCGTCTTCAAGATATGCAAGAAGGGACTATATGTAATTAAGAGAGCGGCACACTGAGGCATTTGCCCTCAAATCATCAACTGCCCTGCTCGCATTATCCAGAGCCTGATTCGAAATCAGAAGGCTGAACTTTCTATCATCGATTAGTTTTTCAACAATCTTCTGTAGCTCTTGAAAATCATTGTAAAGAAGCGTACCGGGGGGTGCCGTTCCTTCAAAGTATTTGTAGGGAATAATCAGAGGTAATCCGGCCGAAAAAGCGTCTCCAGGATTGCCAGATATTTTGAATTTGCCGTATGGAGGCATTTCAGAGACCGGAGCGATAATGAAGTCCGTCTTGCTTATCCAGTACTCGAATTCATCTTCTGAAATGCGCTGATTGAAGGTTCTGATCGCATCTCTTATGCCAGAGTTATCTACAAGGTTCTTGACTCTAGAGTCAGCAGATTCCCCAAGCAAGACTAACTCAAATCTTCGGGGATCAATGTGCTCAAACAACTTCAGAACTGAGATGTAGTCTCTTCTATGCAGATCGACTTTTCCTGTGACTGCAAAGACCATTTTCTTACCAGGGTCTGTGATGTCAATAATCCTTCTTCGCCTTGACGTTACCACACCAAGATCTATTGGCTTAGCGGAGAACACGAGTCTTGCTTTCGAGTTGCTGGGTGTCACTACTTGACTACCAAAAACATAATATCCTGCCACGGACGATGCTATCATTTTCAACGTCTTTCTTCTATAAGTTACGACCATTGCAGACAGAGCAGACGACAATGAAGAGGGGAGATGCTTCTTCCTAAAGCGATTCTTAAGCGGCAGTCTGTAGAATCTCTTCAAGTCTTGGTCAACTTCATCTGGAAAGCCAGACATGAAGAAATACGAATTATGCACTCCTACAAGCACCTTAAGCTTTCTTGCGTTCAACGGTTCCACAAGGTTCCTGCGAAGCAGATGACATAAGTCGCATTCCACCGTATTGATCAATACAAGATCGTTTCGCTCAGAAACGGCAAACACGGCTTGCCGGACATCTTCGATGACTCTTTTGAAGCTTTTTGCACTCTTGATTAGTCTGTTTCTTTCTGGCTCTTCAGTTTTGACCTCATGCCATTCAACGTCTTCTTGAAAAAAGGAACTCTGCATCACGTTCCTCTTCACGTGATCTGAAGATATCACATGAAGTTCAAGATCCTCACAACTCCTAAGAGATTGAACAACTGAAAGCAAACACATCTCATGCCCAAATAACTCAACAACAAACGCTCTCCTCAACATCAATCACGCTCTTTGTGAAAGACAGTACTACCAACCTCACAATCATGCTTACTAATGGGACATGCAGAGTTAACATCTATTGGTATTATATAACTAACGTGTATAATAAATAAAACTGAATACATAAATGCTTTATCAATGGTAATAACTTCCCCGACTTCAAACTCTCGACACTAAAAGTATCTCACACACAAGATCATTAAACAAAATTACATTACACTCAACTGCTGATAGGTGAAGGAGAAAGACTTTCCAAAGAAACCAAGTTCACCGAGTAGCCATTGTGAGGGAGAAACACTCTCATGAATGCCGATTGACACGGATGGGGAATATTAGTACAACCGGCTTTTGCAAATCGAAATCATTGAAACTAAGCTAGTCACAAGAAATACATTGCAAAGTTTTGCGATAACAACTATTCTACAAATTTCATCAGCTGTTTTGAATTCACTCTGTTAATTATTGATTAGCAAGAAACCCCTAGAGATATGCAGGTGGGCAGGGGAACTCCTAGCATCAAGCGATAATCATCAATTGCTTTCTGATGTCGAAACGACCAATTTGGCAGGCTGGAGGCCGCGTTCAATTGCTTGAACGATATTCATCAGTTAATGTGTCGTTGAATCAGCCATATCCGATTTGAATCAATGATGAAGTCGATTCGATTCCTACGAAGTGTTCGATCACAAAACTTCTGATTGGCTCGACAAGGTAAGAAAATTCGATCTCATAATCTGGTCGCTCGATTCTGGTCCATGGGAGCATGAAGAGATCAAGAGGAAGATAAGCATTATCGAAAACAACCCGGGCATAAGATCCTTCCCATGCATTCATGAGACGATGCTATATGACAACAAGCTGATGGAGGTTGAGCTTCTTAAGCTATACGAACTTCCAGTAGCAGAGACTTTCATTTCCCACAGCTACAAAGAGATAGAAGAGACGATTCACGTGCTTACCTATCCTCGGGTTTCAAAAATGAGTAAAGGGTCGACTTCAGAGGAGGTTTCACTAATAGAGAATCCGGAGGCTGCAATAAAGATAGCAAATAGCAGCTTCTCAAGATATGGTCGAAGATCTCATTGGCCCTGCGTTAGACATAATCCTTCTGTCTACTTTCAAAGATTCATTGCAGGAGAGAAATATGACCTCCGAATAATTGTATCGGCGAACATTATAACTGGCTATTTTAGGGATTGCCCTGATCGTGATTTTAGAGCTTCAGGGGGTCATTAGACAAGAAAAGATGATATTCCAGAGAAAGCAATCCAAGTTGCGCACAAAGTCTTCTGTGATCTCTCTGGTTCTTCTATGGCAGTAGATATGACGGAATACAACGCAGGAGACTACAAGATTATCGAACTATCTCAGTTCACTTGGAGCAGAACGCCGGTTAGAATGGCAGTTAATGGATATCCTGGATTCTACTTACTTCACAAGGACGGGAGACTTGAGTTTAAGCACGGGATGTTCTGGAATGAAGCTGAAATATTAAGAGCATACTTCGAGATGAACTATCTCTCCAAACCCGAGATTTGGAAAAAAGCGAACATTCTTCCCGCGATTGAAAAAGGCAAGTTGTATAAGGATCTCAGTGCCTGCAAATGAGATAAGCTATTTAAGAACCTACATATCTAGATTCTAAGAAGCCGCAGCGTCCCTCGCACTTTAGAGCCAAGCGTTTCTTTTGCAAACACCAACACGATTCAACAGGCGCGGTTGCTTAACTGGAATCGGCCTCTATTTCACAAAAGTCTGCTGAGGGAAATCTCCATCCCAGGTGTACCCCGCTGCCGTGACGTCTGTGACCACGGTCGAATAGGTACCAGACGGAGCATTTACAACAGTGAATTTCGCAACTCCCGAAGTATCTGTTGTGATCGTTCCGACAAAGTACGGGGAGCTACCGTTATTGAGATAAACCTCTATCGAAACACTTGCTCCGCCGACAACCGGGTCCAGCTGAACTGAAACATACATATGCTTGGCATTCCTGCTCAAAGAGTAGTCGATGCTTGCGACTGTTATTGTACCGGGTTCGGGATCAGTGTCCGAAGCGGGAGGAGTAGTTCCAGAAGCCGCCTGAACGGCGAGATCAGCCCTTACCAGTCCGTATCCCTGATGCTCCTGTTTCAGCCCCAGATTCTCTGCCGTTTGCTGAAGAATCGATCTAACATCAGCGTTTGAAAGATCGGAGTTTGCCGCAAGAACAAGAGCAGCCACTCCCGCGACATGAGGCGAGGCCATAGAGGTTCCACTGTAATAGGCATAACCATCGCCAGGAATAGTGCTAAGAATGCTCACACCAGGGGCAATCAGTTCTACATCCGGACCGGTGCTGGAGAAAGTGGCCCTCGCATCGTTCGAATCGGAAGCCGCGACAGCAATAACAGAAGCGTATCCTCCGGGATATTCAACGGTGTCCCTATTTCCAGGTCTGTTGCCGCTGTTCCCTGCCGCAGCCACGATCAATACATCCGCCTCGTACGCCGCATTGCACGCATCCTCGAGCGATTGCACATCGCTCGTAGTACCCAGACTCATGTTGATGATGTCGATGTCGTTATCTATTGCCCACTGAATTCCAGCGATAATCCAGTCAAGATAACCGCTTCCTGTTGCGTCGAGGACCTTAACAGCATAAAGAGATGCAGAAGGCGCAACACCGTATACTCCGATACTATTGGAGTAAATCGCTGCAACAGTTCCCGAAACATGAGTTCCGTGGCCGTTGTCATCGAAATACGAACCTTTACCTGTGAAGTCCTCCCCACCGGCTACCCTACCAGCCAGATCTGCATGCCTTTCATCGATTCCCGTGTCCAATATTGCAACGTTAACTCCGGATCCTGTTGATGTGCCCCATGTTGTAAATTCGAAGGACTCGTCTCCAAAGATCCTATCCATACCCCATAAAGGCTGCTCTTCAAGAGCATGAAGTTCTATGTTCGGTTCGATATAGACTACATGAGGATTTCTTAACAAACCGTCAATCGCCTCAACGGGAATCTTTGCAGACAACGCCTTGATGAATCCGAATTCCGCATAGACCTCGCCGCCGAACGCCTTGACAAGAGCCTTGTCGGGCAGACCCGAGAAACCGATAATAACCCTCGCTTGCCCATCCACAGCCTGCAATGACCAGTCAACAACAGCAGAATTCGGCTCAATTGCTTTCACACATCCAGAAACCAAAAACGCGACGACCAGAGCAACTAAAGCTATTGATAATCCGATCTTCCTCTTCACATCCTCACCCCCAGAATCGTTTTTCGCCATAGTATACAACTAATTCTCAGGAATCCGTAATGAACATCAAGAGTCGATCGTATGAACTATCCAGCTCAAGTAACTCTGAAGATAATAGTAGAAAGAATCGAATTATGGAGCCCTCATGCGGCGTCTTATTCAATCAGGAGAAAAGAACGCTCCACAAAAACGCTAGCCGCTTAAGAACGAAAGTTCTCTCATCGCTGTGAAGATAGCGTTATCCGTCAACTTCCCCCCGTCCTCCGAATAGCCCACAAATAAGCCATCTGCATGATTAAGCGAAAATAGGGACTGAGCGGCACCTATGTCCCACTTTTTGCGAGAGACAGAGACCCTGGAACAAACCATGCTAAGATGACGTTAAAGGGTTGCCATCGAGCAATAGCCTTGTAATGTCATCCCGTAGCACTTTTATACGGAACCTCGTCTCTTCTGTCTCGCACTCTCTCCTTTTCTCTCATCTTATTGCTCATTCGAATGGCGGGTTCATGTTCCTGGACAGGGGCAACCAAGGACGGTTCTTTCCACTCTGCAACAAACAAAGTCATTACTACCATGCAATAATGGAATCCCTATTTGTTTATCTGCAGTTTCCTCTCCACTTTTTGGGCCATGAGATGCAATGATATAATTTTTGTGAGGTGAGAACTGATGCAGAGTCTTGATAAGATTCTAAGCGTGCTGAAAGACGAAATGCCTTACTTCAGAATGCGCTATCAAATCGAATCGCTGAGAGTCTTCGGTTCTTATGCCCGTGGTGAGCAGAGCAAAGAAAGCGATCTAGATCTCCTTGTTCGCTTTGAAGAAAATGCGAACCTAACGCTGATTGATTACATCGACCTCAGAAATGAGCTGTCGAGCCTTTTGTCAGTAAAGATAGATCTTGTTGACGAAAGCACTTTAAAACCTCTAATCGGAGAACATATTCTAAGAGAGGCCATTGAAATTTGAAGCGCATATACTCAGACTTTCTTAATGACATAATAGCTGAAATCGATCTTATTTTCGATTTCTGTAAGGAAGTCAAGAACGCTTCCGAATTTATGAATGACAAAAAACTGTCAGGGCAACAATCAGAAGCCTCGAGATAATCGACGAGGCAGTCAAAGAACTACCGAAAGAAATAACCGACAACTACCCCGAGATCCCCTGGAGAAGCATTGCGGGAATGAGAGACATACTAACTCATGAATACTTCGGGGTGAACATGAATCTTGTCTGGAACACGATTCAAAAAGAGTTACTGCCTTTAAGAACTGCCGCCCAAAAGATAATTGACGACTGAAGTACGTTCTAGTATATCGATATGTTATCTCCGTGGCAGTGCAAATATAACCGTGAAATAGAATCTTCTAATACAGCAAAAAGCATTTTGACTTGGAACCGTCAGTCTTCTTGCGCAGGCCAGTTGCGATGGAAAGGATACTAAACATCCTGAACGAGGTTTGTGCGACCGAAATGTGAATAAGGGTGTCCCTATTCACTAATCAGCCCGCCGCTGATCACCTGAATGAGCCTGGAATGAAAAATGGGCTACTCCGCCCGATGATGCTCTTGATCGCAGGCGGAAAAGAAGATCAAGGATTGCATATTGGGAGGAGATGATGAGCATACGCACGGAATCAGAGATGATGGAACTGATTTTGAACTTCGCCAAAAACGATCAACGAGTCCGGGTGGTGGGGATGGAAGGCTCCCGGACAAATATAAATGCGCCCAAAGACCGGTTTCAGGACTATGATATATCATATCTTGTCACGGATCTGGAGTCCTTTAGAAAGGATGATGTCTGGCTTGACTATTTTGGCGAACGGATTATCATGCAAAAGCCGGAAGCAATGTCCTTGTTCCCTCCGCAGCTTGGTAACTGGTTTTCATATTTGATACTTTTTACCGATGGAAACCGGATTGACTTAAAGCTTATCCCTCTTGACGAACTTGATTTATACTTGTCCAGCGACAAGCTCCTGAACGTTCTTATAGATAAAGACGGACGGGTTGCTACTCCTCCGATCCCCACCGATCGCGATTACCATGTCAAAAGACCCACACCGGAATTCTTTGATGACAGCTGCAACGAGTTTTGGTGGGTATCGACTTATGTGGCCAAAGGCTTATGCCGTAATGAAATTCTATATGCCGCGGAGCATCTGAACCTCTATGTGCGGCCTAATCTTCTGCGGATGCTTGCTTGGAAAGTCGGGCTCGAGACTGGGTTTTCGTTGAGTGTCGGAAAATCCTATAAATATCTTGGCAAATATCTCTCAATAGATTTGTGGGATCGACTAATGGTTACTTACCGGAATAGTAGTTGTGAAGAGATATGGCAAGCTCTCTTCGCTTGTCAAGAACTGTTCAGGGAAACTGCCGGATATGTGGCGGAGATGCTGGGATATACCTATCCTGATTATGACAGGAAGGTAACCACTTATCTGAAAAAGCTGTTTGAAGACTGTGTCCAATAAACAGGCTGGGGAAGAAATAAGTCAAAAGAAAAGGGACTCAACTCCGTATAGAAGAAAGAATCCCAGTACTTGAAGCCTTACAGAGAGATGAGATCTTCGCCTCGCACTGGGAGCCTGATGACCTAAGCTGTGAATGACCACTGTGTTTGTATAGTTGGTAAGAGCCGGGAAAGAACATCGAGAGTTCGCTTCGCTCACGATCGGGGAGAGCGAAAGAGGAACTGACAAGATCAATTAGAATTGCTGTTCGCTAGGAATACAACGTTGTCCTTTCACGGTCCCCCGTCCTCCAAATAAGCCCATAGATTCCTCATCTGAATGACTGAGCGAGATTCTGACCAGTTGCTTCGTCAGAATGACGGAAAGTAAGAAAGGACTGTCATCCCGTAGCGCCTGCCCCAGAATCCACTTACCTGGTCATCCCGTAGAGCCTGCCCTGAGGCCTGCCCCAAAATGGTCCTGTTTGGGGTCTCCTGTTCAGGGTAATCCCGTCCCGTAGCGCCTGTCTAATTCTGCTTACTTTGTCATCCCGTGATGCTTTTGCACGGGATCTCTTTCTTCTTGTTGCCTTGCTCTTCCAAGCATCCTGCGGCTCTTCTGCCCGTGTAGCGGAACTGGCCTCGCCGTAGGCGAGACTGGCCAGGCGTAGCCTGACTAGCCACACGCAGTGTGACTGGCCTGCGTCAGTAGACTGGCTCTGAAGATTTTTCCCCGCGAAGCGGGCATTGCGACCTGGCGTGGTCTTCGCCAGGTTTGCTCCACCGTTCCGGCACGTGTGATAGAATTTCCGTGAGGTGATACTATGCAAGACCTAGAAAGTGTTATACAAGCATTGCGTGAAAACTTACCCGAACTAAAAGATCATTTTTCTGTTTTGAAGATTGGGGTTTTTGGTTCGTATGTGAAAGGGAATCAGAACGAGGACAGCGACGTAGATATCTACATAGAGTTTGATAGAGTGCCTGGTTTAGAATTCATGGAGCTCGCAGAGCAGCTTGAACGCATCGTTCGAAAGAAAGTTGATTTGCTGACTCCTCCTGGATTGAAAAGCATACGAAACGCGAGAATTAGGCACGATATAGAGCAGTCTATAAGATATGTCTAAGAGAGAAATAGCTGAGATCCTTGAGGATATAGTCGACAGCATAGAACGAATCACAGCCTATGCAGAAAATATGTCATATGATGAATTCATGGCAGATTTGAAGACACAGGATGCAGTAATCAGAAACATCGAGATAATAGGTGAAGCAGCAAAACAGCTTCCATATAACTTCACACTAGCCCACAGCGATATTCCTTGGAGAGCGATAGCTGGAACAAGAGACCGACTGATTCACGACTATTCAGGTGTCAACTATGACATAGTGTGGGCGGTCATTGTGAGTGATTTACCTTCTCTTCTAGCGAGGATACGTGAAATACTTCAGACTGAGGAAAACTGAAATGAATTGCCGAACATAATCTTTGCCTGTCGAGCGTCAATGCGACAAGTTCAGCGATGCGCGAAAGCAATCCAAAGATCCAAAGAACCTCTGAGCCCTGTGAAATACGGTTCATCGTTGACCTTTCAAGAGAAACACAATTTGCTCTTCGTGGCAGAGCGAGGATCGGTTTTTCGGAAGAGCCGCTGGGCGCTGTAAGCGAAAATAGGGACTGACCGGTTCCTATGGTCTATTCCATTTTTCGCGCCAAAGAGAGAGAGTCTTGCCAGGAGCCTTGTCAGAATGACGGAAAGCAAGAAAAGACGGTGATCCCGTAGTGCTCCCGCACTTTCATCCCGTGATGGGTCTGCACGGGATCTTGTTCTTCTTGTTGCCTTGCTTTTCAAGCGATTAGCGTCTCCTGGCAAGCGATCAGCGCGCGCGGATCTTTGGACGGTGGACCGTTGACGGTCAACGTGGTTCTTCATCTCACAGCGTTTTCTATCCAAGCGGTTCTTTTAGCCCGGCGTAGCCGGAACTGGCCTTTGTGAAGCAAAGACTGGCCACCGAAGGTGACTGGCCTGCGTCAGCAGACTGGCACTGAAGATCTTTCCCCGCGAAGCGGGCCTTGCGTCCGCCGATGATCTTCGGCGCATTGCGACTTCACCTATGGTCTGTCCCATTGTTCGCGTCCGTGCTTCGTAAGACCCAAACCCAGATCCTGACCAGAAGCATTGTCAGGATGACCAAATGTGAAGTTTCCTGCCCAGAAAACATGTTTTATCATTCCGTAATGCTCATATATGGAATCTCATCTCTTTTGGTCTTTTCGGAGGACGGAGAACCGTTGACGGTGAACCAGAAAGAGCTTCCCGACGAAGTCGGCCTTCGCTCCATTCTCAAATCAACAAAATCATTCAGTGTGTCATACACTACAAACAAATAACTATTGTAGATATGACACATGATATAATATTGTCTGGGAGGGGATCGATATGCTAGACGGGAAAGCTTTAGGCGCAAGGTTGAAGGAACTACGAGCGAAGAACTCAATAACCCAGAGTCAACTTGCAGAGTATCTCAAGGTAGATCAGAGTTACATCTCGAAGTTCGAAAGTGGTCAGCGACAGCTAAGCGTGCTTTCTCTGGAAAGACTTGCCCATCTTTTTGGCCTGCCTGTCGAATCGTTACTGGAAGGGGAGTTTTATCTCGAGCAGATTCCCTTTGCAATGAGAGCGAAACAGTTGGAGGCTGAGGACCTGGAATCAATTGCTGTCATAAACCGAATTGCTTTGAACCTTAGGGATATGCAGAGAATGGCGGAGGTCCACACGGACAATGCTTGATGATATTCAGATAAATGCAAACGCTCTTTGGATGAGAAAGCAACTTGGCGAAGATGTTTTCTCTCCAATAGACATCTTCGCTGTTCTTGGTAGCATAGATGACTTGACTCTTGTCTATTATCCTTTGGGCAGAAGAATCAGCGGGATGTGTTTAAGAGAAAAAGACAACAAGATAGTGGCCATAAACTCAGAGCAAACATACGGCAGACAGCGCTTCACTGCGGCCCACGAGCTCTGCCACATCTACTTCCATAAAGAACTCCATAGAGTCGTCTGTCCAGCAGCATTTGATGAAAAAGACGCGGCCGAAATCGAAGCCAACAAATTCGCGTCGTATTTTCTGGCCCCGTATGAATCACTTAGAGAATTTCTTGAACGGCGAATTCAGAAAAAACCAGAAACAACGCTGGAAGACGTCGTACAGGTTGAGCAGTATTACGGCCTAAGCAGACAGGCAACACTAATTCGACTTATCAGAGAAGGATATTTGACGAAAGCAAGGGCAGCTGAAATGCAAACTGGAGTTATCAAGTCAGCTCAAGAACAGGGTTATGATGTAGCACTGTACAGACCCTCTTTTGGGGAAAAGAAGGCCACAACATTCGGCAAGTATGTGAAACTTGCAGAAACACTGAGGGAAAGAGAAATGATCTCCGAAGGACTATATGAACAATACCTTCTTGACGCTTTCAGGTCAGATATCGTATACGGAACCGTAGAAGACGAAGAGAGATATGATTGAGCCGATATTCTTTGATACTGACTGTATTTCTTCATTCTTGTGGGTCGATAGAACAGACATATTGCTAAGTCTTTACGCTAAGCGGATCATTCTTCCAGAACAAGTACTAGACGAGCTTTCAAATCCAAGCATAAGTCATCTTTCAAGCAAAGTGAATCAGCTGTTGTCTCAAGATGAAATTAGAAAGGCTGAAATACTTGTCGGTACAGAAGAATTCAAACTTTACTACATGCTGACAATAAACCCGCAGAGTGGACAGAAACGTATAGGAAAAGGTGAGGCTTCAGCAATAGCACTAGCAAAGGTACGCAAAGGAGTGTTGGCAAGCAACAACTTGAAGGACATTCAGCGCTATATCAAGCTATTTCATCTCAGAAACCTAACGACTCCGATGATTCTTCATGCTGCGTTACTCAAAGGTTTAATAGACGAATCTGAAGGAAATACCATTTGGGCTCAAATGATTAAGAAACGGCGAAGACTTCCCACCCCAACATTCAACGATTACCTAAACACACTTAAGTGAACGTGAAGAGGGTTGTCATCCCGTAGAGCCTGCCCCAATATTATCCTGTTTGGAAGTTCTGCACAACATCTTGTTCTTCTTGTTGTTTTGCTTTTCAAGCGATTAGCGTCTCCTAGAAAGCGATCAGCGCGCGGATCTTTGGACGGCGGACCGTTGACGGTCAACGTGGTTCTTCATCTCACAGCGTTTTCTATACAAGCGACTCTTTTTGCCCCGCATAGTGGAACTGGCCTTTGCGAAGCAAAGACTGGCCAGGCGAAGCCTGACTAGCCACACGCAGTGTGACTGGCCTGCGTCAGCAGACTGGCTTTGAAAATCTTCCCCGCGAAGCGGGCATTGCGACCTGGCGTGGTCTTCGCCAGCCTTGCGTCCACTGATGCTCTTCAGTGCATTGCGTCCCGGCACGATCTTTGCCGGCATTGCGTCAAATGTTTTGTAAAGGCATCACTTCCCGACGGAGTCGGCCTCACTTCTTAAAATGTTCTGGCCAGCCCTGCGTCCCGGGATGAACTTACCGGCCTTGCGTCCGCCGATGTTCCTCGGCGCCTTGCGTCTTGCAAGTCTCTTATCGGAGAACGGAGGACGGATAACATTGAACGTCTCTTGAAAAGACGGAGTCCGTATTTTTAGGTCCATTTATTGGTCGGTACATTATATTAAACTTCAATCGCTAGAATGGTATAATGTAATAGACTAAATGGAGGTGCGATATGGTAGACCTTCAACCCTTTTTCGAGATCCAGGAGAGACTTTTCAGTTCTGTTCCTACAGAGTTCAAACGCTATGCGTATGAGCTTATTGACTGGAATGATCCGCTTCTGGGAATCGTTGGGGCCAGAGGATGTGGAAAGACAACTTTGCTTCTGCAGAAAATCCTTGAGAAAGGTAGGAAAGGTTTTCTATACATCTCCGGGGATAATCCCTTAGTTCTCAGAGAGGGAATATATGCCATAGGGGACGCGTTCTTCAAGCTCGGCGGAAAGACGTTAGTGGTAGATGAAGCTCATAGACAGCCAGGATGGGCAAATGACATCAAGGCCTTACATGATTCGCATCCGGGAAAGCAGATTCACTTCTCGGGCAGCTCTAGATACTCCGTGGTGAAAGGGACCGCAGACCTTTCAAGGCGGGCGGTATTGAGTGAACTAAGGCATCTCTCATTCAGAGAATTCCTCAATCTGGAGAAAGGCGAAAACTTTCCCGCAGTAAGCATTACTGAGCTCCTCGAGAATCACATAAATATCAGCAGAAAGCTTCAGAAGCTACATCCGCTGGAGCTGTTCAGGGAGTACTTGAGAGCCGGTTCCTACCCTTTCCGGCTTTCGTACGGCTCTTACTACGAGAGAATACTAAACACTCTGGACAAAGCGATTTATCAAGATGTAGTAGAGCAAGACTCGCTGAGAGGCGAGGCAGCAACAATCATTAAGAAGATCATCGCCTTTGTGGCAACCAGTGTTGTTCCTTCAATCTCTCCCGAGTCGCTTTGTAAGGAGTTAGGAATAAGCAAAGTCACCTTATACACTTATCTAGATTCTCTCGAGAGGGCAGGAGTTCTGAAAAGAGTCGTTCCATGCGGAAGAGGAATAAAAGGAATGCGCAGCGGTTCAAAAGTCTTTCTCGGTGAAACCAATCTCTATTATGCTCTCGGCCTTTCACAATGGAATCTTGAGGCAAACATGGGAACGATACGCGAGGCCTTCTTCGTTTCGCAAGTCGGCCATCTGGAGATTTGCGTACCTGCCAGCGGTGACTTCACCCTAAAAGAAAAAAACGAGGAGATAACTTTTGAAGTGGGTGGTCCAGACAAAGGAAGACGCCAGCTTAAGGATTCCTCAAACGGATTCGTACTGCGCGATGGTATCGAAATCGGATTCGAAAACATCATCCCGCTGTTCCTCTTCGGGTTTCTCTATTAGCGGCGAGAAATAGGGACTGACGATTCTCCTCATGTCTGTCACATTTTCCGAATAGCCGTGATCCTGACCTGGGGCGTTGTCAGGATGACGTGAAGGGTGAGTATCCTATATACGAAAACATATTGTTTCATCCCGCAATGTGCCACGCTGTCATCCCGTAGAGCCTGCACTGAAATCCACTCACGGGCGAACAGCCGTTCGCCCCTACAAAAAGAATCGCATAATCGTCTGACATTGTCATCCCGTAAAGCCTGCCCTGAAGCGTTCCTGTTCAGGGATCCTGTACGGGATCTCACATTCGGAAACCGCTATACGCATAGAAGCAAAACCCGCTGATCGCTGTAAAGACAACGTTGTCCGTCCACGGACCGCCGTCCTCCGAGAAAAGAGTTCGCTTCTCTCCAGTCTCTTCCTCTCTCCTATTCTCATAGTTCTCAACAAAGAACCTGTACGTAGAGCGTCGAAACGGCGAACCGCTCTTCGAAATGCTATAATTCCAGATGAGGTGATTTAATGAAAGAACCCCGCATGATTGTTAATGAAGATGGAGAACCTGTTAGCGTGATTCTTAGTATCTCTACATATAAGAAGATTCTTGATGAGTTGGAAGAATTGGAAGAGATTCGAGCATACGACAAAGCCAAGAAGTCAGCCGACGAGATTCTTCCGTTTGAAGAAGCTTTAGATAAATTCAAGCGCAAAGATGTCTGACTCATACAAACTTCTTATTCTTAGCAAAGCCGCAAAAGAGCTTCAGTCTCTTCGAGAGCCAAACTATAGCAGAATCAAGCAAAGGATATTGTTGCTAGCATCGAATCCACGTCCAAGAGGTTCAAGTAAGTTGACCGGAAGAGAGGGATGGCGGATAAGAGCTGGTGATTATCGTATTATCTACGAGATTTGTGAGCAAGATAAGTCAGTTACTATTTTGCATGTCGGACATCGCAGAAATAAATACAAGAATCTTTGAGACAGATTGTTGATGCTTCAATCGGATAAAAGGGACACCATCTTCTTAATAGTTGACTTCTGATTAAGCTCCTGCAAGTAAGAAAAAGATTGGCTCTCCCGCTCTTCCGAAGGACGACTCTCATGCTTCTCAAATTCCTATTCTGTTTTCTCAGCGAAGTGCTGCTATAGGCCTTGAATGATCAAAGAGGTACTCTGGGCAGATGTCCAGTCCATTGGACCATTGAATAGTATCAAAGCTGATACAAGCCGAGCAGAAAACTTTCGAGTCTCGTAGCTCCGAGAACTTTCCCTTGTTCAGTATTCCCGCCAGATCTATCGCTCTCTCTTCCCCGTTGCTGAACTCAAGTATTAGCTGATAAGGTTTACAGCTCTTTATCGACTTTACTCCAATACTCATGTCAATACCTCCATTATCTTAGGGGCTCTATCTTGAAGGGAAGTTCACCGTTTGTTACAAGCTTCCAGATTTGAAGATTCTCAATGTCCATCATCTATCCTCCTTATAATAAGCTGAGGATAATATAGCATCTATAGTCTTGGGTCTTCAAGTGGCTTATTTGCATTCTGTAATTGATGATTCTTCATCCCCGCGAAGCGGGCATTGCGACCTGGCGTGGTCTTCGCCAGCCTTGCGTCCACTGATGGTTCTCAGTGCATTGCGTCCCGGCATGTTCTTTGCCGGCGTTGCGTCTTCACCTATGGTCTGTCCCATTTGTTGCGAAAGACAGAGATTCTAACCAAGAGCTTTGTCAGATGACGGAAAGCACGAAAAGACGGTGATCCCGTAGTGGTATTACGCAGAATCTCATCTCTTTTGGTCTCTTCGGAGGACGGAGAACCGTTGACGGTGAACCAGAAAGAGCTTCCCGACGAAGTCGGCCTCACTTCCCCGGATGTTCCTCCGGGCCTCACTTCCGGCGATGGGTTTCGCCGCATCACTTCCTGGGACGCTCTTCCCAGCGTACAGCCTGCAGCGTTTTCTATCCAAGCGGCTCTTTTGGCCAAGCGTAGCCGGAGCTGGCCTCGCCGTAGGCGAGACTGGCCACCGAAGGTGACTGGCCTGCGTCAGCAGACTGGCTTTGAAAATCTTCCCCGCGAAGCGGGCATTGCGACCTGGCGTGGTCTTCGCCAGCCTTGCGTCCTGACATGGTTCTGTCAGCATTGCGTCCGCCGATGATCTTCGGCGCCTTGCGTCTGATGTTCAAACAAGCCTCATTTTCCCGGACGTTCTTCCGAGCAGCACTTCTTGGAATGTTCTTATCAGCGTACAGCGGTCAACGTTTCTTAT
>Ga0209164_1002324_pt1 | contig 20605 bp, 12 predicted proteins | sample MTBNYHSulfiMetaG_FD_187458 | JGI IMG/M metagenome (GOLD analysis project Ga0209164, IMG submission 187458) | Enrichment culture microbial communities from rom New York Harbor, USA that are MTBE-degrading - MTBE-NYH (New York Harbor Sulfidogenic)... | ecosystem: Environmental > Aquatic > Marine >... | reverse complement strand
ACGTAACCCCGAACCTCGACAGAATGGCCCAGGAAGGCGTGCGCTTCGAGTATGCCTTCACGCCCCAACCTGTGTGCGGGCCGGCACGAGCGGTGCTGCAGAGCGGTCTCTATGCCAGCCAGATTGGCGTATTCACGAACGGTGTGGCTCTGCCCCCCGGAAGGAGGTATCTGGCGCACCGGATGAGTGAGGCGGGTTATGAGACGGCCTATATCGGCAAGTGGCACCTGGCGAGTAATGGCTCAGAGGCGAGCATCCGGGCCTGGCCCGGCGGTGAGAAGTTCAATAACCGTACAAGCCCGATACCACCTGAGCTGCGCGGAGGATACGATGGCTTCTGGTTGGCAGCCGACGCCCTGGAATACACAAGCCACAGCTATGACGGCCATATGTTCGATGCCGACGGCAACAAGAGGGAATTCGCGCCGGGCCGCTTCCGGGCGGATGCCGAGACGGATTGGGTGCTGGAATATCTGCGCGGAAGGAAATCCACGAAGCCATTCTTTTTGTTTGTGTCGTGGCTGGAGCCGCATCACCAGAATGACCACAACTGTTATGAAGGGCCGCGCGGAAGTAAGGCGAAGTTCAGGGACTTCGTCGTCCCCGGGGACCTTGTGGATACCAAAGGTGACTGGGAGGAGAACTATCCGGACTATCTCGGCTGCTGCAACAGCCTTGATGCCAATTTCGGGAGAATACGGGACGAGCTGAAGAGGCTGGGGCTCGCCGAAAACACCGTCGTGATCTATACGAGCGACCATGGGTCGCATTTCAGAACGCGGAACCGTGAGTACAAGCGTTCGTGCCACGAGGGGTGCATCCGTGTGCCGCTGGTGATGTACGGGCCCGGGTTTGAGGGGGGAAAGGTGGTGAAGGAATTCGCCAGTTTGATTGATCTGCCGCGCACGCTGCTCGATATCGCGGGTGCACAGGTGCCCAACGATATGGAGGGGCGATCGCTCAAAGAACTTGCAGGGGGCAGGGCGAAGCATTGGCGGGAAGATGTGTTCATGCAGATAAGCGAAAGCTCGTGTAGCCGGGCGATAAGGACGAAGAAATGGAAGTACTCGGTGCGCGCGCCGGAGGGGCGATCGCGCAATGGCACGTGCGACAGCGATGTCTATGTCGAGGAGTATCTCTATGACCTGGAGAACGATTACCACGAGAGGAGGAATCTTGTGGCAGAGCCGGAATACGCGGGGGTGAGGAAGGAATTGGAGAGACTGCTGAAGAAAAGGATGATGGAGGTGGGCGAGGAGGAGCCAATGATTGAGCCGGCTGGGAGCGATAGTGAAGACAGGGGATTCTGAAGGGACGCTGCGCAAAGGCGCGGGAAAATGTCGCAGTGACGCAAAAGTGCATGGCAAAAATGGCGGTTTTCCGGGGATTTGCAGGCTGTAAGTCGTAAACCATAGGCTACTTACGGCAGAAGAGGTGCGAAGAGCGGACATGCCCAGGGCAGGGCGAATCTATATCCTCCCATCTGACAAGGGGTCGTGTCGCGAGAGAGCCTTGCGGACATGAGGCGGGTGGCGTGCAGGTCGGGTGGCTCAGGAAAGAGCGGAAGTTTGCGCTTTACGGAAACCGGCCCTTGTTTATAATACAATTCCCAAATCGTTTTGGAGTGCTGCCAACATGACCCACTGCGGGGCATCGCACCATCCAATTCTTCATCCCGTTTGCAGGAGAGAAACCATGAAGGGTCGAGCACTTGCAGTTTTTCTAGTACTTGTCACAATGGCTACGGTGTCACTTGCTCAGGATGGCAGTGGCCAGGCCAGAGCGTTCCCGCGGCGCGCATTCGAGGTCGGACCGGAGATATATCAGCATGTGTACAGGGAGCCCGGTCATATGAAGGAGGATGGCCTGATGTACGGTCTGGCTGCCAGCTACACCGAACATGTGTACAACTGGATATGGCATGCTGAGGCCGAGTTTGCGTATGGCAGGGTTGACTATGATGGCGGGCTCTACCACGAGGATGGCAGCGTAACGCCGTATACGTACGACAACATATCGGACTGGCTGCTGGACACGAGGTTCCTGCTGGGCCCCGATTTCATGTGGGGCGACAAGCCGGCAAGCCTTTACACCGGCTTCGGGTTCAGGCTTCTACGGGATGAGCTCGGTTCTTCGCCGTACGGCTATGATAGGGAGTCACGACTCCTCTATGTGCCCTTTGGCCTGATGAACTCCCTCGGCTCAGTCAACGGATGGGCAATAAGCACAAATGGCGAGGTCGACGTCGTTGTCTACGGGGCGCAGAAGAATGTTTTTGGTGAGGGCTACATTCCCATCACGAACTACCAGCACTCCGGCTTTGGCCTCCGTGGGGCGATATCCTTCGAGAAGAAGCTCGCCAACTGCGGCATGAAGATTCAGCCCTTCTACAGGTACTGGCAGATAGCCAAGTCAGACAAAGGTTCTTACGGCACTTACGAGCCGCAGAATAACACGAACGAGTTCGGCCTGCGCATGTTGTTCACATTCTAGAAGAGCTGGATACTGACCGCTGGCCAATTGAACGACTCGTAGGAGGTATGACCGGCTCGGTCATGTCCATCACGGCGTTGTCGTTGCAGGGTCCCTCTGCGCGACGTTACCCCTGTTCGCTCTGCGGGGCTTGCGGAGGCGATTTCCTGCGGGCCTCGACAGCGGCGACCAGCTCGTCGCGTTTGTGGTGCGCGACCGCGGCGATCTCGTTGGTGTATCCGAAAATGGCCCACGGTGCCCGCTCGGAGGCGTATTGCAGGACGGCGTCGACCTTTTTCTGGGAGCCACCAGCTTCGGCCTTTCCGTCCCGAAATATCAGGAAGGCGGAGTAGGTCTTGCCCGCAGGTATGAAATTGACGCTGTGTTTTGTGACGTGTTTGTAGGCCCAGAGGAGGTCATCGAAACGGAGGACATTGAATATGAAGTATGATGAGCGGATTAGATAGTTCTCTGTCAGCTTCCATCCACCGCCACATTTGAGATGCGGCTGGCGATGCTCATGCTCCATCTGTGCCGAGACCGTGTCGGGGTTGCCCCACGATGCGACGCGAGCCACGGCCTTGTGCGCGGTCGGGTTGCTGTAGCCGCGCCACGCAGGTATGGCGATGACCAGCAGCAGGATGATAACGACGGCTGCGACTCCGATGCCGATATAACCGGGAGTGCGGAAAGATCCGGTCCTCAGATAGAACGGATAGAAGCGACCGCGCGATGCCTGCATCTCAGGTGTGTCGAAGAGCAGGCTATCGATGTCATCCGGGAGAGGCGCGATCACGCCTTCGACTGACAGGGGCATGTCTCCCGAGGCCTGGACGATGAGGAGACGGTCACCGACCTCGAGGCCGTATATGGACGCCGCTTCACGTCTGCTTACCTCTTTGCCATATTCCTCGGTCACCTCGAACTGCCTGAGGCCGGTGTCGGTTGCGCGGACGCCTGTGACGCTGACGAAATAATGCGGGGTGTTGTTGACGTCACTGATCTTCTGCAGGTCATCGGGGGTCATTGCGTAAGGGCCGCCGAAGAAGTTGACGATGTAACGCGTGTTGAATGCCAGAAAGGCGATGCCGACCGCCAGGAAGATGCCGCAAGCGATGAGACGGTGGATGTACTGCTGACGGCACATGTGAATGACCCATGTCTCCATAGAGCGTTCCTTTCGTGACGATGGAGCAGTGTGTTTCGCCGCCCATAGAGGCTAACGGGCGGTACTTCAGGGGGGATTTTACCGGCGGTCAGCCGCTCTGAAAAGTGTGTAATTGAGGGGCGTCCGGCCGTGTGAGGGCCTCGGCCTGCGGGAGCAGGCGAGAAGGGGGCAAAAAACGGCATTCTCGGGGGCGCCAGAGGCGATTTTTTCGGTTTTGGGGCGCAGGGATTTCTTGACTTTTCCAGGTATCCGGATTACTCTAAATGTTTATACCGCTTTGGAAAAAACGGGTTCATTAACAGGCAGACATGGACGATACGAAAGCCACCAGCAGCGAGTCATTCGAGCATCGCCAGATACTCGAGGAGATAAAGCATTCCTACCTGAATTACGCAATGAGCGTTATCGTGTCACGCGCTCTGCCCGATGTGCGTGACGGGCTGAAACCCTCGCAGCGGCGCATACTTGTCGCGATGAATGACCTGAATCTCGGTCCCCGGAGCAGGCACAGGAAGTGCGCGAAGATCGTGGGCGATACGAGCGGCAACTATCACCCGCACGGCGACCAGGCGACGTATGGGACGCTGGTGAGGATGGGGCAGGAATGGAACATGCGGTACACGCTGGTAGACCCGCAGGGCAATTTCGGAAGCATCGATGACGACCCGCCGGCTGCGATGCGGTATACCGAGGCACGGATGACAGCTGCGGCGATGGAGATGCTGGAAGACATCGATCGGGAGACGGTAGATTTCGTTCCGAACTATGACGAGACGAGGGAAGAGCCGACCGTACTGCCGTCGAAGTTCCCGAACCTGCTGGTGAACGGGGCGAGCGGCATCGCGGTGGGTATGGCGACGAATCTGCCGCCGCACAACGTGAGCGAGGTCTGCGATGCGCTGATACTGCTGATGGAGGACCCGAAGTGCGGCTTCAAGGATATTATGCAGAAGCTGCCGGGGCCCGATTTTCCGACGGGTGGGATAATCTGCGGCCGCAAAGGAATAGTGGAGGCCTATACGACGGGGCGCGGACACCTGACCGTGCGCGGGAAGGCGGTGATAGAGGAGGGCAAGAAGGGGAAGGACCAGATCATCATCACCGAGATACCGTACATGGTCATCAAGACCAGTATCATCTCGAAGATAGCCGAGTGCGTCAACGACAACACGATCGGCGAGATAGCGGATGTTCGTGACGAATCGGACCGCAACGGCCTGCGGATAGTTGTTGAGATAAAGAAGGATGCGGACCCGAATATCGCCCTCAACAAGCTGTACCGGTACACGCAGCTCCAGAACACCTTCGCGATAACGAACATTGCGCTTGTAAACAACCGGCCTGAGACGCTGAACATCAAGCAGCTGATGCAGCTTTTCATCGACCATCGCAAAGCGGTGATACGGAGGCGCACCAGTTTCCTGTTGAAACGCTGTCGTACACGGGCGCATATCCTCGAAGGCCTGATACTGGCTGTGAGCGATATCGACGAGATAATCGACCTGATCAAGAAATCGCCGGATGCGCCGGCGGCCAAGCTCAACCTGATGCAGAAGCCGCTGAAACTCATTGAGAGCAAGACGCTCGAGAAGCTGCTGCCAGAAGCCTTTATCCGCGAGAAGGGCAAGCAGAACAACTTCCTCACCGGGCCGCAGGCGGACGCCATACTGACGATGCAGCTGCAGAGGCTGACGGGGCTGGAGATAGAGAAGCTTGCGAAGGAATATGCGGAGCTTTGCGAGAAGATAGCGGACTATGAGACGATACTTGCCGATGAGCAGTGTGTGCTCGATATCATTCGCGAGGACCTTTATGAGATAAAGGAGAAATATGGAGATAAGAGGCGCACGCTTATCACGGCCGATGTTGAGGAGTTCAACATCGAGGACCTGATCGCCGAGGAGGAAGCGCTTGTGGTGATAAGCCACAGCGGGTACATCAAGAGAATGCCTGTAGATACGTATCGCAAGCAGGGGCGCGGCGGCAAGGGAATAATCGCATCCGATACGAAGGAAGGCGATTTCATCGAGCATCTCTTTATCGCCTCCACGCACGACTATCTGCTGGTGTTCACCAATCGCGGCAAGTGCTACTGGGTGAGGGTGTATGATGTTCCACAGCTTTCAAGGCAGAGCAAGGGCCGCAGTATCGCCAACCTGCTGCAGCTTGGAGATGAGCAGATCCGCAGCATAATCAACGTGCGTAAGTTCGATGAACGGCAGCTTGTGATGGCGACGGCCAAGGGCACGATCAAGAAGACGGAGCTGAGCGCGTACGGGCATGTCAGGGCGAGCGGGCTTATCGCGATAAAACTGGAGCCGACCGACGACCTGATTGGGGCGGCTGTGACCAGCGGGAAGGACGAGATAATACTTGGTACGCGCAATGGAATGGCCATCCGCTTCAAGGAGCAGGATGTTCGAAGCATGGGGCGCGTGGCTCACGGGGTGCGCGGCGTCAAGCTTCGCGGAGATGATGCGGTAGTCGATATGGTAGTGCCAAGAGAGGGCGAGTCACTGCTTACGGCATGCGAGAACGGCTACGGCAAGCGTACGGACCTGGACGATTACCGCGTGCAGTCGCGCGGCGGGATAGGGCTGATAAATATCAAGACCAGCGATCGGAATGGCAAGGTAGTGGCGCTTAAGAGTGTGCGCGACGACAACGAGCTTATGCTCATAACTGCCAATGGGATGATAACGAGGATAGGGCTTGCGGAACTGCGTGACATCGGCAGGAACACGCAGGGTGTCAGGCTGATAAAGCTCAACGAAGGCGACCAGCTCGTGGCTGTGACAGTGGTGGAGAAGGAAGTGGATGACGAGAGTGAGAAGGCGGGTGACAAGGAACCCGACAAGCCAGAGAACGACAGCGGCGGTGAAGCAACATCCGCAGAGGGGCAGCAGTAACATATGGCTGCCAAAGCAGCCAGTTCCAGGTCGCGCGATGCGATATACGTTGTCGCGGGCAAGGACAGGTTCCTGGTAGAAATGGAATGTGTGCGGCTGCTGGACGAACTTATCCCCGAGTCCGAAAGAGAGATGGGTCTGGTGTGCCCTGATGTTGACAAGGCCGATGTGGCCGAGGTGCTGGATGAGCTTCGAACTCCGGGGCTTCTGGCACCGAACAAGGTCGTGTTGCTGAAGAGCGCAGACGAGTTCGTCTCGGACAACCGCGAAATTCTCGAGCGTTATTTTGACAAGCCCAGCCGTTCGGGCGTGCTGGTGCTTGCTGTCGCATCGTGGCCAAAGAACACCAGGCTGGCGAAGAAGCTGACAGATGTCGGAGAGCTTGTCACCGTGGCCGAGCTGAAGCCCTGGCATATGCCTGACTTCGTGGTTCGGTACGCCGCTGAGAAGCATCAGAAGAGCATCAGCCGGACTACCGCAGGCATGCTGGTGGAACTTGCGGGGGACGAGCCAGGCATGGTGGCAGCCGAGGTTGACAAACTTGCGATGTTCGCGACTGCCAGGAAGAATATAACCACCGAAGACGTCACAGCTGTGGTCGGGCGGAACCGCCTGTTCGATGCTTTCGAGGTTATTGATGCAATGACCGCGGGCGAAACTGGTAAAGCGCTTGAGCGGTTGCGCAGCATGCTCAGCAATGACAGGGAGGCTGAGTACAAGGTCGTCGGAGCGTTCGCGTGGCACTTCAGGAGGATGTTCTCGGCGAAGGCGATGCTTGCCGGCGGTTCAGATGCGGGCCTCGTCGCGCAGAGACTCAACATACGCCGCGACAAGGACAGCTTCTTCAACCAGCTTCGCCGCACGTCACTCGCTGATATCGGTTGTGTACTGAGGGAGCTGGCAGCCATCGACCATGGGACGAAGACGGGCGGAAGCACGGCAGGGGCTGCCATAGAACGACTTGTGGTTGCTATGGGCGCAAAAACAACCGCGCCTGCCGCGGGCAAGCGCCGTCAGTAACCAGCATCATACGGCATTTGTCAGTTAGCTGTCTCGACAGCTGCCGAGGCGGGCGGGTACTTCACAGTGCAGCCCACCGGGGTAGTTCGAGGAATGGAAACAGACTGGCCCGCGAGATACTCGCTTATGGCTTTGTCAACGTAGTTGATCCTCTCGGCCGGCTGCATGGTGCGCTGCGGGTCATTATCCATTGCGCCGTAGTAGATTATCCTTCGCTCCTTGTCCATAACAACCATCTGCGGGGTGTGCGAAGCGTAGTACATCTTGCCGACCGTCCCAAGGTGATCGTCGAGTATCGGATAGGGTATGTTATTCTTCTGGCGCCACTCCTCGTTCTTTGCGGGGGTTGCTGTGTAGGTGCTGTTTATGGCCAACCAGACGACGTTTCTAGCGGAATACTTCTGGGCGGTGTCTATCATGACCATGTTGCCCGGTTCGTAGTAGTTCTGAACGAACGGGCATTCGTAGTTGGTCCACTCAAGTACAACTATCGAACCTTCATAGTCCTCAAGGCTTACCTTCTTGCCTGCTGAGTCCATAAGGGTGAAATCGGGAGCCATCGTAATCGAAGCCTGCTGAGCGGTGTCCATGACGGTATCTGTGCCGGGGCTTGTTTTGGGCGCCTCGGTTTTCTTCTTGCAGCCGGCACCGACAAGAATGATCGCCAGAATAATGGTGGAAGTCAGAAAAAGCCTGCGTGTGGTCATATCCATAACCCTTAAAATTCGGAAGTCCGTAAGCTAGTTTGCCTCTAGTATATTGGCCTGCTCGCCCGAGGCAATAGAAAAAAATCGTGGGCCGCTCGGCTGCATGTAAAGCCGTATCGGATAAAGGCTTACGACTCGGCGTTTCGAGGTAGTTCGGTGGTCGGCTTCTGGCCTGCCAGATGCCTTCGGTCCATCAGGAAGACAACCTTGCGGAAGATGTCGGCAGGGAGGGCCTTGCGCAGGACCCTTCCGGCCTCGCCCGGGCCGGTCCGTTGGGTAAGATGCGTGACGATTATGTGTTCGTTGTGCATCCTCTCGAGAAGGGTGGCGAACTCGGAGGCATGCATATGGCGGCCCGCGACGGCGCGCTCGGTGTGCTCATCGATGAAGAAGGTACACTCGACAATGAGTATCCTGCTGTTGGCGATATGGTCGAGCTTCCAGAAATCCATGTGGCTGGTATCGCCGAAATACGTCACGATGGGTATCTCGACGATGTAGTCTATAGCCTCACCCTTCTTCTTGAGCTCGACCAGCTCACGGCTGGAAAGCCCCAGTAGCTCGGGACGCAGCTTCTTTCGCTTTTCAACGATGGAGTAGCCCAGAGAGCCCTGCGTGTGGCGGGTAGCAAAGGCCCGGGCAAAAAGGCTGGGCTTGACCTCGAACTCATTCCCAGCCTGCATTGGGACGACGCTGGCGGGTATGCGCTGGCCATCGAGTCGTTCCCAGCTCCTGAGAAGCTCCGATATGACATCCGTAAGATTCGCCGGGGCCAGAACCGTACCCGCCTTAAGACCGCAGAAGTTCCGCTGCGACAGGTAATAGGCCACGCCTGCGGAGTGGTCCATATGCCCATGGGTCAGCAGGACATGGTTGATGGGGATAATCTGCTGAGGCGCCCGGCCAACGTCAAAGCACACATCGAGCTGTGGGATAGCCACGACTGTCTCCTCGCCGGCGACCGAGTAGCCGATTATATCAAGGTCATCGATTTGAAGATGTGCAAGATTGGCGCTGGTCATCGAAGGTTTCCGTGAAAGCCGCCATATTAGGGCAGGTGACGGGGGGTGTCAATCTGTTTTTGCGCATTGCCCGGCAGGCCACGGCGCGCTATGATATGTATATGCCCGATAAGCGAACACACAGAGGACCGCATCCCGACGATGCCTTATTGTTTGCCGATTCGCAGCTTGAGCGGCTGCGGCAGGCGATGGCAGATTATGTGCTTCTGCTCTCGAAAGGATACGCCCAGCCAAGCTCTCTGAAGCTTGTAGGTGACAGGTTCGAGCTTTCGCAGCGTCAGCGTGTGGTTCTGATGCGCTCGGCATGCACGGGTAAGCAGCGAGTATCCCGGCTCGCCAGAAGAACGCATCCTGACCAGCTCGCCGGAGAGGGTATTGCCATCGATGGCTATAACGTGCTTATCACCATCGAATCGGCACTCAGCGGGGGCGTGCTGATGCGCGGCGTTGATGGGTGCATCCGCGACCTTGCCAGCGTGCACAGCACTTACAGGCATGTCTCGGAGACGCTGCCCGCGCTGGAACTCATAGGCTCTTTCTTGGCTGAAGCGCGGATATCGCCTGCTTTGTGGCTGCTTGATAGCCCCGTGTCGAACAGCGGGCGGTTGAAGAAGACCATGGTTGAGCTCGCCCACAGGCAGGATTGGCGGTGGGATATCCAGCTTGTGACAAGCCCGGACGCGGAATTGCGACGAGACAAACCTGTGGTCGCCACGACCGATAGCGCCATACTCGATGGATGCGGCAGATGGATTGACCTGGCAGGCGAGATAATTACATCCCACCTGCCCAAAGTGCATATCATTGAGCTTGGAGGCGTCCAGCCTACCTGACGAGCACTCGCTCGCCATCGACCAGGAGCAGAATCTCTCCGCCAAGGGAGAGGCTTCCCTGCTGGTTGTCAGTCTCAAGCTTCTTGAGAAGCTCGAAGAACTCAGGCGAGCCGTATTCGACGACTCTTGAAGGCTCGGCCGATTCATCGCTGACAAGCCTGCTGTCAACCCATCTGCCGTGGCGGTTATAGTAGGCCCGGTCGTTTATCTGCTGGACGTTTGTGATACTGACGCGCTGCATGTCCTTGTCATAGTATGTATTGCGGTAGTTCATGGCTGTCTGCGTCTTCTGTGAAGCGACGTTGAGACTCTGGTTTACTGCCGCAAGTCCTGAGCGCGTCTCCACGGCCCGTGCCCGCAGCTCATTGGCGGCGCCGCCATATACTGCGGCATCGTCTCCAAGATCCGTGCCTTCCCGGGCCAGAAAGGCCGTGTACTCGGTCAGTATGCCAAATTCTGTCGAGAGCTGCACTATCTCGGAGACAAGCTCCTTCACGTGCGGGTCATTCTCATCGACCTTTTGTTCGGCACCCATCTGACGAATGGTGTCTATGAGCTGGGCGATCTTACGGCTGGCCCAGAGTCGAGGGACAAAGCCGTTCTTGAGGCTTGCGCCACCTAAGTCGAACTTGAACTCGAAGGTCTTCCTCTTGCCCAGATAGTCGCCGGAAAGCACGAACACCAGCGGGTCCGCGCCATTGTAACGACCCAGAACTGTGAGCTGGTCGCCATCAAACATATCGGGCAGCTGCGCGGGTAGTACGTCATATGCCCGCCTGAATGACTTGCTCTTTGAGTCGAGTATCTCGGGTATTGCGACAGGAGAGCCCTCGCTTCGCACAGCTATCTGCGGCCATGCAAAGACCGGCCCGGTAAGCGCCCTGAACACGCGGCCTACCTTGACTTCCACATTCTCGCCGGGAAGGACGTACTCAGCCCTCGCTCGTGAATCCTCCGCAACCTTCTGCAGCAGCGGGGCGTTGAGGTCGACTCCGACACCGAAGGTGAAGACGCGACGATTGTGAGGATTCGACTTTGTCACGAGATCACGGATAGCTACCTCGGATGTGTTGCCGACCGTAGGCAGGCCATCCGTCAGGAAGAGAACAAGAGGCAGTACGCCTTCCGCCGGCTTCTGGGCAAGCGCCGTTCGCAGAGCTTCGTGGAGATTTGTGCCGCCTGTCGCTCTGATCCCAGTGATGTATTCCTCGGCCGGTTTGGCGGTGGAGGCATTCTTCGCGACCGGATTCTCCGAGAACTGCTCAACGGTGTCATTATAGATGATTATATTGAAAGTCTCGCCATCTTTCAGCCCCGCTATTATCTGCAGGGCCGCTTCTTTCACCTGTGCGATCTTCTCGCCCCTCATGCTGCCGGAGTGGTCGATCACGAGCGTTATCTCGCGCTTGGTCGCGGAATCCTCTCTTCCCTTGAAAGCCTCTGCGGGCAGACCGGCCAGCAGCAGGAAGTAACCGCCGCCACCTTCCTTATCCGGATATGTGAACAGCGATGCCGTAACGCCATCCTGCTCGATGAGGTACGACAGCCTTAGCGGCCCGGGGGATGTCTTTGCCAATTTCGCCAGCGTCACGGTTATCTCTCCGTCGCTCTTGCGCTGGTGCTCGATCTCGTGGCTGGATGAGAATACGGTGGAGATGGGCCTCCTGGCCTTGATATTGACGGTGACCTCCCAGGGCACATCATACTCTAGCGACTCACTTCTCGGCAGGAGGTAGTCGAAACGGTTGCCCTCTGCAGCGAGCACGTTCTCATAGGTTAGTCTGACCTTCTGCTTGCTGCGGGCTTCGATGGGAAAAACGCTCGAGCGTATGAGTGTCGAGCCGGCGAATTCAACAAGCGCCGGGTCCTTGATCTTCGCAACGAGCTGTTCGTATATCTTTCGTGCTTCGTCTCTGGGCAGGACTTTGGCGGTTATCTCGCCGCCGGGGCCGTCATATGCGAATCCGCGTATAACAGCCCCATCGGGCACTGGGAACATTATCTCAGCCTCCTGCCGCGCGTTGGTCTTGTTCTCCAGCGATATTTCAACGGTGGTCGTGGCTGCAGCCGCAATGATATCGACAAGGGCCTCCACCTTTGTGATGCTCACGGCCCTCGCTCGCTCCGGCGCGAACGAATACGCCCGACTCTGAGGCATCAGCACGTTAGGAGCTACCGGTCGGATCTCGACATGCCTTATCTCGGCAGGGAGGCTCCCGGCGAGAAGAACGATGATGATGGGGAGGATTCTGAAGGGTATCTTGCGTGTTGACATGGGCATCTCTCCTGGCTTACAGGTGCGATTCTTGCATTCCATGCATACCTATACAACAAACCGGCCAAATGGTTGCGTAAATAGAATGTAAAAACGCACCTCACCCGCAGACAGGCAGGCCGATGCGGAAGATCGCCCCCCTTGGCACAGCCGAGACGACCTCCACGAACCCATTGTGGGCCTCGACGAACTTCTTGACAAGCGCAAGACCCAGACCCGTGCCCGTCGTTTCGCGGGTGGACTCAGCGGCCACCCTGTAGAACTGCTCGAACACCTTCTTCCTTTCGCGGTGGGGCAGGCCTGGGCCTCGGTCCTCAACCTCGATAAGCGTATGATTCCCTGACGGCTTTGTCCGAACATAGACGACCTTGTCAGAGGAGTTGCGGGAATACTTGATTGCGTTATCGAGCAGGTTGACGACTATCTGTGTGATGGCATCGCGATCAAATCGCGTCGGCTCAAGTGCACCAAGGTCGGCCTGTATTGAGAATCCCGATTGAGCAGCATATGGCTTCATCATCTCTATGACGTCGCTCACGCATTTGTTGAGATCCCCGACGGTAAGGTTGTATTTCTTGCGGCCCCTCTGTATGCGGGAAAAGTCAAGCACGTTCTCTATAAGCCTGCTGAGTCGCTCGCTCTCTTGCCTCATACTGGAGTAATACTCGCTCACCTTCTCCTGAGACTTCACCCAGTTGCGCTCGAGCATCTCCGAATGCATCCTTATGCTTGTCAGAGGCGTTCGCAGCTCGTGTGAGACGGCCGAGATGAAATCGTCCTTCTTGCGCGCCAGGCTTACCTGCGCGTGGATATTGCGCCACACACTCGTCAGCCCGAGCGCCACGGCAAGGAACATAAAAGCAATCGTACCAAGATACCACCTGTGCAGGCTGGCGATTTGAGAGGCCATCCTCTCAGGATCCCTGTCTTTCAGGCCGAAGGGCAGTTCTCCGCGACCGAACGAGAGTGCTGCAGTATAAGCTACGTCGCTGTCGGGGCCGGGCGACATCACAAAGCTCATGTCGGCCGGTATGATACGTGCCGAATCCTGGACCTCCTTCATAAGCTGCGTTTCGTCGAAGAGGAAACCCTGTACTATATCCCGGTCCTCTATTTTCACATGGCGTACTAGATATATCTGACCGGCGAATATGGAGTTGGTATTACCGGCATGGCTCACCACAAGCGGCATGAATGACTCTATCGTGATACTTACGAGGTCTTCGGGCCTCTGTGCCGGTGAGGGCGCGGGCTGGGCGATCGCTTGCTGCTGGCCAGAACTAGCGATGGGCTGGGCGATCTGAGAGACGGTCTGCTGATCCTGCTGCTCCGTCTGCATCGAGTTGCTGGCGATATTCCCCTCGACAAAGGCTCTGGTCTGGGTGAGCACCTGCTGCTTGCTATTCCGCTCGGGCAGAAGGCTCTCTATCGGCAGTTCCTTTTTGTCTGTCGGAGAGACGCGGCTGGCGACTTGCGCAGCCTGGTCGTACCCTATGGCATCTGGAAGCTCGCCGCCGCCTTTTCCCTTCTGATAGGTCTGAAGTTGAGCACTGACCGGTATCGAGAGTGTGCGCGACGAGATCTTGATGGAAGGCAGGACATCCGTTCTAAGTTGTGCGACATATCGCCTGGCCTCGGCTTCGGTCACGTCCTCCTGGGCCGAGGCCGGGGTACTTGCGTCGAAATACGGCGTTGTAATACGTCCGCCTGGCTCTATCTGAAAGTAGCCGTAGGCCATGCCGTTACTCAGCTTGTCTTTGAGCGGCGAGACAAGAAGTGTCGGTTGCTGATTCGGTGCGGTGTTGAATGGAATATAGTAGTACTGGTAGTCGGTGTAGGGGCGACTGCGCTCGCGCGTCATGAATTCATCCAGCTTGCGTTTTACATCTCTGCGTACCTGCTCGGCGGCTTGAGCGAATTCGCCGAGTCTTGCGCCTTTCAGGCCCTTCTCCCATATGGTGACAGAGTGGTAGCCCAGCCAGCTCATGCCCAGCATCGCCGCCAGTATTATGCCTGATAAGATTGCCAGTCGCCTGTACATCTGGTTTGCCTTTTCAGCCCTCGTACTTGTAACCCGCCCCGCGCACAGTCTTGATTGTCTGCGGCTCGTCAGGGTCACTCTCGATCTTCGCGCGAAGCTTGGCAATGTGCATATCCGTTGTTCGCGTACCCAGCTCGCTCATGTGCTCGCCCCATACAGCCTCGTATAGCTCTTCCCTGCTTATGACCCTGTCGGGGTTGGCAGCGAAGAACTGAATTATCTGCGACTCGCGTTTCGATATTTCCACGTTCACCCCGTCTCGCGTAATGGTCAGACCAGCTGCATCAACATCCCAGTCTCCAAACCTGAAAACCGTCCCGACCTTCCTCTGCGGGTCGGTACGACGCAATACGGCGCGCACACGGGCCAGCAGCTCCTCGAGTGAAAAGGGCTTGGTCACGTAGTCATCGGCGCCGAGTTCAAGCCCATTGACGCGGTCTTTCTCCTGGCCCTTGGCGGTCAGCATTATGATCGGGGTGTTCAGCCCGTCGCGCCGCCAGCGGCTGCAGAGCTCTTCCCCGCTGATCTTCGGCAGCATCAGGTCCAGCAGGATGACGTCAAAACGGCGGCGCTTCACGAGCTTCTCAGCCTCTTGTCCGTCGGCTGCCTGCACGGCCCCGTATCCGTGGAACTCCAGAAAGTCTACCAGCGCGCTGCGTATTGTCTTCTCATCTTCTACTACAAGTATCAATGGTTTATCCATATGCTGCTCCTGCATGCATTATAGGTTATCTGCGGCCAGCACCCCTGTAAATAGTCTGTAAAAAGTTGATTAACTCCGTGAGAATGCTATACTTATGTGGGTCTGGCGGTGTTGCCGGCAACGGAACTATATCGCGATAAGACCCGAAAAAGCCATATGACCGATAATCAGCCGTTCATAGCGCCCGAACTGGCGCAATTCTCGCTGGACCGCTCTCGCGACGCGATCTTCTGGGTCGTACCAGACGGGCATATCTGCTATGCCAATGACGCAGCCTGTCGCAGCCTTGGCTACTCGCGCGAAGAGCTGCTCAAAATGAGCATGCTGGAAATCGATGCTGTTCTAAAGCCGGAGCAGTGGGCTGAGCACTGGGCCAGGACCAACGCCGCCAATTCATCTCTTATAGAGACATTTCACAGGCGCAAGGATGGCACAACTTTTCCCGTCCAGGTGGCCATCAACTACATCTTCTATGAGGGCAAGGAGTACCACTGCTCGATTGCCCGTGACATATCCAGCCAGAAGCACGATGAACAGGTCCTCCGGGAGCGTGACCGCATGCTCCGCCTGCTGATGATAGCAGCCGTTACTGCGAATGAGGCCGTCAGCATCCGGCAGGCTCTTCAGCATGTCATCGAGGAGGTATGCCGCGCGATGGACTGGTCGGTCGGCGCTGCTTATCTGCCGGTTCCTGATTCGAGCGACCGTATAGAAGCCACTGATATCCTGTATAGCGATGATCCGCAGCGCTATGCTGAGCTGATGAAACTCGCAGTGTCCAAACGATTTACAAAAGGTGCCGCTCTTATAGGCGGCGTCTTCGAATCCGGCAAGGCTGGCGTCATGCAGCTTCACGAAGGGCTTGAGGTCGATAAGTACCCGCTGGCGGCAGCGGCTGCCAGAGCAGGGCTGAAGACCTCGCTGGCGTTCCCGATCAAGGTCGCAACTGACGTGGCAGGTGTGCTTGTATTTGCCTGCAAAACCGCTTACTCGCCGGATGAGCAGCTCATGACCGTCATGGGTGATATCGGCACACAGCTCGGTCGCATAATCGAACGAAGACAGTCGGATATCGCGATTCAGAAAAGCCAGGCAGGCCTGGCTTTTGCTCAGCGCATCGCGCACGTCGGGAGCTGGGAATGGGATTTGATCAAGGGTACGCTGACCTGGTCGGATGAGGTCTACCGCATCTTCGGCGTGAGCCCGGCGAATTTCAAGCCGAGCAACGCAGCTTTTCTGGAGATGCTGCCGCCCGAGGAACGTCCGGGCGTTCGCAGGTCCATCCTGAAGGCCATCGAGGGCGAGGCTCCCTACGACATCGAGCATCATGTGAACCAGCCGGGTGGCACGCAGCGGGCAGTCAGAGAACAGGCTGAGATATTCCGCGATGAGAATGGCAGACCCGTGAAGGCGGCAGGCAGCGTGCAGGACATTACCGAAATGAAGGAGGCGCAGCGCGAACGTGAGGCCCTGACCCGGACTCTGGCAGCCAAGAACGAGGAGCTCGAAAGTATAATCTATGCCAGCTCGCACGACCTGCGGAGCCCCCTGGTCAATATCCAGGGCTTCAGCTGGGAATTGGCAAGGGATTGCTCGCGAATCGGAGAGATGATACGCGATGCGAATGTTCCCATTGAGCTTAAGGCAAGTCTGGAGCCGCTGATGAAACAGAGCATGCCGGACTGCGTTCAGCAGATAAACGCCAGCGTGCGCAAGATGGATGACCTGATGCGCGGCCTGCTGCGACTGTCAAGGCTTGAGCGCGAGCCGGTGCCTGACACGCAGATCGACGTGGCAAGACTGCTGGCGGACATGCTCGAGAGCATGAGCTACCGCATAGAGCAGGCTGGCGCGGAGGTGACGCTTGGATTCCTGCCGCCATGCAAGGGTGACGCGGGACAGATAGCGCAGGTGTTCTCGAATCTCATAGATAATGCGCTCAAATACAAGGTAGAAGGGCGCGGGATAAAGGTGCATATTACCGGCGTGATTGAGGACCAGATGCGGGTGTACAAGATCGAGGATAACGGGCCGGGAATCGCCGAGATGCACATAGAGAAGGTCTTCGAGATATTCCACCGGCTGGACCCGACGGGGCCGGTCGCGGGCGAGGGATTGGGGCTGACGATAGTACGGAGGATCGTCCAGCGGCATGGCGGCACGATACGGCTGGAATCGGAAGAAGGCAAGGGCTCGACATTTATCATAACCCTGCCGGGATAAGAGGCAGACCAGGTGCTGGGGGTCAGGTGCCAGGCGTCAGAGAAGGCAAAGGCCGCACAAATCGCGGCTAGCATCTTCGGATCTCGGGTTTCGGATTACCTGCGCAGAGCAGGTCAGGCATCACTGCCTGACATTTAGAACTCTCCTGCCTCAACTGGCTATCGACCAAGGACTAACGACTAACGACTGCGCGAAATGTAGATTTCGCGCATGAATGGTGGCGGATTTGGCTGGCCTCTTTGAGTGCGAGGGCTGCAAGCTGATGGCTGAAGGCTTTTCCGCAGGGAAAACTCTTGAAAGCGGAAAAAGCTGGCCATAGAATGCACGCACACCTTGCTGACGCAACGGGGACGAGAACGTCAGTGTTCAAGGTTCGATGTTCGGCGAGAGGAAGCCCGTCTGGTCAGTCCAACAAGCCGGGTCTGGTGAAACAGAAAACGATGGAAGGAGTTGTGGAATCAACCTACGGTGGACATGTGTCACGATATGGTGACAGCAGTGGAATGAACGTACTTCACACCCTTATTCCCCCTTTACCACCCCTTTGTTTCCCCAATGTTCTCTCTTAAGGCCGGATGAGGTGTCACGGCAATAAGGATTGGCTAAGGTACGAAAATGATACGATTGGCAGACGACAAAAGAGCGAGCAGTTTGTCTAGATGGTTGAGGGTATCAGGGTGGATGGCAGTAATCATCTTCACATTCCATGCCTGTACTCACATGGTTGGTGCCAGCGATACCTGGAAGGCCATAGTCGCGGGTCGACATTATGTGAATCACGGAGTCGATACAGTTGACCCTTTCAGTTCAAACTCACTGAAGGCGGGACCAACGCAGAGAGAGATAGAAACCTGGCCAGGATGGGCCCAGGTGATAGCCCGGAAGTGTGGCATCGGTGCGGTCAAGTACTGGCATCCTACCGGATGGATCAATCAGAATTGGCTCTCAGGTGTGTTTTTCTACTGGCTGGCATATGAATCCCCGATTGCTGACAGCGACGTCCAGTCATTCAATTCGCTTGTATATCTGAAATTTGCGATCTATATGCTTCTAGCCATTTGTGTTTATTACACATGTAAGATCATAGGCATCGGCCCTATTCTGTCAGCAGGCTCCGTCTGTGCCGTAATGTTCATTGGCCGGTCCTTCTTTGCTATCCGTCCGGCAGATTTCACAAATCTGTTAGCGGCTGTATTGCTGCTAATACTGGCTTTAGCCACTTATCGAAACATACTATATATCTGGCTGGTTGTCCCGTTGGTGATTCTGTGGTGTAATCTCCATGGCGGATACATCTATGTGTTTATAGTGCTTGTGCCGTTTGTCTCCATCAACCTTCTAACAAGCTTCTTCCCCCAACAGTTCGTTTCGCTCGGTATGAGAGGTGTATGTCACAGCATTGCGGCCGGCTTCATAGCCTTACTGGCGATGATTCTCTTCAATCCGTTTCACCTGGCAAATCTTACCCATATTCTTGTTATCAGCGTTGGACAACATGCTGAAGAGTGGCGTACGGCAAATGACTGGCATCCCGCTTTCGAATGGGGAAATCCATATGGTGATGCAAGACCGTTCCTGATAATGTTCATTCTTGCCGCCTTTGCTGTTTTGCTCTGGCTTATCGTTCGCTTATTGGTTTCCAGACTTGCCAATCGTTCCACTGAATCAGATGAAACCGATTCCCAGGCATATCAGCTGCCGAGGATCGATCTGGCCATGGTAGTTGTCGCTGCTCTTACCCTTTATATGGCTGTGCGCTCGCGCAGATTCATACCCATGGCAGCTATTGCAACCTGTCCGCTTATATCAGTGTTCATTGGCCAGACGATTCGTATGATCTCAGCGCGGTTCAGCTTCCATAAACAAGATGGGTTTGCTGTCAGACAAATGCCCAAAAACCTGCGGTGGGTCCTGGCCGTTCTCGTAACGGCAGGGGTTCTGTTTCTGGGCGGATGGTGGGGAGCCAAATTCAAACGTGTTTATCTCGACCCATGGCCTATGGATGCGGAATTCAGCTCAGTCTTCATGCGGATGACGGGTTCTGATTCCAAGCCATTCCGCGCTTGCAGATTCATAAAAGATAATCAGCTGGAAGGGAACATTTTCAGTTCTTGGACAGATGGCGAAATCATCGCTCTTGGTCAACAGCCATGTTCAGAGTCAGGCAGAACACCTCTGCAGTTGTTCATGGATGGGAGAGCGCAAACAGCCTATGATATCAAATATCAGGATCTCTGGCTCGAAATCTCAAGTGGAGGGCCTGCAGTACAGAGTGCTCATAGTGAAAGACGCCAGCTGACTGAGGATGACTATGTCAAGAGTGGCCTGTGGGTGAATGGGAAATGTAAGGAGTACGACATCCAGGTCGTTTTAATGCCATCAAGCAAATCTGACATGCCTTTTGTGAAGGGCCTTGAGAATAGCCCGGATTGGCAGGTGGTCTATTTTGACAATAGATACGAGCTCTTTGTTGATGCAACAACTGTTCGTGGAAAGGAACTTTTTGAGGGCATACTTAGTGGACAAACGGTCTATCCTGATGAGTTCTCAAAACATCTGAATTTTGCCCGCAATGTTCTCTTGTTTGGGCAAGGGGAAGTGACGGAGGAACGCGGGCTTGAATCTGCAATCAAGGCTTTCAAGCTGAAACCATCTCGCGCTCCGATGCAACAAATACTCTCTGCGGCGCAATTCGAAAAGTTGCGTCCGAGTATAGACGGCTTTTGCAGAGACTACAGTGAGACCTTTGCGAAAAACAAGACAAACTATGCCAGGGAAGATGGATACAATGATCAGCTTGGCGCCGCAATACTTGCAGCTGGTCATTTGGAGAGAATAGCAGCAAGACAAGGGCAAATGCAGGATGCCAAGCTCTATGCAACCAGAAAGCGAGAATATACAAGAGAACAACAAGTGATAAGTAGAAGCAAGGGGTGGTAATACAGTTGTATCCTTGGGAAACTAGGGAGAGTCATACACTTTGGCGAAGCGAGATATGGGATTCTGGAACAGGTCAGGAAAGTCATTCGGTAGGCGGGTTGTCAGGGCTATCGTTCTGGCGGTGGTCTTAGGCGTCATCATGGTGGCTGGAGGTTGCACCAGCCGCAGCGCCGGTAATCCAGGTGAGGTGTCCAGCCTTCGCTCGGAAGCTACGGCGCACAAGTGCCTCGCCCCTACTGGCTACTTGCTGCTGGCTAATTCCTGTAAGATGTCGTTCGAGGCAGCCGCCGAG
>Ga0209164_1002322_pt1 | contig 20643 bp, 16 predicted proteins | sample MTBNYHSulfiMetaG_FD_187458 | JGI IMG/M metagenome (GOLD analysis project Ga0209164, IMG submission 187458) | Enrichment culture microbial communities from rom New York Harbor, USA that are MTBE-degrading - MTBE-NYH (New York Harbor Sulfidogenic)... | ecosystem: Environmental > Aquatic > Marine >... | reverse complement strand
GGTCGCGGCGGCGATGTCGACGGCGCTGGGGCTCGTCTTCGCCACCGCGGCGCGGAACACGCAGATGCTGTTCGCGCTCATCAAGGGGACCGGGTTCCTCATCGTCGGCCCGGTGATCTTCTACCTGTTCCCCGACTGGCCGCAGTGGATCGCGCGCATCTTCCCGACCTACTGGTTCATCGACCCGCTCTACCGCGTCGCGCTGCAGGGCGACACCCTGGCCGACGTCTGGTGGGAGCTGGCCATCGCCCTCGGGCTCACCCTGGCGGCCCTCGTCGCCGTCGTCGCCCTCGCCCGCCGCATGCAGGCGCGCCTCGCGGTCGAGTAGGTCGGGGCGCGCTCAGGCGACCGGCGCCGTCTGCTTCTGCGCCTTCTTGCGCTCCTCGGTGCTGAGGATCGCCTTGCGCACGCGGACCGTCTTCGGCGTGACCTCGACGAGCTCGTCGTCGGCGATCCACTCCAGGGCGCTCTCCAGGGTCAACGGCCGCGGGACCTTGAGACCGGCGTCGATCTCCTTGGTGGACGAGCGGTAGTTGCCGAGCTGCTTGCGCTTGGTCGGGTTGCAGAGCATGTCGTCGCGGCGCGAGTTCTCGCCGACGATCATGCCCTCGTAGACGCGCTCCATGGGGCTGACGAAGAGGGTCGCGCGCTGCTGGAGGTTCTCGAGCGAGTAGGCGGCCACCTCGCCGGCGGTCTGGCTGACCAGCGAGCCGCGCTCACGGCCGGGGAGCTCGCCGCGCCACGGGCCGTAGCCCGTGAAGCGCGAGCTCATCACGCCGAGGCCGCGCGTCTCGGTGAGGAAGTCGGACCGATACCCGATGAGGCCGCGCGTCGGGATCGTGAACTCGAGGCGGACGAGGCCGGTGCGCGCCGACTCGACGGCGACCAGCTCGCCCTTGCGCAGGCTGAGCTCCTGGATGACCGTGCCCTGGTACTCCTCCGGTACGTCGATGATCAGCTGCTCCATCGGCTCGAGCAGCGTGCCTCGGGCGTCCCGGTGGGTGATGACCTCGGGGCGGCTGACGCAGAGCTCGAGCCCCTCGCGGCGCATCTCCTCGATGAGGATCGCGAGGTGCAGCTCGCCGCGGCCGCTGACCTTGACGCCGTCGGGGCGGCCGAGGTCCTCGACGCGCAGGGCGACGTTGACGCGCACCTCGCGCCCGAGGCGGTCCTTGATCTGGCGCAGCGTCGCGGCGCGCCCGTCCTGGCCCGCGAACGGGCCGTTGTTCACGAGGAAGAACATGCTGACCGTGGGCTCCTCGATCTCGAGCGGCGGCAGGGCGGCCGACGCCGGGTCGAGGCCGGGCGCGGCCAGCGTGTCGCCGAGGGCGATCTCGTCGGGCCCGGCGAGCCAGACGATGTCGCCGGCGGCGACCTCGTCGACCTCGCGGTTCTCTAGGCCGCGCGTCACCCACAGGCGGGCGACGCGCGCGACCTCGACGCCGGCGACCTCGAACGCGGCCTCCGCCGCGTCCGTCGCGCCGTCGCCGGCCGCGTCCGCCGTGCCCGGGGCGCTCGTCCGCCGCGTCGCGACCCGCTGCAGCTCGTCGCCGACGCGGAGCCGGCCCTGCACGACGCGCCCGCAACCGATGCGGCCGATGTAGTCGCTCCAGCCCAGGGTGCTGACCTGCATGAGGAAGGGCGCGTCCTGCTCGACGCGCGGCGCCGGCACCTTCGCGATGATGGTCGCGAAGAGGTCGTCCATGCCGGCGGCGGCCAGCTCGGCGCGCAGCGCCGGCGAGAGCCCGCCTCCGTCGCTCAGGTGCTCCTCGCGCTCGTGCTCCTCCTTCTGGTACTCGTCGAGATCGGCGACGATCCAGCCCTCGAGCCCGGAGCCGTAGAGGACCGGGAAGTCGAGCTGGTCGTTGTCGGCGCCGAGCTCGACGAACAGGTCGAAGGTCTTGTCGAGCGCGCCGGACGGGTCGGCGTTGGGCCGGTCGGCCTTGTTGACGACGACGATCGGCCGCAGCCCGAGGCGCAGCGCGCGCATGAGGACGTAGCGCGTCTGCGGCATCGGTCCCTCGTTGGCGTCGACGAGCAGGAGCACCGAGTCGACCATGCTGAGGACGCGCTCGACCTCCCCCGAGAAGTCGGCGTGGCCGGGGGTGTCGATGATGTTGACGAGGTGCCCGCCCCACTCGACCGTGCAGTGCTTGGAGCGGATGGTGATGCCGCGCTCGCGCTCGAGGTCGTTGCTGTCCATGACGCGCTCCTCGACGCGCGCGTTCTCGCGGAAGACGCGCGCGGCGCGGAAGATGCTGTCGATCAGCGTCGTCTTGCCGTGGTCGATGTGGGCGATGATCGCGAGGTTGCGGATCCTGTCGGCGGCGTGCACGTGCGTGGTCTCTCTCTCGTGGCTGTGACCGGCGGCCGGGCCCAGGGGACGGGAGGGCGCGGCGGGCGTTCGAACGCCCGGCGGCGCGGCGCCGCCGGGCGTCGCCGACCAGTGTACACTCCGCCGCCGGCCTCGTCGTCCGCGTCCGCGACCTCCCTGCGCCCATGAGGCCGCGCGACGCCCGCGCGCCCGCCAGGCCGCGCGACGCCCGCGCGCCCGCCAGGCCGCGTGCGGTCGGCGCCGTGAAGACGGAGGCGGGGAGAGGCGCGACCCGATAGCATCGTCGCGCCATGACCCGCCTCCTCACGTCCGCCGCGCGGGCGCGCGGCCTCGCCGGCCGCGCCGGCGCCGAGCTGCGCGCCTTCCCGCGGCAGTTCTGGCTGCTGGCCGCCTGCTTCTTCGGCCTTATGGTGGGCATCGACATGTGCTTCCCGTTCGAGACGACCTACCTGCACGGCCGTCTGGGCTACTCGATGACGACCATCGGGGTGCTGCTCGGCCTCCCGCTGGTCGCCGCCATCCCCTTCTACGTCGTCGACGGGGCCATCGCCGACCGCTACGGGCGCAAGCCGGCCATGGTGGCCGGCATCTGCCTCGTGGTCGTGCTCTACCTGACCCTCGCCTTCGCCCGCGAGCTCTGGCAGATCGCCGTCGCCGTCGCCGCCGAGGCCGCCTTCGGCTGGGCCCTCTTCCTCACGGGGAGCAACGCGATGATCGCCGACCTGGTCGCCTACGGGCGTCGCGCCGAGGCGTACAGCATCACGCGTGTCACGCTCAACTCGGGGATGGTGGTCGGACCGCTGCTGGCGCGCGTGATCCTGGCGCGGGACCCGACCTACCGCTCGCTGTTCCTCACCGGCGCGGCCGTCTGCCTTGCTCTCGCCGCCGTCGTCTTCGCGCTCTTCCACGAGACGCGCCCGCCCGCGGCACGGGCCGAGGCCTCGATGCGCGCGACGCTGCAGGGGTACGGGGCGGTACTGCGCGACCGACGCTTCCTCGCCTTCTGCGCCGTCGCCGCCCTGCCGCTCTACGGCTTCGGGCAGATCTGGTCGATGCTGCCGGTCATGCTGCGCAACCGCCACGGGGCGTCGCCCGGGGAGTGGGCGGTGCTGCTCTCCTTCTACGCCGTGAGTCTCGCCGTGCTCCAGTACCCGGTGATCCGCCTGCTGAGAGGCCGCGACCACGTGCTGCTCATGGCGGCGGCCAGTCTCCTCGTCGGTGCGGGGCTCTCGGGCGCGGTGCTCCTCCCGTGGGGGGTGTGGACGTTCGTCGGCGTCTTCGTCCTCGGGCAGGGCGTGCTGCTGCTCATCCCGATCTCCTCGGCCGTGTCGGCGGAGCTCGCCCCGATCGCCCTGCGCGGGCGCTACATGGGGACGTGGACGCTGGTGCAGATGGCCGGCTACGCGCTCGGGCCGCTCTTCGGCGGCTGGGCGATGGACGCCCTCGGCGAGGCCGGCGCGGCGCTCGTCGTCCTGGCCTGCGGGACGACCGGGGCCGCGCTGTACCTGGCGCTCGCCCCGCGGTTCAAGGCCTCCGCGCCCGCGGACCCCGCCGTGTGAGCGAGAGGGCCGGGGAGGCGACGCCTCCCCGGCCCTCTCGGCCCTTCGCTCCCTGCGTGCGCCTCAGGCGCGCTCCACCTCTGCGCCGCGCGCCTGCACCGTGTAGTAGGCGGCGCCGAGGGTGGCGACCGTGAAGGGCGTGGTCAGCAGGAAGGCCACTCCCGCGGCGGCGCTGCCGATCGAGCTCACCAGGATGAAGATGAGCACGAGGGCCAGGTGCTCCCAGAAGCCGCCGTCGACGACCATGTGGTAGCTGGCGCCGAGCGAATCCCAGAACCCCATGCCGCGGTCGACCATCAGCGGGAAGACGTAGATCCAGATGGTCGTGAGCAGGACGCCGCCGACGACCGTGATCCAGGCGAAGCCGACGGCCAGCGCGAGGACGATCGAGCCGCCGAAGAACGACCAGAAGCGGTTCATGCACGAGAAGACGTCCCCGACCGCGGGCTCGCGGCCGTCGCGGATGCGGGTCACGATCATGCCGTAGAGGCCGGCGAACAGAGGGCCGGCGAGGATCCCCAGCGTGACGATCGCGAGCGCCGTCGCGATCAGCGTGCCGAGCAGCAGCGGCACGATGTCCTTGAGGAAGAGCCGCCAGCCGTGCTTGAGGACGAAGCCGATGTCGATGCGTGCCTGGCCCCCGGCGGTCGGTGTTCCCGTGGTCTCCATCTCGCACTCCTCTCTTGAGTGTCCTGCGTGCTACCGGCAGACTACCCGCGCACGACGGTGCGGTCGCCCCCCGGCGAGAGGAACCGGCCTCGGCTCGCGGAGGGAACTCGGGCGGCCCTCGTCCACCCCCGCGGGGGGAGGATGCGCACGCCTTGGGGTAGAACGACCACGTCGGCGGGGCCAAGGAGGATGACTGACATGCTGTGCGACATCGCGAGGAACCTGGGCGACGAGCAGGTCGAGAGGATCAGGGAGCTCGAGGACGATCTCGGCCTCACCCTCGTCGCGTTCGCCTGCCGGTCGCTCGACCCGGAGCGGGAGGAGCGGCTGCGCAAGGCCATGGAGGGAATGGGGCCGGTCCTGCTGGCCGAGCCGGCCGCGCCCGACGAGACTCAGCTCGACAGGATCCGCGTCGCCGAGGAGGCGATGGGGCTGTCGCTCGTCGCCGTGCAGTCCTGAGCGGCCGTCGCGACGGACGGCGGGCGCCTCGGGCGCCCGCCGTCCGTCGCGACTCGGGCGCCCGCCGCCCGTCGCGCCTCTACACCGCCACCCCGGACGCCACCGGCACCTCCAGCCGGTCGAGGTCGTCGTGCGTCTCGCGGCGCAGCCACAGGCCCGCACTCCCGTCGCGCACGGCGACGACGGCCGGACGGGGGGTGCGGTTGTAGTTGCTCGCGAGCGTGTAGCAGTAGGCCCCGGTCGCGGCGACGGCCAGCACCTGGCCGGCGAGGTCGGTACCCAGCGGCACGCCCTCGGCGATGACGTCGCCGGACTCGCAGTGACGGCCGACGACCGTGGTCGCCGGCGCGTCGCCGGGGGTCGCCCGGGCCGCGGGCGCCAGGGTGTGCCGCGCCCCGTAGAGCATCGGTCGCGGGTTGTCGCTCATGCCGCCGTCGACGGCGGCGATCCGGCGGCCGTCGGCGGCCGTCTTCACCGCCTCGACACGGTAGAGCGTGAGGCCGGCTCCGCCGACGACGGCGCGCCCCGGCTCGACGGCGAGGCACGGCACGGGGATGCCCTCGCGCGCGGCGGCGGCACGGAGGCGCCGCGACATCGCGCGCCCGCTCGACGAGAGGTCGAGCGGGTCCTCGTCGACGTAGGTGATGCCGAACCCGCCGCCGATGTCGAGGATCTCCGTCGTCACGCCGTCACGGCGCGCCAGGAGGCCGGCGAACGCCACCAGACGGTCGATGGCGGCGAGGAAGGGCTCGGGCTCGAGGATCTGTGAGCCGATGTGCGCGTGCAGGCCTCTGAAGCGCAGCGCCGACGACTCGGCTACGGCGACGGCCGCGGCCGCCGCCGCGCCCGTCTCGATCGGCACGCCGAACTTCGACGCCGCCGTGCCGGTGACGAGTGACGGGTGGGCGCCGCCGGCGACCTCGGGCACGACGCGCACGAGCACGTCCTGGCGCCGGGCGAGGCGGCGCGCGGCGGCCTCGACGCGGGCGATCTCCTCGAGGTGGTCGCAGACGAGCAGGCCGACGCCGGCGGCCACGGCCTGCTCGATCTCGGTGTCGCTCTTGCTGTTGCCGTGGAGCGCAAGGTGACGCGGCGGGAGCCCGGCGCGCAGGCAGGCATCGAGCTCGCCTCCCGAGGCGGCGAGCACGCGGAGCCCCTCGGCGTTGACGAAGCGCAGGAGACGACGGGAGGTGAGCGCCTTGGCCGCGAAGTACACGCGCGGGAAGGCGCCGGTGAGCTCGCGGCAGCGGCGCCGCAGGTGCTCGACGTCGAGCACGAGCAGCGGCGTGCCGAACTCGGCGGCGAGCTCGACGACCGGGACGCCGCCGACCTCGAGCCCGTAGGGGCCCCAGTGGGCGGTGGCCGGCCAGGGGGTGGACGCGGAGATGGACGAAGGGTGTGGCAGAGACACGGCGAGACCTCTCGTTCAGCGGATGTGAAGGACGTCGGAGAGGAGGGGCGCTCGCCGCGGGACGAGCAGGGGCGAGCGCCCTAGCGCTTTCGCGGAAGCGCCGGGCGCTTGCAGAAGTCGTGTGCTGCCACGCACAACATGCGGAGAAGGGAAGCGCACGGCGGATGCGCTGTCAAGCCCGGCGGGGCGCGGTGGCCGGAGACGCGAACGGCGGCGGGCACCCTGGAGAGGGTGCCCGCCGCCGTTCTCGTACCGGCCCGCGGTCGGCGGGCGTGGCCCCGTCCGCCGCGCGGCGCCTCAGCCGCGCCGCGCGCCGGCCGTCCGCCGCGTCACTTGGCGGACTTGTCGGGCTTGCCGGCCTGCGACCTGGCGACCGCCGACACCGCGGCGCCGTGGCTCTGCCCGGTGTCGTCCTTGCACTTCGCCATCTCCGAGACGGCCTCGCCGTGGTTCCGGTAGTCGCCGATCCGCCACGTGTGGCCGTTCTGGGCGCCGTCGCCATACTCGTCCGTCGCGTCGCCCTCGTCGTCGCCGCCGTCGTCGGCCGGCTCGCCCTCGTCACCGTCATCGGCGGGGTCGTCACCGTCATCGGCGGGGTCGTCGCCGTCAGTGGGGTCGTCGCCCTCGTCGGGGTCGGGGGCGGGGGGCTCTTCGGGGATGCCGCCGTCGTCGTCGGTCGTCAGGCTGGCGACGGTGTCGACGAGCGCGGCGACCTCCTCGCGCATCGCGGCCGACGCGACGCTCGTGACGCCGAGCGCGGCGACGACCACCAAGACGATGATCCACAGGAGACGCATGGGTACCTCCGGCGTTCGGACTTGGCGGGTGAGACTCCTTCGCTCCGCTTAACGGCCGGGCGTCGGGGCGCCTTGACTCATCGGCGCTGTCAGCGCGGGAAACGCCGCGCCTCCGTCGTCCCTCCCCTAAGCGTCGCCACGCGATTCGATCGGCACGCGGCGCGGCTGCGGGGCGGGGCGCTTCGGCACGCGGACCGTCAGCACACCGGCGGCGAACTCCGCCGTGCACTCCTCGCCGCGGATGCCCTGGGGCAGGGCGACAAGGCGCTCGAAGCGGCCCACCGGACGCTCGATCCGGTAGACCTCTTCCTCCTCCGGCACGGTGTCGGGCTTGCGTTCGCCGCGCAGCGTGAGCACGTTCTCCTCGAGGCGCACGTCGACGTCTTCGGCCCTGAGCCCAGGCAGGTCGGCCTTGACGACGATCGCCTCGCGGCTGTCGAAGACGTCGACCGCCGGCAGCCACGCCCCGCGGCCGTCGGTCCATCCGAGCGACCCGGCGACCCGGGCCAGCCGGTCCTGGAGGTCCCCGAGATCGCGCAGGGTGTCCCAGTGCGCGGGAGCCATGGCGCCACCTCCTTCACGGGCGTTCACCTGCCTCGCGACGCGGTGTCCGCGGGGTCGCGTCGCTCTCCCGTACGGCTACCCCGAGCGCCCGACGCCGAAACCAGAACCGCCTGTAAATCAAGGGGTTACGCGAGTCCGCGGCGTGGAGTGCGGCGGCCTTGGCCCCGTCCTGGGCCGGCGGCGCGGTCGGTCCGCCGACGGGGCGCGGGTACGTCGCAGGTTTCGAGCCCCGGGAGCCCCTGTAACGTTTTCCGGCCGCCGCCGTTGGAGGGGTATACGCCCGTCGGCGCGAGGGGGCGCCGGTGTGTGTGGGCCTCGAGGCCCTCGAACGAGCGCCTCGAGGCCCTCGGCGTCTCTTGGCCCGTCAGCGGCCGGCCAGCTCGGCGACCTTGCCCAGCATCGCCGGCCGCAGGTCCCAGAGCCACGACGTCTCGATGACGTCGGGGTTGTTGCAGGCCGTGCACCCCTCCGCCTCGGCGAGCAGCTCGCGCCGCCGCGGCAGGGCGAAGACCTCGGCCAGGTCGCGTCCGGCGACGCGCAGGTCGTCGACGTCGGCGAGCGGCCGGTCGCGGCGGCGACAGTCGCGGACGGTGCCGTCGGCCTCGACCGTCAGCAGGCTGTGCGGACCCCGGCAGCGGTAGTCATTCAGTGCCGGGTCGCGCTCGAGCAGGTCGAGAAAGGCGCGCGTCGCGAGCAGAGGATAGCCCGCGTCCTTGAGCCTGCGGGCTGTGCGTGCCGCGGCGCGCAGCTCCTCCGGCGGCAGCGCGAGCGTGCCCACGCGGTCGACGAACCCCGCCGTCTCCATGCCGCCGGTCTCCATGGCGCAGAAGTAGAGACCGGCGCCCCAGCGCTGCGCGACCGGCGCCACGCGCTCGAGCGCGCCGCGGTTCTCGCGCGAGAGCACCGTGTTGACGAGGAGCACGGGACGCCGCGGCTCGTCGCGCAGCCGGGTCGCGAACGTCTCCAGACGGTCGTAGAGGCCCGGCAGGCCGCGCAGGCGATCGTGCGCCGGGCCCACGTCGTCGAGGCTCAGGATCAGCGCGTCGACGACGTCGCGGAGCTCCTCCCAGCGCTCGCCGGCGAGCCAGCCGTTGCTGATGAGCGTGACGAGCAGCCCCGCCCGCTTCGCCGCCGCGAGCAGGCCGGGCAGGTCGTCACGCAGCAGCGGCTCTCCGCCCCAGACGACCAGGTGGGCGAACCCGGCGCGACCCGCCTGGTCGTAGAGCCACGCCACGCTTGCGGCGTCCAGTTCCGGGTCGGACTGGTCGCGCCAGAGACAGGTGGGGCAGCGTCCGTTGCAGCGCGAGGTGACGAGTTGGCTCAGCGTGTGCGGCCGCCGCCGCAGGCGCGCGAGGACGAGGCGGGCGACGAAGCGGGCGCGTGGGCGGCTCGGGGAGGTCACACCGCAGGTGTACCCGCGGCCCGCCGGCGCGCACCACCCCGCGCAGCGCTGGGGTACGATGGCGTCGATGAGCGTCCGGCGCATCTACGAGGACGGGCTCTGCACGCAGTGCGGCACCTGCGCCGCGCTGTGCCCGAAGGGCGCCGTCGAGCTGCGCTGGGGCGGCGAGCAGGGCTACGCGGTCGAGGTGGACCCCGAGGCCTGCGACGACTGCGGCCACTGCCTGACGGTCTGTCCCGGCGCCGGCTTCGACTTCACCCCGGCGGCGTGGTGGCGCGGGGAGCACGAAGGGATCCCCGCGCCCGACTTCCTCGGGCCGTGGCGCGGGCTCTGGTTCGGCTGGGCGAGCGACGCGGGGACGCGGCACGCCGGCGCCTCCGGCGGGGTCGCCACCGCCATCCTGCAGGGGGCGCTCGAGCGCGGCGTCGTCGACGCGGCGCTCCTCGTCGGGAGCGACCCCGACAACGCGCTCGCGACGCTGCCCGTCGTCGCGCGCACGGCCGACGAGATCGCCGCCTGCCGCGGCTCGAAGTACAACGTGGCCGCGCTGAACACGCTCCTGCGCACCGTCCTGGAGGAGCCCGGCCGCTACGCGCTGGTCGGGCTCCCCTGTCACCTCCAGGGGCTGCGGCTGGCCGAGCGGCACTCGCGCCGGCTGCGCGAGCGCGTCGTCCTCGCCCTCGGCATCTTCTGCGGGCTCACGGGCGAGCCGCGCGCGACGGTGCTGGCGGCGCGCCGCGCCGGGGTCGACCCGGCCGACCTCGTGCGCGTCGGCTACCGCGGTCCCGGCTGGCCCGGCGTGCTGCGCCTCGAGACGAGCTCCGGCGCCGTCACCGAGGTACCGTACCCGGACTACTACGACGAGTACGCGGCGGCCTGCACGCCGCCGCGCTGCCGCGTCTGCCCCGACGCGCTGGCCGAGCTCGCCGACATCTCCGTCGGCGACACCTGGCTCGAGCGCTTCACCGGCTGCGACGGCGTGAGCGACGTGATCGCCCGCACGGCGGCCGGCGAGCGGCTGGTGCGCGACCTCATGACCGATCGCCTCGCGCTGAGCGAGGCGACGCCCGAGGAGATGATCGCCTCGCAGTCCGAGACCTACCGGGTCAAGCGGCCGGTGTTCCGCGGGCGGCTGTGGTTGCGGCGGCTCTCCGCACGACCCGTCCCGAGCTACCCCGGGCTCCGCACCTCCCCGTCGCCCGCCGACGTCGCGGCCGGGCTCACCGACCTCGCGCGCGAGACGGTCTACCGCCGGCTGGGCCGGCTGCGGTACCCTCCCGCGGGCCCTCCGCCAAGGTGAGGTCTTCGCCGTAGCGGGTACGTAGTCTCACACGATGTCGTTCGTCCGGGCCGGCGATCGATGAGTGGGGCTGTGAGGTTCATCGCCGTCATCGCGTTCATGCTCTCCCTGGCCACCGTGGCCGGCGCCGCGGCGGTCGCGGCGCGTGAGGAAGGGGAGCCGGACGGCGTCGGCGGGGGACCGGTGCCCGTCTCCGCGGAGGAGCGGCCCGACGGCAGCGCCGCCGACGTCTCGCGGGCGACGGCGCTGGCGATCGCGAAGGAACTCTCCCGCCGGGTCTCGCCCGAGCTCGGCGACGCCATGGGCCGCCTGGTCGAGCGCGGGCAACCGCGGGGCGCCAACTACCGGCGATGGCGCGATCTGCTCGCGCGGCTGCGGGCGCGCCACCGCGTGACGTGCCTGTATGTGATGGTCCGGCTCGACCGTCGCACCGCCGGCGTCGTCCTGCAGGCCGCCGAAGACCCCGCCGACTCGGACGCCTGGCTGGCCGCGTACGAGATCGAGCCGGGCATGAGGAAGGCCTTCCGCGGGCGGGCGGCGAACAGCGGGGACCCGCCGTTCTTCGACCCGCGTATCCGCGGCGGCGCGCCGCACGTGCGGGCGCTGGCGCCGGTGCGCGACGGCGACGGGGACGTCGTGGCGATCGTCGCCGTGGACGTCGAGGTCGGCGACCGGCGCGTCGCCCGCTGAACCGTCCGCGGCGCGCCCTCGGCGCAGCTTCCTGCGGCGCGCCGTCCGGGGCAGCGCCCTGCGGCGCTCCGCCCGAGCGGCGCCCGGCAGCGCGCCGTCCGCTCCTCCCGCCCGGTCCGCTGCTCCCGCCGGGCGGCCTCGCCTGCTAAGCTCGGCGGCGAGGGCGAACGCGGGAGGGACGATGGACCGGAGCTGGGACCGACACGCGGTCGACGAGGTGCTCAGGCGCGCGGGCATCGACGCCTGGGGCGTCGCGGCGAACACGCCGCCGTTGCCGCTCGCGCCGCCGCTTCCCACGGCGATCTCGCTGCTCGGGCGCTTCACGGCGGAGGAGCTGCGCGGCGTCGAGAGCGGCCCGCACGAGGTCTACTATGCGGGCTACCTGCGGCTCAACGAGGCGCTCGACGCGGCCGCCGCGACGCTCGTCGAGGCGCTGCGCGCCGCCGGGTCCCGTGCCGAGGGCGTGGCGGCCACCATCCCGGAGGAGCTCAGCGGCACGGTCACCGACTGGGGCGACGCCGGCGTCTTCCCGCACAAGACCGCGGCGACGCGAGCGGGGCTGGGGTGGATCGGCAAGACCGCGCTGTTCGTCTCGCCGGAGTTCGGCCCGCGGGTCCGCCTGGCGACCGTGTTCACCGACCTCGAGTTAGACGCGGGGACGGCCGTCACCGCCGGCCGCTGCGGCGCCTGCCGGCGCTGCGTCGACGCCTGCCCGGCCGGCGCCGGGCGTGACGTCACCTGGCGGGCGGGGATGCCGCGCGACGCGCTCTACGACGAGAAGGCCTGTGAGGCCGAGACCGACCGGCACCCGGACCTGGGCGGGGTGTGCGGTGTCTGCATCGCCGTCTGCCCCTGGGGGCAGACGACCTGATGCGTCCCGGCGCCGGGCGCCGGCGCGTCATGCGAGCGGCGCCGGCGCGTCACACCGATGGCGCCGGCGCGCCGAGCGCCCTCATCACCACGCCGGTCCAGAGGTCGAGGATCGGGTCAGTCTCGACGCCCTCCGGGGCGACCAGCCGCTGGATCGCGACGCCGGCGGGCACGGCGATCGTGAGCGAGGCGAGACCTTGGAGACGACGCACGCGCTCGGGCTCGTCACCGCCGGCGATGCAGCCGGCCAGGGCGTCGCGGCGCCAGCGCAGCGTGGCCGCCTGTCGGGCACGCAGGTCCTCGTCGCGGAGGACGGCGGGCAGCAGCTCGTAGTGGCGGCGATACGGCGTCATCTGCGCGAGCGTACGCCGGTGAGCGGCGATCGTTGAGGGGATCCTCTCCATGCCCGCGGGCAGGCGGCGGACCGCCCGGCGTACGAGGTCCCGGTTCTCGTGATCGATGGACGCGTGCAGGCGGTCGACGAGGCCGTGCTTGTCGCCGAAGTAGTACGAGACAGCCGAACGCGACTCTCCCGCGCGCGTCGCGATGGCCTCGAGCGTGAGCGCCCGCAGACCCTGCTCGTGCAGGACCTGCAGCGCCGCGGCCAGCAGGTTGGCCGCGACCGGCGAGAGGCCGGCCGCCGGGTCCGGCCCCACGTCGGCGCGCGGGGCCGGCGCGCCCGACTCCCAGTCCACGGCCTCCCGGACCTGCGCGACCGCGCGGCTGGGTGCTCCTCCGAGCGCGGCATGGACCATCTCGGCGAGGAGCGCGAAGACTCCCGCGACGTCCACGCCGTCGGGGTCGATGAGCGCCTGGACGGCGACGCCCTCGCCGATGCCCAGCAGCAGCGTCGTGAGCGTCGCGCGGTCGCCGACCGGCACGGTCGACGACTCGAGGCACATGACGCCGATGCGGCGGTAGGAGTCGTAGAACTGCGCCAGGCGGCAACGGGCGACGCGGTCGCGCAGGATGTAGGGCAGCAGGTCGAAGTACGTGGCGTAGAGGGGTGTCTGCAGGGCGAGGTCGCGGTGCAGGCCGATCAGCTGGCGGGCGTGACCGGTCAGCGGGTCGGGCGGCTCGGCGAGCCCGGCGACGAGCGCGACGTCGGCGTCGTGCCAGAGCGAGTCGACCAGGGTGGCGACGAGGCCTGCCTTGCTGTCGAAGTGGTAGATGATGAGCGACTTCGTCTCGCCCGCCTCGGCGGCGATGCGTCGCAGCGTGAGGCCCTCGTACCCGTCGCGGGTCAGGATGCGGCGGGCGGCCTCCAGGATGCGGCGGGCCGTCGGCGAGAGCCGGGCGGTGGCATAGGCGAAGGGATCGCCCTCGACCGGACGCCGTACCGGTTCTTCCATGCGTTCCCGACCCTTCGGCTCGAGCTGCCGTGTCGTCCCGTGGAACCGCTCCAATCCTACGACATCTCTGCGGGGTCGCACCGCCACTCGCCGTCGCACCGAGGCCGCCCAGGGGGCGACCGACGCGGCCGTCGCGGTGGCCGAGGCGTGGGCGGGAGGACGCCGCCGTGGCGAGCCCCGCGACCCCCGCATCGGGTCTTGACAGCGCGTGCGGCGCGGCTAGTATTGCGACAAGTCAGTTGACCGGTCAGTCGAACTGACGGCGAGCCGGGGCCATGCTCCGTCTCGAGAGTCGCTCCCGAGTGATGCGGCGGAGTCGGCGTCGTCTCCCCCTCGACGACGCCGCGTGGCCCTCACTCCGACGACCGGCGGCCCGCGCGGCCTCGCCGCGCCCGGTCGCCGCTCCGCCGCCGGCGGTCAGGCCCCGGCCGCCGGCGGCCTCTTCTTTCAAGGAGGCTGCCATGACCGCTGCCGAAGGCGCACGCTCGGCACTCGAAGACCGGGTGCTGGCGGCCATCACCGACGGTCGTGAGGAGCTCGTCGCGCTCGCCGGCGACCTCGTCGCGTTCGACACCACCGCGCGCAACCCGGGCGACCCCGCGCGCGACGAGGCGGCGCTCCAGGAGTACCTGCGCACGCGCCTCGCCGCGCTCGGCGCGAGCACCGACCTCTGGGAGCCGGAGCCGACCGGCACCGGCAACCGCTTCGTGCCCGACGATCTGGACTTCGCGGGGCGGCCGCAGCTCGCCGCGCAGCTGCGCGGCGCGGGCGGCGGCCGCAGTCTCCTGCTCAACGGGCACGTCGACGCCGTGTCGGCCGAGCCCAGGGACCTCTGGACGAGCGACCCGCACAAGGCCGAGGTCCGTGACGGCAGGCTCTACGGCCGCGGCAGCTGCGACATGAAGGGCGGCATCGCCGGCATGCTCTTCGCCGCCGAGACGCTGCAGCGTCTCGGCGTGCGCCTGGCGGGCGACGTCGTCTGGTGCACCGACACCGACGAGGAGTCCTCGGGGGCCGGCGCCTACGCCTGCGTCGCGCATGGGGTGCGCGCCGACGCGGGCCTCTGCGCCGAGCCGACCGGGTTCGACGCCTGGGTCGCCTGCCGTGGGGGCGTCAATCCCATCCTCACCATCGAGGGCCGCACCGGCCACTCCGAGACCGCGCAGCCGCACTGGAGCGTGGGCGGCGCCGTCAACGCCATCGAGAAGTGGGAGCTCGTGCAGCGCGCGATCCGTGACCTGCGCGAGGACTGGCGCACACGCCCCGAGCACGCGCACCCGTACCTCTCGCCCCCCGACATCCTGCCCACGGTCATCCGCGGCGGCGAGTGGATGGTCACCTACCCCTCCTCGTGCGAGGTGACCCTCTCCGTGCAGTACATGCCGGCGCGCGTCGACGCGGAGGGTTCCGGCGCCGCCGTCTTCGGCGAGGTCGAGGACCGGCTCAACGCGGCCGTCGCCGCCGACCCCTGGTTCGAGGAGCACCCGATCAGGTGGCACTGGCCCTGCGACATCGTGCCCGACGAGGTCCCCGCCGATCACCCGATCGTGACGGCGGCGCTGGCGGCGGCGAACGACGTCGGCCGCACCGGCATCGTCACCGGCATGGACTCGTGGCACGACGCCGCCGTCTTCATCCGCCGCGCGGCGACGCCGACGATCTCGTTCGGTCCCGGGTCGCTCGCCCAGGCGCACGTCGTCGACGAGTTCGTGCCCGTGCAGGACCTCGTCGACCACGCCGCCGCCGTGGCGCTGGTGCTGCTGCGCTGGTGCGGCGTCGCCGGGTGACACCGCCGCCGTTCGCGCCTCCGCGCCGGGCGAGACGGGCCGGCGCGGAGACCAGGGGCGAGGCCGCGCGAGGGAGGAGGTCGAGACCGTGAAGCCGTCGGTCGCGCTCGGGCTCGTGCAGATGGCCATGGGGCCCGAGCGCGAGGCCAACATCGAGCACGCGTTCGCGCTCGCCCGCCGGGCTCGCGAGCGGGGGGCCGAGGTGATCGTCTTCCCCGAGCTCTTCTCCGGCCGCTTCTTCTGCCGGGAGCTCGACCCCGCGCACGCGGCCCTGGCCGAGCCGGTGCCCGGGCCGCTCACCGGCCGCCTCGCGGGCCTCGCGCGCGAGCTCGAGGCGGTCGTCGTCGGCTCGCTCTTCGAGCACGTACGCGAGGGCGTGCGTTTCAACACCGCCGTCGTCATCGAGCGCGACGGGACGTTCCTCGGGCGCTCGCGCAAGATGCACATCCCGATGGACCCCGGCTACCTCGAGAAGTACTACTTCACGCCCGGCGACACCGACTATCCGGTCTTCCGCACCTCTCTGCTCGACCTCGCCGTGCCGACCTGCTGGGACCAGTGGTTCCCCGAGCCGGCGCGCATCTACGGGCTCAAGGGCGCCGAGCTGATCGTCTACCCCAGCGCCATCGGCACGCTGCCCGGCGACCCTTACGACGACGCCGTCGACACGTGGAGGGTGGCGATGCGCGGCCACGCGGTCTGCAACGCGCTCTACGTGGCCGCGGTCAACCGCGTCGGCGACGAGGACGGGATGACCTTCTACGGCCACAGCTTCGTCGCCCAGCCCGACGGGCGTGTGATCGCCGAGGCGGGCGGGTCCGAGGAGATCGTGCTCGCCCGCCTGGACGCGGAGCGCATCGCCCGTACGCGAACCCTCTCGCTCTTCTACCGCGACCGCCGGCCGGAGACCTACGGCGGTATCCTCCGGCAGACGCTGGAGCCCGGCGGCCGCGGCGCGGAGGACGAGACCCGCGACGACGACCGGGATGCCTGAAAGCTCGAGAGGCGTCGGCGACGGCTCCAGGGGAGACCGTGACGGCCGCAGAGGCGACCGTGACGGCTGCAAAGGCACTCGCGACGGCGCGAGCGGCTAGAATCCCGCCCATGGACTTCGTCGTCGAGCCGCAGGCCCGCCTCCGCCCCGGGTTCATCGAGCTGCTCTGGGGCACCCCGGACCTCGCGCTGCTGCCGGTCGAGGAGGTCGCCGCCGCGGCGCAGGAGATGCTGCGCCTCGCCGGCCCGCGGGCGCTCGACTACGGCACGAGCGAGGGACCACAGGTGCTGCGGGCGGCCCTGGCGGCGCGCATCGCGCGCGACGAGGGCCACCCGCTCGCCCTCGACGAGATCGCGATCACCGACGGCGTCTCACCGGCGCTGCACCAGCTCGCCGGCCTCCTCGTGCGGCCGGGCGACGCCGTGCTCGTCGAGGACCCCTCCTACAGCCTCGCCCTCGCCCTGCTCGGCGACCTCGGCATCGAGCCCTTCGGCGTGCCGTTCGACGCCGACGGCCTCGACGTCGAACGGCTGCCCGGGGTGCTCCACGACCTGCGCGCGCGCGGCCTGCGTCCGCGCCTCCTCTACACGGTCGCGACGTCTCACAATCCCACCGGGATCTCCCTGGCCGCGCCGCGCCGCCGCCGCCTCGTCGAGCTCGCGGTCGAGCACGACGTCCTCCTCGTCGAGGACGACGTCTACCGCGAACTCTCGTACGACGGGCCTGCGCCGCCGTCGCTGTGGCGCGTCGCGGCCGACGTGGAGGGCGGGCCCGACCACGTCGTCCGCCTGGGCAGCTTCTCGAAGTCGCTCGCCCCCGGTCTGCGCTGCGGGTTCCTCACGGCGTCCCCCGGGCTCGTCGGGCGCTACACCGAGAGCGGCCTGATCGACAGCGGCGGCTGCCCCAGCCACTTCACGTCGCTCATCGTCGCGGCGCTCATGCGGCACGGCGCGTACGACCGCATCGGCGATCGGTTCCGGCGGGCGTACGGCGAGCGCCGCGACGCGCTCGTCGCGGCGCTGAAGGACGCCCTGCCCGAGGGGTGCACGTGCACCGAGCCCGAGGGCGGCTACTTCGTCTGGGTCGGCCTGCCCCGGGGGCTCACGTCGGCTCGCCTCAAACCCTTCGCCGAGGAGGCCGGGGTCTCGTATGTCGGGGGCCGCCACTTCTCGGTGACCGGCGACGACCGCGGCCTGCGTCTCTGCTTCGCCATGTACGGGCCGGAGGAGCTCGCCGAGGGTGCGGCGCGTCTCGGGCGCGCGATCGGCCTGGCGCTGCGAGACTCCCGCGCCTGACGTCCGCGCCACGGCGCCCGCGCTTCCGAGCGCGGGCGCCATGGCGCGGCACGCACCGGAGTGACGGCGCCTACGCGCGCGCCGTCCGCGCGCGCCGCTCGACGTAGTCGACGATCGCGCGCGCCTGACTCTCGCCGTCGAGGCCCGCCTCGGCGAGCACCACGGGCCCCTGACCGCTCCCCAGGTAGTGGCCGTGGCGGTAGGGGTGCAGGCTGGCGGCGCGGCCTTCGTCGGAGCGCACCCAGCGGTACAGGGTCGGCAGGGTGAACCCCGTGATGCCGATGGCCTCGGCGGCGCGCTCCTCGGGGAAGACGGCGCGCCGCTCCTCCTCGGGCAGCAGGTCGAAGAGCTCGGCGCTGGCGACGTAGTAGACCAGCGCGTCGACGCCCTTCTCGGCGAGGAGCGGCAGCGCGCCCTCGACGAAGGCGTACGCGGCGGCGCTCTCCTGCAGGACGACGGTCACGTCGGGCTCGCCCTCCGGCCGTCGCAGGGCGTAGACGCCGGCGACGGCCGCCTCGGGCGGCGCGAGCCCGAGGGCCTCGCGGTCGGGCACGGTCTCGGTCGGCCGCGTCACGAAGGCCGAGATCAGCGCCGGCCGGCGGGCGAGCGCGGCGGCGACGAGCGGCCAGATCTCCTGCGGCTCCCAGGGCGTGAGGGAGACGGCCGTGCCCGCCGGGAAGTTCTCCTCGAGGAGCTGCAGCGGCTGCGGGTCGGCGTGCGTCGGGCCGTCCTCGCCGGTCTTGAGGCCGGCGTGGCCGCAGACGAGGATCATCGGGTCGTACGGGTCGCCCGAGACGGAGGCGCGCGCTTGGGCGCCGATGGCGTGCAGACGCGCGGCGATGTGGCCGAGCGGCGCGAGGAAGGCGCCGTACGAGGCGCCCACGCCGATGTGGTGGCCGAAGGTCGAGATGCCCGAGAGCACGCCGCTGATCGCATCCTCGCAGATGCCGCCGATGGAGAGCAGGCGCGCGCCCGGGTTGGTCTCCGCGTTCCACAGCCCGACGGGGAACCCGCCGGCGATGCCGCTCACGCTGGTGGAACCGAGCAGGTCGGCGGCCGCGGTGAGGAAGGCGCCGCCCGAGTCGACGTTGAGGTGGTGCAGGCAGCGCGCCAGCTCGGCGCGCAGGGTCGTGGACGATCCCGGGGTGAGGCGGAGGTCGCCCGGGATCTCGGTGGTCGCGGCGGCGGCCTTCTCGTAGGCGGCCGTGACCCGCGGCGCGTCGGGCCGCGGCCGGCGGCCGCGGTGGTCGAGCCGCGCCTTGGCGGCCGCGAGGCGGGTGGCCATGGCCGCCGCCGTGGGCGCCCACTCCTCGACGCGGCCGCGGACGAGCTCGAGGGCGGACCAGAAGCACTTCTCGAGCTCGGCGGCGCCGTCGCCGCCGCGCCGGCAGCGCGGGTCGGCGGCGTCGCAGGTCGGCAGCTGGACGGGCGTCGCCCCGCTCGCCGCCGTCAGCTCGGCGAGCGCCTCGTAGAAGCCCTCCGAGCACAGCTTGTGGCCGGCCCCGTGCGAGGCCTTGCCCTCGACGCCGTACTTCCATCCCTTCAGCGTGCGGTAGACGATGGCCGTCGGCTGGCCGTTGTCCAGGGTGAGCGCGTGCCGCTGGGCCGCGATGACCTGGGCGACGTCGCGGCCGTCGGGCACGTAGACGACGTTCCAGTCGTGCAGGTAGAAGAGCTCGGCCGGCGTCCACTGCACGTAGTCCCCGGGCTCGGCGCCGTCGCGGCAGACGTGCTCCGAGTCGATCGAGGCCTGGTTCCAGTCGAGGTGCAGGACGACGTTGCCCAGCGAGGCCGTGCCGGCCGCGGCGAGGGCTTCGCCGACGCGGCCCGGCGTGAGCCCGCCCTCGCCCTCGACGATGTGCACCCGCGGGGCGTCGGCGCCGTAGTAGTCGCGCGCGCCGAAGGCGAGGCCGATCGAGCTGGCCACGCCCACGCCCGAGGCGCCGGTCGAGAGCCGCACGAAGGGCGTGGTCGGCGTCGGGTGGCCGTCGAGGGCCTTGGCGCCGAAGCGCGTGAAGAGCGGCGTCTGCGTGATCGGGTTGCGGCGGAAGCCGAGGAGGTCCTCGAGGCGCAGCCGCTGGGCGACCTCCTCCGGCAGCAGCTCGGGCGCGGCGAGGCGGGCGAACTCGTCGCGGAGGGCCCACATCGCGTACAGGCCCATGGCCTTGTGGCCGGCGGCGTAGGAGATGATGTCGGCGTCGTCGCGGTCCGGGTCTGGGAGGTCGTAGTCCAGGGCGTCGAAGAGGATGCCGGCGACGAAGCGCCCCGACGAGATGGAGCCGCCGGGGTGGCCGGACATCGGCACGTAGTTGTAGAGCAGCGCGCAGAGCGACCGGTAGAGCAGGTCGACGTTCTCGAAGTGGGCCAGCTCCTCCGCGGTGAGCGGGCTCGCGCCGCTCGGCGGCTCGGTGCCGATCTCCACGTAGAGTCCCCTTCGGGGGCCGAATGCCAGGTCCATGTGCCGCTCCTTTCACCGGGCGCCGCGTCGCCTGTCCGCGTCGCCTCGGGGTTCCGGCGGCCGTGTTCCTCTCGAAGACGGCCGCATAACCCAAGTCGAATCCTATGCTTGGCCAGCAACGACTGGCCACTGATCGGTATCGGCAGCGGTGGGGCGGGCACCGCTGCCGTGTCAAAGCTCACGCATCCTGCGCGTGCGGCGCGTTGGGGCGCCTTCCCATGATTGGGCGGGGGGATTGCCGTGAAAACTCGCCGTCCAACGGGTCCGCGGCCCAGGCGCCGACGAATGGATGAGAGAAGTCAGCCTCCAGCGATTGGCAGCATCACACGCAACTCGTCGCCGTCTGCGACACGCGTGTCCAGCCCATCCCGTTGCATGATGCTCCGTCCGTTTATGAAGAGGCTGACCCACACTCCACCATCGGGCCGGAAGACGCGAGGGCGGAGCGCCGGCCGTTTCCGACAGCAGTCCTTCAAGACCTGATGGACTGTCGTCCCTTGGCACTGGAGGGTAGAAGCGCGCGGATCGCTACCGCTCAGCGCACCGGTCAGCATCACGGTCACCGCGGGCATGGTCATGCACTGTTTGAGACGAGAGCCGCATCCATCTTGTCGACCTTCAGGTCGACGGCGAGCACGTGCGGGTTCTGACAGAAGGCGATGCACTGGGGCTCGCCGCCGCAGAGGTCGCACTTGAAGGCG
>Ga0209164_1002321_pt1 | contig 20645 bp, 18 predicted proteins | sample MTBNYHSulfiMetaG_FD_187458 | JGI IMG/M metagenome (GOLD analysis project Ga0209164, IMG submission 187458) | Enrichment culture microbial communities from rom New York Harbor, USA that are MTBE-degrading - MTBE-NYH (New York Harbor Sulfidogenic)... | ecosystem: Environmental > Aquatic > Marine >... | reverse complement strand
GTCCCCCCCGGGACCAGGGCCAGGAGCAGCCCCAGGGCGGCCCCGAAGGCGATCTCCCCCGGCCGGCTGTTGGCATTGATGGCCACCACTACCCGGGCGATCAGCTTGACCAGCATGTCTGTCCCTCCCCTCTCACACCGCCTGCGCTTTGCAGTATACACGAGAGCAGGGGGGAATTCAAAAGGCCGCAAAGCCTCAGGGCGCAATCCCCCGGAGCCTTGACGGGTGTGCGTCGGCCCGGTAGGGTTGAATCCTCATGGCTGCGCTCATCGTCGTGGGGGCCGTCCTCCTGATTCTCGGCGTCATCGGCTGCGTGCTGCCGGTGATACCCGGGCCGCCGCTGGCATACCTTTCCCTGATCCTGATGTCGATTGCCCGGCGCTGGCAGGCGTACTCTGCCGGGACGCTCATCGTTCTGGCGATCCTGGCGGTGGCGGTGACCGTGCTGGACAACGTGTTGCCGATCCTGACCTCCCGGCGCAAGGGGGCCAGCAAGGCCGGGATGTGGGGAGCCGTGATCGGCATGGTCGCCGGGATGTTTCTCCTGCCCCCTTTCGGCATGATCCTCGGCACCTTCGCCGGCGCGGTGGTCGGAGAGCTCATCTTCAACCGCCGGAAGGGCGTCGCCCTCAAGGCAGCCTGGGGAGTGTTCGTGGGAACCCTGCTCGGCATCGGGCTCAAGCTGGGAGTCAGCGGCGCGATCGCCTTCTTCTTCGTCCGGGCACTCTTCCAGCGCCCGCCGATGGGATAGACTCCCCAGCGACGCGTCTCGCCTTGCCCCCCGGCGGGTTCCGTGCTTCAATCGAAGGCGAGGAGGATGGCCATGGCATTCTTCACCGTCCAGGACCTTCGCCTGTACTACGAGTGGACCCGGGGCGACCCTGAGCGCACGGTGGTCTTCCTGAACGGGGTCATGACCACCGCTTCGAGCTGGGAGCTCTACGCACCTCTCTGGGCCGAGGCCGGCTGGGGGGTTCTGCTCCACGACTTCCGCGGGCAGCTGCAGTCGGACAAACCTCCAGGACCGTACACCTTCGGGCAGCACGTCCAGGACCTCGCGGCGCTCCTGGACTGCCTCGAGGTCGGGAAGGTGCACCTGATCGGCACCTCGTACGGAGGGGAGGTGGCGCTGCACTTTGCCGTGGAGCACCCGCAGCGGGTATCCAGCCTGTGCGTGATCGACTCGGCCAGCGAGCTCGACGCGCTGCTGGAGGCGTTCGTCCGTTCGTGGGCCCTTCTGGCCAGCCCGGCGACCGCCCGGGAGCTGTACTGGGCCGCCATTCCGAGCCTGTACTCCAGCCGGTTCATCCGCGCCAACCAGAGATTCCTGGAGGAACGCGCAGAGACCTTTGCCGCCCTGCCGGAAGACTACTTCACGGGACAACGGTGGCTCTACGAGACCTTCCTCGGGCTGAATGTGACCGGTCGGTTGGCCGAGATCCCCTGCCCCGCCCTGGTGGTCTGCGGCGAGGAGGATCTGCTCAAACCCCCACACTTCTCCCGCCTGATCGCCGAGCGCATCCCCGCATCCCAGCTCGTGCTGCTGCCCGGTTGCGGCCACGTGGCGATTTTCGAGCAGCCGGAGACGCTGAAGAGCCTGCTGTTCGGGTTCACCGGCAGATACTCCCGCTGAGGCCCCCTTCGTGGGCGTTCTTTTCGTACATCTTTTTCCTTGACAACTCGGAGTTTCCGTATAGAATGGTGAGAGGTGATTCAGTCATAACGTGAGAAGTGAATCACCTCGCCGGATCAGGACGGAATGCGAGGCTGAAGCGATGGAAGGCAAGGTGTGCGTGGTAACCGGCGGGGGCCGGGGAATCGGCCGGGCAATCGCGGCCCGTCTGGCCGGCGGCGGCGCCCGGGCGGTGTTCGCCTGCGACCTCAGCGACGAGGGCTTCCCGGAGCTGGAGCGGGAGCTCCCCGCCGTCCGGGGCCGGGTGCTCGACGTAACCGACCCGGCTGGGGTGCAGCGCTTCGTGACCGAGGTCACCGCCGAGTTGGGGGGCATCGACGTTCTGGTCAACAATGCCGGAATCACCCAGGACGCCCTGATCCAGAAGATGAGCGACGAGCAGTGGGCTCAGGTGCTCGCGGTCAACCTGACCGGGGTTTTCGTGATGACCCGGGCCATCGCCCCCGGGATGATGGAACGCGGCTCCGGCTCGATCGTGAACATGGCCTCGATCGTCGGGATCGACGGCAACATCGGCCAGTCCAACTACGCCGCCACCAAGGGCGGGGTCATCTCCCTGACCCGAACCTGGGCCAAGGAGTTCGCCCGCAGGGGGGCACAGGTGCGGGTCAACGCGGTGGCCCCGGGGTTCATCCGCACCCCCATGACCGCCAAGGTCCCGGACAGGATCCTCGAGAGCATCGTGGCCAGGGTCCCACTGGGGCGAATGGGGGAGCCGGAGGACGTGGCCGCCGTGGTGGCCTTCCTGGCGGGGAGCCATTCGGCCTACGTGACCGGCCAGACGATTCGGGTCGACGGCGGCCTGGTGTTTTAGGGCCCGGAAGACGTGGCCGACTGGAAGGGGCGCTACAAGGGCAAGCTGAGGAGCCTGGAGGAGGCGATCCGCGGGCTCCCCCGGAAGGCCACGGTCGTGGTGAGCATGGCCTGCATGGAGCCCATGGGGTTCCTGGGCAACCTGCACCGCCACCAGGAGCACTTCGAGTTCCTGACCGTCACCTCCTGCCTGAACCTCGGGGTCTTCCCCTTCTGCGAAGAGCAGCGCTACCAGAGCACCTTCGTCAACGAGAACTGGTTCTTCGGCCCCACTGCCCGGCGGACCCAGGAGCTGGGCTTCAGGCTGGTGGACTACCTTCCCAACAACCTGCACCTGGCCGGGACCCAGAAGGTCGAGGCCGAGCGGGCCCGCGGTGGCGGTCCGCTGGTGTTCTGGGGCATGGTGACCCCGATGCAGGAGAAGTCCGGGTTCTTCAACCTCGGCCTGTCCAACGTGTACGAGCTCGACGTGCTCGAGCAGGCGGACATGGTGGTCCTGGAGGTCAACGACCGGGTCCCCTGGCTGTTCGGGGAGACCCAGGTGCACCTCGACCAGGCCGACCGGATCGTCGAGCACTCCCACGAGATCCCGACCATCCCCATCCTGGAGCCCTCGGAGGTCGAGCAGCAGATCGCGGCCCGGATCGCCGAGCTGGTCCCCGACGGCGCCACCCTCCAGATCGGCATCGGCGGGATACCCAACGCGGTGGCCAAGCTCCTGGCCGCCAAGCACGACCTGGGGATTCACACCGAGATGTTCACCGAGTCCATGATCGACCTGTTCGAGGCGGGGGCAATCACCAACCGGAAGAAGAACCTCTGGCCGGGCAAGTTCATCTTCACCTTCGCCATGGGCACCGAACGGATGTACCGATGGCTGGAGAACAACCCCGGGGTGCTCGAGCTGCGGGGCCGCTACGTGAACGACCCCTTCGTGGTGGCCCAGAACGACAACATGGTGAGCATCAATACCGCCCTTTGCGTGGACCTGACCGGCCAGGTGGCTTCCGAAAGCCTGGGCCCCCGGCAGTTTTCCGGAACCGGCGGGCAGCTGGACACCCACCGGGGGGCGGTCAAGAGCCGGGGCGGCAGGGGCATCATCGCCCTGCGCTCCACGGCCAAGGGCGGGAGCATCTCGACGATCGTCCCGATGCTTCCGCCGGGCTCGGCGGTCACGGTGCCCCGCCAGGACGTGGACACGGTGGTCACGGAAGCCGGGGCGGCGGTCCTGCGGGGGCGGACCGTGTCGCAGCGCGTCCGCGCCCTGGTGGAGATCGCCCACCCGGACTTCCGGGAATCCCTGACCGCAGAGGCCCGGAAGCTACATTACCTGTAGGGGACTGAGCATGCAGAGAGTGTTCATCGTCGCCGCCAGGCGCACCGCCATCGGCACCTTCGGGGGCGGCCTCAAGGACGTCCCGGCCACCAAACTGGCCGCGGAGACCCTCCGGGCGGCCCTCCGCCAGGCCGGTCTGGAGCCGGAGGCGGTGGACCAGACCATCGTGGGCAACGTCCTGTCGGCCGGCCAGGGCATGGGTCCCGGGCGCCAGGCGGCCCTTTATGCGGGGCTGCCCAAGGAGCGCCCGGCCTACGCCGTGAATTTTCTGTGCGGGAGCGGGATGAAGGCGGCCATGATCGGGGCCACGGACATCCGCGTAGGAGATTCGGCGGTGGTGGCGGCGGCCGGCATGGAGAGCATGTCCCGGGCACCCTACCTGGCGGGTGCGGAGATCCGTTACGGAGCCCGCTTCGGCCACCTCGACCTGCTGGACTCGATGCTCCGCGACGGGCTCATCGATGCCTTCAACGAAGTACACATGGGGGTGCTTGCCGAGAACATCGTACGCCGGCACGCCATCAGCCGGGAAGAGCAGGACCGCTTCGCCGCCGAGAGCCAGCGCCGGGCCGCCGTTGCGATCGCCGACGGACGCTTTGCCGAGGAGATCGTGCCCGTGGAGGTCCGGCGGAACAAGGAACCGATCCTCTTCGAGCGGGACGAGCATCCTCGCGGCGACAGCACCGCGGAGACCCTCCAGCGCCTCCGACCCTCCTTCGAGGAGGGCGGCACCGTGACTGCAGGCAACTCCTCCGGCATCAACGACGGGGCCAGCGCCCTGATCCTGGCTTCGGAGGCCGCCGTGCGGGAGCGGGGGCTTGACCCCCTGGCCGAGATCGTGGCCTTCAGCCAGGTCGGCAACGACCCGGCCTGGATGGGCCTCGCGCCGGTGCCGGCGGTCAAGAAGCTCCTGGGGTCCGTGGACATGGACCTGAAGTCGATCGAGCTGATCGAGCTGAACGAGGCCTTTGCAGCCCAGTCCCTGGGCGTCCTGATCGAGCTCGGCGAGCACTACGGAGTGGACCGGCAGTGGCTCATGGAGCGCACCAACGTCAACGGCGGTGCCATCGCCCTCGGGCACCCGATCGGGGCCTCGGGCAACCGGATCGTGGTGACCCTGCTGTACGAGATGCGGCGCCGGGAGGCCGCCCTGGGGTTGGCGACCCTCTGCTGCGGTGGAGGCATGGGCACGGCGATGCTGCTGCGGAGGGTCGACGGTGTCTGAAAACGGCGGGCTTCGTCGGGGCCCGCCTTGGAGAACAAACCTTGGCAAGGAGGTTCGAATGAAAAAGACGACCCTGTTCGCGACCGTGATGGTGCTGGCTGCTGCGCTGGCCTTCGCGGGGGGGCAGAAGGAGCCCGCCCCCGGGGCGGCGGAACAAGCCGCGCAGAAGCTGGGACCCGTGCTCAAGATCGGCCAGCTTTCGATGCAGTCCGGGGTGATGGCCCTCTACGGGCAGCAGCAGCACCGGGGCTTCATGCTCGGCCTGGAGTACGTCTCCGGGGGACAGAAGGACCCCCAGGGGCGCTTCGTCGTGGCCGGCCGCCCCGTCGAGGTGATCCTCCGGGACACGGAAGGCAATCCCCAGAAGGGCACCCAGCTGGCCCGGGAGCTGATCGAGTCCGAAGGCGTGGAGCTGCTCCAGGGCCCGGTGAGCTCCGCCGTGGCCGCGGCGCTGACCACCGTCGCCGAGGAACAGGAGATCATCCTGATGGTCGACCCTGCCGCCTCGGCCTTCATCACCGGCAAGTACTTCAACCCCTACGTGTTCCGCACCTCCCGAACCAACTACGATGACACGCTGGTGATCGCCAAGTACCTGGTCGAGAACGTGGGCGAGAGCTTCGCCCACATCGGCGTGGATAACGCCTTCGGGCGGGGAAGCGGCGAAGCGCTGGCCTACTCCGTGGGCCAGTACGGAGGCAAGGTCATCGCGGACATCTACGCCCCCTTCGCCACCACGGACTTCACCCCCTACATCCAGCAGGCCATCCAGTCCGGGGCGGCATGCCTGTTCCTGACCTGGGCCGGCACCGGGTACGTGACCCTGTTCCAGCAGCTGGCGGACCTGGGCGCCCTGGAGAAGATGCAGGTGGCTACCGGCTACGGGGACAACGCTTCCTTCGCGGCGGTCTATGGCTCGGCCCTCGGTCAGATCGGCCTGAACGTCTACCATTACACGGCGGCCGACAATCCGATCAACGACTGGCTGGTCAAACGGCACATCGAGGAGTACAAGGAGCCGCCGGACCTGTTCACCGCCGGCGGGATGGCCTCCGCGATCGCCCTGGCCGAGGCCCTGAAAAAGACCGGCGGGGACTCGGACGCGCAGGCCATGATCGGGGCGCTGGAGGGGCTCAAGTTCGAAGGACCCAAGGGCACCTACTACATCCGTCCCGAGGACCACGTGTGCCTGCAGCCCATGAACATCCTCAGGCTGGTCAACCTGAACCCGGACCTGGACGGGGACGGGGTGCCGGAGTACAAGTTCTTCGAGACGGTGTACGTGTCCAGCTACGACGAGCTCAAGGTGCCGTGCACCCTGGAAGGCACCTACGCCGGCCGCTGCGGCGCTCTGCCCAAACCGTAGGGGCAGCGGCGGGACTGCCTGAGCGTGGCTTTCGCTGCGGGACGCCCCCGTCTGGCGGGCGTCCCGCTTCTCTATCCCGTGGAAAGGCTTGAGGCATGAGCATGAGCGATGACCCGGCCGCGATCCTCGAGGCCCGGAACCTGCGCAAGGAGTTCGGCGGGCTGGTGGCGGTCGACGACGTTTCGATCCGGATTCGTCCCCGGAGCCTGCACGCGATCATCGGTCCCAACGGGGCCGGCAAGACGACCCTGTTCAACCTGCTGAGCGGCACCATGGCTCCGACCCAGGGGCAGGTCTTCCTGAAGGGGCGCGAGATCACCCACCTGCCCGCCCACAAGCTGGTGCACCTGGGCCTGGGACGCTCCTACCAGATCACGAACATCTTCCCCCATCTGAGCGTGCTGGAGAACGTCCGCCTGGCCGCCCAGGCCCTGGGGCGGGACTCCTTCCGCCTGTTTCGCCGCTACGACGCCTTCGAGCACTACCTGGAGCGAGCCCGGGCGGTGATCGCCGAGGTGGGCCTGTCCGGGCGGGAGGAGGTTCTTGCCCTGGCCCTGCCCCATGGGGACAAGCGCAAGCTGGAGCTCGGGATCATGCTGGCCGGGGACCCCGAAGTCCTGCTCCTGGACGAGCCCACGGCGGGGATGTCCTCCGACCAGGTGCCGGGCCTTCTGGAGATCATCCACGGGATCCGGGAGAGCGCCGACAAGACCGTGGTCCTGGTCGAGCACCGCATGGACGTGGTCATGAGCATCTCCGACGTGATCACGGTCATGCACCAGGGCGCCGTCCTGGCGGAGGGCTCTCCAGAGGCCATCGCCGCAGACCCGCAGGTCCAGAGCGCGTACCTCGGGGCCCTCTATGGAGACTTCGGCCTGGAGGGGGGCGGGACATGAGCACCATCCTGGAGATTGAGAGGATCCAGACCTACATAGGGCAGTACCACATCCTGGAGGGCGTAAGCCTCAAGGTCCCGGCCCGGGGCATCACCGTGCTCCTGGGGCGCAACGGGGCAGGCAAGACCACGACCCTCCGGTCCATCCTGGGGCTCACTCCCCCCCGGGAGGGGCGGGTGCTCTTCGAAGGCAAAGAGATTCAGGGCCGCCGGGCCTTCGAGGTCGCCGCTCTCGGGATCGGGTACGTCCCGGAGCACCGGGCCATCTTCCGCAACCTCTCGGTGGCCGAGAACCTGCGGATCGCCGAGCGCAGGCCCGGGGACCTGGAGCGCAGGGCGGAGCTCATCTTCGGGCTCTTCCCCGACCTGAAGAGGTTGTACAAGCTCCCCGGGGACCATCTCTCCGGAGGACAGCAGCAGATGCTCGCCGTAGCCCGAGCCCTGGTGGCGGACAACAAGCTGCTGCTGATCGACGAGCCCAGCGAGGGCCTGGCCCCGATCCTGATCGAGCAGCTCATGGAGGCCATTCGTCAGCTGGCCGCCACCACCACGGTGCTGCTGGTGGAGCAGAACTTCATCATGGCCAGCCGCCTGAGCGACACCTACTACATCATCGACGATGGGCGCGTGGCTCACCAGGGAGCCATGAAGGACCTGCTCGCCGACCAGGAGCTGATCCACCGCTACCTGGGCACGGCGGTGCGGGGCACCGGCCGGTCGCGTACGAAGGGAGGGCAGCGCTCATGACCCGGAGCTTCTGGAAGAACAACCAGGCTGCCCTGATCGTGGCGGCCGTCCTGATTGCCTTCGTCTGGGTCGGCTGGAGCACCATGGGCCAGACCACCTTCGTGCAGACCGCCCTGTCGGGACTGACCCTGGGCTCCCTGTACTTCATGGTCGCTTCGGGGCTGACCCTGATCTTCGGCCTCATGCACGTCCTCAACTTCGCCCACGGCACGATGTTCATGATCGGGGCCTACGCGGGCTGGCAGTTCTACACGAATCCCACCTTCATCTTCGGCCTGCTGCCCCTGGCCTTCGCCCTGCTGGCGGGGCTCCCCGCCGGGACCCTGCTGCAGCCGCTGGTTCGAAAACTGCAGCTGCCCGAGCGCTGGCAGAAGCCCCTGCGCTGGGCCCTGATCCTGGGGGCCATCGCCGTGGGCCTGGCCGGCGTGATAGGCCTGGACTTCCGCGGCCTGGCAGCCACCGCCATGGTGGCCGTCACGGTCGGCGTGGACCCCCTGGCGGAGGCCACCGCCCAGGAGCCCCTGGCCCGCTTCTGGCTCCGGCCCCTGCTCCTGGCCCTGGCCAGCCTGCTGCTGGCGGTGGCCAACCAGCACCCGGGCAGCCGGCAGCAGATGCTGCGGCGGCACAGGCGCTGGCCCCTGTCCCTGGCCCTGACGGGGGCCCTGGCCTCGGCGGTGGTCGCTTCGGTGTTCCGGGAGGCCGGCGCCCTGGCGGTGCTGCGCCTCGACGCCAACTGGCGCTTCCTCCTGGCCCTGGTGGCGGGCACGGCCGCCGGCGGGGCCCTGGGAGCGGTAGTCGAGGCCACCCTGGTAAGGCCCCTGTACGAGCGGCACCTCTACCAGGTGATGGTGACCCTGGGGCTGGCCTTCGTGCTCATGGAGCTCGTCCAGGTTCTCTGGGACCCCCTGCCCTACCAGATGAGCCGGCCGCCGATCTTCTCCCAGCCCGGCAAGGCCGCCTCGCTCCTGGCCTGGTTCAGCGAGGGCTCGGTCACGGTCAACATCCTGGGGGTCACCTTCCCCAGCTACCGGCTGTTCATCATCGTGCTGGGGGTGCTGATGTTCGTGCTCCTGGCGGTGCTGATGAAGTACTCCCGCCTCGGGATCATCATTCGCGCCGGCGTCCAGGACAGCGAGATGGTGGAAAGCCTGGGGATCAACGTGCGTCGGGTGTTTACCATGGTGTTCGTCCTGGGCGCGGGGCTGGCCGCCCTGGGAGGCATCGGCGCCGCGCCCTTCATCCCCGTGGAGCCGAAGATGGGGGACACCTTCCAGGTCCAGGCCTTCATCACCGTGGTCATCGGCGGGTTCGGCAGCTTCACCGGCGCCGCAATCGGGGCGCTTCTCCTCGGTCTGGCCCGGGCCTTCGGGGACTTCCTGGCCCTTCGCTTCTCCCTGAGCCCGGCGATCAGCGAGGCCTCCACCGTGATCATCATGGCCATCGTGCTGCTGGTGCGCCCCTCCGGCCTGTTCGGAAGGAGGGACTGAGCATGAAACAGCGCCTGCGCTGGGTCGGGCTGGCGGCGATTCTGGTCCTGATCCTGTTCCCCTTTCTGTTCGCCTGGATCTCCGGACGGCCGGTGGACACAGGGCCTCCCAAGTTCTGGCAGGGGCAGCTCGTGGTCATGTTCATCATGGCGGTATTCGCCATGAGCTACGACCTGATGCTCGGCTACGTCGGGGTGCTCTCCTTCGGCCATGCCGCCTTCTTCGGCGGCGCGGCCTACGCCATGGCCCTGTTCCTGGCCCACGGGGTGCCCCGCTTCTCACCGGGCATGGGGGCGATTTCCCCCGCCCTGGAGGCCCTGTTCGTGGCCTGCGGCTTCCTGCTGGCCATCGGGGTCTCGATCCTCCTGGGCCTCCTGTTCAGCGTGGTGTCCGTGCGGGTCAAGGGAGTCTACTTCGCCATGATCACCCTGGCCATCGCGGTGGCCCTGTACATCCTGGCCAAGTCCACGGACTTCGTCCAGTGGACCGGGGCGGACGAAGGGCTCCACGGGGTGGCGCTCCCCGGCTGGCTCAACCCCACCCGCTTCCGCCTGCGCTTCTACTACATCACCCTGGGCTTCATGATCGTGATGTACCTGGCCCTGCAGCGCATCACCCAGTCCCCGATGGGCCGGGTGTTCATCTCGATCCGGGAAAACGAGAGCCGGGCCCGCATGATCGGCTACAGCCCCGCGCTGTACCGCACCCTGGCCTTCGTGATCTCGGCCGTGACCGCCGGGCTGGCCGGGGCGCTGTACGCGATCTGGGACCGGGGGGCTACCCCTTCGCTCCTGGACGTCTCGACCACCATCGACGCCCTGATCATGACGATCCTCGGCGGCATCGGCACCCTGATCGGGCCGATCCTCGGCGCCGGGATCATGGAAATCTTCGGGCACTTCTTCTACCAGTGGTTCGGGGCGCGCTGGCCCCTGGTATTCGGCGTGATCTTCATCGCCCTGGTTCTGTTCCTGCCCCAGGGGATCGTGGGAACGGTGGCGAAGGTCCGGACCGGCCGCGGCAGGCGGCGCCTGATCGACCTGCTCGCGGGCGCGAGGCGTTCGGCTGGAGGCAAGCAATGAGATACGGAACCATCGTCGGTATCGGGCACTATCTGCCCGACCAGGAGCTATCCAACGAGGCGATGAAGCAGCGCATGGAAGGGCTCAAGCCCGGGCTGGGGCAGGTCATCGACAAGTTCGAGGAGTCCAGCGGAATCCGAACCCGCTGGCTCGCCCCCCGGGAATGGACCACCTCCGACCTGGCCGTGGAAGCAGGCCGCGCCGCCCTGGCGGACGCCGGCATCGGAGCCGAGGACCTGGACATGATCCTCCTGGGCACGGACACTCCCGACTACGTCACCCCGGCCACCTCGACGGTCGTGCAGGCCAAGCTCGGGGCCAGGAACGCGGGCACGTACGACATCGGCTGCGCCTGCGCGTCCTTCCCGGCCGGGATAGCCACGGCTTCCGGGCTCCTGTCCACCAACTCGTGGATGAAACACGTCCTGGTGATCGGGGCCTACATGATGAGCAAGCTGGCAGACCCCAACGACCCGGTGGCCTTCTTCTACGGCGATGGCGCCGGGGCCGCCGTAGTGGCGGCGTCCGACCGTCCCGGGTTCATCACCTCGGCATACCTGGCCGACGGCTCCTACCACAAGCATTGGGGGATCTACTCGGGGGCGGCGTACGAACCGGCCACGGTGGACTCCGTGCAGGCGGGGCGCACCCAGGTGCACCTCCTGGAGCGCTATCCCCCGGAGGTCAATCACGACGGGTGGCCCAGGCTCGTGCGCTGGCTCAGCGAACGGGGTGGGTTTTCGATCGAGGACATCGACATGGCCCTTTTCACGCAGGTTCGCCTGCCCTCGATCGAGCTGGTCATGCAGACCCTGGGCATCCCAATGGACAAGACCCACTGGATCATGGACCGGTGGGGCTACACGGGATCGGCCTGCATCCCCATGTGCCTGAGCGACGCCCGCAGCCGCCTCGGATCGGGGGACCTCCTGGTTCTCGTGGGCTCCGGGGTCGGCTACAACCAGGCCGCCGCGGCCCTGCGCATGCCCTAGGAGGGGGCCGCCCGTTGACCCGTGAGACCCTGCTGGCCTCCGCCCTCGAGCTGTTCTCGGCCCGCTGGTACGAGACCGTCTCGGTGGCCGAGATCTGCCGGCACGCCGGGCTCTCGAACGGGGTCTTCTACCGCTACTTCAGATCCAAGGAGGAGATTTTCAAGGAGCTCTCCGAACGCTTCCTCGAGAGCTTCCGGCAGGACCTCGGCGCCGTGGACGGCCCCACCGTGTCCGTCCGGCTGGAGCGCTTCCTGAGCATCGTGATGGGGGCGGCGGTCAAGTACCGGCCCTCGGTCACTGTTTTTCGGGAGGGCCAGTACCGCTTCCCGGAGTACGAGAAGAAGCTGCGGGAGCTGTACCTCGATGCCCTGGCACGGACCTACCGGCGGGAGGTTTCCGAGTCGGAGTACCTCTACGCGACCTCCGGAGTGCGCTTCGTGACCATCCGGACCCTCTACAACCAGCTTCCCGCGCAGAGCCGGGAGCCGGAGCGCCGGGCGGAGCTCCAGGACATGATCCAGAAGGGGGTGTTCCGGGTGCCTCTTGGGGATGCCGGGCGCATCTTTGTCCGCAACCCCCGGCAGGTGGAGGACTCGGAACGGGACCGCACCCGGGACCGCCTGATCGAGACGGGCATCGAGCTGTTCGGCGAGAAAGGCTTCTACAACGTGAACGTGTACGAGGTGGCCCGGGGGGCCGGCTTCTCGGTCGGAACCTTCTACATCCACTTCCCCAGCAAGGAAGCCTTTCTCTCCGAGATCGTCGAGCTCATCGGCCGCCGTACCCGGCGTTTCATCACCGTCAACCTGGACCCCTCCCTGAACCGGTTGGAGACCGAGCTGCAGGGCATGCAGCTGTTTCTGACCCACTTCCGGCGCAACCGCAACTACTACGAGATCGTGCGGGAAGCGGAGTTCGTGGTCAACGAAACCGCCCGGCGCTACTACGACAGCTTCGAGCGCGGGTACCTGAAGAATCTCCAGGACACCAGGAGCGTGCAGCTGCGTACCGTGGCCAACGCCCTGGTGGGGCTGTCGCACTACTTGGGGATCGAGACCTTCTTCAGCCGCACCATCCGGGACCCCGAAGCGGTGATCCTCGACCTCGGCCGGTATTTGAGCGAGGGGATCCCCTCCTGAGGGGTGAGGCGAAGGCGGCGCTTCCGAGGGCTCTCAGAGGCCGAGAGGGTACCTGCCCAGTCGTCTGGCCGCCTCGAACAGGGCGACCACGTTCTCCGGGGGCACGTCCGCCTGGATGTGATTGGCCGACGTGAGGATGTACCCGCCGCCGGTCCCGAAGGTTCGCAGGCAGCGCTCGACGTCCCGCTCGACATCCTGCACGCTCCCGGTCAGGGCCTCTTTGAGATCCACGCCCCCCATGAAGCACAGCCTGTCCCCGTACTCCTGCGTGACCGCCGGCCAATCCATGGCCGGGAGAGGCTCCAGGGGATTCAGGATGTCCACCCCCGCCTCCACCAGGCCCGGGATGATCTTGGTGATCGCCCCGTCGGAGTGGAAGGCCACCGGCAGCCCGGGGTCGAACGCCTTGACCGAGTCGATGATGCGCGTGAGGGCGGGCTTGAACAGCTCGTCGAAGCTGGCCGGGGAAATCATCACGTCCTGGGTGCCGCCGAAATCGTCCCCCGGAATCTCGAAGAAGTCCAGCTCCCGTCCCACCACCTCCAGGTACAGGCCCTGGGCCCGGACGATGACATCGGTGCAGCGATCGACGATGCGCCGGGCCAGCTCCGGCTCCATGGCCAGGTCCATGTAGAAGGCCTCCCGGCCCCGGAGCTCTGCGGCCTGCTCGAAGGGACCGTAGGAGTTGACCGCCCGGGCGGCCACGGCGTGCCCGGGATATTCTCTCCGGAGGTACCCCAGGCGCTCCTTCATCAGCGGCAGGTCGAGATAGCGGGCAGGGTCCGGCCAGGGGTACGTCTCGATCTGCTCGAGGCTCAGGCCCGCCAGGGGAGCGCCCTCGCTGGTGATGTGGGGCCCGCTTCGCTGCCACCGGACTCCCCAGGCGTCCCTGCGGTCCCCGTCCATCCGGGCGCCCCCCAGGTCCGTGAACCCCGACCACACGTAGCGCACGTCCGTGTCCAGGCGATCCAGGACCCGATCGTCGTAGTAGTTCGAGTTTCGGGGCTTCTGCTTTCGAAAAGGCGGTACCGGATCACCGAGGCCGAGGTGCTCCAGGACCCGGAAGTAGGTGCCGTCGTTCAGGGTGTAGTAGCTGCCCCACAGGGCCGTGGGCACCCGGTCGGGTTCCCCGCGGTGAAGGACTGCCTGAATCCGCTCTTTGGGTTTCATCGGCTTCACGATCGCACCTCCCGTGGCAGCGCCGTACCGCCGCACGCTGCCCCCGCCCGCAAAAAAGCCCCGCGAGAGTGCGGGGCTCCTTGCCGCCGAGCAGAATCGAACTGCTGACACATGGATTTTCAGTCCACTGCTCTACCGTCTGAGCTACAGCGGCAAACACCGGCTGAAATTATCAATTTCGTCCCGGTTTGTCAACCCACCGCCGCTACCGGCGGCTGCAGCGATCGACTGCGTCATTATGACTCGCAATCGAGGACACAATGACGCATGTGGCGCATTATTACACGATCCAGTGTCCAGGTGCTAAACAGATATACCGTACCTCGTAACTCGCTTATTCATATGGAATTACAGCGTGGCATTCCAATCGGGTTGGCACGGAACTTGCTTCTTATTCCTCGAACGACGAAAACACACGACTTTTGCAGGGAGGTTTATCATGGCGAAAGCAGTAGGGATAGATCTGGGCACGACCAACTCGTGCATTGCCGTCCTGGAAGGGGACAAGGCCACCGTCATCCACAACAGCGAGGGGGCCCGCACGACTCCCTCCGTGGTGGCCTACACCAAGGACGGCCAGCGCCTGGTGGGCCAGGTGGCCAAGCGCCAGGCAGTGCTGAATCCCGAGGCGACGGTCTATTCCGCCAAGCGCTTCATCGGGCGCCAGCACAGCGAGGTATCCTCGGAAATCGAGATCGTGCCCTACAAGGTGGAAGCGGGCCCCAATGGGGCGGCGCGCTTGAACATCCAGGGCAAGCAGATCGCTCCGGAGGAGATTTCGGCCCAGGTGCTGAGGAAGCTGGCGGACGACGCGTCCAACTACCTCGGCGAGCGCATCAAGGAGGCGGTGATCACCGTGCCGGCGTACTTCAACGACGCCCAGCGGCAGGCCACCAAGGACGCCGGGCGCATCGCGGGCCTGGAAGTCCTGCGGATCGTGAACGAGCCCACCGCGGCGGCCCTGGCGTACGGCATGGAGAAGAAGACCCACGAGACCGTCATGGTCTTCGACCTCGGGGGAGGCACCTTCGACGTCTCGGTGCTCGAGGTCGGCGACGGGCTGTGCGAGGTACGATCCACCGCCGGGGATACCCACCTGGGGGGAGACGACTTCGACAAGGTCCTGGCGGACTGGATCGCCGAGGAGTTCAAGAAGGAGCAGGGCATAGACATCCGCAAGGACCGGCAGGCCCTTCAGCGGCTGTACGAGGCGGCGGAGAAGGCCAAGATCGAGCTGTCGACGACCGCCCAGAGCACGGTGAACCTGCCGTTCATCACGGCGGATGCCAACGGCCCCAAGCACCTGAACACGAACGTGACCCGGGCCCAGTTCGATCAACTGACTCAGAAGCTGGTCGAGCGTTGTATGGGACCGGTCCGGCAGGCGCTGAGTGACGCGAAGATGAGTGAGAAGGACATCGACGAGGTGATCCTGGTGGGCGGCTCGACCCGGATTCCCGCGGTACAGGAGCTGGTGCGAAAGCTCACGGGGGGCAAGCAGCCGAACATGTCGGTCAACCCCGACGAGGTGGTGGCCGTCGGTGCCGCAATCCAGGCCGGGATCATCCGGGGGGACGTACAGGACGTCCTGCTTCTCGACGTGACGCCCCTTTCCCTGGGGGTCGAAACCTTGGGCGGGGTCATGACCCGGCTCATCGAGCGCAACACGACCATCCCGACCCGCAAGTCGGAGGTGTTCTCCACGGCCGACGACAACCAGAACGCCGTGGACATCGTGGTGCTCCAGGGCGAGCGCCAGATGGCCCGGGACAACCGGGTGCTCGGACAGTTCAAGCTCGAAGGGATCCGGCCGGCCCCGCGGGGAGTGCCACAGATCGACGTCTCCTTCGACGTGGACGCCAACGGGATCCTGAGCGTCTCGGCGCGGGACAAGGACACGGGCAAGGAGCAGCGGATCACGATCAGCGGCTCCACCAACCTGGACAAGGGCGAGATCGAGCGGATGGTCAAGGACGCCGAGTCCCACGCCTCGGAAGACCGGCAGCGCCGCGAGGCGGTTGAAGAGGCCAACCAGGCGGACAGCCTTGCCTACCAGGTCGAGAAATCGCTGCAGGAGGCCGGTGACCGGGTCCCGGCCCACGAGAAGGCACGCTGCGAGCAGCTCATCGGAGAGCTGCGAGGCGCCATCAAGGAACAGGCGCCGGCGGAGCGCATCCGCCAGCTCAAGGGCGACCTGCAGCAGGCCTCCCACAACCTGTTCGCCGGAGCCTACAATCAGCCAGGCGGCGGCGGGCCGGCAGCGGACCCCCAGCATGGGGCCGGCCCCCAGCAGGCCGCCGGCGGCGACGACGAGGTGATTGACGCTGATTTCACGGAGCGGTAAATTCGTACCTAATCCATGGCGGTCAAGTATCAAGACTACTACGAAATCCTGGGAGTGCCGCGCAGCGCCTCCCAGGAGGACATCCACGCGGCCTACCGAAAGCTCGCCCGGAAGTATCACCCGGACATCAACAAGAGCTCGGACGCCGAAGAAAAGTTCAAGCGCGTGGGTGAAGCCTACGAGGTCCTGAAAGACCCCGACAAGCGGAAGAAATACGACGCTCTCGGGGACAACTGGAAGATGGGCCAGGACTTCACCCCACCCCCGGGGTGGGAGTTCTTCTCCACCGGTCCGGGGGGCCGCCCCGGCGGCCGCCCGGCCGGCCAGGGCTTCGACTTCCAGGTCTTCGGGGATTTCGGCGACACTCCCTTCTCCGGATTCAGCGACTTCTTCGAAACCCTCTTCGGGGGAGGCTTCGGGGGCTTTCGCCAGGAGGGAGGAGCCCGTCGCGCGACCGGAGGCCGGCCAGGCGGGAGCGCCGCCTTTCGGGGGCAGGACCAGGAGGCGGAGATCCCGATCTCCATCGAGGAAGCCTACCGGGGAGCCAAGAAGAGCTTCACCCTGGAAAGCGCAGTCCCCGACGGCAGCTCTCACCAGCGGGAGAGCAAAACCCTGGAGGTCACCATCCCCCCCGGCACCGTCGACGGGCAGCGCCTTCGCCTCCGCGGCCAGGGTACCCGGGGAGCCGGAGGAGCGGCCCCCGGGGACCTCTACCTGAGGGTGCGCATCCAGCCGCACCCGGTCTTCAGACTCGACGGTCACGACCTGGAAGTGGAGGTGCCGGTGGCCCCGTGGGAAGCCGCCCTGGGAGCCCGGATCGAGGTGCCCATCGTGGACGGCCGGGCGGCGCTCAAGCTCCCGGCGGGAGCCAAGAGCGGGCAGCGTCTGCGCCTGCGCGGCAAGGGACTGCCCCGGCGCGGCGGCGGCCAGGGAGACCTGTACGCCACGATCCGAATCGAGGTCCCGTCCAAGCTGAGCAGCCGCGAGCGGGAGCTGTTCGAGGAGCTGGCCAGGAGCTCGAGCTTCCAACCGCGGCGCTGGTAGGGGAACCTCGAGGAAGCGGCAATCCCGGCGTTCAGCCGGGGGTGTGGCCAATACAGTCAAGAAAAGATCTCGATCGGCGTGGCCGGATGTGAGGATGTTTGTTACTTTGTAGGTGAGCTATGCCCGCACAGATCTGTCACGTCCTTTTTGCAGAAGAGAGCCTGGAGCAGGCTCTGGGATCCCAGGCTGGGAGGCTCCTCGAGGAGCACGGAAACGTGTTTCGCTTTGGGGCCCAGGGGCCGGATTTCTTCTACCACAACCAGAGAACCCGCCCCACAGGGCTCAAGTACGGGGTCAGTGCCCATCGGGAGGGCTACGGTCGCCTGGTTTCGGCCATGATCCGGGAACAGCGGCACCTCGGGGAAAAGGGGGGACCCGAGCTGGAAGCCTACATCCTTGGCTTCGTGACCCATGCGTATCTCGACCGCGGGACCCATCCCTTCATCAACTACTTCTCCGGCTGGGTGGACCCGGCGAGGCCCGAGACTCAGGTGTACTACCGCTGCCACGTGTTCATGGAACGTATCCTGGACATACTGATGCTGCGCCTGCGCCGGGCGCAGGAAGTGGCGACCTTCAGCCTTCCCGAGTCTCTGAGCTGCGGCCCTGGGCTGCCCTACGGCATTCTCAAGACCCTGCTCAAGGCCCTGAACGCCGCCTACCCGCGGATGCGTTACAAGTCCCGGGACCGCCTGCGGATAGAAAACGCATACCAGGACAGCCTTTCCTTCTACAGCTTCACGGACCCCGCCGATCCGCAGTTCCGCCCCCTGGCGGTGGCCCACGACCGCAAGGACGGAGGCGCCAAGCGCCGGCTCGCGCTCTTCCATCCCTACCATCTGCCCGATCGAGTGGACTTCCTGAATCTCCGCGGGCGCACGTGGTGTCATCCCTGCCGGGAGGACTGGGTGTACTCGGACAGCTTTCCCGAGCTCTACGAAAAGGCACTCGAGCGAACCGTCCCGGCGCTGCGCAGGGTAGCCGAGCTGCTGGCGGGCAAGGGCGACCCGGCGGCCGCGGAGCCCCTGCTCGGCAACGAATCCCTGGGCACCGGCCTTCCGTGGAAGGAGACTCCCCGGATGCGCTTCAGCGATCCGCTGCCCCTCGCGGAGATCCTCGACCGGCTGTACGAAGACTACGAGCCCAGCCCGGCAGTCGAGCTGCCCTCCTGAACCGGGGGTCCCGCTTTGGTGCGGGCCGGGGCGGCAGGGTGCGGGCACGCGCTGCGAATTGACCCCCCTCATGCTCCGGTGCTATCATGAGCTTCCATGACCACTCGCGAAGCCAAGGACGCTCTGCGGGACAAGGGCTACGCCAAGGCGGCTCGATTCCTGATGATCCTCGGACAGGAGCAGGCGGCGGAAGTGCTGCGCCACCTGAGCGAGGAGGAGGTGGCCGGAATCTCCCGGGAAATCGCGCAGGTCGAGAGGGTCGAGTCCGAGGAAGCAGCCCGAATCCTCGAAGAGTTCGGCTACCTGCTGAAAACCCAGGATCTCGTCGCCCGCGGCGGAATCGACATGGCCCAGGCGATACTGGAGAAGGCCTTCGACGCGGACAAGGCGCGCGCCATGGTCGAGAAGATCCGTTTCCGGACGGCCCCCCACCCCTTCTCCTTTCTCATGGACCTCGACATGGAGCAGGTCAAGCTGCTGCTCAAGAATGAATCCGCGCCGGTGCTCGCCGTGATCCTGCCGCACCTCTCCCCGGAGCGGGCCGCAGCGATCCTGAACACCATGAGCGCCGAGACACAGCTCGATGTCGTCCGGCGCACCGCCCGACTGCGGGAGATCAACCCGGAAGTGCTCCGCCAGGCCGAGGGCACCCTCCGGGACAAGATCCGGACGCAAGGGGAGATCGTGACCCAGGACATCGACGGTCAGTCGGTCCTGGCGGAGATCCTCAAGGCCATGAGGCCCGCTGAGGAACGGGCAATCCTGGACAAGCTCGAGCTGCAGGACCCGGGGCTCCACAAGGCCATCGAAAAAAAGCTCGTGACCCTGGACATCCTGGCGAATATCTCCGATCGGGACCTGGAGATCCTGCTGAGAGACTACTCGGACAACGAGCTGGCGCTGCTGTGCAAGGCACTGAGCGAAGCTCAACTTGCCAGGGTCCAATCCAACCTGTCCGCCCGGCGTTGGGAAGCGGTGGTCGAGGAGAATCGCGCCCTGGGCGCCGTGTTCCGCTCCGAGGTGGACCGGGCGATCCAGGAATTCCTGGACTACGTTGAGCTCCAGCGGGAAAGCGGGGAGATCACCATCATCAAGAGAGGGGACAAGATCGTAGAATGAGCACCAGGCAAGAGACCCCACAGGGCCCGGGTGAGGAGAGGCCGGCCGAGCGATCCTCGGGCGGATCATCCCAGACCGGGCGATCCACGATTGCCGACATCGGGCAGTACGTGGAACGGGAGGTAGAGCTCGCGGGCTGGATGTACAACCTCCGCTCCAAAGGCAGGATCCACTTCCTTCAGCTCAGAGACGGGACCGGGCGCATCCAGGCGGTGGCCGTCGAGGGGGAATGCGAACCCGACACCTTCGCGGCCATCGCCACGCTCAAGATGGAGGCGTCCGTGCGCGCGTACGGCAGCGTCCGGCGAGACGAGCGGGCCCCGAGCGGCTTCGAGCTGGCCCTGCGGCGGGTGGAGGTGCTCCAGAATCCCGGGGAGGACTACCCCATCGCCAAGAAGGAGCACGGCATCGACTTCCTGATGGAAAACCGGCACCTGTGGCTGCGCTCGACGCTCCCCGGGGCGATGCTGCGGGTGAGGCATCGGGCGATCGCCTCGCTGAGAGGGTTCTTCAACGACAGGGGCTTTGTCCTGGTCGACACGCCGATCCTGACCGGGTCCATCGGCGAAAGCTCGAGCTCTCTGTTTTCGGTGGAGTATTTCGATCTCGGTGAGGCCTACCTGGCCCAGACCGGGCAGCTGTACCTGGAAGCGGCCTGCATGGCCTTCGGCAAGGTCTACAACTTCGGGCCCACCTTTCGCGCCGAGAAATCCAAGACCCGGCGCCACCTGACGGAGTTCTGGATGCTCGAGGCGGAGGTGGCTTACCAGGACAACGAGGGCAACCTCGAGCTCCAGGAGGGCAAGGAGGTGTATGCGGTGATCAAGGCCAGCAACGTGATGATCGCCGCGGACTGATCGTTCGGACCACAGATCGGCAGGATGGGTACGCGGGAGTTCGAGCTCATTGACACCCAGAAGGGCTACAGGCGGCTGCTCGAGCGCCTGCGGGAGAGGCAGGTCCGGGAGATCGCCCTGGACCTGGAGGGCGAGTCAAACCTGCACGCCTACGG
>Ga0209164_1002318_pt1 | contig 20651 bp, 15 predicted proteins | sample MTBNYHSulfiMetaG_FD_187458 | JGI IMG/M metagenome (GOLD analysis project Ga0209164, IMG submission 187458) | Enrichment culture microbial communities from rom New York Harbor, USA that are MTBE-degrading - MTBE-NYH (New York Harbor Sulfidogenic)... | ecosystem: Environmental > Aquatic > Marine >... | reverse complement strand
GGCTCATCGCGGATTAGCGTGATCGTGTCGCTCTGCAGCCGTTTGCCCTGAGGTATCGAAGGGCAGCCCATCAGTTCGTGCTTCGATACCTCAGCACGAACCGAGTGCGTAAATCACGGTAATCCGCGATGAGCCGTTCTTTTTAAAAAATTTTGGATTGTCAAAACCAGGAAACAGCTTGGCGGGGCATGATGAATTTACACAATCTAATTGACACTACCACAATGGCCAAATATACCTGATTGTGTCTGATGTTGGTCCTCATATAAAAGAAGAGAAAAGTTTCCCGGCGATTACTTTCGGAGAATTGATCACCTCACCAGGCCAAAGGGGAAGGACGATGAAAAAAATCATTAAATCGATGTGTCTGTTGGGATTCATATACTGTTGTTTTTCCGCTTGTGCTGTTTTTACCGGGATCACGGGAGGAACAGCATCGGCGTTTGCGGCTGCTGCCGTGGTGTATTCCCCTCTCCCGCAGGGGGCAGTCGTCCTGGATGACGGCTACACAGTCGTCTATATGGGGATGACGGGCCGTGTGGTCAGCGGGGGGTATATCTATTTTCCTGGCTATCCTCTGTTCTACCATCCGTTTTACCACTGGGATATCTATGTCCGGAACTATCCTCGCCATATCTACCGTTTTCGTGGTCAACCGTTGTATTTCCGTGGAGCTGCGCCTGCCTTTACAAGAAACTTGCCGAGACCGTGGAAGCCGGTTGGCAAGCAAGGTCCGGTCGGTAAGCCGGGGCAAGTTGGTAAGCCGGGGCAAGTTGGCAAGCCGGGGCAAGTCGGTAAGCAAGGTTTTGTTGGTAAGCCGGGGCAGATGGGTCAACAAGGCCAAATAGGTAAGCCGGGGCAGACGGGTAAGCAGGGACAAGTCGGCAAGCAAGGACAACAGGGTAAACAGGGGCAGGTCGGCAAGCAAGGCCAAATGGGTCAGCAAGGCCAGATGGGTAAGCAGGGGCAACAAGGACAAGTCGGTAAGCAAGGACAACAGGGTAAACAGGGCCAAATGGGTCAGCAGGGACAAGTCGGCAAGCAAGGACAACAAGGTAAACAGGGGCAAGTGGGGCAACAAGGACAAGTTGGCAAGCAGGGGCAGGCCGGCAAGCAGGGTCAAGTGGGTAAACAGGGACAGGTCGGCAAGCAAGGACAACAAGGCCAACAAGGTCAATTCGGCCCACAGGGTGGAACTTCCCGCTGGCTTCCGCAATAAAATTGATCGCGAATCCGGCGATTGTTCGATTTACACCTGGTGAGCATGAAGAGTTGCGTTTTTCCCGCAGAGGCGCAGATATTAATGTTATTGGTCTTTCTCTGCCTTCCCTCCGAATCACGCCGCCAATGGGTTTCCGGAGAGCACCGGCAAAATCTGCCTGGCGTGGTTCGGGTCCGCGTTGACGGCAACTTCATTTCGGACGCGCCTCAACTACGATAGACATCCCGTCGATGGCCGATGGATATGGTAAGAGCCACAAGAGCTTGATCATGCGCTTTGCGATTACCTTCCTCATCAAAAAGGAACTGTTCGTTGAATCGGATCACCGCTTTACCTCTCTAAATTGAAATGGGCGGTAACAGCTGAAACAGGTGTCCGATGATGCGGCGCGGCGGCCGAGGACTGTTGTCTCATAGGATACACCAAAGCAAATACTGGTCAACTTGGCCCGTGGTTGCTTGTCAGGTTCATTCGATTGTTCGGTGATCTGCCATTTTCAACAACTCCTCAAGATCAGCCTTGCGATGTTGGAGCACGTTCATTCTCTTTTTGAGATCAGATATCTCTTTCTTGATCTTGCGGAGTTCTGTCTGAGCCTTGGCTCTGACCAAATAGTCCTCGCCAAGCTCGTCAGCTATATACCTCTCGAGTTGACCCCTCAGAATTTTGAGGTATGGGTTTCCCCATATCGATCCATCTCGGTATTCAAGTTTGGCCGACTGAATGCCTTTGACGATGAAGTCCCGGTCGACACCATACTCAGTTTGGGCCGTTACGTCGCTAAGGGTTGCTCCCTTACGATTCCATTCGCCGTACTCCGCCATCCCATATCCTCCTTTCACCGAACGATGCCGCGCGCCATACGGTGGCTTATCCCGGACTCTGTTCCTGTTTTTCTGTAATGTCTTCGCTGACGCCTCTGCCGCCTGCTCGTATATGGATTTCTGCCACGACTCAGGAAATTCTTGTAACCCAACCTCCATCATGGCTTGGAAAATCCGGCTCATCGCGGATTAGCGTGATCGTGTCGCTCTGCAGCCGTTTGCCCTGAGGTATCGAAGGGCAACCCATCTGTTCGTGCTTCGATACCTCAGCACGAACCGAGTGCGTAAATCACGGTAATCCGCGATGAGCCCTAATTTCATTCCGCCTGCACGGAGCTCCCAAGGTCTCGGATTTACCTTGGCACGAGGAAGCCAAAGTTGGGGAAAAATGTCTCTTATCAGGGTGACCCCTCCGGCGAAAACACCGCTTTTTGTGGATAGTTGGTACCATTCAACCTCCATTACCTGTGGTTTGCTTTTGCCAAGGGCGATCCTACTATCGTTTCAAATACCAAGACTCTTGGGTCTTGCCATAAGCTATCATTACAAAAGAGGCTTTATGTTATGTCAAGGTTCTCCCTCACAAAGTTCATGAAGGCGTTCAATACCGGTGAAATCCATTTATCTTTGTGTCGAATCATTAGGACAGCAGTTTCCAGCGCTTTTTCAGTCCAGGGCAAACGCACGAGTTTCCTGGCGGCTATTTCCTGGCTAATCGCCATGGCGGGAATTAGCGCCACGCCGATTCCCTGCTGCGTGCACTGCTTGATGGCCTCGACACTGTTGAATTCCATAATCGAAGCACAGGCAACTTTCTCTTCGGCGAGCAATTGTTCCAAGAGCATCCGGTAACTGCAATCCTGTTTAGGCAGAAGAACAGTATGATCGGTCAGGTTCTTCACATCAATCGAAGACAAATCCGTCAGCGGATGATCAGGTCCTGCCACCAGGAACAGCTTTTCGAATCCCAGGACTTCTGCAATCAAATCCCGCTCATGGATAGAATCAGCCAATAGAAAAGCCAAATCAATGATGCCGCTGCGCAATTCCTGCTGGACTGTCTGAGCACAGCTGCTGATATCAAGCCCCACTTTGGGAAAGCGCGCCTTGAATGCCTTGATCACAGGCGGCAGCAGGTAAACACTTATGCTCTGAGGGACGCGAATGGTGATCGACCCATGTGTCTCCTCGTGGCCGGCCACCTGGGCGCGGGTTTCCTTTTCAATGTCCAGCATTTTTCCGGCATAGCGCATTAACACCTGGCCAGCCTCGGTCAAGACGACAGTCTTGCCCAAGCGGTCGAACAACGGTTTGCCGAACTCCTCTTCGAGTAACCGGATTTGGGTTGAGATGGTCGACTGAGCATAGTTCAGCGCCTGGGCGGCACGATTGAAATTAAGGAACTGGGCCACAGTCATGAAGGTTTTCAGCTGTCGCAATTCCATGTCCGCCTCACTGTTCAATTATTTCGATAGTTTCCATCAAAATAAAGCGTTAGACACAAAAATATTGATCGATTATTTCTCACCTGAACATTCGATTTTGTCAAACGATAAACCAATTTCAGCAATGGAGGAATGAGCATGGAAAAGCACGAAACAGCCGTCAAAGACTTCATGGAAGGTTACCGCTGCTCCCAGGCAGTGCTGGCTGCTTATGCCCAGGATTTTGATTTGGATATCAATCTTGCGCGGAAAATCTCCCTCCCCCTCGCAGGAGGATCGGGGGTGGGTGGAGAATGCGGGGCAGTCAGCGGAGTCTACCTGGTGATAGGCCTAAAACACGGGTTCGCGCATCCGGGTGACCCAGAGGGTGTTGCGATGATCATCGACAAGACCAGAGCATTTGCCGAAAAATTCAAATCCTTGCACGGAGAGATCGATTGCCCCAAACTCATCAGTCTGGATGTTTTCTCCGAAAAAGGACACCGCATGTTCGTAGAAAAGAACATCAAGGCGGAAACCTGCGCACATTTAGTAGGTGACGCGGTAAAGATACTGGAAGAAATCCTGGTTGAGGAATGAAACACATACTGAAGTGTTTGGCTCTGGATTGTTGTTGGTGAGATAAGCAATAAAGGAGCGTGATCCAAGTATAGGAAGACGGGAGCAACCGCTTCCGTCACGCTTCTTTTAAGGAGGCAGAATTCCTGAATTGGGCTCAATGTCAATGACCAAAGGGTCTGCTCTTGACTCATATTCAGTTCAAGCGCCTGCCGAGAGTGCCTTCCTACTGCGATCATCCACCTTCTCTCAGATTATAAATGAGTCAAGAGCAATTTTGACCCCTTTTGATTCTCTTACCGACAAACCGCATTAGGAATCGTGGCGCAAAGGCAAGTGTGTTGCAAAACGCATACCCCTTACGAAATGAACACCCGTAACGTGTGCTTTTCAGCGGGCGTCGCTTTTTGCGCTCAGCTGCAAAAGGCTGGTTAGAAAAGCATTCAAAATGAATATTGACGCTCCCTGTCTTTCGAGCAGTTTGTCAAATGTGTAGACGCGACCCCAATATCACATGTTAGAAAAATGTCTCATGTCAAGGGCTGACCCCGCTCAGATCCACCATGTTAACTGCCCCTATAGACTTCTCGCCGATGACCGACTTTCACTACAGTGACGACGAGCACCTGATCCTGAATCTCGTAGATAATACGATAGATTCCCTGCCGCACCCGATATCGATCCTGACCTGACAATTTCTCGCAACCGGATCCTCGAGGGTGCTCGGCAATGGAATCGAAACATTTCAAGATTCGAGTAATGTCCTTTTTAGGTATGTCTCTAAGATCTTTCGTGACGGATTTCTTGAAGACCAACTCATATCTTGCCATAGGCCTTCAGGTCCTTTAAGAGCTCTTCGTAAGTTATCGTTCGTTCGTCGGCTCGCTCATCAAATGCAACCAGGTCCTCTTGATCCTCTGCGAGTGCCATGCGGACGCCTCATTCACAAGATCAGATAACGTCCTGTGGGTATGGGCTGCTTTGATTCGAAGGGCTCGGTGGAGATCCGGGTCGAAGTATACGGTAGATCGTTTCGCGTTCTCACTCATGGCAATCACCTCCCATAAGGAAAAATAAACGTTTTGACGTTAAAACGTCAAGCATCGTAACTTCGGACAGTAGGGTAGCCGGGGGCCGTCGCCGGCCCCAAGCCCCCGAGGAACCGTGCATGAGAGTTTCCCCTCACACGGCTCGAGCCTCTGAAAAGGTCTCCCTTGTGGGGATTCCCGCAAGCCCTGAGGGGCTTACTTCACGTTACCATGGATTCGCATGATCGTCAGAGTAGCCAAAGGCATGCAGAGTGCACCATCTCACCCGAAGGCGGACGTCATTTGCTTTCCCTGCTTTCATCTGATTCAATCACCTTTCACGTGACCAGAGACCGGCATGGAACGTCAGCCTCCTTACGGAGCCGGGAATGTCTCACCCGGTATCCCGGCCGTTACAGCCGGACATTCGCTTCTTTCCGCCTCCCAATCCAGCCCGCCATCAGCATGCCTTGCGGTTAGCCTGCCTCCGAAGAGGCGACGGAACTGGGTTTCCACGTTCCACATAGTTGATCCAATGGATGACTTAGGTGCGCCCTTTACGCCGATGGTACCACGGTTCCGTGCAGGCAGTTAGCAAACCTGCATCCCGACCACTTGCTGCAAACACTGGGAAGCAGCCTTCAACCTGGTATTGCATCTGGTTAATCCCCGTAGGTTGGTTGCCCCTTGACGACGCTTACAGGCATTCACATGTGTTCACCATATCATCCGACCCGAGCCCTTAACCGGGGAGGATTCCCGGAGGGGTTCTCCCGTCACCGTTCAAACCCAATTCGGTACACTTTCCGTGGGGCTTCGCACCAACCACACAGCGCGTGGCAAGCACGCCCACGTAGGGTCCGGCAGGAACATGCCGGGTACTCCGAGTATCATTGTAACTACCCGAGTACACTCAAACTATGCGACTTCGTGTCGCACGGAAACAATGAACATCAGGTAAACCATGTATTTTTTTGTCAGCCGAAGGTGTGATGCTGTGCCTCGAAGGGGCGACTCGCTTGCTGTTGGCTCATTGAATCGATTCTATCGTGAAACAGCATGTTTCACCAGTTGAACCGGATGCTCCAGAAGGATGCATCGCTCCGGTTTCCGGCTGCACCCTCCTCCCGCCGTAAGAAGTAGCTCCCATTCCATGCATACCGCCCCTCAACCATATGGCACGCTTATTGATTACGCAACCCTCCACAACTCTTGGGAGCATTAGCTTACAAAAGCATTGGCCCGAGGCACACCTCCGGGTCGATCGGCAGTGCCTTCGCGGGAGCCGTTTATATACAAGAGAACGGGTGCGTGCAGTACTGACCGGCCCGGCCGGGCTTGCGGCCACTCTGAAGCAGCCTTTCGGCCCAGCTCGAATGGAGGTGCTGATGCCGTTGCAGGAGTATCCCGGGGGGTGAATGGATTCATCCTGAACCTCGAGGGTGAGGGGGTAAGAAAAGCAACAACGTTTCTATCGAAGGTTCGGAAAGATCGTTATGGGCTATCGGATTCAATCCAAGCTCGATTTCGGGCGCACCTTTGACGTACTGGTCATTGGCGGAGGCAATGCCGCGCTGTGTGCGGCGATGACCGCCAGGGAGGCCGGAGCGTCGGTCGTACTGCTCGAGTGTGCTCCCAAAGAGCTTCGCGGCGGCAACAGCCGGCACACTCGTAATTTGCGGTATCTGCATGAAACTGCTAATGATCACCTGACCGGACCCTACCGGGAAGATGATTTCTGGGAAGATCTGATGCGCGTTACCGGCGGGGAGACGAATGAAAAACTGGCCCGCCTGACCATCCGCGAATCGAACAACCTCGGGGCATGGATGAAGCGGCGCGGCTGCCACTTCCAGCCCTCCATGCGGGGCACCCTTCACCTCTCAAGCACCAACGCGTTCTTCCTGGGCGGCGGTAAAGCCCTGATGAACGCCTACTATGCCACTGCCCACGAACTGGGGGTACAGATTCTTTACGAGGCCGAGGCTCGAGACCTTGAGATCGGCGACGGCGAAGTTGCGGCTGCCTCAGTGCTGGTGCAGAACGTTCCAAGAAAGATCCGGGCGAAGACGGTGGTTTTGGCTTCCGGCGGATTTCAAGCCGATATCGAATGGTTGAAAGAGTATTGGGGAGAGATTGCCGACAACTTCATAATCCGTGGCACCTCCTACGATAAAGGCCGCATGTTGCGTGTGCTGCTCGACCTGGGAGCGAAGCCCGTTGGCAATCCTCGCCAGTGCCACGCGGTGGCTGTCGATGCCAGGGCGCCTAAATACGACGGAGGCATTGTGACAAGGTTGGATTGCGTTCCGTTCGGGATTGTCGTCAACAGCCACTCCCAGCGCTTCTATGACGAGGGTGAGGATTTCTGGCCGAAGCGCTACGCCATCTGGGGACGTCTGGTTGCCAAGCAACCGGATCAGATTGCCTTTTCGATCATCGATGCGAAATCCATAGACCTGTTCATGCCCTCGGTTTTTCCACCCATTGAGGCCGATTCCATTCGCAACATGGCCGAACAGTTGGGGCTGGATTCCTTCCAGTTGGAGCAAACAGTGACCAAATTCAACCAATCGATTCACCCCGGCTCATTTGATGCTTCGATTCTCGACGGCTGCGCGACGGTGGGACTGGAACCCCCCAAGACTCACTGGGCTCGTCCCCTCGATACGCCCCCTTTTTACGGTTATCCGCTCCGGCCCGGCGTTACCTTCACCTACCTGGGGGTAACGGTTAATGAGCGGGCGCAGGTGGTCATGCGGGATGATCGCCCGGCTCCGAATGTTTTCGCTGCGGGAGAGATCATGTCGGGCAATATCCTGGGTAAAGGATACATGGCTGGAATCGGCATGACCATCGGCACGGTATTCGGACGGATTGCAGGAAGGGAGGCGGCGCGCCATGCCACTGCCTGATCTACTCAAGGAAGCGGAGCGAGCGATGGTGATCTGCAACGCTTGCCGCTACTGTGAGGGATATTGTGCCGTGTTCCCGGCCATGGAGCTACGGAGAACATTCTCGGAACAGGATCTGAAGTATCTGGCCAATCTCTGCCACGATTGCAGGGGATGCTACTATGCCTGTCAGTATGCTCCGCCCCACGAGTTCGACTTGAACCTCCCCAAAATTTTCTCCGAGTTGCGGATGGAGACCTATCGGGAGTTCACATGGCCCCCGATGCTAGATGCATTGTTTCGGCGAAACGGTTGGTGGGTGGCATTGATCGCGCTGGCAAGCGTACTTGCCGTCCTGTTGCTCACCTTGCTCTTCCAGGAACGCTCGGCGCTCTTCGGCATTCATGTCGGTGAGAACGCTTTTTATCGGGTCATTCCATATTCCACTATGATCCTTTCTTTTTCCGCACTGGCACTGTTCGTGATTGTAAGCCTCTGGAAAGGTGCCGTATGCATGTGGCACAAGACCGGCGGCAAGTCGGCTGAGATGCTGGACCGGCGAGCCAACCTGCAAGCGCTGGGGGATGCTTTGAAGCTCAGGTATCTGGACGGTGGAGGGTACGGCTGCAATTATCCCGATGATCGTTTTAGCATGGTCAGGCGTTACTTCCATCATGGAGTGTTTTATGGCTTTCTGCTGTGCCTGGCTTCCACAGCCGTCGCCGCGTGCTACGATCATTTCCTGCACCTGCCGGCGCCATATCCGATCTGGAGTGCCCCGGTGGTGCTCGGGACCGTCGGCGGCTTTGCTCTGCTGTCGGGGACGGGAGGGTTGCTCTACCTCAAATGCTACATGCATCGAGAGCTCATCCATGCGCAAGCCATGGAGATGGATGTCACCTTCACACTGCTTCTCTTCCTGGTCTCACTCAGCGGCCTGCTGCTTCTAGCATTACGGGAAACTTCCGCCATGGGAATCCTGCTCGTCTTGCATCTCGGGTTAGTGGTGGGTTTTTTCCTCACTATACCCTACGGCAAACTTATTCATGCGGTATACCGATACCTGGCGTTGGTCCGATACGCCATCGAACAGGGAAAAGACGGAGCTTAGGAGTCTTTTGTCATGCCTAAAATGATTCTCAAATGGAAGCTGATTTTCGGCGCCGTGGCGCTGCTGGTGGTGCCAATGACCGTCTCCATCGCAGTTGTAGCCGTTATCATCACCCAGCAGAACCGAACGGCCTCCAACGACCGCCTCTATAAGTCGATGGATATCATACGCGATGAGATCTCGGCCAAACAGACCAAGTTGAGGTCCGATACGGTGCAACTGGCCGGCGGCGATGGAACCGGGAGCCGGATCAATCTGCTGCTGGAATACAAGGGAGATGACTCCATGGTGGCGCTGACGAAGAACACGTACCTGGAGGTGACCAAGGACGTGCTCAAAACGGCAAGATCGAGCGGCCTGCGGCAGGCGGCCATCTATGACCTGCGGGGCGATCTGGTTTCCTTCGCCGTGCGCCTGGAGGACGGTTTCCTGATCGGGTATTTCGCAGGGGGAGATCTCCCCGCTTTCAATGTCAGCACTCTAAAGGCTGAACAGGATTGGGTGGAAGGCGACGACTGGAAAAAACTGGATAAATTTCCGCAAGGCGCCCTTCAGCCAAAGTTTGGAAAAGCCCCTCCCGAAGAGCACTCTGTTTGTATCGAGCCGATCGGGGAATCCATGTGCCTCGTTTCCTATGCGCCCATCTTTACCAGTGCTTACAACCAGGAAGCCAACGCCACGGGTAAGCAGCAATGCGGATTCGCTTCGACCGTCTTGGAAATAGACGACGCATTTGTGAAGAAGATTTCCTCCCTGACAGGCATGAAAGTCAATGTGTTCTCCACGGAGGCGCTCAAGACCGGTACCTTTCCTGAATATGAGACGCTTCAAACCATTGCCTTTCCAGAGCAGGCGGGGAAGTGGGAAATGGCTGGGCAGGAGATCCTGCTCAATGAGGTGGACATCCTCAATGAAGGATATTACCAGGGAGTCTTGCCTCTTTATGACGATACGGGACCAATTGGAGCGATTTCCGTTCTCTACTCCAAGCAGGTGGCCAAGGCAAATGTCTGGCAGCTGATTCGGCTTTTAGCCGTGGTCTTCCTTGCATGCAGCCTGGTCATCATTCCTCTGTCCATCCTGTTCGCCAATTCCTTGACCAGGCCAATCAATGCCGCTATCCGCTCTCTCACGGAAGCGGCCCTGGAAGTGAGCTCCGCATCCGCCGGCGTTTCGTCCTCCTCACACACTCTGGCCGAGGCCGCCTCGATGCAGGCGGCTTCTCTGCAAGAGACTTCTTCCTCCTTGGAGGAGATGTCGTCCATGACCGGACAGAATATGACCAGCACCACGCATGGCAACCAGCTCTCCATTCAGGCTTCGGAAAATCTCAAGGCAGCCAACCAGTCCATGACAACGCTGATCGGTTCGATGGAAGACGCAGCCATGGCAAGTGGAAATGTGGCGAGAGTCATCAAATCCATCGACGAAATCGCCTTCCAGACGAATTTGTTGGCGCTCAACGCAGCCGTGGAAGCCGCCAGAGCCGGGGAGGCGGGAGCTGGTTTTGCAGTCGTGGCCGAAGAGGTGAGAACCCTTGCCATGAAGGCCGCGGAGGCGGCCCGGAATACCCAGCAAATGGTCGGTGACATCATCCGTAGAATTGCAGAAGGATCGGATCTGGTAAAGGAAACGGGTGAACAGTATCGTGATGTGACCATGAGGGTGCAGAAAGTTACCGACCTGTTCGGCGAAATATCAGGCGCCAGCGAGGAGCAAGCCCAGGGTATCGAGCAGATCAACATCGCGGTCGCAGAAATAGACAGAATGACACAGGAGAGCGCTACCAAGGCCGATGAATCCGCCTCCGCGTCCCACCAGCTGAATGCCCAGGCCGAACAGATGGGAGAGATCGTGGAGCAGCTGTCGTCTCTGGTGGGAGTAAATAACAAGGGTTGAGAGGGGCTGTTTGGAACGATTCCGGATTCCCGCCGGAAGTCTTTCAAGCTCCCCGTTCCCCCTCGTTCTCAAATGAATTCCCAACCTGATCACACCTGCACGCATACACGTTGCTTCACATCGTCAACTCGCGGGTCCGGTCGGCCGCTTCAGCCTCAAACGGACGAGTCTGCGGAAGTGCTTCGGGATGATTCCTCCAGGTCCTTGAGCTTTCTCCAGAGAGTTGTCCTGCTAATGCCTAGCTTCTTCGCCGTCTTCGATTTGGACAAGCTGCATTCCTCCAGCGCCTTGCGAATCATCTTGGAAGAGTCCTCCTGATTCTTCACCTGAAGGTATTCTCTTAATGAGCCCGACGAGACCTCGATCTCCTCTTCAGGGGAACGGGGATAATCGGAAAGCTCTCCGTAAACCTCATGGAAAACCTCGCTGCTGAAATCGGAATCGGAAAGGAGAAGAAGTCGCTCCAAAAAGTTCTCCAATTGGCGGACGTTTCCGGGCCACTGATGCCGCATCAATTTGCTCACGTACGATGGGGGAATGTGGATGGGCTTCCGCTGGTATTTCCTGGAAAGCCTCTGAATCAACTCCTCGATCAACAGGGGCAGGTCTTCCACCCTTTCTCGCAGTGGCGGAATGCGAATGGTGAGCACGTTCAGCCGGAAAAAGAGGTCCTCGCGGAACCTGCCGGATTGAACCTCCTCCCGGAGATCTTTGTTGGCTGCGGCGATGACGCGTACGTCGATGGGGATCAGGTTGTCCCCCCCGATCCGCATCACCTCTTTTTCCTGGAGCAGCCGCAGCAGACGGGTTTGAACGGTGTGCGGGGTGGAGGCAATCTCATCGAGAAAAATCGTACCCTTATGGGCCAGCTCAAAGAGGCCCGGCTTGCCTCCCTTGCGTGAGCCGGTAAAAGCGCCCTCTTCGTGTCCGAATAGCTCGCTCTCCAGAAGCTGGTCGGGGAGTGCGGCACAATTGATGGATACGAACGGGCCTTTCTTCCGCTGGCACAGGTTGTGGATGCTGTGGGCCAGTAGCTCCTTGCCGGTGCCGGTTTCACCATCGATGAGAATGGTGGAGCCCGATAAGGCAAACCGCATCGCTCGATTGATCACATCCATCATCGGTGGACTCTTGTGGATCAAATCATCCAGGCAGTACTTGGCCACAAGCCCCTTTGCAAAAGAGCGCCGCACCTCGTTTTCGGCCTTGATTACGCTGGAGACTTCGCGGAACGTCGAGACACCGCCCATCACCTCCTCATTCATCATGATGGGAATGTGGTTGGTCACGAAAATGCTGCCGTTGATTTTCTCCAGTTTGTGGTATTCGGGTTTGTGAGTACTCAGGATCTTCTTGATTTGTGCCCTTGGAAGGTATCGTATGATGTCGGTTCCTTCGGCGCTGTCGTCATTGATTTTGAGAAGCTCTCTTGCGGCCTTGTTGATGGTTGTGATTTGCCCGTCCTCGTTGACTGAAATGATGCCGTCGGAGGTCGAATCCATGATGCACCGGTAGCGCATTGTCCGCTCCTGCTCTTCCCTGGCGGAACGCGCCACCGATTTGGCATCTTCGATAGTGGAGGTTACGGTTCCTTCCGAGATTTTGATTTCGACCCCTTTGACCTGATATTTCCGGGCAAACCGCATGGTGACCCCGCCTCCGATCACCACATCTATTTTTTGTTCCGTAGCCACCGCAACCAGATTCTCTAAGGTCTCGTTGTTTTTATAAACCTCCTGAATCAACTCGATGCCGAAGATCTCCTCAATGATCTGCAGTCCCTTCAAACGATTACGGAAAACAGGCAGCAGGATTCTCCTGCCCATGCCCGGAGCGGTCGCTTCCTTAACCGCCGCAAGAATATCCAGAGAGCTCACGGGAAGGGCCAACACAGGAATGCGCAAATTTTCGCGAAGCAGGTGAGCAGCGCCGCGTCTGCTGATGATCACTTCCGTGCCCGTCCGCTCCATCTCCTTGCCCACGGGAATTGCCTCATCCATGCCTCTGGCCATGGCGATTTGGATATCCTCGCGCATGGACTCGGCCACTCGACTGACACAATCGGTTAATGCCATGCTCGTGGCGATCACTCCGAGACTGAAATTCCTCTGGGACATGCCTGCCTCCGTTCCATTCCTGTTACTAATATGTTCAAGTTTGTTCAATAATTGTTTCACACGTGAAGCACGCTTGTCAACTCGCTTCCGTTTAGCAGCGGCGAGTGCCTCGGTGTTCGTGCGTCAGAGCCAATCCGTGCTTGGTACGATATTGGCATAAATTCGGCCTTGGGCCGCCGCCGGCCTCTGAGACTCATTTTGTTCCGGCGAAAGGATACCGGCGCGCGCGAGCTTGCTCGCGAAAAGGGATACGGACTTTCGCCACCTGTACTAATGGTTGCAAGCGGGTGTGCACATCCTGGTCACCCCAACTGAGGAAAGAAACATGAGTGACAAGAATATTATCAGTATAGATCTCCGGGGCGAGCTGTGCGTACCCGATACGGTCTTAATCCCTTACATTGAAGGAGACGGGACCGGGCCGGACCTGTGGGCCGCCACCTGTCCGGTATTGGACGCCGCCGTAGCCAAAGCCTACGGTGGTGTGCGCAAAATCCTGTGGATCGAGATCTTTGCAGGAGAAAAGGCCGATCGAAAGGTCGGCAAATGGCTGCCCCAGGAGACACTTGAGCAAATCAGGAAGTATCGTGTGGCCATCAAGGGTCCCCTCACCACTCCAGTGGGGAAAGGGTTTCGCAGCATCAACGTCGCTCTGCGCCAGGAACTGGATCTTTATGCCTGTGTGCGTCCGGTGAAGTATATTCCGGGGATTCCCAGCCCGTTGAAGCGTCCCCGGGACGTGGATATGATCGTGTACCGGGAAAATACCGAAGATGTTTATGCCGGCCTCGAGTGGGAGGCGGGATCGCCCATGGCCCGGAAGCTGATCGAGCTGGTGAAGCAGGAAGACGGCAGGCAAATCCGGATGGATGCGGGCATCGGCCTCAAGCCCATGAGCCGTTTTGGAAGTACTCGCCTGGTGCGCAAAGCGATTCAATATGCTTTGGAGCATCATCGCAAAAGCGTGACCCTGGTGCATAAGGGAAATATCATGAAGTATACGGAAGGCGCCTTCCGGACCTGGGGATATGAAACGGCTATCGCCGAATTCCGGGATGCCGTCCTCACCGAGGAGGAAATCCGGAGGAATACCGGCGGAGATCATCCTGCGGATAAGCTCGTCATCAAAGATCGCATCACCGACGCCATGTTCCAGCAAATCCTTTTGCGTCCTGCCGAATACGATGTGCTGGCCATGCCGAACCTGAACGGAGATTACATGTCGGACGCCCTGGCGGCCATGGCGGGAGGACTGGGGATGGCGCCAGGGGCCAATATCGGCGACGGCTACGCGGTTTTCGAGGCCACCCATGGCACCGCGCCCAGATACGCCGGCCAGGACAAGGTGAACCCGGGCTCGCTCATTCTTTCGGGCGCTATGATGCTCGACTACCTGGGCTGGAAGGAAGCCGCCGATCTGGTTAGAGATGCCCTGGTGCGCACCGTGGAGGCAAAAACCGTCACTTACGATCTCGCGCGGCAGATGGAGGGAGCCACCGAGGTGAGGTGCTCCCGGTTCGGAGAGGCAATGATTCAACTCATGTAAGGCGAAGCAATGGGCAGGAATATTTTTCAAAAGATAGTGGAAAGTCACAGAGTCAGCGGGAATCCGACTCCTGGAAGCGAAGTGGGAATCCGTATCGACCAAACCCTCATTCAGGACGCTACGGGGACCATGGCCCTGCTCCAATTCGAGGCCCTCGGGATGAAGCGGGTCAAGACCGGCAAAGCGGTGGCCTATGTGGACCACAACACTCTCCAGGGCGGGTTCGAGAGCATGGACGATCACCTGTTCGTCGAATCGGCCTGCCGCAAGTTCGGCTTGTATTTCTCCCGTGCGGGAAACGGGATTTGCCATCAGGTCCATCTGGAAAATTTTTCGGCGCCGGGTGGAGCGCTCCTTGGCGCGGACAGTCACACGACCACCAGCGGCGGGGTGGGCATGCTCGCCATAGGCGCGGGCGGTCTGGACGTCGCTGTGGCCATGGCCGGAGAGCCCTTCTACTTCACCATGCCCCGTGTGCTCAACATAAAACTGGAAGGTCGACTGCCCGCCTGGTCTACGGCCAAAGATGTTGTCCTGGAAATTCTGCGCCGCCTCACCGTCTCCGGCGGACGCGGCAAGGTCCTCGAATTCAGCGGCCCCGGGGTGCAGACCTTGAGCGCCACGGGACGGGCTACCATAACCAACATGAGCATCGAAACGGGGGCGCTGACCGCAGTCTTTCCAAGCGACCAGGCCACCTTGGCTTATTTCAGAAGCATGGGCCGCGAGAGCGATTGGCGGGAGCTTCGGGCCGACCCCGATGCCGGCTATGAAGAAGCCATGGTGGTGGACCTTGGCAGCGTGGAGCCCATGATCGCTAAGCCTCACTCACCGGACAACGTGGCTCCGGTGCGGGAGCTCGCCGGGGAAAAAGTGGATCAGGTGGCCATAGGCTCCTGCACCAACTCGTCTCTGGAAGACATGCTGAAAGTGGCCGCCATCCTGAACGGCAAGGTCATTCCACCGGGGATGAGCCTCGTTATCGCCCCTGGCTCCCGACGTGTGCTGCGCCAGTTGGCGGACGGTGGGCAGTTGGGATCGCTGATCGCTGCGGGGGCGCGCATTCTCGAGTGCGCCTGCGGCCCCTGCATCGGTATGGGACAGGCCCCGCGCTCGGGAGGAGCCTCCCTCAGAACGTTCAACCGGAACTTCCGAGGCCGAAGTGGAACTGCGGATGCAAAAGTTTATCTGACCAGCCCCGAAACCGCGGCAGCTTCCGCCCTGCAGGGAAGAATTACGGACCCCAGAGAGCTGGGTGAGCCGTTACGCATTCGCCTGCCCGAAGCGACTGTAACCGGCGACAGCATGATCCTGTCGCCCGCGGCGGAAGATGAGCAAGTGGCGATCGCTCGAGGGCCCAATATTAAGCCGCTGCCGCGGTTTGAGCCTCTCCCCGACGTACTGGAGGCCGAAGTTCTGCTTGTGGCCGGAGACAATGTGACGACGGATGAAATTATGCCCGGCGGGGCCAAGATTTTGCCTCTCCGATCCAATATCCCGGCCATTTCGCGGTATGCCTTCTCGCGTATCGATCCGGATTTCGCCGCCCGCGCCGAAGCAGCCGGTCAAGGATTTGTTTTAGGGGGAAAAAACTACGGGCAGGGATCCAGCCGCGAGCATGCCGCACTGGCTCCTCGATATCTGGGGGTGCGGGCTGTGATCGCGCAGTCTTTTTCCCGCATTCATAAGGCGAATCTGATCAATTTCGGGATACTGCCCCTGGAGTTTGCGGAGGAAGCGGACCTGCTGCGATTCGCCGTCGGGGACCGGCTTCGACTCGATCAACTGCATCGGTCCCTGCAGCCTGGCGGCAATCTGATGATGGAGAACCTGAGCCGGAATTTTGCGGTTCCCCTTAAGATCGATCTCTCCCCGCGAGCACGGAAGATTCTGCTTGCGGGAGGACTGCTGGCGCTCATTGGCGCCGGTTGCAAGGACAAATAAGCCGACTTCCTGAAATCCGGCTGGATCGTGCATCGTCGGCACGAAATGGATAAGAGGAGCAAGAGCCATGCGACGGGATTCCGATATTCTGCACAAAGCAGTGGACATGCACGTCCATGCAGCCCCGGATCTGCATCCGCGGCTTATGAATGAATTGGAGGTGCTGGAGGATGCAAAGACATACGGCCTGAGGGCCATCGTCTCCAAGTCGCACTACTGCATGAACTCTGACAGAACGGCTCTAATAAGTTCTATGATAGAAGGCATCCAGTGCTTCGGGGGCGTGGTCTTGAATCCTTCCGTGGGCGGACTGAACCCGGCGGCGGTGGAAGCTGCCATCAGATACGGGGGAAAAGAAATTTGGATGCCATCCTTTTACACCAAGGCGCACTTTGAAAATTTCCCGGCCATGAAGGCGATGGTCAAAGCGCGAATGGAGCCCATCACCATTCTGCAAGATGGAAAGATCCTGCCTGAAGTGCATGAAATTCTCGATCTGATTGCTCAAGCCGATGTCATTCTCGGAACGTCGCACTGCTCGGGAGAGGAGCTCAAAGTATTGGTGCCGGAGGCCTTCAAGCAGGGCGTAAAGAAGGTCGTTATCACGCATCCCCACAACTGGGTCCCCAATCTTTCTTTGGAGCAGCAAAAGGAGCTTGCCGAACAGGGAGCCTATCTTGAGCTTTGTTTGTATTCGGCCATGCCCATATCCGACAGGGCGACCATCCACGATTTTGCGAGGAGCATTAAGACAGTGGGACCCGATCGGGTCGTTCTGGCGACCGATTTCGGTCAGCCCTACCACCCAACTCCGGGAGAAGGGATGCGGATCTTCTGCGAGAACCTTCTTGCGGTTGGCATCGACCGTCGTGACATCGAGATCATGATCCGGGAAAACCCGGCCTACCTGCTCGATTTGCCGAGCTGAGGCCGGACGAGGCCGATTGCGGCCGGGTATGTTTCATGCATGGAACAATGCCTGCCCTCAAGACTCGATCCTGCAAATTTTAGAGGCTTCCCTCCCTACTGCAATTTCCCGGCTAATGATTGCCAATTAGCCAGATCGTCAGTGTAGTAGATCTCTCCGGTTGCGGTCAATCCGATCAAATCGCCTGGAAAATCCAAGTCGAAATTGCCGACGGCCACTTGGCTGAGGGTTCCGGACATGTTTATCCAATTTTGCAGGTCCAAAGTATAGAAGATATTCCCCGATGAGGTGACTCCCGCAAGGTCGGCTCGCCCATCACGATTGATATGCCCAGAGGCCAAAAATGCCAGCTTCCCGGGCAGGTAAAGCCAGCTTTCTAAATCGAAGGTGCAGAAGATATCCCCGGAGGCAGTGACTCCCGCAACATCTCCGGAACCGTCTCCATTTAAATCATCACAAGTTAACTGACTCAACACACCCGGCATCCACTGCCAATTCGCCAGGTCCAAAGTGTAATAAATACGACCCTCGGAAGTGACACCCGCCAAATCGTCCGTTCCGTCTCCATCCAGATCGCAAGTCGCTATTTGACTTAATGCTCCCGGCATCCATTGCCAGTTGTTGAGATCGACCGTGTAATATATATGGCCGCTCTCTGTCAGCCCGACAATGTCAAATGCTCCATCCCCGTCCAAATCGCCGCTCGCAATCTGCGCCAATACACCCGGCAAGGCTTGCCAATTATGGCCGTCCGCTTTCAGTGCGTAATATATTTGCCCCTGAGAAGTTACAGCAACCAGATCATCACGCAGGCGAAAATCCGAACCGTTAGAATCGCTTAATGCTGCACTGGAGTCCGCCGCAGCTTGCCTCGCGTCCCCATCCAAATCACCGGCGGCTAGTCTAACGGGCGTTCCGGCGGAAACCGTTTCGGCGGGAACGATCAGGGTGGCGGTTTGCCTGGCCTTGGCTTCTCCATAATACCAGAGGGAGACTGTATAGACCTTCTCGCCGCGATCGCCGCCGGCAATTTCTATTTCCACCCAGGTCATGGATTTGCCGTCAATCCATGTTCCGGTGTTTGCGTAAACGGTTTCCACCTCGGAATCGACCTTGAAAGCGGCTTCGTGAGTGTGGCCGAAGAGGATGATTCTAGGTGTAAAGGGATACTTATCCTTCAAATTGTCTGGCATCTCGAAGATGAGGCTTGCTGCATCCTCGAGGTCGCCCAGGTCATCCCATATCGCCTCGACTTGTGAAACCCTGTTCTGACGTGAAGGCCATTCGCTGTAGATGCTGTCATAAATAAAGGCGATTTCCTCCACCAGAGGATCCGTGGAAAAGGAGTCCAAGCCGCTCATGATGAACAGATCCCACGGCCAGACCTCACACCACAATGCAATCGCGTTGAATACGCCGATGATAAAGGCGTCATCGAAGATGCTCCCCATGCCCGGGTCAGAGCCGTTTAAGCTTGGACTTGGCCGACAATTCTGAAGTGTCTCGGCCGAGCTCTGTACAAACGTGCTCAATACGTCCGGCATGGTGATCACTTGCCCGGACCTGGCGGACTTGGTGGCCACCAGTCTGGAGATGAAATAGCCCAAGGGAAGGTGGCTGTCGGAATGGCTCCAGATGTCAGGGGCGTTGAACATGGTGTAGCGATGCCCGTGCTCAGCCCAAATGACGTTATCTTTAGTGTAGGCTCCCATCCCCGGTGGGTCGGAGATGATGTTGAGACGTGGGAAGTTGGCGTATATCTGATTTTTATTATCCTTTTGAAAGGAGAGCATGTCGTGGTTGCCCGCCACGTAGGTGACTTGCAGATTATAATTGTTGCAAAGCGCTTGCAAGGACTTCACGATCTCTTTATTGGTGCCCGCTTCCAGCACATCGCTAAAACTATTCGGTGTATTTTCTACGGGCGACACCCAGTGATCCAGCAAGTCTCCCAAAATGACCATCTCGGCCACGTCATCTCTCTCATTGATATCGTTTAGAAAGTGAGCCACATCACCCGCATGAGCCACCAACCAGGAATAATTGGAGTCGACGTTCATGTGTAGGTCGCTGATGAATATTATCTTATTTCTTTGGGCGGCCCCGGAGCTCTGCGGTGCAAACAAAATGAAACAGGAAAAGACGGCGGCTATCAATCTGAAAGGCATCTTGCCCTCGTTAGTAGAGTAAAAGCTGAAAAATTGGGTTAAATGTCAGATGAGCAACGGCAGTCTGAACCCGCCAATCGTACAAGGTGTTTCTTTTTCATGCCAGGAAGCATTTCTTGACCTGCCGCTCCGTCCAAGACTCATGAGAATGCAGAATCTTCCAGCCGTCCGGCTCTCTTTTCCACAGCATTGTAAAGACATGTTTGGAGTTGAAAATACTTCCACCCCGCATCGACATCTCTGAGTTTTCTTCACTGGTCATAAGGGCCAGGTCTGAAGTTAGCGCGGTAACTCGTACTTCAAGAGGCTGAACCCTCTGCCGCTCTCGCTCCGAGAAGTAATCTGTTATCTGGCCCACCCATGCGCTTCTCGTCGCGTAGTAATCAGTGCCCGCTACTGCAGACATGAATTCGTCCTTGCTGTAGAAGCTCGCCCACGCGTCCGCATTTACGTCGTTGATTGTAGCGACTAATTGATTGAACTGCTCTGTTACTTCCTTCTTGATCGCTTCTTGTTCCACCTTCATTTCCTTTCGCCTGAGATCTCAAGGAGAATAGCATTTTGCCCCCGTGCTCACTCCACGCAACAAATGGCGAGCAGCACTGCAGTGTACCGATTAGCCCGTGTCGGGATCAAGCCCTTTGATTTGAACGAGGAGCTCATCCACAAATTCACTCCACACCATTTCCCAGGGCCACTTAATCTCAAGAATGTCTTCAAACCGTCGGCAACGAATCTGCGATATCGCTGCCGGGCTGCGGTCCTTTTCTCGGCAAATTGAGGTGTCACAGCGCGGCCAAGAGGCCGCAACCAACTTGACCGTATAGGAATTTGCATTTTTTCGCTATGAAATCAATCTGATCATGGTAGAAAGTCAGGTGTACCGGGAGTAGGGGGAGAAGATCGGGGGAATCGACCGGGGCACTTTCCGCCAGATATTCGAGGATCATTGGGATGATTTCAAAGA
>Ga0209164_1002317_pt1 | contig 20661 bp, 19 predicted proteins | sample MTBNYHSulfiMetaG_FD_187458 | JGI IMG/M metagenome (GOLD analysis project Ga0209164, IMG submission 187458) | Enrichment culture microbial communities from rom New York Harbor, USA that are MTBE-degrading - MTBE-NYH (New York Harbor Sulfidogenic)... | ecosystem: Environmental > Aquatic > Marine >... | reverse complement strand
AAAGGCTCTGCAGTGGTCGGCCAAAGGTTAATGCAGAGTCACAAGCGGCTCTGTATTAGCCGGCGGGCAGATCGGTAAATGTTCCGGCAGGCTGTGCTGCAGTCTAAAGCGATTGCAGTATGGTCGCAAGGGATGTTTACCGGTCGAGCTAAGACTATTATGGGTGTCGAAATAACTTAATCTGGTTTTCTTGGAGTTTAAGTTCTTTGGGTTTGCAGCAGTCGAAAGATTGCTGCAGGCTCATAAGATATCCATAATAGTCGAGCAAAGATCATTATGGGTGTCGTAACGGTCTATAACAGCCGAAAGGTTGTTGTGGGCTGTGCAGATACTCATAGTGGTTGTAGCGTAGGTTATTGCGGGCTTTACCTGACGGAACCCTCTTTCTTGCGGAAGAGGGTTCCAATTATTTCTTATATTTACAAAAACCTTTATTAAATGGCATTCCTATGCTATAATAATTTAGTTAATATGTCGAAGAAAGGTATGACAATATGTCAAAACACAACGAAAATGTGTCAGTTAATAAATATAAAGATAATAATCCGGCGAAAAAAGAAACCTTTCGCTGGCAAATGCTGACACTGCTGGCCTCCATCATTACAATCAGTTCATTGTTTGGCGTCTGGTATGCCAACAATGAAAAAGCTTTTCTGGAAATTGAAAATAAAAAACTGGCAGTTGAGGCTGAAGGTCTAAAGGAAGAAATTAAAGTTTTACAAAACGCCATCGCGCAAAATGAAAATCAGGCTCAGGACGCCAATCCCAAACCAGATGAAACAAATACTGCCAACCAACCAGATGAAAAACCGCCGACTGAAAACCCGCCGGCCGAAGACAATTATGAAGAATATATAGTCCAGCCCGGCGACACCCTGGGCGGGATATCCGTTTCTTTATTTGGTACGGAGAGTTATATATCTCAAATAGCCGAGCTGAACGGCTTAAATACCGAATCCATACTGCAGGTGGGCCAAAAGCTCAAGACCCCAAAAAAACCGGGCGCGTAAAAAACCATGACCATATAAATAATTAAAGTAAATGTTATTGGGCTGCTCTACGGCAGCCCGATTTGGTTTATAAGGACGGATTTAGGAAATTGGCAGGAGGATTGGGAACGTTCACCGTGGAAGGATAATAAAATAGCGAACCGTCATCATTAATTAGCGGGAGAAAGGCGGTGGAGGGGCTTGAACATGTCCAGGCAAAACCGGAAAAAAGAGCATCTCGAATTTGCTCTGCAAACTGCGCCGTTACCGGTGGAAAACGGTTTTACGGACCTTTTTCTGGTTTACGAGGCATTGCCCGGGTTGGATCTTGATGAGGTTGATACCGCCCGTTACTTTCTAAATAAAAAGTTAACGGCCCCGCTTTTAATTAATGCCATGACGGGCGGTCATCCCGAAGTAAAGCATATAAACCGCAGCCTGGCGCGTTGCGCGGCCCGGACCGGCATTGCCATGGCTGTCGGTTCTCAGACGGCGGGTCTGGAAGACCCCGGGGTCCGGGACACCTATAAAGTGGCCCGGGATGAGAACCCCGACGGGGTTTTACTGGCCAATCTCAGCGCCCTCGCCGCTCCGGACATGGCCAAGGAAGCCGTGGCCATGATTGAAGCCGACGGCATCCAGCTGCATTTGAATGTTGCTCAAGAACTGGCCATGGCCGATGGTGACAGAAACTTCAGCCATACCCTGGCCAACATTGAAAAAATCGTCCGGCAGTCGCCGGTTCCGGTGGTGGTCAAAGAGGTCGGTTTTGGCTTGTCCCGGGAGACAATCAGAAAAATTCATACTGCCGGGATAAAATATATTGACGTGGGCGGTAAAGGCGGAACGGATTTTAACCGGATCGAAGGGATGCGTTCAGGGCGGGACGGTGACAAAAGCTCTCCCAACATCGGCATTACCACGGCCTGCAGCCTGTTGGAAGCGTTGAGTTTAAACCTGCCCTTGTCAATCACCGCCAGCGGCGGATTTACCGGCCGGGTTGATGTGGCGTGCGCCCTGGCTTTGGGAGCCGAACTGGTGGGGATGGCCGGGCATTTCCTACAGGTGCTGTCCGCGGGGTCTGAACAGGGGTTAATTGAACGGATTGAGAGTATTAAAGCTGAACTGCAAAGGACGATGCTGATGACCGGCGCCGGAAACCTGAAGGAATTGACCGGCAAACCCGTAATCATCACCGGCTTTACCGCCGAATGGCTCCAGCGCAGGGGTGTGGACATAACCAAATACGCGCGCAGATAACCAAACCGCATGCCTAAGCAGTGTCAAGACCGCAGCGCCCCGTAACGGAGAGCAGGGTTCAGCCACCCTTTCAGCTTAGCGTATTTAATCATTACCGTCATAAAATCCAGTTCGTCGAAGAGCAGATCCCTAAAAATGTCTCTGACCCGGGCATTGTGTGTGCACACGAAGAGAGACTGGGCATGCGTAGACAGCGCACCCTGGATGCCCTGGAATATCCACCTGAAAATGCTGTCATCGTCCATTAAATCCGTCCGGGCTCCCGGCGGTCTTACACTGGGGGGCCTGTTGGGAAGCGGGATCCTAAAGCGGATCAGTTCCTTTTCCAACATTTTTGCCTGTTTTAAAAGTGTTTGCAAGCCTTTTTCCAAGAAGAGCTTAAAGTCGCCGTCTTTGATGAAAGCAATAAAGGCCTGCGTAAACTCAATATTATCGTTCCGGTAGGTCAGATGGTCCCACAGGTTCAGGGCTTCACCCGCGCAAATCTCCTCTCCGGATTCCCGGGGGTTATTATGGAACATGGGTTGTTTACCGAGCCACCCCTTGGCCTTTATGTATTTGACCAGGAAACGGAATTGCTCAACTGTTTTCTTGATCTCCTCTTTAAAGAGGTTATTAATGTCATCGTTTGTTGTCGCGGTCCGAAAGGCTTTGATCAGCATTCCAATATGTTCCTGGCTAAAGGTAAACAACTGGACGGCGATGATCTGGTCACGAATCACTTGCGGGTTGGATACCGCGTTGACGGCGGGAGTGTAACCGTCCGGTCCGTGGACACCGAACTTAAACAACTGGTCTTCCCAAAGCTTTAATTCGCCGTGAATTTTTGAGTTGTATATCTTGATCACAGCCAACAGGTCTTGGTCATGGACCTGGGTTGTCCAGGTGTCAAGGAGTTGGAGGAGGTCGTATTTTGCTTTTACTGTTTGCCACAGGTAGTGTGCCTCCGCCAATCCGATATCGTAATTAATTTTATTGGTTTTTTTGCCCAGCAACGGAAGCATCAACGCAGTACCCCTTTCGTTTAGCTTAGTTTCCGCCCGCCGGCTGATCCTTATGCATTGCGGGGACACAAGCGTTTTTGTTCCTTCAGGCGCCCGCAAGGGGCGCCCCTACAATCAAGTACCCGTAAGGGACGCCCCAAAACTATGCTACGCGATACCGAAGTACCGGGCGGCCTCCCGGACGGCGCAGCCTTCACCGCAGGCCGAGCACAGGTGCTGTCCGCAGCCTTTTTCCCTGGCGGCAATCAGCTGTTCCGGCGCCAGGGCCGCCGCGATCTGCCGGTCAAGATCCATGGCCACCCGGGCCCGGGCCATTTCATTTTCCCTGGCCATGGCCTGCCGGTGCCCCCTGGCCACATCGGCAATCTGCGCCGCTATTCTGGTGGTGATGACGCCGGTGCGTACATCTTCCTCCAAAGGCAGTCCCAAATGCTCGGCCGGAGTCAGATAGCAAAGGAAATCCGCGCCGCAGGCGCCGGCAAAGGCGCCGCCGATGGCGCCGGTAATGTTGTCGTAGCCCGGGGCGACGTCCGTCGCCAGCGTACCCAGGATAAAGTAAGGCGCGTTGTGGCACAGTCTTTTTTGCAGTTTCATGGTGGTTTCCACGTGATTAAGTGGCACATGTCCAGGACCTTCCACCATCACCTGAACACCGGCGGCCTGGGCGCGTCTGGTCAGTTCGCCCTGCACCAGCAGTCCCTTTACTTGAGCGCCGTCGAGGGAGTCCGCCGTCGCGCCGGGACGAATGGCGTCGCCCAGGCTCAGGGTAACGTCGTAGGCTTTTAAAATCTCCAGAATCCGGTCATAATGCTCAAACAGGGGATTTTCCTTTTTATTGTGCAGCATCCAGCCGGTGATAAAAGCGCCGCCGCGGCTGACCACCCAGGTTACCCGGCCGGTTTTTTGCATCACCTGCAGCACTGAATTATTGAAGGCGGAATGAATGGCCATAAAATCCATCCCCTCCGCGGCCTGTTTTTCGATATTATCCAAAATATCCTTGGTGCGCATTTCCACCACGCTGCCGTATTTTTCAATGGCTTCCTGCCCCGCCTGATAAATAGTGGTGCAGCCCACGGCCACATTAGCCAGCTCCAGGGTTTGCCTGCGCATGGCGTCAATGTTGGACCCGGTGCTCAGATCCATAAAGGTGTCGCAGCCGGCATCCTGCGCGGCCCGCAGTTTTCTTGCCTCCATAGCCATGTCGTCCCGGTTGCTGGAGGTGCCGATCAGGGCGTTGACCTTGACCCGCATCCCCGCCCCGATACCGCAATATTTAAAAGGCTTGCGGTTAATGTTCCTGGGAATGACAATGCGTCCCGCCGCCACCCCTTTTCTGATGGTTTCCACGTCGACCTGTTCGGCCAGCGCCACGGCTTCCATTTCTTCGGTTATTTTCCCGGCCCGGGCCTTTAGTACTTGAGTCATAACCACTCCTCCTTAGATGAGCGCGAGATCCACTTCGAATTTCGGCGTTAGCTCGGCTTTTCGGCGCTCACGTATTTCCCTATACGCTCCGCCCCTCAAAGCCTTCGCCGCCTTGAACTTCTCGCGTTTATCGCGCTCCTTTTCGAACTCTGATTTAATTAGCAGCAGTGTTTTTCGATATGCATGTGCTCGGCGATGATTTTCATGGCGCAGAACTTGCCGCACATGGCACAGGTGGCAATCTCGCCTTCATTTCTGGTCTTCCGGATGTATTCGGCATGCTCGGGATCGATGGCCAGTCTGATTTGTTCCGTCCAATTCAACTCCCGGCGGGCATTGGACATGTCCAAATCCCACCGGACGGCCTCCGGCATGCCTTTGGCCAGGTCCCCGGCCTGGGCGGCAATCCGGGCGGCAATGACGCCCTGGCGCACCTGGGCGGCATCGGGATTGCCGATGTGCTCGGCGGGGGTGACATAACAGAGGAATTCCGCGCCGTACCAACTGCTGATGGCGCCGCCGACGGCCGCGTTAATGTGGTCATAGCCCACCGCCAGGTCGGTCGGCAGGGGGCCGAAAACAAAATAGGGGGCTCCCTTACAAAGGCTTTTTTGCAGGGTGATGGTATCCTTAATTTGATTAAGCGGCATATGGCCGGGCCCCTTGATCATAATCTGCACCCCGGCCCGGCGGGCCCGGTCCACCAGTTCGCCCAGCACAATCAGCTCCTGCACCTGGGCCCCGTCCAGGGAGTCCGCCAGACAGCCCGGACGCATGCCGTCCGCCAGGCTGAGGGTGACGCCATATTTCTTTGCCAGAGCCAAAATGCGGTCATAGTGCTCATAGAGGGGGTTTTCCTTTTGGTGATGAACCATCCAGCCGATGATATGGGAACCGCCATAGCTGACCAGCGGGTCGATGCGGCCTTCGTTTTTGGCCCGTTCAATGGCCGCAAAGGTGGTCGCGCAATGCAGCGCCATAAAATCCACGCCGTCGGCCGCCTGCCGCTCCATGACCTCAAAAATCTGCTCCGGCGTCATTTTCAGCGCGGAGCCGTATTTTTGACGGGCTTCAGCCACCGCCTGGTACAGGGGCAAGGTTCCCACCGGCGCCGGTGACGCCGCCAGAATAGCCCTGCGGACGCCGTCCATATCCCCGGCGATACTGAGATCCATGACGGCATGGGTGCCCGCGGCCAGCGCCGTCCGCAGCTTCTCCAGTTCATCCGCCACCGTACCGTCCTCGCTGTCCAGCCCGATGCTGGCACTGACCTTGGTCCTGAGCCCCTTGCCGATGGCCACGGGCTTCAGCCTTTTGTGCGCGGGGTTGCAGGGCACCACGATGGTGCCGTCGGCCACCCCCCGCCTGATGAACTCCGCCGCCACCCCTTCAGCATCCGCTACGGCTGCCATTTGTTCCGGGGTGATTCCCTTGCTCGCACTTTCCGGAATGGACATGCTTTCCCTCCTCGAATAAAGATTTAATTTTCATGATCGCTTCATCAATAACCGTTTGGGCTGCCGCTTCATCAACGGATTCTCCCGCCTCCAGCCGGCGCAAATTTTCCTCAAAGCAGTTGACCAGCAGCTCGTTGACGGTTTCATAAAGGCCGGCGGCGTTCAAGGGCTCCTGAACCCTCCCCTGCCAGACCCCGTCCAGGCCGAGGAAAAAGTAATTGGTAATCCGGCCGGTGATCTCCGCCAGGCGCGCCACCGCCGGAACCTTAAAAGCAGCCGTGCCCTCATAGCCGTCACCCTTCAGGACCAGCCGCCCCTCCCGCTGCAAATCCCGGTAGGCCCTGGTGCCCCGGAGGATAATCTGCGGGTGATACAGCACGTTGGCGGTGGTGAATACATTTTTCAGCAGCCCGTTGCGCCGGAGAAAGTTAAAATTAGCGCGGATATCCGCCAGGGTGGAATCGGGCTCGAACATGATAAATCCCACATAGGGCTCGATGCCGTTGGCGCGCAAAATCCTTAACGCCCTTTCGTTCTGCTCCACGGTGGTCATTTTATTCAGCCGCCGCAGAGAGGCATCAAGACCGCTTTCCAGGCCGATCAGCAGGCTGTCCAGGCCGGCGTCCGCCAGGGCCGCCACGGTGTCCTGATGAATATCGTTGACCCGGGCCTCAATGCCAAAGCGGATCTTTCTCTCCTTGAGCATGGCCGCCAGCTTTAGCGCACGCTCCTGGCCCTGCCTGCCGGGGCCGAAGAAGTTGGGATCCGTGAAATAAAACCGCCTGGCGCCATGCCGGGCCATAACGCGGTCGACTTCCAGCATTACCCGCTCCGGGCTTTTGGCCCGCCAGCAGGGACCGGCGCCGTAATAGGGGTTGATATAGCAAAAGGTGCAGCTCCCGTAGCAGCCCCGGCTCCCTTCAATATTCACTTCCTCCATGCGCATCATCGCCCCGGAGCGGACGGGGTCCGGCAGCGCGTCCAGATTGCGGTTTACCTCCCGGCGCTGCATCTGTATCCGCCCGGAGTCGTCCACCCAAGCCATCCCCGGCACCGGAGCCCCCGATTCCAGCCATTCGGCAAAGGTTAGCTCCGGCTCGCCGATAATCAGCCCGTCAAATGCCGGGCAGGCTTTGAGGATCTCCCGGTAGGCGAAGGTGGGATAATAGCCGTAGCCCACTATCCCGCCCACCAGGCCCTCCTCCTTCAGTCCTTTGAGAAAGGCGAACAATTCCCGGTTGCCGGACCAGTTATAAATCAAATGGACACCCAGCACCGGCGGAGCCAGGGCGCCGACTTGCCGGTAAATGTCCGCGTAGGTCAGCCGGTCCAAAAATCCTTCGGCAATGGTAATGTCGTGCCCCATGCTGCTCAGCAGACCGGCGATAGAGCCTGTAATCAGGCTGGAAGCCAGGGGCGTGTTGGCAATGTCGTTGCACCTGTCCGGCGCAATCCGCCGGGGATGCTCCAGCAGAAAAACCTTCATTTCAAACCCTCACTTTTTGCCACATCAGGACATTCTTCGTCAGATGCTCAGCCTCCAACACATAACGCAAGGCCGCGTATTTTTTAGGGTTATAGTAAACCGGATACAGCAGGTCCGTGTCCGCGTCGATCTCCCCGCTGTTCAGGGCCATGGTTTCCATGGGCGTCCCCGGCATAATCCGGATGTTGTTCAGTACCATGGCGCCCAGGTTTCTCTGCGGCGTATGGATCTCATACAACCGGTCAATCAGTTCTTTGCCCCGGGCAATGGTCCGGCTGTTTTCACCCGGCACATTGACCATGAAGTGATACACCACCGGCACTTCGGTTTGGGCGGTCAGTTCCGCGGCCCTGATGATATCGTCCACCCGCAGGTTCTTTTGCAGCACGTCCAGGGAGTCCTGGCAAAGGCCGTCCGGCGAAAAGGAAAAACAACTGCAGCCGGATTTTGCATAGAGCCTCACCTTCTCCCCGTTCAGCACATCCTCCCGAAAAAAGCCGGTCCAGGTAACCCGCAATTTCCGCCTGAGGATTTCTCCGCAGATCTCCTCCAGGTGCCCGGCGGGCAGGTTGACCACCGGATCATTGAAATGAAAATCCCGCAGGCCGTACCTGGCCTGGAGCATTTCCATTTCGTCCACCACTTCCGCAGGCTTGCGGCAGCGCATACTCCGGCCCTGGAGCCGGGGATAAACACAGTAAGCGCAGTTCAAGGGACAGCCCCGCTTGGTTTCGATGCCGAAAGCCGGCACATAGTCGTTGATCCCCCGGTATAGGTCCGGGGGCAGCAAATCCCGGTCGGGCACAAGATAATCCGCAAAAGTAAAATCCCGGGCGGCCGGATTAACCACCACCCGGTCCCGGTCCCGATCCCGGTAACACAGGCCCGGCAGCGCTCCCGGCCGGGCCAGATTATCCAGCAGCTTGGGGAGACTGTGTTCCGCTTCCCCCACCAGGCCATAGCGGATTTCCGGCAGTTCTTCCATAATGCGCCGGGGAAACAGCGAAAAACCGGTCCCGCCCGCTATAATTACCGCAGCGGGTAAAATTGCCCGTACCAGGCGCACAGTAACCATAAAGGGCGGGATCAGGGAACTGGTCTTATTGGCCAGGGGATCAATGTTTCGTAAAGACAATCCCACAACGTCGGGCCGCTCCGCCAGCAGCTTTTCCTTTAAAGCCCCGTACCCGTCGGCTGCCAGGTTCATGTCCAACAGCGCCACCCGGTGCCCGGCCCGGACAAGACGGGTGCCCAGGCTGACGATGCCGATGGGGTAAACCCGCTCGGCAGTAATACTTTCCACGGACGGGGTCTGGACCAGCAGTATGTTCACCGGCGTCACTCCAATAACAGAATGGCGAAATATTTTACGTAATCATCCTTTTCCCCCAGTGTGGCCAGGGGAATCCCGTTCCGGCGCAGGGTTTCAAAAACGTCGATGCCGGCGGATTCCATGGATGGCCGGGCGTTCTCGCGGTTTTTGCAATTACCCCTGCCGCCGCACCGGTCGCAAATGCTGCAGGGACCGGCCCAAAGGGAAAATGCTTTATAATAGCCCGCCTTAAAGGCAGTATGCTCGGCCTGCAGCACCAGCCTCTGAAAATCACGGGTGGGCGGCACACCTTGCAGCAGCAGGCATTTTGTATAATCCTTCAGCATCGCCCGGGTTTGTTCAGGTTTGATGCTGTTGGGGGGGCAATGGGGCAGACCGTAACCGGCACAACCGAATGCACATTTAAGCCCCACCCACTCCGGCAGGTGGATTGAATCCACCTCCACCGTCTTAACCGCCTGAAAACCCAGCTCCTGTATCCGGACCGACAGCTGCTGCCATGCGTCAATACACAGGTCCGCCAGCTTTTCCGGCTGCTTTGCCGCCACCAGGAGAGCGGTATCCGAGGCCAGGGGAATCCGCTCCGTCACCGTCAAGCCCGCGTCCTTAAGCCTCCGCCGCACCCAGGCAGCGGGATAGACCTTGCCGTTGTAAGTGTTCACCAGCATATTCAGATCCGCCAAAGCCGCCTTGACCGGATCATGCTCCAGGAAGAAATCATGCACCATCAGCAGCCCGTCCTCCGCCAGGCAGGCAGCCGCCTCGGCAAGCACATGCCCGGTTTCCGCTTCGGCGAAGGCATGGACGATGTTGGACAGAATGACCAGGCCGTATTGTTTCGGGAGCAGCTTCCAGGGCTCCAGAATATTGGCGGGGCGGTACTGAATGCGCTCCGCATAGGTTTGGCCGGCATGGGTTTCCGCCGCGTACTCCAGCACCGGCGCCAAATCCAGCAGCGTGGCCTTGAGGTCCGGAAACCGCCTTAAAAACCCGGTGGCCAAAGCTCCCAGGCCGGCACCCACATCCAGAATGTCTCCCCGCGGCTTCAGCCGGGAGAAAACCGGCCAGAGCTGCTCCATTTTATTCCTGGCGATACAGTCCATCGCCCGGCAATAACGGCGAAAACGCTCTTTAACGGCTGCTTCCGGCTCATCCTCAGGCGGCAGGAGCACCCTGGCGCCCCCGGTCAGGCACTGGGGCATACTCTGCCAATGCCCGACCAGGTATTTGCGCCAGAGGATGGAGTCGCCCTGGTAGCTTTCCGCCCCCTGGACCAGGTATTTTCGCGCCAGCTTGGTATTGGAGCAGTACCCGCCGGCCTCAAAGACCAGCCCCAGGGCGGACAGGGCACGGATAAAGCGCTTTAAACTTTCAAAGTCGTACGCCAATTCCCCGGCCAGCTCGGCCACGGTTTTCCCGCCGGGCTCCAGCCGGGTGAATAATCCCCGCTCCACCGCGGTAAAAAGCACCTCCGAGCGCCAATAGCCCGTGGCCAGGTCTTCCAGGTATTGGGCATTCATATCCCGGGGATCATGCATGGGCCACGCCCTCCGGGCTTTCCGGTCCCGCAACCCCCGCGTCCGCAAAGGTCAGCATTTTGCCGATCACCCGGGACGCCGTTTCCACGATATGCATGGCCAGGGCCGCACCGGTGCCCTCCCCCAAACGCAGGTTTAAATCCAGCAGCGGCTTGAGGCCCAGCTCTTCCAGCATGTAGCGGTGTCCCGGTTCCATGGACTGATGGGCCGCAATCATATAGTCCACGGCATCGGGCGCCAGGTTTTTGGCCACCAGGGCCCCGGCGGAGGAAATCAGGCCATCCACCACCACCGGCAGGCGATAATAAGCCGCGCCCAGGACCAGTCCGGCAATCCCGGCAATTTCAAAGCCGCCCACCCTGGCCAGCACATCCAAAGCGTCCCGGGGGTCCGGTTTGTTTAACGCGATGGCCTTTTCGATGACCCGCACCTTGTTGTCCCAGGCGCTGTCGTCGATACCGGTGCCCCGGCCGGTCACCTGCCGGGGGGAACGGCCGGAAAACACCGCCAGGATCGCGCTGCTGGGCGTGGTATTGCCAATCCCCATATCGCCGGTGCCCAACAGCTCCACGCCGTCTTTGACCAGCCGGCCGGCAATTTCTATCCCGGCTTCCAGCCCCCGCACCGCCTGCTCCCGGGTCATCGCCGGCCCGGCGGCCATATTTTGCGTACCATAGGCGACTTTGTAAGAAAGGATCTTTTTTTGCTCCGCCAAAGCGCTTAGATCCGCCGCCACCCCCATGTCCACCACGGTGACGCCGGCGCCCGCCGCTTCCGCCAGCACATTGATGGCCGCGCCGCCGGCCACGAAGTTATTGACCATCTGCCGGGTAACCTCCCGGGGGAACGCACTAACCCCCTCATCGGTCACGCCGTGGTCCCCGGCCATGGTCACTACCATTTTCTTTGCCACCGAGGGCGTCATGCTTTCCTTAATGGCCGCCAGTTGTTCCGCCAGATCCAGCAGATCACCCAGGCTGTTATGCGGAATAGCCAGGTCGTCCAACCTTTGCCTGGCCTTTACCCGCCAAGCCCGCTGTACCGGCCGGATGCCGGATAGAACTTTCGCCAAAGATAACCGCATTATTTTGCTCCTTTCTATAGTTTTAAAGACGGCAGCAGAACCAGTACCGCCAGAGTCAAAATTTCCACCCCTTCACTGGCCGCGCCCAGCGTGTCGCCGGTAACGCCGCCGAGCTTGCCTTTAATGAACCCGTGCAACAGAAGGGTGCCGGCCAGCGCAACCCCCAGGACAATAAGGCCGGACAACTTTAAAAACCCCAGCGCCAGTCCTATAACCACTATTGAGTTGAGCACCAATTCCCGCCAACCAACGTGGACGGTAAAGGAGCCGGTACCTTCATTGTTTCTCGCATAGGGATAACGGGCCGCCCCAAAAACCTGCGCCCAGCGGCCCAGCGCCGGCGCCAGTACCAGCGCCGTCACCTGCGCCGCCGTCTCCATCTCCCCCAGCAGGACCACCCGCAGCAAAACGGCCAGCACGCCCGCCGTCACCCCGTGGGAACCCACCCGGCTGTCCTTCATGATCTCCAGCATCCGCTCCCGGGGCCGGCCGCTGAAAACGGCGTCGGCCGTATCCATCAGTCCGTCGCCATGCAGGTTGCCCGTCACGAAAATAACAAAAATGACGGCGCCCAGGTTCGCCACCGTGGCTGAAAAGCCCAGACCCAGCAAATAGTGCACCCCGGCGGCCCCGCCGCCAATCAATAAACCAATCAGGGAGAAATATGCCATGGACCGCGCCATGGTCCGGTCGTCCACAACACCGGAGACGGCAACGGGGAGCCTGGTTAAAAACTGCAGGGCCAATAGAAATTCCGTGCCCATCACAACCACCGCTTTCGTCGTTATTAAACGCAAAAAATCCGCAACCCAAACAGGTGCGGATTTTACCATCATCCTCACAACCGCCGCCCGGCTTATTCACGAAGCCGGCAGCATACTTTTACAGGCAGGTCTCCTGACTCAGGCTCATCGCAACTTTGTCCCTTCCCCCCGAAAGGAGTGGTATTGACAATTGCTCCCCAATACAGTGGCGGGTCCGTCCGGGAATAGCACCCGGTTCCCTATTCTCCGGCCCACGGCCGGCACCTGTAAAACAAAATATGTATTTAAAAAAATATAACCCGTTTACCCGGTTCTGTCAACTATGGTTCATTATAATCTCTGTGAGCAAGTTCTGAAACAACCAGCTTATACATGGTATTTTTCTTTTAAGCTTTTCAATGAGGCCTCTCCGTCCAGTACTTTTCCTTCCACTATCTGTGCCTCAGCCGCAGCCAATTTGTTATACACATCCAGCATAAACAATTTTTCCTCGTACATTTTTACACTCATGATAACCATATCGCCATAGCCGTTTTTTGTAATATATATCGGCTCGGTTGCTTCCTGACACATTTTAGAAATTTCGCTTGTGTTTTTTAAATCCCGGATCGGAATGATTCGCGGCATTACCGTAACTCCTTTCTTTACTTATTTAGCCCAATTCTCAACAGATAAACCCTGAATTCGGCTAAATTCATCGATATTATTTGTTACCAAAGTCAAATTTTCGGAAAGAGCATGGGCACCAATCAGCAAGTCATAGGCCCCAATAATTTGTCCTTCTTTTTCAAGGGTTGCACGGATTTCTCCATATGAAACAGCAGCTTTATCAGTGAAAGATAGTATCTCCAGGGGGGTTAAAAAGTTTGTCAGAGCAATCGTATTTCTCTCCTGTTGTTTATTTTTAAAAACCCCGTACTCAAGTTCAGCCAGGGTGATGGAAGAAATACATACATCCCCGATGTCCAGTTTATTCAGAGTTACCAGCACTTGGGGAGGTTTCTTCTTGATTATATAAATGCAGGTGTTTGTATCAAGCATATATTTCATTTAAAGATCATCATCCCGCTTCTGAATATCCGGTTGACTTCTATAGGAAAGATAGTCTTCTGAGAAATAATCCAAGCTGGATTCAAAGGTTTTCCAAACACTATCCTTGGGAATTAACAGGACAATATCGTTTATTTTTTTTACATAAACCTCGGAGTCATTAAAACGGTATTCTTTGGGCAGCCGTACAGCTTGGCTGCGTCCGTTTTCAAAAATTTTTGCTATATCCATGAGCATACCTCCTTTGATATGGTATATATCAAAGTATATATAATGTTTGGTCCAATGTAAACATTTTCTAAATAGTTTTACCGTGTAATTGCAACACAGAATTTTACATTACAGACTAGCAGAAAAAATATTGACCGGCGTCAGTCTATTGGTTATAACCAGACCGACGACCGGTCAAATCTGTGATAAGGTGATGCTCGGTGGCTCCACAAATAACTTGTCACAGGCTTACCAACCGTTGGTATTCTTGATCTTTAAAGATAAGAATTGAATCTTCCGGGAAAGAAGCAATAACTTTTTGACCTATCTCAAGCCCAATAGTGTTATTTTGATCATAAATACTCACCACTATTTCATCCCGAGTCTGATCAACCCGCAGATCAGCCGTTAATATAATTTGCCGGTAATGGCTTGTTTCGTAAATATTTTTTACTCTGCAGGAAACTGTATTTATTGATTCAGACAAGCAACCGCCGCAAAAGGGAATAATATCTATATTATTGGTCCGGATTGCCATCATCACTGCATCACCGGGTTCTATAGCCATCTTTTTCTCAATTAGAAATTCAGCACCAAGTTCTTTAAAATTTACTAAACACTTGGTCCCTGTAATGTTCACTATCTCTCCTGAAAAATAATTATAATGTCCGGTTATTTTTGTTACCTCAATACCATTGGGGTTATTGGAAATGTCCTTCTTTGTACCTGTTTGTAAAATTTTTCCTTGATGCAGCACGCTGATATAATCGGCTAGAAAAAAAGCTTCCTCCAAATCGTGTGTTACCAGCAATATGGATAAATTATATTTTTTTTGCATATCCGATAGCAATCCCCATAATGACCTTTTCATGGTAAAATGCAAAGCCGAGAAGGGTTCGTCCAGCAACAAAACTTTATTTCCAGTAGCAAATGCTCTGGCTAAAGCTACACGCTGTTGTTCACCACCGCTCAAATTCCTGATAAATCTATGCATAATGTTTTCTATCTGCATACATTCGACAATTTCCCATATTTCCTTATTGGTTCTGCTTTGATTTTCCTTAAACCTTTGGGAATAAAAAATGTTCTTTTCTACATTTAAGTGTGGGAATAAAGCCAAATCCTGCGGCACATAGCTAATAAACCTATTTTCCGGAGATTCTTTGGTTATATTGTTTCCGTTTTTCCATATTTCACCACTTGTAATCGGTCTTAATCCGGCAATAGTTTCTAAAATTAATGTTTTGCCATTGCCCGTACCGCCAAGGAGTACGTGACAATATCCATCCGGTACTGATAAACTTATATTGTCAACACGGAAAGTACCGGCTGATATACAAAGTTTGTTAATTTGCAGCACTTGATTTTCCTCCAATAACCTGACGCACAATAAACAGCACAAAAAGACTGATGGTTAGCAGAATGGTTATTAATACAACAGCCCCATTGATATCAGCAACAGAAAGCCGCATAAATATAGCTACCGGCAAGGTTTCCGTACGCATAGCCATAGTTCCGGCGACTGTAATCGTTGCCCCGAATTCACCCACGGCTTTGGCCCATGCCAGGATAAGCGCAGACAAGATGCTTTTACTGCACAGGGGCAAAGATACCGTGCAAAAAGCTTGAAAAGAATTTGCCCCCAGTGTTCTGGCCGTATTTTCATAACGTGGAGAAATCTCATCAAAGCCACTTTTAATCATTCTAATAGTAATGCCCAGTATGGTTGTGAACTGGGCTAATACCACGCCATAGAAGGTAAAGACAAATTGCTGCACATTTTCCTGAATCCAGGTTCCCATATACGTATTAAAGAAGAATAATAGTATGGCGCCTAATGCAGCGGGAGAAACAATCATTGGCAACTCAAGAAGTAAGTCGATGAGTTTCTTGCCGGCAAACTCATACCTTGACAAAGCATAAGCTGCCGGCAGCGCAATGATAAAAGAGAGCATAACAGCAATAAAAGCTGCTGTTATGCTTAACTTGATTGAGAACAGGGTTCTTTCCGAAAATAATATGTCAAAAAACCTATCCTGAGAAATAAAAGAAAGCAACGAAAAGATAAGAACAAGGTAAAAAAATAAAGTAAAAATTGAAAAGGAAATCGATACTTTTTTAAGACCCACTGATCCAATCCTCATGTAATTTGTACTCACCACCAACAGGTTTGTCTTCTCCAATATAATCTGCAGCTTCTTCAGGTGTTGTAAAATAATTGTATTCTTTAAATATATCCTTGCCTTCCTGAGAATTTAAGAAATCAATAAATTGCTGCGCCAGTTCTCTTTTTTGAGTGAAAGTGGATATAGCGATCGGAATATAACCGATGCGTTGAATTTGTTCTTTTGGCAGGGGAATAGTTTCAATCTGATTTGGATCCCAATACTGAAAAACCCTCCAGCCTATTACGGCATCAACTGTTTTTAAGGAAATGGCTGTTGCAGTCTTATCACAGCTTTCAGTGTAATTCAGCAGATTATCTTTAAACGCTTCCTTTTCTTCAGGCGATAGGACATTGTCGATAATCTCAGTGGCGTAAAGTCCGACACAAACAGTCTCCGGATTGGCAATTGCTACTTTTATTCCGGGATTCAACAGGTCTTTAAGACTCTGTATGTTTTTAGGATTGCCTTTTTGCACATTTATGGCATTAACTAAGTAAACAATCCGTCTTTCCGTATCCGGGTAAACCAGTTGTTCTTGTTTGGCTATTTCCATAAAATCGGAAGACCCGGGGAAATATAAATCACCTTGTTTGTTCAGTTTCATCTGAGACAAAACAGTTCCTGAACCGCCAAAAACCAGTTCGACTTTTACCCCGGTTTTTTGTTCGAATAATTTGGCGGCGTCCTCAGTGGGCGGTTTGCTGGCTGAGCCGGCATAAACCAATAAAGACTTCTGCTCTTTATCTTGCGAAGAAGTATCATCCTTATCAGACGCAGTCTGTGTACAACCTGTGAAAAAAAGCCCCATGATTAAAACTGCCAATAATAGAACAGCTTTGGATACCCCTTGACTCTTAGTTATCTTAAAAAATATGGTTTTAAACAAATGATAACCCCCCTGATAGAATAAAATGATTTGGCAGAAAAATAGTTAATACCGCACAATTTAAGTATAATTTAAGTATCATCCTAAAAGGAAAGTTTGTCCACCTCCTTTTCTTGTCAAGCAAAAAAGTTTGAAACCGGCAAGCATAACGTAAAAACGTTATATGTGTTTATGTATAACGCGGGTTAAAAAAAACGCACAGGCCGGGACGCCCAGCCAACACCCCCCCTTCGTTAGCCTTATAAACCGGAGCAGGGTTTAAGATCTGGAATTATCCAAAATACTTCACAAAAAGGGCAGTTAACGCCTGGTGACATTCAATGCTAAAGCTCTGGTATGTGGTCATTAACTCCCGAGCCTCAGGAGTCAGTTCCGAACCGCCTCCGCCACTCCCTCCCGCCTGGCTGGCAATTAAAGCAAAGCCCAACCTTCGCTCCAGGGCCTTGATCAGGTTATAAGCCTGGCTGTAGGACATGTTCATTGCTCTGGCCGCACTTACCAGCGAGCCGGTTTCGGCAATACCTTGCAAAAGTTGGCATGGCCCTACTCCAAAAACCTTGCCATCAGAGTCAAGCCAAATCTTGTATTTCAAATTGTACTTCAATACCACCACTTCATTTCATGCACTTTACGCCATCCGATATACTAGAGTTAGCATAGCGAGTGAAAGAAAATTTGTCAACAAATTTTCTACCGCTTGCCGACAAAGCCGGGGTGTCAATCAAAAAACCAAACACAAAGCGCAAAAGATAAAACAAGGGCGGAATCCGTTTTCCCATTGGTAATTGCTACAATATTTGCGTATAGCCTGAACAGGCCAGCTAGGTTGAGTATTAAATAGACATAAAATATTAATAGAGTATAAATAGAGTAAAACTACCTTTATTGGTTGAGGTTTATTTAAAACCGTTTTTTTTAAAATCCCCGTTTTTCAGGGGGAATAAGCTAAATTAATTGTCTCCCCATTTTAACACCACCGTCAGACCCAGTGCCGCCAGCAGGCCCATCACACTCCCAAAATAAAAAGTATAGTCAGCACCCCGGTAATGCCAGATCAAACCGGCCAAAAGGGATGCCGGCAGCAATCCGATGCCCATTAATGTAGCATGCAGCCCCAGCATGGTGGCCCGGTGTTGTTGCGGCGCCACATCGGCTACCAACGCTTTTTCCACGCCTTCCGTAACACCGTTGTATAACCCGTACACCATGAACAAAAGCCAGAGATGACCGGCGTCGTGCACCCGGGCAAAACCTAAATACACAATACTATAAATTAAATACCCGGCAATAAGTAAATGTCTGCGGCCGATTTTATCCGATAACACGCCCGCCGGGAAAGAAACCAAAGCATAGCTGACGTTAAATACCAGGTACAGTAAAATAACCTGCGCCGCACTCATGCCCAGGTCCGAGGCCCGCAGCAGCAGAAACTGGTTGGAGGAATTACCCAGGGCGAAAAGAAACACGACGATTAAAAAGCCTTTTAAACGGGGGTTTAAGGAATGCCAATTCAGCGGTACATCCTTGGCCTTGGTTTTTTGCATTTTACCTTTGGTTTCCCGTACCAGCGCCAAAATCGCCACCCCGAAGAAAGCCGGCACCAGCGACCAGAGGAATACATGGCGGTAATCCCCCTGGTAAGATGTAAACAAGTAATAAGCCAGGGCCACACCGATTACTGCTCCGGCGGTGTCCAGCGCCCGGTGCAATCCGAAGGATTTGCCCTTTTGACGCGGGTCGGTAGAATCGGCAATAATGGCATCCCGGGGAGCGGTCCTGATGCCTTTGCCGAAACGGTCCCCGATGCGTCCCGCCAGTACCCAGCCCCAGGAAACCGCCGCAATGATGAACGCTTTGGATAACGCCGAAGATGCATAGCCTGCAATGGCCAGCGGTTTGCGGCGCTGTAATTTGTCCGACACCCGGCCTGAGTACACTTTTAGCAGGGAGGCCAGGCTCTCGGCAAACCCTTCGATTAACCCGACCACAGCCGGGGTGGCCCCCAGTTGCTGCACTAAAAACAGCGGGATCAAGGGGTAGACCATCTCGGAGCCAATATCAGTTAATAAACTGGTCAGGCCGAGGATAAGTACATTATACATTTAAACCTCCATCTCTTAACTCCCGGCATCATGACGCCCAGCGTTTCAAGCTTAATCAATTTGGTGCATATCTTCCCGGGCGAACACCCGGTCGCCGAAATCATCCAGGCAAGCCCGGCATGACTCCAGTAAGCGGTAGGTCTTCTCCTGCAGGAATGAAGTGAAGTAATCACGTTCCCGCACTTTCTCAAACCAGTTGTACAACTTTTTTAAGTCCTCTTCGTTCTCTTCCAACTCGGCATAAGTAAAATGCTCGGCTTTGGTTTCCATATCCAGTTCATAAAAAAAATCATAGCACTTCTCAATTATCTCGGCATATTCCTCGTCCCTGGCATCGTTAAACAAACCGACGGTTTTGCTTTCCGGGCCGATAAAATCCGCCTTGATTAAATATCCCTCACCGCCGTAAGTCTCAATTTCGTTTTTAATCTTGCGAAAAGCCCGTTCGTTTTTTCTGTTTAAGGGAATAATGCAAACTGAGTTTTGCAGGTAAATAGACCCGATTTCCTTAATTTTTCTCCACACCGAAGCCCTGTACCGGGAAGGCTCAGGCGGTATTTTATAGATTAAAAGCAACCACTCCAAAAATTTCACCTCCATGAATTGAGGCATAACTTACCTGTGCGCTTTCAAGTATGCCATTCCGGGCACCCGGAAGGTAGTCTCTCTTGATTTAACAACTGTTATAATTATTATTAAACTAACGCGCTAAATTGTCAAGGCTGCAAGAAAACTCAACCCGCGTCCCATGCTTGTGTGCTTCTGGCCGTTTTTCCGGCTGTTTTAATAGAATATAAGATTCTTACAGCGCAAATGACAATGCTATTTTCAATTAATGAATAACAATTGTTAAATAACAAAATAAACATTACAAATTAACCCCGTATCCGCGAGCGCTAATACATGGGATGATTTAACCTTTATAATGCGCCTATTTACAGCCTCCGGAAAATTTGTTGACAAATTTTCCGCCAATCGTTATACTAACGCTAGTATATCGGATGGAAGAAAATGCATTAAATGACGTAGTGGTATTGTTTTTATCCGCGTTATACATAAATACATATAACGATTTTAGAGTTAGAGCGGTTTATCGTTTGATTCAGCCGGAGTATAGAACAGCATTATTAAAAACCAATTATTATAAACCAGTTAAGTATAAATGTTTTTTATTTGACAAGGCAGCAAAATTTTAATAATATGATTTCACCATAGTGAACAACTGTTTTTTATATAGAACACTGTCATGTCATCTTCAGCAGTTCGAATAAACGCTGAAGAAGTTAAATTACTCTTATTAAACTGAATATTTAATTAAATACAAGTTATTTAAACTCTATTTCAAGGAGGGACTTAGATGGATTACGTTATCATCGGCAACAGCGCAGCAGCTGTGGGGGCCATTGAATCAATCAGAAGGGTGGACAAAAGCGGTCTCATAACCGTCATTGGCGACGAGCGGGAACACGTCTATTCCCGGCCCCTGATTGCCCACCTGGTGGCCGGCGAGATAACGGAAGAGCGGATGCCTTACCGGCCATTGGATTTCTACGCTAAGATGACGGTACGGCCTGTACTGGGGAAACGTGTTGCCGGGATCGACTACCGGGGGCAAAGGGTAATCCTGGACTCCGGCGACGAACTGCCCTACGGCAAGCTGCTGCTGACCACCGGCGTCAAAGCGGTGCTGCCGCCCATACCGGGCATAGATTTAAAGGGGGTTACGGCTTTCCAGACCCTGGCCGATGCCCGGTATATTATGGAAATGATGCGCACGGGCAAAAAGAGGGCGGTCGTGCTGGGTGCCGGCTTGATTGGAATGCGGGCTGCTTACGGACTGCAAAAAAACGGAGCGGATGTAACCGTAATCGCCCGCAGGCGGGTCCTGAGTCGCGTCCTGGA
>Ga0209164_1002316_pt1 | contig 20665 bp, 17 predicted proteins | sample MTBNYHSulfiMetaG_FD_187458 | JGI IMG/M metagenome (GOLD analysis project Ga0209164, IMG submission 187458) | Enrichment culture microbial communities from rom New York Harbor, USA that are MTBE-degrading - MTBE-NYH (New York Harbor Sulfidogenic)... | ecosystem: Environmental > Aquatic > Marine >... | reverse complement strand
ATAGACAAAGGAGACCGGGTGGCGGTACAGATGCCTAACAGTCCGGAGTTGCTTTCTGCTTTTCCCGCCATATACAAGATAGGCGCTGTTGTCGTCCCTTTGAGTCCCCTGCTGCGGCCCGACCAGGCTGCCTATATATATCGTGACTGTGGAGCCAAAGCTACCATCACTAGCTCAGATTTCATGGTCCGTGTGTTGGAGGCGCAAAAGCAAACTCCCAACTTGCAGCATGTAATCCTCACAGACCGCGATGATGTTCCTGAAACCATCTCATATTCTAATATTATGTCAACTACTTCCGATGAATTGACGATTGTGCAGACTGATAATGATGATGTTGCCGCTCTAATCTACACTGCCGGCACCACAGGACCGCCCAAAGGGGTAATGCACACACATTACTCGCTTTATATCAACGCCCTATTCTTCTACGAATATGTTCTGGTCCATCGCTCCTTGACTTTTCAGTTAAACACCCGTGCGCTTAATCCCAAAACACTCCAACTCAATGAAGTCACTCAGCGAGTTTCCAGTGTAAATCGAGAAATGGTCAGCCTAGGAGTACTCCCTCTATCACATGCTTTTGGCATTGCCTTCAGTAACACTGGTAACTTCGTAGGCGGAAAGACGATTTTGTTACGGTGGTGGAATGTCGAAGAGGCACTGAAAGCCATTCAGAGATTCCGTGTTACCCAAATGGCAGCAGTGCCTACCATGTATATCCAGATACTAGAATTCCCTGAGCTTGACAAATACGATTTGAGTTCGCTTGAGGACTGCCAATGTGGGGCGGCACCACTGCCCGTAGAAGTAGCCCTAAAGTGGAAAGAAAAGGTGGGAGTGGATATTCGAGAGGGGTGGGGCCTGACCGAATCGGGAGCCACCACTACAGGGCAACCAGGAGACCTTCCCCCCAGGTATGGCTCCATTGGCAAGTGCTTGTTGAAATGCAACACCATAAAAGTTTTCGACGAGAAAGGTCAAGAACTTTCACCGGGGCAGCAAGGCGAGATAGTAATCAAGGGACCTACACTGATGAAAGGCTACTGGAACTTGCCTGAAGAAACAGCCAAAGCCATCAAAGACGGCTGGCTTTATACCGGCGACCTGGGATATGTGGACGAGGATGGCTACTTCTACATCACCGGCCGCAAGAAGGATATCATTATTAGAGGAGGAGAAAACGTCTCACCGGTGGAAGTTGAAGAGGTTCTTCTGCAACATCCAGCAGTCGCAGAAGCAGGAGTCGTAGGCATCCCAGACGCTGTATACGGGGAAGAAATAAAGGCTTTCGTCGTCATAAAGCCGGATAAACGTGTAAAGGAAGAGGAACTAATTGCCTTCTGCAAAGACCGCTTGCCCACCTTTAAGTTGCCAAAAAAGGTACAATTTACGGAATCCTTGCCAAAGAACATTTTGGGCAAGGTACTAAGAGCCGAATTACGCAAGCTCGGTTAGTTTGAGCAGCGCGATAAAGAATCGAAGGGAGGGACATACCATTGCCTGAATTAAAATTTGACAAGACAAAATGTGCCGAGTGCAAAGCCATCAGTTGCCTTGTTAAGTGCCAATACATGGATTTTAAGAGCAAAGACAAAGCGAAGAAGGAGTGGCAGAAGGTAATCAATGGTGAGGATTCCTATGTGCTGGAGGCATGCACCACATGTTATGCCTGTGAGGAATACTGCCCCAATGGGAACCATCCGTTTTACTTGATTGTCGAGCGGCAGGAAGAGAAAGGGATGTTACCGGCGCCGAGGCCAACCGTCACAATGTGGATTAACCAGTGCCAGCCAGTAGGCAGATTCCTGGTGGGGAAAGTTGAGGAAAGGGCATTATCGTACTGTTTTTTGCCTCACTTCAACACGCTGGTCAAGGGGCAGCTCTTCGACGGCATCGCCTGGTCTGTAATCTTCGGGCAAGAGTTCTTCTGTAATGCTGTTTACCTGCATTACGCAAAAGCATCAGTAATAAAGGACAGACTACCCAAGATAGTTGAGAATATTAAGAATCAAGGAATAAAAGAGCTTGTATGTCTCCATGACGAATGTTATGGCACTTTCACATCGCTGACGTCTGCCTACGGCATAGATACGCCCTTCAAACCCATTCATTACTATGAGTACCTGTATGGCAGGCTGAAGGAGCTCAAGGACCTGATAAAGCTGCTCAATATTAAAGCTGCCTACCAGCGAAACTGCTCAGCCCGGCTTTGTCCGGAGACAGACCACTATGTGGACGATATATTCGGGCTACTTGGAGTAGAGCGCGTTGAGCGGAAGTATGATAGGGAAAGTGCTCTGTGCTGCGCCGAGATTTTCAGGATGGCAAAGGGGCCGGCGCTAGCCGACGACGTTCAGAAGCGGAATATGGACGATATGGTGAAGTTCGGAGCCGAATACTGCGTTTTCAATTGCCCGGCTTGCTGGGACTCGCTAGCCCATAAGGTTGTCAAGCAAGGCATAAAGCCAATACACATGATTGACCTGTGCAAACTCGCTATAGGCGAAGAACAATCCCTGAGGCTTCCTGAATCAGTAGCGGAGGTGTAAATTATGACGAGCATCAGTGTTTTATACAATTCGTTAGTTAAAATAGTCGGCCAGGATTTCGTCTCCGACCAGAAAGAGGAGCGCTATTTCTATGCCAGGGACGGCGGGCTTATGCCCCCCCATGAACCAGACTTTGTGGTAATGCCCAAAACAACTGAAGAGGTGCAGGAGATAGTAAAGCTGGCAAACAGGGAGAGGGTGCCACTAGTTCCCAAGGGGTCAGGTTTGGCATTGACCGGTCTGGTTATCCCTCAACGAGGCGGCATTGTGCTGGACATGAAGCGGATGGATAGAATTTTGGAGGTAAATGAGAAAGCCAGATACGTCGTCGTTGAAGCCGGTGTTACTCAGGGTGTATTGAAAAGTTATCTACAAAAACACCACCCTCGCTTACGGCATAGCATACCCGATGCTCCACCGGTAGCAACGATAGTTGCTAACGCGGTAATACACGGACAGGGGCGCCTGTCGCAGCAGCACGGTTTCAACTCCGACATGGTCTCCGGCCTGGAAGTTGTCCTGCCCACGGGAGAACTCTGCCGCATCGGTTCGTGTTCAGTGTCTTCATACTGGTTCTCAAAGGGGCCTCCATTGCCGGATTTATCCGGACTCTTTCTGGGCTGGTTTGGCACCACTGGCATAATCACCCGGCTGGGGCTGAAGCTTTATCCATGTAAGAAGATAAGAGACGTCATGCTTTTCCTGGCAGATAAATCTGAACTGGTCCCCGACATTATGCTGAGGCTCAGCCACACTGAGATGATAGAAGATGTGGTGGTCTCAGCCCAGCCATTGCCTTTGAGATTCAAGGGAACTTTCTGGATAATGGCTTACATAACTGGCGATTCGGATGAAGAACTTGAGTTCAAGCGCAAGATGGTTTGGGATTCCCTCTGGGAGTATTTTGAAAGTCGCGATGTGGGCTTTTTGAGTGTTTCGCCAGACATGAAACCACCACTGATGTCAATGCCTTCCAAAGACACATGCAGATTTGCCGATGTGTCTAAAGGTGGCGGATTTCAATATGCCGGACCCATCACTCCCATTGAGAAATTCCCAGCTTTCGTCAGGAAACTGGAGGAGGTGGCCACGAAATATAATGTCTTCTATGCATCCACCACACGGCTTATCGGTGCCGGGCATTGCATGATGTTTTCTTTCTCTTTCTCCTTTAATAGAGCTAATACTGATGAGATGGCAAGAGCCAAAGAGGCTTTAGATGAATGTAGTAAATTTGCCCTGGAAGAAGGAGGCGTGCTCTGGAAGGCAGACATTTACGAACAGCGGCTGCTGATGGACAAGATGGACCCAAATACGCTTGTCCTTATGAAGAAGATAAAACAGCTCCTGGATCCCAATGGAATCATGAACCCTGGAAATTGGGAGGTAAAATAATGCAACAGAAGGACTATGCCAGCCAGATCCATAGGTGCTTTAGATGCGGGTACTGCAAGTTTCCCACTGATTATTCAAGCTTTAATTGCCCCTCCTACAGAAGGTTCAGGTTTGATAGCTATTCCACCGGTGGGCGACTTTGGCTTATTTATGCCTGGTTGAAGGGTGAAATCGAATGGTCGGAGCACTTCGCTGAAATACTTTACGCCTGCACAACCTGCAAGAACTGTACCGAGCAATGTCCAATGAAGTTCGCTCCTGACATTGTTGACTGGATTGTTGGAGCCAGGAGCGATATGGTCGAGAAAGGGAAAATACCGCCCCGTGTGGCACGCTTTTTTGAAGCTGTTCATGGCTATGGAAATCCTTTTAAGCAGCTCAGGAGCGATAGGGCTGCCTGGGCAAACGGCACCAAAAACTACGCGTCAGGAGACGAATACCTACTGTATGTCGGCTGCCTGGGATCGTACGACGAAAACGGACAGAAAATGGCCAGGTGCCTGGTAGATATCTTAAACGCCTCGGACATATCCTTCGGGATACTTGGTGAAGAAGAAGAGTGCTGCGGCAACGAGATATATATGCTGGGTGAAACAGGACTGTTTGAAAATCTGGTGGAGAAAAACACTCAGAAATTCAAAGAGCTTGGCGTTAGTAAGGTGATTACACTCTGCCCGCATGGCTACAACACCATGAAGAACATTTACCCGACATCAGGTGGAAACTTCGATGTGTATCACTACACTCAAATCCTGAATGATTTGATTAAGAAGAATAAGATAAAACCTTCACAAGCTAAAGTAAAAGTTACTTATCAAGACCCTTGTTTCCTCGGACGTTATAATAATATCTATGACGAGCCGAGGCAGATATTGCAAAGTATTCCAGGGATTGAGCTGGTGGAGATGGAGCGAAACAGGAGAGATGCCTTCTGCTGTGGCGGTGGCAGTGGCAATTTCGTCACCGACCTTTTAGCCGGCAGCGCGGATAGCCCGGCACGGATCAGGGCCAGAGAAGCTTACGAAACCGGAGCCGATACTTTAGCAGTTGCCTGCCCCAGTTGCCTGACGATGCTCACCGATGCCGTGAAGGCAGAAGACCTGGATGATAAGCTGGCTGTCAAAGACATCTCGCAGATTTTGAAAGAGTCTTTGTCTGCCACATGAGCCAGTGAATCTAGCTCCTACAGGACCAGGTTCTGCAAGCTGCCCATTATCAGTGCTGCTGCTATCATTATTCCCGCAGCTTTAAGCAAGTCTCGTACACCCAGCTCCCGAGCCAATATCACAAAGGTAGCTACACAAGGGAAAAACATAGCCAGAACCGTGCTGCTGATAACCAGTTGCTTAGCAGTCAGGGCCAGGGGAGTTAGCATGCCCATGGCCACATCCTTACGCAGAAAGCCAACGACCAGGGCTGTAATTGTCTCTTTAGGCAACCCCCACAGCCCGGTCAGTACCGGGGCGGCGATGTTAGCAATAGCATCGAAAACTCCTAAAGTATATAGGATGGATACTACGAACACGGTGCCGAGGACCAACGGCAAGGCTTCTTTAATGAAGCCAGAGACCCGTAGCCAGAGCTTTTCACCAATGACCCGCCACGGCGGCAGGCGATAGGGGGGAATCTCCACCAGAAGTTCCGGGTTGAATCCTTTGACGGCACGATTAAGGATTAGCCCTATGACAACCCAGGATACAAACAGGCTCCCATAAACCATAGCTACGTATCCCACCCCTTGCTCCCCCACTAGTTTGATTATCATGGCCTGCAAGGCAACACAGGGAACGCCAATAGAAATCAAAGTCGCAGCAATAAACCTTTGTTTACGGCTCTCCAAAATACGAGTCGCCATAACCGCAGGCACATTACATCCAAAGCCCAGAATGGTGGGGATGATGGCATAACCGTGTAGCCCCAACCGGTGCAGTACGGTATCCATCAGTACTGCCAGGCGGGGCAGGTAACCAACATCTTCCAGTATTCCTAATGCCAGATAAAAAGAGACGATATATGGCAGCACCACGGCGAGGGGAATGTAAAGTCCAGTGCTAAGCAAACCGAAGGACTGAAGATAGACAATTTCTCCCCCAATGAGGTTGCCTATCAAGACGTTGTGCCAGAACCCCCCTGCCCCTAAAGCAAAGCTCAGTTTGGCTAGCACTGGTGTCCATAGCCCTTCAAAGAGGGGGTCAGCTACATAGCCAATTATTCCCTCGCCAATGAATCGGACGAACCAGAAGGTGGCAAAAAGGACCAGCAGGGCGATAACTATCCCGCCTACCCGATGACTACTGGCATCCGCCAAAGTCTCATACCAGCGATGGTGGCGATGGCTCAAAGATTGCACCTGGTTCACGATGTCACCCACTCTCGCCCACCGCTCATCACTATTAGAATAAGTACGATCGTTTTCGGGCACCTTTGCCTCGGGAAGACGCCTGATTAATTCCCTTACTCCCTGTCCGGTAACGCCTACCGTGGGTACAACTGGCACTCCGAGAAGTTGCTCTAGCTTGGCAACATCAATATTTATACCCCGATGTCGAGTATCATCCCACATGTTGAGGGCAACTATTACTGGAGTCTGTCTCTCCAGCAACTGCAAGGTTAGATTAAGATTTCTCTCGAGGTTGGTGGCGTCAACGACATTTATGACCAAGTCTCCGTCTTTGAGCATCTCCACAGCCACTTCTTCCGCCTTAGAACTTGGTTCAAGGGTATAGTTGCCGGGGACATCGATAAGCTCAGCCCGCTCCTCCCCCAGCTTCAGATACCCTTTGGTGAACCCCACGGTGGTGCCGGGATAGTTGGAAGCGATAATGTGTGTACCGGTCAGTCGAGAAAAAAGGGCGCTTTTTCCCACATTGGGATTACCCACAAGTAGGATTTGCATCATTTTAGGAAGCTCGCGGCAGATATTTATCTGCTTCGACTATTATTTTTCTGGCCATGCCAAAACCAACAGCCACCTGGGCATTATCCACCCTGAGAATAACCGGGCCGCGAAATAGCGTAGAACTCAGCTTGGTCACTTTCCTCCCTGGCCTGATACCCAAAGCATCCAAACGCCGAATTAAGCCATGTCCTCCCAGAACTCCAACCACAGTGCCTGTCTGCCCAGTCCTCATCTTGGCCAGGGTCAATTGCTCATTTTGATGCGTGGTCATAGCTTATCTCCTATCTTTAACAAGTTAGTCATGCCTAACTTACAAGTTCAAATTTTTTTACCGTCTTTATTTCCTTTTCCTCACATTTCTCTTTGAGCAATCTCGAGGGAGCTTTCCATGCTCTAAATAATATTCATATCTACTAGGGAAGTTAGTCCCTCCCAGTGGACAGGCTCCTATAAACTCCACAAACTTTGTCAGTCTCTCTATACTCAAGGGGCTAATGACGTGCTCAATCTTGCAGGCATCTTCTTCCGCAGTTTCTCGGTTAATGCCCAGGGCTTGCGCAAAAAAACGGGTCAACGCCTTATGTCTGCTAATCACATCGCGGGCAACCTTATCACCTTCGGGAGTAAGCTTTATGTGGCCATATCTCTCGTGCTTTACAAGCTCCCGTTCTGAGAGTTTTTTTAAGGCGGAGGTAACACTGGGCATCTTGACTCCCAGCATTTCGCTGATCTGCTTTACTCTCACCACTTTCCTCCCCTCGCCGAGGTTAGCTATCGCCTCAAGGTAGTCTTCCATGCTAGCGGTCTGTTCTCTTTGCATTTCTTGTTTTACCATTGCCTGCTTCCCATAATTGTTAGACACGTCTAACAATTATAATGTAATTCATTTCCCCTGTCAAATTTTTCGGGGAGCTTCTGTAAAATAAAGAAGGTTTTATTATGGTCGGGGTGAGAGGATTTGAACCTCCGACCTCATGGTCCCAAACCATGCGCGCTAGCCGCTGCGCCACACCCCGTATAGTTAAGTATTATAGTAGGTAAGGAGAATTGAAGCAATCAACCTTGCTTAATAAAAGAAGTCAAGTTGAAAAACAGGCTACCTTTGCCTTGAGTTTGGCATATTCTTCATTTACATGCTCTTGAATTTTTTCAATCTCCTCATCCAGCAAATGACGGAACCGGCCTTGTGGCTTTAAATATTCCTCAACTGATCTAAGCTTAGGTCGGTGGACATTTAATTTATATCGGCCATTCTCTACTTCATAGAGAGGAAAAATGCCGGTCTCCACAGCAAGCCGACCTATCTCAATAGTCCTCTCTGAGGCAGTCCTCCACCCTGTGGGGCAGACAGATAGGATATGTACGTACGCTGGACCTTCAATCTCTGCTCCTTTCCTAACCTTGTTCATTAAATCAAAAGGATAGCTTGGACAGGCTGTAGCTACGTATGGTGTATCATGAGCAACGGCAATCTCTGGCATGTTCTTCTTCCATCTAGTTTGCCCGATGCTGAACTTTCCCGCAGGTGCAGTAGTAGTTGAAGCTCCATAAGGAGTAGCACTTGACCTCTGGATACCTGTATTCATATATGCTTCATTGTCCCAGCAAATATATAAGAAATTATGCCCCCTTTCTATAGCCCCAGACAACGCTTGAAGTCCTATATCGCTTGTCCCTCCATCCCCAGCCATAGCGACACACTTAATGTCTCTTTCAGGCATCTTGCCCTTCTTCATTAAAATCTTTAACCCTGCTTCTACACCTGAGATTGTAGCCGCGGTGTTCTCGAACAACGTATGCATCCAAGGAACCCGCCACGAGGTGACTGGAAGTGGCGAGGTACAAACCTCGTCACACCCTGTAGCCATATTAATTATCACGTTCTCTCCCAGGGCTTTACAAGCAAGCCTGATTGCTAAAGCTTCACCACAGCCAATACAGAAACTGTGTCCCTGTCCAAGAAATTCCTTTATAGCTACGTAATTTTTACCGAATTTTATCGTTTCTTGCTTCATTTTTACCCCTTTATTCCTGTCACCTCACCCCTTACACCTACCGTCTCGAATATTTGCTCCGATCCCTTTTCAGCCACTTCTCTACCTCTATCAAGAACATATTCAAAATCCTTTACCGCCATATCTCTCCCCCCTAAACCACCTACAAAACCAACAACCTTTGGCCTTCTTGGCATGTCATATAAAGCTGATTTGATTTCTGAGTAGACTGGCCCTCCCGGGCCTCCGAAGGAGATACATCGGTCAAAAACGATAAGGGTTTCGGCATCATTTATAGCATGACGAAGTTCCTCAAATGGAAAAGGCCTCCAAAGACGTAAATTTATAAGCCCTACCGATTCTCCTTTGTCTCTCTTCTCATCTACAACCAGCTTTGCTGTTTCGCTAAAACTTCCCTGAATAATAAGTAGCGTCCTGGCATTTTCGGTCTTATATGGCTCGACGGGGTGATAATAGCGGCCAAATATGTCTCCAAATTCTTTGAATCCTTTAATTATCACATCCTTGGATTTCCTAAACGCTACCTCTTGAGCTATCTTCGCTTCAAAATATATGTCGGGGGGACCGAAAGCGCCATGGGTCATTGGCCTATTGGGATCCAAGGCAAATGGGTACTGGAGTTTGGGTAGAAATCTATCGACTTCATCTTGTTCTGGCAAAATAACTGGCTCTGTTACATGAGACAAGTGGAACCCATCAAAATGAACCATCACTGGAAATAGAACCTTAGGGTCTTCACCAACACGAAAAGCCCAAAGAGTCATATCGAATGCCTGCTGATTGTTCTCGCAAAATACTTGAATCCAGCTAGTATCCCTAACAGCCATAGCGTCGGAGTGGTCCCCCCAGACACTTAATGGTGCCGAGAGAGCTCTATTACATATCACCATAACTATAGGAAATCTCATGGATGAAGCAACATAGACAACTTCATGCATGAGTTCCAATCCCTGGCCTGCTGTGGTAGTGAAAGTTCTCGCGCCTGTCGCTGCAGAGCCGAGGCAAGCGCTCATGGCTGAGTGCTCCGATTCAACCGGTATATAAGCTGCGTCTAATTCTCCGTCAGCTACCATCTCAGCAAGCCGCTCGGGAACATGCGTCTGGGGTGTTATGGGGTAAGCGGCAATGACATCAACATCAGCCATTCTCACAGCTTCTGCGGCTGCATGGGAAGCCTCTAGGGCTACTCTCTTACTCATACTTCTTCCTCCTCTATCATAGTTATAGCTTCCTTAGGACAGACACTGGCACAAATGCCACACCCTTTACAGTAAAAAAGATCAGGCTCATAATACCCATCCTCAAGAGGCTCGACAGCTGCATCAGGACAATAGAGCCAACACAAGCCACACTTGTTGCATTTTTCCCTATCCACCACAGGCCTTTGGGATCTCCAATCACCTGTCCTTCGCAAGGCAGCGCTGCCCGCTTCTGTAACTATATTGCCAACTTCCATGTCTCTCCAGGTAAAATCAGGCCCCGTTTTTAGCCTTTGCTCCGTCATTTCTTACTCCTTTATTTCAGTCTCCTTATAAGCCCTTTTCATTGCCTCGATATTTCCCTTAGCCCGTGCCCCAAAGCGCTCCTGCAATTGCTCAACTAGCGATTCCATCTTGACTACCTCGGTAACTTTTAGCAGTGCGCCTATCATAGCGGTGTTAGTGATAGGCATCCCGATAGTTTCCCCGGCGATTTTCGTAGCGTTAACTGTAGCTACAGGCCACTTATACCCAAATTCAGACTTCAGTTCAGTGGGCGATTTCCTGGAATTGAGGATAACCTTGCCTGTACCCTTGAGCCCTGAGGTCACATTTACAGCACGAAGCAGCCCTGGGTCAAGCACTACTATTATATCCGGCTCATATATATCCGTCCTGATCCTGATAAATCCATCACTTATCCTCAGGAAAGCCAGGACCGGCGCTCCCCTCCTCTCGGGTCCAAAGCTAGGGAATGACTGAGCATATTTCCCTTCGCTTATAGCAGCACGGGCAACTAACTCCGCCGAAGTCACCGCTCCCAGCCCTCCTCTGCCATGCCATCTTACTTCAAGAAGCTCAGCCATAACACCTCCTTATCATATATAGGCTGTTTAATCTTGATTCCACGCTCAATTTTGGGGTTTTTGTAGCTGCCCGATTTATCAGACCCCGTCGCCCAATACACCCCCCCAACCAAATCTATGATTTTGTGGGGGAAAATAAAGTGGGCAACTACATTTTTAAACAGCCTAATTACAGACTGCCCCTGAAGGGACTCGAACCCTTGCACCTGGCTCCGGAGGCCAGCGCTCTCTCCTCTGAGCTACAGGGGCTGCTTAATTCTAAATAGTGTATCACAAACCAATTCCTGAGTTAAATAAGGCATAAGCGCCAAAAATATATAGCCCGATTAAAGCGGGGGCATACCAGCTAGCTACCCGAAAAACTTTGCGCCTTTGCCGAAACCTCAGCCCGACAATAACCAGAACGCTCATCGTCACCGCCACGGCGGCAATAATAAGATGACTTTTCGATACTGCGGAAAGAATAAATCCTTGACCATAGGCAAGGTCAACCGGGGCAATCATAGCAATATCAAGCATATTAGCGCCTAATATATCAGCCACTGCCAAATCTATGGCACCCATACGGAGGGCAGTAACAGCAACCACTAATTCCGGTGCCGAGGTAGTAATTGCCAGAAACAAACTGCCCACAAAGGTGCCACCCCAGCCGGTAGCCCTACTGATTTCATCACCAATGAATGACAGCCATATACTAGCAGCAATTACTGCTGCTGCTGCCAGAGCAAATCTGATGCACACCGTTCTTGTAGTAAACTTATCGTACTGGAGGGAGGTGGTTGGAGCAGCATGCAATCTCTGACCGCGTTCGCGTCGGAACAGCCACCACATCCCCAGCAAATACAGTATAAGAATAACAATGCTCGGGATGCCCACCCAGCCCGAGGCTAAAAAGGAAAATCTGCCACCAGCGATTATGCTTGCGGCAGCAAGGGCAATGAGCAATGCTCCCCAGCCAGCCGTTATCACATGCCTCGGGCTTGCCAGGGACAAAACCGGGGTACGCGAGTGGAGAATATCCAGTAAAGCCAGGATAGAGAGATTGAAACAGCAACTTCCAAGAAGCGTACCCAAAGCTAAATCAGCCGAGTGAACCAGTACTACAGAACTGACTGAGGTGACGAGTTCCGGCATTGTGGTAATAAAAGCAATAAGCACCAGCCCTATCCATATCCGCCCCAAACCTGTCTTCTCAGCGATAGCATCCCCATATTGAGCTAGTTTTGTTCCGGCAAACAAGACAACGGCCAGGCAGATAACAAACTTGAACCAAATCAAAGGCTGCTCCTGAAACCAAGCAAGTTAGGGCAATCATACTACATAGGGGGAAGCCTGCCAAGAATCATCCAATCAAAGATGCCCTGTATGGTATAATTGGCTATGTAATCAAGGAGAGGTGACCGAGTGGTTTATGTGAGTGACTTTCATACATTTCTCAATTTGATGTCTTAATACGTACCCTCTATCACTTTTTGCCTGTATTTTCCTCCCTGAGAAGATGGTTTAACCGCTCCTGAGCTGCTACTCCATAGTGCTGCATCCAAGCAGCTAGTATCTCTTCCACAGGGACATCAATGCGGTGCCCGTGATCCTTAACGTACTCAATGTGTAGCTTTCCATCGGAGTTGTGGGAGTGAAGCAGCGCATGGTTCCGGCCGTCGAAGTCAACAGGAGTAATCCGGTTTTGCCGGCACATTTTCAAGTCAAAAGCCGGCGTGGCTTTCACCCACTTCTCACCTATATATAGCTCGGTATAGCCGTGATAGCTGAACAAGTCAGTCCCCATAATCTCCAATAGTCTAGACGAAACAAGGTGATTTCTAATGTCGGCGAAGTGCAAGCGTGCCGGGATGCCTGCAGCCCGGGCAAAGGCAGCCAGTACGGCAGCCTTCTCGACACAAAATCCCTCTCTTCTCTTCACTGTCTCACTTGCTCGATAGCGGTCAAAAATCTCAAGTGGCACAAGAGGATTATATTCAATCTCATCCCTTACCCAGTAGAAGAGATTTTTTGCTTTGGCTGCAGTATCATTGTTACCTTTTGTTAGATTACATGCTTTCTCTCTTATCAACTGGTTGTCACAATCAATTGTTTCTGTGGGTTTGAGATAATCTTCGATGCTAGTCATTACTTTCTTTATTTCACCTCCGACTTTAGATTTTACCACCGTAACCACTTAGGCAGGAGGTCAAAGTTTGTCCCCATCTATCTTCCCTCGTCTTGACTTCACCACAAAAAACCATCAGTCTTCTGCTTTCATTTTCTTGACTAGTTCGAATTCCAGGGACAACCCACCAATTAGGCGTACTACAAATTAGGTATCATGTCCCAGAATACCACTCTCAAATCAAAGGCAGATCCCGAAACCAAGCAAAGTAGGGCAATCATACTACATAGGGAGGAAGCCTGCCAAGAATCATCCAGTCAAAGATGCCCTGTATGGTATAATTGGCTATGTAATCAAGGAGAGGTGACCGAGTGGTTTATGGTGCCGCTCTCGAAAAGCGGTGGGCAGAAATGCCTCGTGGGTTCGAATCCCACCCTCTCCGCGGAGAGGTGCTGGAGTGGTCTAACAGGCACGCCTGGAGAGCGTGTGTCGGGTTTCCCGACCGTGGGTTCGAATCCCACCCTCTCCGCCACTAACAGCGCTGAATCAGAAGGAGGGTTTAGAACCGGATTCCTGGGATTTGGATATTAGCGTTTAGGGCTTCTTTGCTATACGTCATGTCGCCTGGCGATGCCAGGGATGACTCCCCTATCTTGGGAAGAAGGCAATGCGTTGCTTAATTATAACAACTAAAAAAGTTGCAAAAGGGCATGATTTTGTATAGGCTTACTTGGTTTAGGGATAGTATTTTGTTCATGATGGCAAACCTTATGAGTTTACCTGCTGGTTCCTGAAAATCTAAGGCTACTTTGGTGAAGTAACTAACAATGAAAAAGGGTAAAGAAGTCAAGAAGGCTGCCGGTTCAGCTAGTTCTGATCTAAATTTATCTGATCAGGACAGCAATGCTGAGAAATATTATCATGACCTTGTGGCTTTGAGTCGAGTCTCGGCGGCAATCAGTGGTCTGCTGGACTTGCATGCTATCCTTAAGATCGGCTTGGATAATGTGCTTAACATCATGAACGGGACCGTTGGAGGAATAATGCTCCTGGATGAAGCGGGGCAGACATTGTCCTACGAAGTTTATCACGGACTTTCTGATACGTATGCTGAAGAGATGCGTATAAAAGTTGCCGAGGGGATTGCAGGGAAGGTAGCTCAAAGCGGCAGGGCAGTGCTACTGGAGGATATCTCCTCAGAACCAGATGCCTCTCGGCTTGACCTGATAAGTTCAGAGGGTTTAAGAGCATTCATAAGCGTCCCCCTCCGAGCGAAAGATAATGTTCTAGGGGTGATGAATGTTGCCAGCCATGTGCCGCATCGCTTCACTAAAGAAGACGTGCATCTCTTGCACTCGATTGGGGACCAACTTGGCATAGCCATCGAGCAGGCAAAGCTATATAAAAGGCTAAATGAAGCTAGGCAGAGATACCAAACGCTGCTGAGGCAAGCGCTGACTATTCAGGAAGAGGAGCGAAAAAGAATTGCCAGAGAACTCCATGATGAAACCAGCCAGGACCTTACTGGCTTGGCGCTTAACCTACAAGCAGTTACTGAGATGATGGAGGCGGGTAACGTCGAGGATGATGAAATTAAGGTAATATTGAAGAAATCCCACTCCATAGCAGTCAAAGCAAGCACTGAGGTAACCAGGCTTATAAGGGAACTCCGCCCTACTTTACTAGACACATTAGGGCTATCTGCCGCTGTTCATAACCTTGCTGAGATTAATCTTGTTTCCAAAGGTATTAAGGTGGCTACAGAATTTGAGGGAATGAAGCAACGCCCGTCTCCAGAAATCGAGCTGGCGCTTTTTCGCATTGCCCAGGAAGCTATGAGCAATATCTTGAGACATTCTGAAGCAGAAAATGCCGTTATCCATCTGGAGTGCGACACCAATAAATGTGTTTTGCGTATTGAGGATGATGGAAAGGGATTCAATGTTGATAAGATTACGAGTATTGATTCAGGAGGCCGCGGTGCTGGTCTATTCGGCATGAAAGAGAGGGTAACTGCAGCAGAAGGTCATTGTGTTATTGAATCGCAGCCTGGACAGGGAACTAGAGTTATCGTCCAGGTTCCAAGGGTCAGAGAAGCAAATCATGCAGAAGACAAGGGTATTGGTAGTGGATGACCATACCATTGTGCGGGATGGTATCTCTGCCCTGCTAGGCTTGGCAGGAGATATAGAGGTCGTAGGTGAAGCCGCCAACGGAAGGGAAGCATTGGACATGGTCAGAAGGCTTTTGCCCGATGTAATACTCATGGATATATCTATGCCCGTCATGGGGGGGTTGGAAGCGACACGCAGGATATGTAAGGAATTCCCAAAAACAAAGATATTGATATTAACCCAATATGATGATAAGGAGTATGTATTCCCGGTTATCCGAGCTGGAGCCTATGGCGTCATTAGCAAGACAGCCGCATCCTCAGAGCTTGTCTCAGGTATTCGGGCTGTTAATCGTGGAGATTCTTTCTTGTCTCCTTCCATAGCCAAGTTTTTGGTCGAAGACTATCAACAAATAGCCAGCACGAGACAGAGCCATGACTCCTATGAACAATTGACAGACCGAGAAAAGGAGATACTCAAGTTATTGGCAGACGGGTACAGTACCCAACAGGTAGCGGATATGCTGGTAATCAGCCCTAAGACCGTGGAGGGACACAAGACCAACCTTATGGCCAAGCTTGATATCCACAATCGTACTGAGTTAGTCAAATATGCCTTGCGCAAGGGCATAATCGAAGTTTGAAATTAAGGTTCTCCGTCCCCGGTAAGTAACTCCAAATCGAATAAACAGGGGACTTATCCACAAGAATCGGGGTAATACCTCACTCTATCTTGGAGTAAAGACCTCTGTGCTTTCCGACAAATATTGTTTATCCTAAGTATAAGGTAAATGGAATTGACCGATAGCACTCAGCGATTAGAAAGGGGGCATAGATGGAAAAAAAGGTTAAAGTGGCCGTAATAGATGATGATCGCGAATTTTTATTAGCTTTGCAACAAGCCCTGGAAGCTGAATCCTTGCAGGTCATTACTGCCAGCAGCAAGGCAGAAATACAGGGGAAAATCAGGACGGAGGAGCCCAAGGCCATTATCTTGGGTACACTGAGTCCCCGGGGGGAATCATTCTCACTGCAAAGCTGGTTGAAGCAAAATCCACGCACTAAAGGCGTGCCCATTGTAGTGGTTGATGCCCCGCTTGAAAAACGGCTTGCCAGTGGATGGAGCATGGATGAAGGGGTACTAATGGAGGCCGAAGAGTATCTAACCAAGCCAGTGAATATATCAGCACTCGTGGGCATAATCCAGACGCTACTGAAGAGAGCGCTTAAGCGAATAAAAGTGCTCATAGTAGATGACCACACTGTGATCCGGGATGGCATTCGCGCTGTGCTCACACTGCAAAAAGACATTTCGGTAGTAGGCGAGGCTGTAAATGGAGAAGAAGCCATAGAGAAGACTTCGCAGCTTCTCCCCGATGTAGTAGTAATGGACATAGTCATGCCTGTGATGAATGGACTGGAGGCAACTAAACGGATATGCAGAGAATGCCCTCAGACCAAGGTTTTAATGCTAACACAGTATGATGATGAGGAGAATATCATTATGTCTGAACAAGTGGGGGCCCTTGGATTTATCCCCAAGAAAGCTGCTAGCTCCCAGCTCCTCGCTGGCATTAGAGCAGTAAGTCGGGGAGAGTCTTTTAAGCGTCTTGTTACTGAGTAGATGCCGGTTAATGAGAATACGAAATAACAAATCCTAGACAACATTAAATGAGCAAAATTTCAATGAGTAAATGGTCTTGGATTTAGGATTTAGTCTGTTGAGGATCTTGGTTTGCAGCCAATAACTATCACGCTTAATGGGCGAGAGGTGAGTGGTCATCCAGGGATGACCATTCTGGAGCTAGCAAAAGAATCAGGAGTAGATATCCCTACACTCTGTCATGACCCTCAACTTACTTCAATTGGGGCTTGCCGTGTCTGTCTGGTAGAAGACGAACGAAATAATGCCTTATTGGCATCTTGTGTCGCCCCGATAGCGCCGGGAATGGTGATCAATACCCTTTCCAATCGGGTTATAGAGCGCCGCAAGACCATAGTTAAGCTGATGCTTGCCAGCCATCCTGATTCCTGCTTGGTATGCGATAAAGGCAATCGCTGCCAGCTACGCCAAATTGCCTCGGACCTGGGCATCGGATTGGTGGAGCTTCAAAGGATCCCCCAGATGGCTAGCATCGGGGAGGTTAATCCCTTCCTTGAACGGGATTTGAGTAAATGCATATTGTGCGCTAAATGTATTCGAGCCTGCCAGGAATTAGTCGTTGAAGGTGCTATTGACTACTTTCAACGAGGATTTACGACAATACCGGCGACACTGAATAATTTGCCGCTGGAAAACTCCGAGTGCACTTTCTGTGGAACTTGTGTGGCGCTGTGTCCTACAGGCGCGCTGACGGAGAAAGAGAAAACCTATAGAGGAACAACCCAGACTGTTGTCCAGACAACCTGTCCCTTCTGTGGCTGCGGCTGTAGCATTTGCCTGGAAGCCAAAGATGGACATGTAGCGCGGATCAGGCCAGGCAAGGAAAGCTCGGTTAATAAAGGCACGCTCTGTGTGAGGGGAAGCTATGGCTGTGATTTTATCCACAGCCCGGATAGGTTGCTCAAACCCTTGGTCAAGAGGAATGGTAATTTTGAGGAACTGTCCTGGGAAGAAGCTTTAGAACTGGTAGGCACTCAATTCCAGCGAATAAAGGGTGAATATGGCGGTGACAGCCTAGCCGTACTGGGTTCCTCTAAGTGCACTAACGAAGAGAACTACCTTTTGCAGAGATTCGCCAGATCTGTGCTGGGCACCAACAATATTGATAATGGCGGTCGCTTGTATAACTCCGCCAGCTGTGTCGGCCTGGGATCTTCCCTTGGCTTCCCCGGTACTACAAACTATCTTAGCGGCCTGGAGCAATCAGAGCTTATATTTGTTATTGGGGCCGATCCCAGTTCCTCAGCCCCTGCCATCGGTTATGCCATAAAGCGTGCTGTCAAAAGGCAAGGTGCCAAGTTACTGCTGATAGACCCTCGGCAGACAAAGCTCTCTATGTTTGCCCATCTTTGGTTACGACCTAAAGTCGGTACTGACGTGGCTCTGATAAATGGCCTGGCCAAGGTGATTATTGACGAAGGCTTGCTGGACGAAGAATTTGTCGCCAGAAGAACGGATAACTATGAAGCTTTTGACGAAAGCTTGAAAAAGTATACCCTGGAGTATGTTGAGGAGGTTACTGGTGTTTTAGGTCCAGAAATTCGTGCTGCTGCTCGACTATACGCCAAGGCAAGCCGGGCAGCAATTGTCTATGGCACGGGAATCACGCAGCATATAACAGGAACAGACGGCGTGAAGGCTCTGGCAAATTTGGCGTTGCTGATGGGAAATGTTGGTCGTAAGAGAGGCGGCGTCTATGCACTGCAAAGAGAAAACAATGGGCAAGGCGCCTGCGACATGGGAACATTGCCCATATTCCTCCCCGGATATCAGAGTGTGGTGGATGCCCAGGCCAGAAGGAGGTTCGAAGAAAGTTGGGGAGTAAGCTCGCCGACTGAGTCCGGGCTAACAGCCTTGGAAATCATGAAGCAGGCAAAAGAAGGAAAGATAAAGGGCATGTACATCGTAGGAGAAAACCCTGCCTTGAGCTTCCCGAATTCGAGACTCATTAGGGAGATTCTAGCCTCCCTCGATTTCCTGGCAGTCCAGGACATGTTCCTTACGGAAACGGCTAAACTGGCAAATGTGGTTTTGCCTGCAGCAAGCTTCGCCGAAAAGGACGGGACATTCACCAACTTCGAGGGGAGAGTACAAAGGGTGCAAAAGGCAATCCCTCCTCTGGGCGAAAGCCTGCCAGACTGGGAGATAATCCTGCGGCTGGCTGATGAAACGGGGTCTCCGATGCCGTATTCCTCTCCCCAACAAGTTATGGACGAAATAGTTGACAGTTGTCAGCTAGCAGCTTATAGCTTATTTGAAGGGAATGGCCACGTGGAGGCAGAGGCGCAGAGCCTGTATCAGGCTGAGTCGAGTAGCCACCGGGGAGTCGGGCGCATACATGGGGGGCAGTTCCCGAAGGGGTTTGCCTGCTTTTGCCCGGTCGAGTATGTTCCGCCGACAAAGGCCAAGAAGGGCTATCCCTTTACCTTGCTAACCGGGGTTATCCCTGATCATTTCGGCACTGGCTCCAGAAGCTCCAGGTCTACGAGATTGAAAAAATTCTCCCCGGAGGCTTTTGTGGAAATTTGTGATTCTGACGCCAGAAAACTTGCCATCACCGATGGTGAGAAAGTCAGGGTAATCTCACCTGTAGGCGAGGTGACTACAATAGCCAAGATTACCGATACACTACGTCAGGGGATGCTCTTTATGCCAGTTTCATTCCCGGAGACTCCGGTTAATGAACTATTCGAAATTGTCTTAAATCCAGAAACAAAAGCGCCTTCACTGAAAGCATGCAGCGTAAAAATAGAGAAATTGTAACGCCGAGGCTTGTCCTCGACAAAAGGATGGGGGACAAGCCTCCCGCGCTACTTAATATAAGAATAGAAAGAGTGAGGCTTCATGAAAAAAGCGAAGACAGTCACAAAGGCTGACCTAGCACGGATAAGTGCCATCGTTTCTGAATATAGTCAGCAGAAGTGGGCATTGATACCGCTGCTGCAAAAAATCCAAAATGAATTCGGATATATCCCTCCTCAGTCTATCCCAATTATAGCCAGGGGCTTGGGGCTTTTCCCCAGTCAGGTGCAGGGGGTGATTAGTTTTTATACCCAGCTCTATACTCAGCCGCGGGGCAGAAAAGTTGTTCGAGTATGTAGGGGGACTGCCTGCCATGTGCGGGGAGGGAAGACGATACTGAAATTGGTAAAGCAGCACCTAGATATAGAAGAGGGCGAGACTACTCCTGATTTGGAATACACACTGGAAACCGTAGCCTGCATCGGCGTTTGTGCCCTGGCCCCCAATATAGTCGTCGCTGACCACGTCCATGGTCATATGAACCCTAAAAAAGTGGATCAACTGCTTAAGCATCAAGAGGGTGAAAAGTAACATGGAAAGCCATTGCACCATTTTTGTTTGTCAGGGAACAGGATGCCTTTCCAGCGGCTCCGAAGCTGTCTATGAGGCGCTTAAGGAAGAAATAAGCCGGCAAGGGATAAGCCATGCCGAGGTAGATTTCACCGGTTGTCACGGTTTTTGCGAGCAGGGTCCTAATGTAGTCATTGAACCTGAAGGCATTTTCTATACCCATGTCCAGGCCGAGGATGCTCCAGAAATTGTCACCTCTCATCTTCGAGATGGCAAGCCTGTGGAACGCCTTTTCTACCATGACCCGGTAACTGGCGAAGCCATACCGCGCTATTCAGAGATAAACTTCTACAAAAAGCAGCAGCGTGTCATTCTGCGGAATTGCGGGCAAATCAACCCGGAAAAAATCGAGCATTACATTGATCGTGGAGGTTATCGGGCGTTGAGAAAGGCTCTTTTGATGACTCCCGAGCAGGTTATTGAGGAGATTAAGAAATCTGGCCTTCGCGGGCGAGGTGGCGCCGGTTTTCCCACCGGTCGTAAA
>Ga0209164_1002314_pt1 | contig 20685 bp, 14 predicted proteins | sample MTBNYHSulfiMetaG_FD_187458 | JGI IMG/M metagenome (GOLD analysis project Ga0209164, IMG submission 187458) | Enrichment culture microbial communities from rom New York Harbor, USA that are MTBE-degrading - MTBE-NYH (New York Harbor Sulfidogenic)... | ecosystem: Environmental > Aquatic > Marine >... | reverse complement strand
CTCACGCCCGGGGGGCGTGATGTCTCCCACGTAAGCCTGCACCACCGGCATGATCATGGCCGATGCGATGCCCTGCAGGAAACGGATGATGACCAGTTGGAGCACCGTGGTAGTCAGCACGAAGGCGCCCGACACTACCGTATAGGCCAGCAACCCCACGACGATGAAGGGTTTCCGCCCCTTGCGGTCGGAAAGCCGGCCGAAATAGGGCAAAAAGAAGGTGCGCGAGATGGAAAAAGCGCCGAAGATCAACCCGATGTAAATGCCGGCGGCCCCCAGGCCATGGGCATAGACCGGCAGCAGCGGCACCACGATGCCCACCCCCGTGATGGTGGAAAACAGGGCGAAGAAGAGCGTCGCGAAGACGGGTTTATTCATTCGGCGCACCGGGGGGTGTCGGGTCGCAAATCTTCGGGATGTGCATGAGGGCCTTTTTTTAATCGAGTTTGAAGTGAAAGTTTTAAGTGTAAAGTTTAAAGTTTAAAGTGAAGGAATTCTGTCGATTTTATAATGACAGAATTCCACCGTTTAATACTTGAAAATCAGCGTCATTGGTTTAAAGATGTTGCGGGACAGACTCTAAACCCCGCCCCTACACCGCCCGTTTATAGCAACTGCTGATATTACAAGAAGATCTCGTAGGGGCGGGCTTTATGCCCGCCTGCAGTGACCAGCTTAAGTTAATGACATTGAGTTTAAAGTGATGGTGTCCTGTCGATTTTATAATGACAGAATTCCACCACTTAACACTTTAAACTTAACACTTTAAACTTCCCTCTTAATCTTCTCCAACACCGTTTCCACCTGGCTCCTGATTTCGGCCAATCGCTCCGGCGACAATGCTTCGAAGCGCAATACCAGGGCCGGCTGCGTGTTGGAAGCGCGCACCAGGCCCCATCCGCCGTCGAAGAGCACGCGCACGCCATCGATGTCGATGACCTTTTCGCGCTGGCGGAAGTATTCCGTGACCCGGCTCACGACATCGAACTTGATGGCATCGGCACAATCCACCCGAATCTCCGGGGTATTATAGGTCTTGGGCACATCGGCCAGAAGTTCGGAGATGGTTTTTCTCTCGGCGGCCAGGATCTCCAGCAGGCGGCAGGCCGCATAGGTCGCGTCGTCGAATCCCATGTAGCGGTCGGCGAAGAAGAGATGACCGCTCATCTCGCCGGCCAGTTCAGCCTGCTCCTCCTTCATCTTCTTCTTGATCATCGAATGACCGGTCTTCCACATGATGGCCCGGCCGCCATGCTTTTCGATGTCGTCATACATGGTCTGGGAGCATTTGACCTCGGACACGAAGGTGGCGCCCGGCTTGCGGCCGAGAATTTCCCGGCTGAAGAGGATCATGAGCTGATCGCCGTACACCAGGCTGCCGTCGGCATCCACCACGCCGAGGCGGTCGCCGTCGCCGTCGAAGCCGAGGCCCACGTCCAGGCCCTTCTCCTTGACCAGTTGGACCAGGTCGGCCATGTTGGCCGCCACCGTGGGATCGGCCTCGTGGTTGGGAAAGGTGCCGTCCATGTCGGTGTAGAGTTCATGCACCTCGCAGCCCAGGTTGTCGATGATCGGTACGGCCGTGATGCCGGCGGTCCCGTTGCCCGCGTCCAGACCGACCCGCAGCGGCCGCCGCAGCTCGATGTTGTCCAGCACGTATTCGATGTAGTCGGAGAGGATTTCGTACGATTCGACGCTGCCGGCGCCCTCGTGGAAAGCCCCCTCTTCTATGATCCTGCGAATCTGCTGGATCTGTTCGCCGAAGACCGAATCCACCCCGCTACAGACTTTAAAGCCGTTGTATTCGGGCGGATTGTGGCTGGCGGTGACCATCACGGCCCCCTGGGTCTCCAGGTGGCGGATGGCGAAATAGGAGACCGGGGTCGGGCAGACACCGATATCCACCACCCGGCAGCCGGTGGCCGCCAGTCCCTGGACCACTCGCTCGGCGTATTCGTCGGAGGTCATCCGGCAATCGCGCCCCACGGCGACATACCGGTTGCCCTGCTGCTGCAAATAGGTCCCGATGCCCTGGCCGATGCGCATCACATCATCGGCCGTCATGTCCTTGCCGGCAATGCCGCGGATATCGTATTGACGAAAAATTTCTGGATTGATCATCGATAGAACTCCTTGTTTAAAAGAAAGAAGTTTTAAGTGTTAAGTTTTAAGTGTTAAGCGAAGGAATGCTGTCTATTATAGAAACAGCAATTTTAAGGTTCAATTTACCCTACTCCCGAATTTGATTCTGGATACTGCAAGCGTCCTGGTCAGCGTAAAAGCTTTGATACGTGCTCGGCTTTCACTGGAAAGACGCCAGGCCAATAGGAACAGAAATAACTGACAGTCTCGTAACGGCCTGATTCTTGTCTCTCCCGTCATCCCGGACCTGATCCGGGATCCAGTGATCATCCCGGTTAGCGCCACAACTTCGTTGCGTACCCGGCAATCGCCCAAATGACAACAGGTAGTTACGTACTGTCAAAATCGACAAACTTCCACCACTTTAAACTTTACACTTTACACTTTAAACTTTTTTTATCCCTTCACCACCACCACCGGCCGTAACCGGGCCACCTTCCTGGAAATGCCGGCGCCGTGAACCACGGCCACCACTTGCGAAACATCCTTGTACGCCTCGGGCATCTCTTCGGCCAGGGTGCCCCGGCCGGTCCAGCGCACCAGGATCCCATGATCCTCCAATTCCCGGGCGATGGATCGTCCTTTGGCCTGGCGCACGGCCGCCTTGCGGCTGAGGACCCGGCCGGCGCCGTGGCAGGTGGAGCCGAAGGTTTCGTCCATGGCTTGCTGGGTTCCGACCATGACGTAGGAGGCGGTGCCCATGTCGCCGGGGATCAGGATCGGCTGCCCCACGGCCCGATAGGCCTCGCTCACGGCGGGCTGGCCGGGTCCGAAGGCGCGAGTGGCCCCTTTGCGATGCACGCAGAGCCACTGCCGGCGGCCGTCGACCAGGTGTTCTTCTTTTTTGGCGATATTGTGGCACACGTCATAGACCAGGCGCATGTTCAATGCCCTGGGACCGATGGCCAGGGTCTCTTCGAATACCTCCCGACAGCGGTGGAGCAGGATCTGGCGGTTGACCCAGGCGTAGTTGGCGGCGCAGGCCATGGCGGCGAGGTAGCGTCGCCCCTGTTCGGATTGAATGTAAGCGCAGGCCAATTGACGATCGGGCAATTCGATGCCCAGGGTGCGCACATGCTTGCTCAGGATGGCCAGAAAATCATCGCAGATTTGATACCCCAATCCCCGCGAGCCGGTGTGCAGCATCACGGTGACCTGTCCTTCGCGCAAGCCGAATACGGCGGCCGTATCGGGCTCAAAAATCTCCTCGACCACGCCGACTTCCACGAAATGGTTGCCCGATCCGAGGGTGCCGAGCTGCTGCTTGCCCCGTTCCAGGGCCCGTTCGCTGACCAGTTCCGGATCGGCATGGGCCAGGCACCCGCCGTCCTCGGTATGGGCCAGATCGTCTTCGGTGCCGAAGCCGTTCTGGACCGCCCAGCGGCTGCCCATGCGCAACACGTTCTTCTCCTCCTTGGCCGACAGCTTGACCGAGCCGGTGGAGCCCACCCCCGAGGGCACGTGGCGGTAGAGGGCCTCCACCAGGTCCCGCTTCCGGTCGCGGATGTCCTCGTAGTCCAGATCCGTGGCCGCCAGGCGCACCCCGCAGTTGATGTCGTAACCGACGCCGCCGGGAGACACGATGCCGCTGTCCCAGTCGAAGGCGGCCACCCCGCCGATGGGAAAGCCGTAGCCCCAGTGGATGTCCGGCATGGCCAGCGAAGCCTTGACGATGCCGGGCAGGGTCGCCACGTTGGCCACCTGGTTGAGGGCCTGCTCCTCGCGCAACTGGTCGAGCATGGCCGCGCTGGTGTAGACGATGCCGGGCACCCTCATCTGCCCAAAGGGTTCGACCCGCCAACGATAGTCGTCGATGCGCTGGATGTCCATGGCGCCCTCCTGATGTCAAGACCCGGATTTCACCAAGGCATGGCCGCTAGATATCAAAGATAACCCGGGCGCGCCAGCGGCCGCCGTGCGGCCCGGCTTCGATCTGGTGGTAGGTGACCGCCTTGATCTCCTGGTCGACGATATGCCGACGGGGATCGAAATCACCCGCCGTGACCTGCGCGCGAACGGCGGTCTGGGACAGGAACTCGATGTGAAGGTCGATGAGAATCTTCTGACGCCCGTTCCATAGGAAGAGCAGTTCCCTGAGCCAATTGACCATGAGGTCGGGCCAGTCCGCCCCTGTGACATCGATCGCTTCCCGGCAGCTTTCGACCGGCGGCTCGTCGCCGGTCGACACGAGCGATTGGAACAGCGCCCGGGCCGCGTTGGCGAACAGGGCCGCCGCATCGTCACCGTAGATCTCCATTCCCAGGTCGGCGGTATGATCGAAGAGGCGGTAATCGCCGGGATCGAGTTGAGCCATGCCGCATTCCTCCCGCCCGCACCATCTTAGAGAAGTATTTCTCCGGTGCGCTCGGTATGATAGCCGCCCAGGGCGTCGACCCGCCGTTTGAACGCCTCGCTGCGGATCACCCGCAACATCGTCTGAATCGGATCGCTGTCGAAACAGGCGCCCGGAATCAGCAGATCGTACTGCTCGGTGACCACCGGAATGAAATCCAGGCCCAGGGCCCTGGCCGCGGCGGAAATCCCCAGTCCCACATCGGCCGCGCCGCTGATCACGGCCGCGGCCACGGCCATGTGGGTAAACTCCTCGTCGGTGTAGCCTGCCACCTGGGCGGGGTCAATTTCCAACTGCCGGAGCCGGTAGTCGAGCAGGATGCGCGTGCCCGAGCCGCCCTGGCGATTGATCAGACGAACGTCCTCGCGCCGCAGGTCTTCGAGCCCCTGGATGCCCTTCGGGTTGCCGGCCGGCACCATGAGCCCCTGGTCGCGCATCACCAGGTGCACCAGCCGTACGGTCACATCGGGCAGGTACTTTTTGATGTCGGCCAGATTGTAGGCGCCGGTGCGCTCGTCGAGCAGATGGGTGCCGGCCACGTGGCAAACCCCCCGCTTGACGGCCATGAGCCCGCCCAGGCTGCCCACATGGCTCGATGACAGGCTCAGGTCGGCCCCCTGGGCGCGCAGCTCGTCGGCCAGCAGGTCCAGGGTGTTGTCGTGGCTGCCCACGACCACCACTGTCCGGCCGATGACTGCCAGGGGTTTGAGCAGTTCGGCGGCCACCGGCTCGCCCTCGGCCAGCCCTTCGAGCTGGGACGGTATACGGATGATACCGTCGGCCTCGGTGATGCTGGTGATCTGGCCTGCGCCGCGCGGCAAGGTGGTGGCCACCAGGCGATCGCCCACCTGGCCGATCTTGACGCGCACGAACTCTTCGAGCCCCAGCTTGGAGGGGATCTTGCGCGTGGGGTAGACATCGACCCGCTCCCGGCTGGCCGGGGGCTGGCCCAGCATCCTGGCCAGCAACGGTTCCACGAGCTGCTCGAAGGCGATGATGGTCGACACCGGATACCCGGGCATGCCGAATACCGGTGTGGATCCGATGCGCCCCACGATGGTCGGCTTGCCCGGCATCATGGTGACCCCGTGCACCAGGATCTCGCCCAGACGCTCGATCACCGCGCGGGCATAATCCTCCGATCCGGCCGACGAGCCGCCCACGATCATGACCGCATCGGCCCCCTTTTCGACGGCCGCCTGCACGGCTCCGGCAATGGTATCGAGGTCGTCGCCCAGCAGTTCCAGCCGCTCATACCGGGCACCGGCCGCCTCGGCCAGTTTGCCCAGCACATAGGCATTGGATTCGATGGCCTGGCCGGGAAGCAACTGGAACTCCTTCTGTCGCCGCCAGTCGACCAGTTCGGAACCGGTCGGTTGGATCACCATGCGGGGCTTGCACAGCACCTTGACCTCGAAGTGGCCAGCCGCCAGCAGGGCGCCGATGCAGTAAGGGGTCACCCGGTGCCGACGGGCAAAGAGCATTTCCGTGGCCACGATGTCCTCGCCCATTTTGCGCACATACTGCCAGGGAAAGGCGGGCGCCTCGATCACCACCCGGCCCGCCTCGTGCTCCTGGACGTTTTCGATCATGATCACGGCATCGGTCCCGGTCGGCATCACATGGCCGGTATTGACGAAAAAAGCGCTCTCGCCGACGGTCAACGTCTTGGGTTTGGCCGGATGGGCGCCGAAGGTATCGATGGCGCGCACCGCGATCCCGTCCATGGCGGCCGCGTGGAAATGGGGAGAGGAGAGCCGCGCGGCCACGGGTTCGGCCAACACCCGGCCTACCGCTTCGGGCGTCGGCACCATCTCCGCGTCGGGCGTCCGGTCGCCGAAAGCCTCCAGCACGATGCGCCGCGCCTCTTCCAGGGATTTCATCTTCAAGTAGACATTACGTTTGGGAACCACAACGATTTCCTTTTCAAAAGCGATTCAGAATGATTATCACGCCAACAGCACTTCGACCTCGGCGCCCCGCTCCAGCCCTTCACTGTTCAAATCGACGGCCATCAGTCCGTCGGCCGCAATCATGGTGCGGATCAGCCCCGAGGCCCCGAGGATCGGTTCGGCCCACAGCCGGCCCTCCTTCTCCATGAGCCGCACCCGCACATAGTCGACCCGCCCCTGGGCCGACGCCACGTTGCGGGCGAGACGGGCCCGCATCCGTATTGGTGTTTCAGCGGCCCCGCCGCCGATATGAATCAAAAATGGACGTACCAGTACCATAAACACGACCATGGCCGATGTCACATGGCCCGGCAGCCCCCAGAACGCTTTGGTGCCGCAGCGGGCCAGGATGGTCGGTTTGCCCGGACTGATCGAGACGCCGTGTACCAGGATGCTGCTTTCAGACAGAGCGGACAACACCGCTTCGGTCAAATCGCGCGTGCCCACCGAGCTGCCGCCCGACACCAGCACCAGGTCGGTTTCGGCCAGGGCCCGGCGGCACACGGCGAGCAGGTCGTCATAGCGATCCTTGACAATACCGTAGCGCACCGGCGCGCCGCCGGCCTGGGCGACCAGGGAGGCCAGCGTATAGGCGTTGACGTCGCGCACCTGGCCGGGGGCCGGTTCGGCTGTCACGGGAACCACTTCGTCGCCGGTGGAGATGATCCCCACCCGGGGCACGTCGAACACCCGCACCGATACACAGCCACAAGCCGCCAGCAGTCCGATTTCCTGGGCCCTGAGGCGCCGGCCGGCGGGCAGCAGCACCTCTCCCCTGGCCGCATCCTCGTCCCGGGCCACCACGTGCTGTCCCGGCGCCACGCTGCGGTACACCTCGAGTGTGGTGTCGTCGATGGCTTCGGCATGTTCGATCATCACCACGGCATCGGCGCCTTGGGGCAGCATGCCGCCGGTGGCGATGCGCGATGCCTGTCCGGGTCCCACCCGGTGATCGGGCGTCTGGCCCATGCCCACCGCGCCCACGAGGTTCAGGTAAGCCGGGTTGCCTTCGCTGGCCCCGTAAGTGGAAGCGGCGCTGACCGCATAGCCGTCCATGGTGGCGCGGTCGAATCCCGGCAGGTCCCGGTCGGCCACCAGATCTTCGGCCAGAAACCTTCCCAGGGCCTGTTCCAGGGGAATCAGGCCGGCACCCACGGGCTCGAACCGCTCCTTGAGCGCCAGCACCGCATCGATATCCATCACGTCAAAAAAAGCTTTCATTCACAAATTCCAATCCTTATGGACCCGATGGAGACGTTCGCCCGCTCCCACCCGGCGCGGATCGACGGCCGCCAAGGATCCATCACTTGTTGACGCTGGATCCAGGCCGGGATTTCATCTCGTTCGAATTGACCCAGTTCGGCGGTTCGCGCCCTTCCAGACCGGCCAGCAGGTTATCCACCGCCATGGCGCCCATGCGGCGGCGCGTGGACACGGTGGCGCTGCCCACGTGGGGCAGCAGCACGACGTTCTCCAGATCCGTCAAGCCGGGGCTGAGCGCCGGCTCGTTTTCATAGACATCCAGACCGGCGCCGGCAATGCGGCCGGACCTGAGCGCGTCGACCAGGGCCGCCTCGTCCACGACCGGCCCGCGCGCCGTGTTGATCAGAAAAGCGCCCGGCTTCATGGCCGCCAGCTCGGCCGGACCGATGAGATGGCGGGTTTCGTCGGTCAGCGGCACATGCAGCGAGAGGTAGTCGGATTCGGCCAGCAGGGTCGGCCATTCCACCCATTGCGCGCCGAGGACGCGTTCCTGATCGGCCGGCAAAGGGTTGCGGTTGTGATAGATCACCCGCATGCCGAACCCTTTGGCCCGGCGGGCCACGGCCTGGCCGATGCGCCCCATGCCCGCGATACCGAGAGTGGTGCCCGATATCTCGTGCCCCAGGAAATGAAACGGGGCCCAGAACTGAAATTGGCCTTCCCGGGTATAGCGATCCGATTCAACGATGCGGCGTCCGACGGCCAGAAGCAGGGCCATGGCCAGGTCGGCCGTGCTTTCGGTGAGCACCCCCGGCGTGTTGGTCACCATCACGCCATGCCGGGTCGCCGCAGCGACATCGATGTTGTTGTAGCCGACTCCGAAATTGGCCACGATCTTGAGGCGCGGCGCCTGGTCGAGCAGTTCCGTGTCGATGCGGTCGGTGATCATGCACAGGAGCCCATCGACCTCGGGAATGGCCGACAGCAGGGCGTCGCGCGCCATGGGGCGATCCAGATCATGGATGCGGGTCGCGTAATCTGACCGGATGCGGTCCGTGATATCTTCCGGCAGATTGCCGGTCACCAGAACTTTCAACGCATCTTCCCTTCGTCACATATATGATTACTGTTGGACTGGCTTTTTTTCCGCCGCTTTTTTTGTAGATGAAATCGGTGGCCCCTTCAATGATAAAGATGGTGGGAACCGTAGATCGCCGTCGGCCGGGCACCGGGCGTTCAGTTTAATTCCGCTGGCCGCTATGTTATGGTGGCCGTGGACACTCACTAAAACAGCGACATCTATCCATAAGGAAAACGTCAATGTCCATCACGCAAGAAACGGAAATCGCCTTCCTGCTCGAACTGCATCGGACCACGGAAGGCAATCCCAATGTCCAAAAATCGATGTTCGACACGGGCGCGGCCATTGGTCTGGCCAAGGAGCAGGCCGGCAAGGTGGCCGAAGAGGTGATCGGGCGGGGTTGGGCCGAGGTCAAAACCCTGTCCGGGGGCATCGGCATCACCGCCGATGGCATCGAGGCAGCCGTTCAGCACGGCGGATCGCCCGCCAGTACGAATGATGCGAAGATCGGCAACAGCCCCTTTCTCGATGACCAGGGCCGGCAGGCCGTGGAGCAGCTCCTCACCGCCATCAAATCGGCCGTCGCCAGGATCGAGGCCGACTTCGACCACATCGAGGAGATGGTGATCGACATCAAGACCATCGACGTGCAGCTGCTCTCTTCCCGACCTAAAACAGGGGTCATCAAGGCCGTGCTGCGCGCCTTGCAGAACACGCTTTCCAAATCGGGGGCCAAGGAGATCGGCGACCGCATCGGAAAAGTGATTGCCTGAAGAAGGATCGATTTTTATGACCAATGCTTATGCCACGATCATTAAAGACAACCTGGAGCGACTCTTCTCGCTGGATGTGGACGAACGGGCCGCAGCCATGGGCGCCCGCCGCGACGGCGACGCCTTGCAGTTCATGGCGTTCGGCGCCGCGTGCCGCCTGACCCCGGCAGGTATCACGCTGGACGGACAACCGGAAGACGGGCCGCGGGGCATCATCATCTCCCTCTACGGATTGCATGCGGTCGATGATGACGCGGTCCTGGAACCGTTGCAGTCGTTCAAGGAGGTCCCCAACAGCGCGCCCTACGTGGGCGCCTTCGCCAACCGCACCGAGCAGGCCCTGGTACCGATAGTACCGCGTCTGGCCGACTTGAGCGAAACGATCCACGCCCGGCTCGACGGCGGCGACGCGCCGGCCGTTTTAAGCGGCGACATCGCCTTCGTGGTGCGGCCGTTGCCCAAAATCGCCCTGTGCTATGTCTGCTACCTGCCGGACGACGATTTTCCGGCCGGCGTCACCTGTCTCTACAGCCACAATGCGCACCTGTTCCTGCCCACCGACGCCCTGGCCGACGTGGGGGAATATACGAGCCAGGCGCTCTTGGCATTGAAAGGATAGGCTGAATTGAAAAATACGAGCAGGCACAGGGCCTGCCCGTATTTTCGGTTTAGGCGTCATGCCGGCGAACGCCGGCATGACGCCTTTGCGACTTTTCCAGGTTCAGTAAATCTGCCGCTAATCGGAACAGACCGCTGCAAAATCGGGATCATCCAGATAGCGGGTGGGGTCATCCCCGTAAGCCGGATTCACGATTTTGGTAAACTGACAGCCGAAATCATCGGCCGCCACGACATCCGGTTCGAGAATCTTGTCACCTATCGGCTTGATGCCGTAGTCCACCCAGGCAACCAGTTCGGCAAAGGCCTGAACCTCCTCCTCCACGGTAAAGGCGCAGTGGCTCCCCGATCGTATGGCGCGAGCGCTGAAGCGATCGCTATTGCCGGCGTCGGCGATGCGCTGGGCCCATAACTGCTCCATGGAGAAGGGCACGAACAGATCGCCGATGGTGTGCAGGGTGAGCACCGGGATGTCGATATGGCCGCTGACCGGATACATTTCGGCTTCGAAGTCATAGATGGGATCGTTCACACGCTGGATGCCTTTATTCAGAAGATCCTCTGGTTCGCTGATCGCAGCGAAATCATCGTCCAGATGGTAATCCCGGGATGCATTCCCGACCACATTGATCCCCAATCCCGATGTGGGATCGGCCAGCCAGCTGAGGGATTGACCTTGAATGGCGAATGTCGCCCAGCGCGAAAAGGCGGTGTCGTACAGGGGACGCTTGCCGCCGGAACGGTACATGGTGGCTGTCTTCAGGGCCTCGCCGGCCGGTTCCAGATCGGCCATGATCCCCAGGGCACCAAAGTACCCCTGAGGCGGCAGATATCCCAGCACGCCGTCGCCGTCATTTCCCGGTCCGAAAATGGCCGTCTGAAAATCGGCTAATAGCGAATCGCTCATGGGCACTGGATAATTTAATCCGGCATAGTAGTTGGCCAGCAGTCCCCAATCCAGGAAATAGCTGAACAGGTCCACACCGCCGCCCACCACCCCGCACATGGGCAGGGCGCCCGCATAATTGGCTTTGTATTTCGGGTCGGTGATGGTCCTGGCGGTGATGTGGCCGCCCATGGAGTGGCCGACGATGTATACATTATCCGGCTCGCCAAACTGCTCTTGGAAGTAGGCCAGCAGGTCGTCGGTGCTCTGCACGCCGGAGACGATGTTGTACCCGTTGGCAGTATAGCTGGAAGCCGCCCAGGCGAACCCTTGGGAAATCAGATAGTGTCTCAACCGGCCGGGTTGCGTCACCGTCAGCTCGGGAACCTCGCCGCGATAACCGTGGGCATACATCACCAGGTCACGTCTGCCATCTTGCCAGCCTTCAGGTATTTCGATTTGATAACCGGCGTCCTTATTCACGCCGTAGTAGGCCTGAGCCCCCGGCAAGGGATCGAACCGCAGCGCGGTCAGAAGAATGTCGTAGCCCTCGTCGTTCAAGAAATATTCCCGCTGGTAGGACGCCAGCATAGCCAGCACCAATGCGGTATCGCCTTCCGCAAAGTCTGCTACCTCCTCTTCGGCTGCCGCCCGCAACCCTTCGGGTGTTACCGTCGCGCTGTCCATGCCGAACTGAGCGGAGGTGAAATCGGCGTCGAAAACCATGCACTTGGGTGATTCTTCCGACAGGTCGTTGGACCACTGGGACCAGGTCGCCCCGGCCACCGTGCCGGGATCACCGGTTCGGATGAAGTTGCCCAGGTACGCCATCATGATGTCCTGCAGGTCCTGGAAACCCGGGCGGTTCTCCGGGGTCAAGGCATAGCCGAAAAGATCATGGTCGTAGCCGAAGAAAAAGGGGATATCCATGGCATGAGCCGCGCCGAACACGTGGGCGAATTCCGGCGAGGCCGATTCGGTGCCGCCCCACTTGAAAAAGAAGGCGTACACATCATCCTGACGGGTTTGCAGCAGGGTGGCCAGTTCGTCCACGGACTTGTATTTCCATCCCAGGCTGCGGTACTTGCCGATGGCTTCGTAGAGGGCGATCTCTTCCGGTGAGGTAAAGATCTCGCCGAAAGTCCATTCACGATCCGGATCGAAATCCGGGTCAAACAGATCGTAAACGTTTGCCCACAAAGGCTTGGCATATCCGATGGGCGGCGGATAAGGTGCGTAGAGCGGCATGAAATTCTTCCACTCGTACTCGGTGCTGCCGAGCAACACGGGCACGGCATTGTGATCGTCGTTGTAGATCACCTCCACATAGCCGCCGGGCAGCACCGTGCCGTCCGAGAAGCCGGCATAGGTGGTGCCGTGGGCGGCAATCAGCTCCTCGGCGGTTTTGCCGCGCAGGAAGGCTTCCACCGCCGCGCTGTCCGCCGGATCGATCTGATCGTAGCCGGAGAGTTTGCTCAACATGGCCGATGCCAGGGCCTCACCGGCCGCCGGGGTGATGATGCTGCCGCCCAGGCTCTGCAGCACCGCACCTTTGAACAGGCCGCCGGCCAACGGCGAAATGAGCAGTTTGGCCACGTTGGAGGCGCCGGCGGACTGGCCGCCGATGGTCACGTTGGCCGGGTCGCCGCCGAAATTGGCGATGTTGTTCTGGACCCATTGCAAGGCTTTGATGTTGTCGAGGGTGCCGAAGTTGCCCGAATCGTCCTCCGCATCCGCCGGATCGCCGGTGCGCAGGGCCGGGTGGGAAAGCCAGCCCAGGGGGCCGAGCCGGTACTGGGCGATGACGACGATGACGTTCTGGTCTTGGGCCAGGTAGGAGCCGTCGTAGGAGGCGGCGCCGCCGAAGCGGTTGGCGCCGCCATGGAAGTAGACGTAGACCGGCAGGTCCTGTCGATAATTCTTGGGACGGTAGATGTCCAGGTAGAGGCAATCCTCGCTGCCGATGTAGTCACCGGTGGCGTGCCAGGTGTTGGTCATTTCGGCCTGGATGCAGACATCCCTGCTCTTTTTGGCCTGCAGGACACCTCGCCATGGCTTGGGATCTTCGGGGGCCTTCCAGCGCAGTTCGCCCACCGGCGGCGCGGCAAAAGGCACGCCAAGGAACATCAGCGCGCGTTCGTTGGATGTGCCCATGATCCGGCCGAACTGGGTCTCGACCTTGAGATTTTTCTGGAACAGGGGGATCCGACAGCTCCATATGGCCGGTACGACAAGAATCAACATCAGCACCAGCCACTTCCACCTCTGCCTCATACTGTTCATCTTCTTCTCTCCTTCCTTTTGGGTGGCGCCGCCGGCAATAGAGCAGGCGGTTTGAACGAAACCCGTGCGCCGGGCGTGCCTTGGGCATACAAATGACGGCACCGGCGACCCACGGTCCCGGATATGACATTCAGAAATAAGAAGGATGGGTGGTACGATGGAACGGTCGTTCTAAAGAAGCCTCTGAAGCTATAGAAACGTCAGGGAAAAAAGTCAATGGATATCGTTACAAAAACGTTTTTTATGTTTGACAATATCGAATTTGGTATGAGCGTATCAAAGCGCTTCGGCCTGGCGGGCGGGTCCGTAAAAAAGGCGGCGCCGGGGTTGCACGGCGCCGCTCGAGGTTGTTTGCATGATGTGTCTATTATCTATTTCATCTGGATGAACTGATTTTATGATCTGTTTTTATGATCTGGTTTTCAACATCTCTTCGGCCTGGGCAGCCACATTTTCGGCGGTGAAGCCGAAGTTCTTGAGCACCGTGCCGCCGGGCGCGGAGGCACCGAAGCCGTTCATGCCGACGACCCTGCCGGCGCTGCCCACATAGCGTTCCCAGCCCATGGGCACACCGGCCTCCACGGCCAGGCGGGCGGTGACCTGGGGCGGCAGTACTTCCTGCTTGTAGGCGTCGCTGTTTTTTTCGAACAATTCCCAGCTGGGCATGTTCACCACCCGGGCGGCGATCTTCTTTTCGGCCAGCAGCTTCTGGGCGGCCAATGCCTGGTGGACTTCGGCGCCGGTGGCGATGAGCAGGATGTCGGGGGTTCCGTCGCAATCCGACAGAACGTACCCACCGCGGGCCAGGCGTCCGCCGGTCTGAGCGCGGTCGAGCACCGGCAGCTTCTGGCGGCTCAGGGCCAGGACCACGGGGCTGTTGTTGATGCGGACGGCCTGGATCCAGGCATCCACGGTCTCATTGGCATCGCACGGCCGCAGGACAAGAACGTTGGGCATGGCCCGCAGCGAAGCGATCTGTTCCACCGGCTGATGGGTGGGGCCGTCTTCGCCCACGGCCACCGAATCATGGGTCATCACATAGATCACCGGCAGCTTCATGAGGGCGGCCACGCGCAGGGCCGGCCGCAGGTAGTCGGCAAAGACCAGGAAGGTGCCGCCGTACGGGCGGATGCCGCCATGCAGGAAAAGACCGGACATGATCGCGCCCATGGCATGCTCGCGCACACCGAAACGGATGTTGCGTCCCTCGTAGGCGCCTTTCTGGAACACCGGCAGCCCTTCGAGATAGGTCTTGTTGGATGGCGCCAGGTCCGCCGAACCACCCATCAGGGTCGGAATACGTTTGGCCAGGGCGTTGAGCGCTTTGCCCGAGGCCCCCCGCGTGGCCACAGAACCGTCTTCCGGCCGGAAGGTCAACAGGTCCTCATCCCAACCCCTCGGCAAAAACCCGGTAATGGCATTGACCCATTCGTCGGCCGCCTGGGGGTGTTCGCGCTTGTAGGCGTCATAACGGGTCTGCCATGCGGCCTCTGCCTCCCGACCGCGCGCCACGGCCAGACGGTAGTGATCCAGTACGTTTTGCGGCACGCAAAAATGCTGGTCCTTGTCGCATCCCAGGAAACCCTTGGCCAGGCATACCTCCTCCTCGCCGAGGGGGGCGCCGTGGGCATCGGCCGAATCCTGCTTGTTGGGGCTGCCGTAGGCGATGTGGGTTTTCAAAACGATCAGCGAAGGACGCCCGGTTTCGGCCTTGGCCGCGTTCAAGGCCTGTTCGATGGCCGCCAGGTCGTTGCCGTCGGCCACCTGGAGCACCTGCCAGTGGTACGCCTCGAAGCGTTTGGCGACATCTTCGGTAAAGGCGATGTCGGTGTGCCCTTCGATGGAGATGTCGTTGTCGTCGTAAATGCAGATCAGTCGGCCCAGGCCCAGATGACCGGCCAGCGAGGCCGCCTCGGAGGCCACGCCCTCCATCAGGTCACCATCCCCGCACACGGCGTAGGTGCAGTGGTCCACGATGTCGTATTCCGGCCGGTTATAGCGCGCCGCCAGATGGCGTTCGGCCATGGCCATGCCCACGGCATTGGCCAGGCCCTGGCCCAGGGGTCCGGTGGTGGTTTCCACACCCGGCGTGTGGGCGTACTCGGGATGGCCGGGCGTCTTGCTGCCCCATTGCCGGAAGGCCTTCAGGTCGTCCAGGGTGACGTCATAGCCGGTCAGGTAGAGCAGGCTGTAGAGCAGCATTGAGGCATGGCCGCCCGAAAGAACGAACCGGTCCCGGTTGGGCCAATCCGGATTTTTGGGGTTGTGGTGCATCACCCGGGTCCACAGCACGTAACCGAGGGGGGCCAGTCCCATGGGGGCCCCGGGGTGACCCGAGTTGGCCTTTTGAATGGCATCCATGGCCAGGGTCCGAATGGTGTTGACACAGCATTGCGCAAGGACATTGTCCTGATCCGTCTTGGGGCTATCCATCTGTCGTTTCTCCTTGGGGTCTGCCGGCCTGGCGACCGGGACCATATTCATGATAACGCGGTTTCGTTCCGATGCTCTTTCTGGTTTCTTTCTGCCCGTTGGCCTCGCTTCCGGCCAGACGGCAAGGCTTGTTACAATGGATTGCGGTTGTATGCAAGTCACGGATTCAATGCCGCGATCCCTTACAACCCCCTGAGCCATTCAGGTTTCAGAGGCACCTGGCCGGCCAGGGCCTTGTCGATGAGATCGAGCACGGCCTCACGGTCCCGTGGCAGCCTGGCCCTGATGGGCAGATAATTCGATGCGTGGTTGGCATGAAACAGCCCCTGGGACAGATGGGTGTGGGCGAAAATGGTACGCAGCTCCCGGAGCATCTCCTCGGGTTCGAGCAGGGGAAAACGGCCTTCCCGGTAATCCTGGTAGAGGGGGGTGTTGGGCACCAGCATGAGGCTCAGGGCGCCCACGTAATCGGGATCGATGGCCGAAAGCACCCGCCCCGTGGCCTCGGCATGGATCTGGGAGCGTTCGCGCCCGGCAATGCCCAGAATGACCGTAATCGACAGCTTGAAACCAGCCGCCTTGGCCCGGCGGCCCATGGTGATCATCTTTTCTGCGGTGGCGCGCTTGTTGATCGCCTTCAGGGTTTCGTCATCCCCGCTTTCGAGTCCCATGTAAAGAATGCCCAATCCATTGGCGTGCAACTCCTTTAGCTCCTCATCGCTTTTCATGGCGATGCTCTTGGTGTTGGCATAGGAACCGATCCGGGTCACCCAGGGCAGCTTGCGGCGAATGGTTTGCAGGATGTTGAGCAACCGCTTCTGGGGGATGATCAAGGCATCCCCGTCGCAGAGAAACACGCGGCGCTGGCGCCGACAATATTCAGCCGCGAAATCGATGTCCTGCATGATGATAGCGTCGGGTTTGATCCTGAAACGCTCGCCCCGATAGGTGCCGCAGAAAGTGCACTTGTTGTGTGAACAGCCGACCGTTACCTGCAGCAGAATGGAGTTGGCTTCGCTGGGCGGCCGGATGATGTTGCCTTCGTAGTGCATTGTCGATCCTACCTCCTGAAATGGTTTAGACCGTCGTCGGTCCAAGTCCATGCGCTTTATCAGATTTGAGGCGGTAAAAAAAGGTGCGCGTGTCCAAGTCGGCAATTCTAACTGAATGCTATTCATTAGATCCGGCGAGGATAGAACAGGTGGCCGATGCCACCCGCCAAGCGGTCAAGTGCCGGTAAAATGCACGGCGGGCGGCCCAGAAACTCGCTGCGCTCAAACAGTCTGGCCCGCTTGTCCGCCGTTTGCATTAAACCGGCACTATGACCGCAGGCGTATGTGGCCCTGGCCACCTGCCCTATCCACGCCTGCCTCAACCGTTGCCATGCGAATTTTTTTATCAAACGCCTTCTGTAATGCATGCCCTTCAAGGTGAATCACATTCAGTCAGAATCGCTGTGTCCATGGTGGCTATTGCCAGGGTCGAATTTTCGCTTTCAATCCGCCGGATTCCCATTATAATGGTGAAACAGCAAGAAACGCAGACAATCCAGGAAAGGAGAGACAGATGAAAACCATCGAACGCATCCTGTTCCCCGTCGATCTGACCGAAAGCTCCGAACGGCTGGTGCCCAATGTCCTGACCATGGCGGAAAAATTCAACGCAACGGTGCACGTCGTTTTCGTGGTCCGGATCTTTCAGTATTTCACCGACATCTATGTCGCGCCGCCGTCGATTTCCATATTTGAAAACGAGCTGGTCGAAGGCGCCCGCAAAAAAATGGACGAGTTTTTGACAAAGCATTTCAATCACCTGCCCAACACCCAGGGGGAAGTGTTGCTGGGTGATCCATCGGATGTCATTATCAATTATGTCCAGGAAAAGGACATCGACATGATCGTGATGGGCACCCATGGCCGCAAGGGGCTGGATCGCGTGCTGTTCGGCAGCGTGGCCGAGCGGGTGATCAAAACGGCCCGTATTCCGGTGCTGGTGGTCAATCCCTATCACGACAAGAACGCTTAACGCATCGGCACAACCCGCGGGCTGCCGCGGGACCGGATCGAAGGTGTGCTAGGATTCCAGTTTACGTGCCCATTTATAGAGGCCGGGATTGGTGCACACTTCGTAGTACTTTTTAAAGGTGAAGCGAACCGGTTTCAGCGATACCGGATGGACCACCGGAATCTGGGCCTCCCGGATGATCAGACGCTGATAGCGCCCGCTTTTGGTGGGGAATTTTCCCAGGTAGAGGTTGTACTTGTGGTTTTTGCCGGCGCCGGGAGCATCGGGCAGCATCTTAAGATCGATCTCTCTGGTCAGTTTTTCAAAGCCTTCCGCATTCAATTCGATGCCGTTGACGTTGTAACGCAGGGACAGATCGTCGGCCGTGGCGGCAATTTCCTCCTCCGAATGCGTCTGGAACACATACAACCGAAAAGGCCCCTTGTGATTGGCCATGGCACGCCGTACCGCCTTGGAGCAGCTCGACAACCGATCGGCATGGTTGATGGCCGATGAAATCATGATGCGGTTGTTGCCGTCGAAAAGAAAAGTGGGGGTCTTGTCCAGGTAGCTGATGCCGATGCCCAGCTCCAGGACGGGCAGATCATGTTTGCGGCTCTTTTCGTTGGACCGCTGGATGATGATCAGCATATTGATGGCCAACCCGCATGCCCGGGCCACACTATACCAATCACCGGGCGTATCCTGGCGTTCAAAAATCGACAAGATGATGGCATCCCCTTCGATGAACACCTTGGCGGCATCGTATTCGGTCAAAATCTCCGAAATCGGGTCGAAGAAATTGAGGCTGAAATAGGAGGCTGGATTCAGCCCTCTTTCGTTCATGCGGTGGGTCAAATCGGTCGATCCCCTGACGTCCGCCTTGAGCACTACGTGATTGATGATGGGCTTTTTCGAGGAATCCTGTTCGTTGGGAAGCAGGAATTCATAGAGGGTATTGTTCTCGCGTGAGAGTGTGACGACCTTCTCCTCGGTCGCGATCTGCACCCGCTGGATGGCCTCCTTGATGACGTCGCAGATGCTCACGTCGCGGTGGTAATGGGCAAAGGCATGCATGAAGCGAACCAGGTATGCTTTGCGCTTGGCGGTGGTGATCTGCTCCATGGACTTGATTTTCCTGTTCAGCGGCGCCAGACTGAAGCTGCGGCCATACACGCTGGAGAGTCGTTTCAGTCTCTGTCTGACCAGCCGCCGTGCCTTTGGCAGTGCCAAATACTGCATGATCTGCTGAGGGACGAGGGGGGGGCAGTATTCCAGGTACTCGGGCTGCATCTCGTATGCGGCCGAAATGCGCTCCACGAGACCCTTTTTTAAAAATTGCCTGTAAAAATAATTCAACATCAACTTCTGGCTCTTTCCGAGCCGTTTGAGCCTCGCGATCTCCTCGGGATCCGCCTTTTTCTTTCGAAGTGCCTGCACCTCCGCCCGGGTGCGCTGCCAGTTGAACAGATGATCCATGTTATCCAGGTGCAGCAGCCACGCTTCGATTTTTTGCAGGTAGGCCTTGTGCGCCTGTTCGTCCATTTCGGGGGAGTCCACCACCCCTGGCAGTGACGCGCGTTTGTCCACGGGGAAAGCCTTTTCGGATCGATCGGGGCCATCGACGACGCTGATCAGATGCCGGATGAGGTAAAGCAGGCCTTCGTAGCGATCCGGATCCTCGATGCGGCGCCCCAGCGCCACATCATATTCCGAAAGGACAAAGAGCTCATTGTCCGCACTTTCCAGGTGCAGCAGAGAGGTACCGAGCACATCCCCAAAAAAGGAGCCGCTGTTTCCGAAGATCGCCTCCCTCATCGGCTGGATCTCTTTGCGCTCGATGTCGATCCAGAAACCGCAGATCTCCTTTCCCACCCGTTGCATCAGGTCCGCCCGGTCCTGGAGGATGAGTTGCAGTTTGTTTTTGAGCTTGGGCGACTCGGCTGCATCGTTATGGACGGCCAGCTCTGATTTGCGGGCCGATTTTTTCAGGCTTCCGACCAGGTGATCGTACTGGGAGCGGATCTCTTCGAGGAGCATTTTGACAACAGCAGCCTGGGCCAGGCACTCCACCTGGGGTTCGCGAAGCGCCTTGGCCTTGTTGAGCGCATCGCGCATGATCTCTTTGTAGAGCTGTTTGTAGCTCTCGATCTCTTTGGCCCAGCTGACGTTCTGATGATCGGGTTTACGTTTTTCGAGGCCTGCATGCCGTTTGACCAGCTGGGTGACGATCTTGCGGGTGGCCGCGGTAAAGATGGAGCTGATGAACACATCGTGCCGGATATTGTCCACACCTGGCACCAGGCGATCCAAGGAAAAACCAACGACATATTTTTTAAGTTCGAAATGGCTCAGCACAGGCACCTTGGGCGTGTATGAGAAGAAAGAACCGATCATTATTGCACCAACTCGGAAAAACGACCCTCTTCGACCAGTTTGAGAAGCGTCGCCACCACCTCAGGATCGTAGAGTTTGCCGCTGTTTTGCTGAAGCTCATCGATGGCGTGCTGCAGGCCCAACGAGGGGCGATAAGGTCGGTGGGAGGCAATAGTTTCGAAAACATCCGCCACGGATAGAATACGCGCCTGCAGCAGGATCTCTGACCCATGCAAGCCCTGGGGATAACCGCTGCCATCGATCCGCTCGTGATGCTGCAGGATGATATCGGCCAAGGGCCATGGGAACTCGATCTGCCTGAGGATATCGTAACCGGCCTTGACGTGGTTCTTGATCAATTCGTATTCCAAGTCGGACAGTCGTCCCGGTTTGGCCAGGATCCCTGCCGGAACAGCGATCTTTCCCAAATCATGAATCACGCTGGCCATTCGAAGCCCGTAGACATCGTCTTCCGTCATGCCCATCTCGGCCGCGACCGCGCAGGCCAGGTCCGCCACCCGCTGCTGATGGCCGGCCGTATAAGGGTCGCGCATTTCCACGGCCACGGACATGGCCTGAAC